>JADMIO011482788.1_pt1 | contig 58456 bp, 36 predicted proteins | sample 8958161 | NCBI WGS metagenome assembly JADMIO01 (sample SAMN16585339, study PRJNA669376) | soil metagenome | isolation source: Crop rotation soil | place: USA: Cullars Rotation, Alabama | collected 2011
ATCTCGCGCCGCACCGCCGGGCTATACAAAGGAATATTAGAGAGATCCAGGAGAGCGATAGCACCTTCTTGCGCGCCTCGCGTAATCGCGCTTTCGAGCGGTCCACGTTGCGCGAGAACCCAATCGCGTTGTAGCAACCACGCGCCGCAGAATTTTTCAGAATCGACCAGGGCAGTAGCCGAAGTTTGTGCCAAAAGCAGAGGCAACAGACGGTTGTCGAACACAGCATCGCCGCGGATGATCAATACGAACTCCTCCGGAATAAGATCGACAATTTGTTCGGCCGTGACTTCGCCAGCGGGACGATCATGAATGGTCAGCTCAAGTTGAGCGCGAGCCCAGGATGGCCTGGCCAGATGCTCGGCCATCGGCTGGCGCGTGCTCGAAAGAACCGCGGCCCGTGTAATTCCGCAGCGCTGCACTGTGCGTAGCAATCGCTCGAGGATGGAAATCCCGCATAACTCAAGCAGCGGCCCCGGCGAGTCCGCCAAAATGATACATGCAGGCTGCATTTTAGGACGTGCGCAGGGTAGCTCTTGCCGCCAAATGTTTCTCGGCCTGCTCGAACATCTCCGGAGTATCCACGTCCTGCCACCAGGCATCACCGATGTCGATCGCGCGCACTTTGTTATCCGCCGCCATCAACCGCACTCCATCGGCCAGACTGCAGTCGTCGTTCTTCTTTGCCCGCTCCAAATAATCAAAGATCCTGCTCGGGCAGACGAAAAGTCCGGTGTCGATCGCATTGTAGTTCTGTAGCGTTTTGCCGATGGCAACGACGTGATCATTTTGCGTCTGCACTTTCATGGCGTCGTCCAAGTCGAAAATGGAATCGATTTTCCGGTCGATGGCCAAATTGAGCGAATCGACTTCGGCCGACTCAAGCAAAAGGTCGACAATGGAATCGTCGAAAAGATGGTCACACATGGCCAGGAGAAAGGGCTCGGTGACGCGGCCCTGAGCGACAAGAAGAGAAATGCCATTTTGTTTCTGCCAATCCGGATTGTCGATGAACCGGACCTCAACTCCAGGAGGCGCCAGATCTTTCACCGCCGCGACCAAACGATCGCGTTCAAAACCGACGATGAAGTTGATCTTACTGACTCCCGCTCGGCTGAACGCGTCCATCGTATGGCAAACCAGAGGGCGTCCAAGCATTGGGGCCAGTGGCTTCAAAAATGTTTCGTCCGATCCGCGCAAACGCGAACCAGATCCCGCCATCAACACTACCGCCTCGGAAATCGTGTTCATATCCCGTAATATTTTTTCAGCCCCCAGTTGGCGAGGCGTTGCGGCAGGAACCGGAAAATCAACGGCGCGATCTTGCTTTGGAAAAAATCCCCGACGGTAATTCGCGGCGGCGGATTGGATTCATCCAGAAGTTCACAAACGCGCCGCGCCACCAGCTCCGGTTTCGGAGCATTCGCCATGTTGTACTCAACCGCTTTCCACGTCTTTGCTACTTTGGCTTGGGAGCGCGAATCGCCGGCTTCGCCTTTCCAGACCGCATCATTGAATTCGGTCCGGATATCGGCCGGTTGAAGATCGACAATATGAATCTCCGAACCGGATGACTCGAGTTGGATCGACATGGTAAAAGCGGCCAGCGCGGCTTTCGCTGAGTTGTAAGCGGCCATGTAAGGCACCGGAAGACGCGATGCCAGCGAAGAGACATTGATGATCAAACCTTTTCCTTGAGGGCGCATGGCGCCGAGGGCGAGACGCATCAGTTGAAGTTGTCCGAAGACGAGGACCTGGAAGAGCGCGGCGATCTCTTTTTCGGAGAGATTTTCCGCCGGACCAAAATGACCGCTGCCCGCGTTGTTGATAAGGACATCGAAATGGCCGGCCTCGGCCATGGCGGAGTTGAAAGCATGAACGATCGACTCCGGGTTCGATAAATCCAACGCCACCGGATGCAGGCGCGCGATATTTGCTAAGGCCGAGACGTCGCGCGAGGTGCCCCAAACCTCATGCCCTTGCGCAATTGCGGCGGTGGCAATCGCTTTTCCGATTCCGCGACTGGCACCGGTGAGGAAAATCTTTTTCACAGTTCGGGAAATAATATCACGTCTGGCGGCCTGCCATGTCGATCTTGCAAACTTTGGTCACTTTCCGGCACGCAAATGATGCCTTAACCAGATGGCGCCGAAGATAGCGAGGAAGGTTCCAGCGCTTGCGATTTGTCCGGGGATGCCGTTGAGCAATAGCCGGCACGTTAAAGCGGGAATAAGCGCGACGATGGCCGCAACCAGAGGTGGCCGAATGTCGCTCCATGCATCCTGCCAATGAAATACGAACCGCAGCGTCACGTAACGCAGGATCCCCTGGACGATGTAAGGAATTAGAATGCCGAAGGCGGCGCCCATCGGGCCAAACCTCGGAATGAGCCAAAGAAGAGCAACAACCGCGACGACGCAGGTGATGACGGAATGCAAAAGATTCAGCCGCGGCCGTTGCACCATGATCACGGTTTCGCCCAATGAGACGAAGGCATTGAGCGCCGCGGCGGTTGCCACAATTCCGAGCCACGCGCTTCCTCCACGAAATGCCGGACCATAGATCAACAGAATGGTGCCGCCCGCAAAAGCCATCAGCGCGATGAGTGGCAGCAAGATCCAAAGCATCCATTGGGCAAGGCGCGCATAGGTTGCAGCGGCGCGTTCGTGGTCGCCGGTGGCGGTCATTCCAGCCACGACCGGGGCGAAGATTGGATTAAAGGCCTGGTTGACCTGACGGAGTCCATTCGCCGTGCTCACGACCGCGCTATAGACGCCAACAGTCGTTAAGGTAACGCCGGGCGCGCGTCCGACGAAGAATCCAAGCGTGATAAGATCCAGGCGAGAGATAAATGTGTTCACCATTTGATAGGCGCTGATGGGAAGCGCGTAACCGAGCAAACGTTTCGCTTCGCTGAAAAACGAAACTCCCTGAAGTTTAGGGACGCCGCTGAATAGTTTTGCCGTCAGAGCACAAGCGACGAGGCCGGAGGCGGCGGTTCCGACAATGGCGGCAACTTCTGGCGAGAGCTCCTTGAATCCGAGACCAAGCGCGATCAGGAATGCGCATGTCGTGACGACCGGTTCCGTCATACCGCGCGAGTAGATATCATGCTGCATGATTTTCATTCCGCGGGAAACCGATGTGCTGATGCGGTACAAGGCCACTCCCGGCAGCGCGCAAAAAAGAAGAGCCAACGCGGAAACCATCTGCGGCTGGAGATGCAGACGATCGTTAAATAAACGCACGCCCGCGATAACGACGATGGCAGTAAGAATTGATTGAGTAAGCCCAAGCCCAATGGCAAGACGGAAAAGGAAGCGGCTGCGCGCGCGGTCGCCTACCGCTTCGGCGCGCGCGATGAATGTCGTGATGGCGGTGTCGAGCCCAAGGATGCCGATCTTGCTGACGATGTCGGTGGTCGACCACCCCACGGAAAATATGCCCAGAGCGGGCGGCCCGAGAATTCGGGCGACAAGAAATGTGAAGATGCCGCGGAAGTTGGCCGCCAACATGGCAACGGTGTTGATGAAAGCGCCCCGCTTTAGTTCCACCCCGGTTTCATCGACGCGGGCCGGCGCATCCAATGCCAGCGGCGTGACATCCACGGAATTCTCCGGCCTGTTTGGTTGATTATCGTTCATGCGAGCCACGGGGCGGACGCATCTTGGCCAAGATAACGCTCGATGTCACGGCAGCTTGAAGTAACATTCGCGGTCGATTTTCTCGAAAGAAACATGCCGGAATCTCCTCTCCCGTCGCTGGTCATCGTGGCAAGTCCGCCTGCTGCGCTCACCGAATTGTGCGGCGTCTCATTGCTGGAGAGATTGCGCCGGATCGCGCGACAGATTGGCTATGGCGAAGCTACTGTTTTGTCGAATTCAATAGCCCCGATCAGGCAACATCTTTCCGAGCAATGGTGGCGTAGCCGTGATGTCGCCTTGAAATTCGTCGAATGCGGTGGGGAGGAGCCCGTGGTCAGCGATGTCCTGAACGGAATGGCCGGAAACCAATCCGGCCGGGTCTTGATTATTTTTTCTAATTTCTATCATGACGGGCGACTCGTCCGCACTTTGAGCGAAGCAAAAACTGATTCTGTTCTGGTTGACTCAAATCCTCCGCCGGAGGTCGCGCCTCTCTGGGAAGGTTTCGATTCTTATTCGTTCGGCCGCCTTAGCGGCGCGACGTTGCTTTCAGATGAATGGCTTTCCAAGGAAGATCCAAGTGGCGATCTTTGGAGAGCGATCGCATCCGCGGCGGGTGATGGTCGATTGGCGCTGGTCGATGCCGCTGAACATGCGGGTTACGTCCGCAGCATGCGGCGGGAATTGAGGCCCCTCTTTTTTCCAGCTCCTTCGTCCGAACGTCTTCCGGCGGCGGAGCGTCTATTGCTCGACGCCACGCAAAAAGGCGCGCTCGATTTTCCGGCACTGGTGCACGCTCCAATCGAAAAATTTCTCGCTTCACATCTTTGCCACACATTCATCACGCCCAATCAGCTTACGTTAGGGACGGCAACGCTCGGCTTGTGCGTGACCGCCCTTTACACGTCCGGGCATCTTTGGGCGGGAGTGATCATTGCGCTGGCCATCGGAGTCTTGGATGGCGTCGATGGGAAACTGGCACGCCTTAAAGTTCAAACCACGAAGTTGGGCAAAGGAGAACATATTCTCGATTATTTTGTTGAACTCTCGTGGTGGACGGCGCTGGCGATTCATTTTCGCATAACCAGTCAGGTTCCTCCCGCTTTTGCTTTGCTGTTCATGCTCTTCGCCTCGGACATTGTCGATCGTCTGGCCAGGGTGTCGGTCGAACCGCGGCTGCAACGGAGCCTGGACGACATCGCGCCGTTCGACCGGCTCGTGCGTTACGTCGGCGGTCGCCGAAACATTTACACGTGGGTGTTCGCGGCTTCCCTCTTAATCGGAATGCCCGCCCGCGGCTTCGTTATCTTTTGCTGGTGGGGGATGCTCACGGCCGCCATCCATGTTTTTCGAGCCGTTCAAATTCGGCTTTCTCCTTCGTTTCCCCGCTAAAATGCCGGAGTTTTGGTGCCGCGGGCGTGACTGGCAACAATGCAGCCGTCTTTCATCTCGTGAATCCAATCGCACGCTTCCGCGATCGCCGGGTTGTGTGTAACCAGCAGCAGCGCTTTATCACCCTGGTGAACGAGATTTTTCAGTAGCTCAAAGGCACGCTCCGAGTTGACGGTATCGAGGTTGCCGGTTGGTTCGTCCGCCAGAATCACGCGCGGGTCGTTAGCCAAAGCGCGTGCGATGGCCACGCGCTGTTGCTCGCCGCCGGAAAGATGGCGGCTGGGCCGGCGGCGTTTGTCGCCCAGGCCAACTGCTTCGAGTAACTCGCCCGCCCGAGTGCGCATGGCTGTTTCCGATAAGCGGCCCAACCGGCGCATTGGAATCATGACGTTTTCCTGCGCGCTGAAGTCTTCCATCAGAAAATGGAATTGGAAGATGAAGCCGATCAGCTCGTTCCGTTTGCGGGCGAGCTCATCATCGCTCAGGTGCGAGACAGCCTCGGATTCAATTGCGACCGAACCGGCATCCGGCTGGTCGAGCAGACCGAGAATATAAAGAAGCGTGCTTTTTCCGCAGCCGGACGGCCCGACCACGGCGTGGACGCTGCGCGATTCGAGTTGCAGGGAAACCCCGCGCAAAGCGTGCACCCGCGATTCATCTTCCCCGAGGTAGCGCTCGAGTTGATCGCAACTGGCGCAAATCTCCGTGCTCATACGCTGGAACCTCGCAGGGTTGCGACCGGCGGAAGTTCAGCCGCGCGCCGCGCCGGCACATAACTCGCAATCGTTACCGCCACGATGGCGAGAAGCGTGGCCCATACATAATGACGCCAATCCCATGCGACCAGGAAATGGTTGGCGTAAAGCAGACCGCGAACGCGGATTGGAATGTAGGAAATTCCCCAGGTCATAAGCGCTCCACAAACGCACCCGATCAGCGAACCGGCCGCCGCGATAATGGCGCCTTGCCACAGAAAAATCGCGCTGATGTCGATCCTGCGGTAACCCATCGAGCGCAGGATGGCGATCTCCTTCACCTTGGAAAGCACGGTCATGGTGAGGACGTTGAAAATTCCGAAGCCGGCCAGGAGGATAATCAGCGAGACGGTGATGGCGGCCGACATGCGCAGCGTGACAAAAAGCGCGAGCGTGCCCCCTTCGCGTTCCTGCCAGCTTTGGGTGTCGTGTTGCAGGAGGGTCTCGAAATGATGGGCCAAATCGGGCGCGCGTTGCGGGTCACGCAGTTTATAAATGATTACCGATGCCGTGTACGGTTTGCGCAGAAGGACCTGGGCGAGGCGGGCATGAGAATAAATGCGAGTGGCGTCAATCGAACCAACCCCGCTTCGCGCGATCGCGACGACCAGAAGCCGCCGGTATTCTCCACCGGCGGGCAGAAGCTGGACGGTCTCGCCGATACCGACATCGAGCGTCTCGGCCATTTTCGAACCGATGATGACGGAATTCGGATTATTACGAAATTCCTCGAAACTTCCTTCGACAATTTGGCGTGAGAGATCGGTGGTCTGCACATGCAGAACCGGATCGATCCCGAAAAGCTCCGCCGTCAGATTTTCGAAATTGGCGCGCACACTGAGCGTGCCCCGCAGCACCGGCGAGCAGGAAACCACGTTGGAGAATTGCCGCGTCACGCGCATGATCGTGCTCGTGTCGTTTATTCCTTCGAAATAACTGCGATGCGTGGCCTGCACCTTGGAATTTTTCGGCGGAACCAGCATGGTCGAGTGCGGCCGGAAACGGGAGCGGACAATCACGGAACCGTTGCTCCCCAGGGTTGAGGCAATAAAATATTCGGAGAAACCCTGTGTCTGAGCCTGCGTGGAAATGAAAATGGCCACGCCGAAAACGACGCCGGCCAGGCTTAGCAACAAGGAGCGCTTGCGATGAACAAGAAATCGCCAGGCAATATAGAGCGGAGGCGTCACTTCGGTTTCGGGATGGAGATATCGACCTTGCGCTGACGCACCACTTGTCCTGGCCGCAATTTTTCCTGCTCCGATACAACCACGCGATCACCTACCGAAACTCCGTTCACCACTTCCGCAAAATCGAGCGTCCGGAATCCGACTTTGACGGTGCGACGCTGAATGGCTCCGTGGTTCACCATCCAAACTTGATCGACCATGAGAGCTCGCGTCGGCACTAGGACAACATTTTCGTGCGTCCCGGTGATGATGTTCATCTCGCCGGTCATGCCCGCCATCAAATTGTCGGGCGGACTTTCCAGGTCGAGGACGATGGTATAACGCTGCGTTTCGGGATCGGCCGCGGGTTGAATGGAAGCGACCCGGGCGGCGAACTGTTGCGTGCGATATGCGTAAAGTTGCAACATCGCTTTCATTCCCGGTTTTACTTCGCCCACATCCTCCTCGTTCACCTCGCCGCGAACATAGTTCTTGCGCGACGAGACGGTGAAAAGCTGGTTGCCGGTGGCCACGAGTTCGCCATCAATCGTTTGAATGTTGCTGAGCAATCCATCCATGGGGGAACGAATTTCCGAGCTCTTCAATTGCGCTTCCAATTTCTTGGCCGCGTCTTCGAGCGCACCGAGATTGCGGTCGCGTTCGATCCGCTCGTTCTCAACCGCGGCGCGCAGACGATTCGCCTCGTTCTTCGCTTTTTCGAATTCAACCGCGGGCACGTTGCTCATGGCGCTGAGCTTCTCCAGCCTCTGCACGTTGTCCTCCGCCGTTTTGAGCAACTCGGCCGAGGGCAATGGCAGTGCCCCCCGTTGCGTGGCCGCCTGCAAATCTGCCTGGGCCTGTTTTAGCTGCCGCGCTGTCAGTTCGTCGGCGATCGTCGCGAGCAGCTGCCCCTTTTCCACCGGCTTTCCGATCGCACCTCGCCCGATGGCAAAAGGATCGGCCAGGCGAATAAATCCGGCGTTTTGCGCCCGGACCGGCAGCACATCAATCGGCTCGATCCGCACCGTTCCATAAACCGCGGCCAGGGCCGTCCCGCGCCGCGCTGTCGCCACTTCCGCGACCGGCAGCGCGAAATACCAGATGATCGCTGCCACCACCAGGAGCGGCGCGATTGCCCAGAGCAATATCTTCGTGCGCGGAAGCTTCAACCGGCTGCAACTATTGCACGTTTTGCGTGCTGTCGTCTGAAAATTGAAGGTAGCGGCCGGTGGCGCGATCCCATTCCGCCAGCGCCACTTTCTGTTGAAACGCCAGCGAAACCAGTGCGCTCTTCGTTTCGAGCAGGCTGTTTTCGATCAAGCGGGTCTCGAGCGGCGAGGTAATGCCGCCGGCCAGGTTTTCGCGCATGATGGTGGCGTTCTGCTCGGCCGCGGCCGTGGCTGTGAGCAGTTCCTTCTGCTTGGTCGCGATGGCTTCGAGATCGTTGCGGATGCGCTTGAGCGATCGCGGCACGTCCGCTTCCAGCTTTCGCAATTCGAGTTCGTTGATCTCGCGAACCTGACGCTGCCTCTTGACCGCGCCTGAGACCTTGCCGTTGTCGACTACCTGCCAGGTGTAAGTCGCGCCAAAGCGCACCTCCGACGAAATAATATCATCCGACCGGCGCGGTCCTCCTTCGCTCTGCCGCCGAATTCCGGAAACAGGAATGAATTCACCGCCGAGCGTGGCATTGAGCGCCGGATAGTATCCGGCGGCGATGATGCGCTGATCTTCGTTCGCCGCTTTGACAAGCAAGCGCGCCAGTTTCAAATCGCTGCGTTGTTCGAGGGCGCGGCGCGTTTCCCGGTCAAGATCGACATCTACTTTTTTCAGCGTCAGTTCGCCTTTCGGTTGCGGCATGGCCGCATTGGCCTCGAGACTATCACCCATGGTTTCGGCCAGTTTTAGCACGGCCCCATCGTAACCGCGCTGGGCCGTTCCCACGCGGGGGTCGAGTTCTCGCGTCTGGATCTGGGCGCTGGCCAGCGCGCCGCGATCGGCCAGCCCCGCTGCATACCGGTCTTGAACTGCGTTCACATTTTGGTCGAGACGGCTTCTCTGTTCGTTTCGCAGATGGCCGAGCGAGCGATTGTAGAGCGCGCCGTAAAAAGCGAGTCGAGTCGTGTGCAATTGCTCAGCCACCGCGATATTGAGCCGCTGTTCCGCGATCAGTAGTTCGATATTGCCGCGCCGGTACGAAGCAGGAATTTTGGCGTCGAAAAGCGGCTGGACCAGAGCTCCGTAGGCGAAACCAAACGGCTGATTGTCATCTTCGCCCACGCGATGACCGCCTTGATCGCCACCGGCAATCCCGATGATTGCGTCCGGTTTTCCAACCGCGCGCAGAACGAGACGCCGTCCCGCAGCGCGTTCCACCTCCGCCTTGGCGCTTAGCACGACTGGATTTTTATCGAGCGTCGCTTGAATCGCCGTATCCAGGGTCAGCTCTTTCGCCTGCACCGCGCAGGTGACGATCAACGTCAGAGAAAGGTGAACGAAAGCCTTCTTCATTTTTGCGTTAGCTTGGCCGGCGGCCGGGCCAGACCGACCACTTGTCCTTCGCGCTTCTTTTTCTCCTCCGAAATATTTCCCTTAAACTCGAGCTCGTCCGGATTGACGGCACAGGCGCGAGCGAGTCTGGCCAGGGCTACGTTGTGCAGATAGATTGCGCTAAGCCGGGTGGTTTTTGTGCGCGTCACATCGGTGGCCGCCTGCAACACGTCGAGCTGCGTGCCCAGACCCGCGCCCAGATTGCCCTTCGCAATTTCGAGCGATTCGTCGGCCGTTTGCACATTCTTTGTTTCAGATTGCAGGACCTGGTCGGCTTGTTGCAGATCGAGAAAAGCGCTGCGCACTTCCGAAGCCACGCTGCGCCGGGTCGCTTCCAGCATTTGCTTGGCCGCATCGCGTCGCGCCCGCGTTGCCTGCACGCGACCCCTCGTCGCCATGCCATCGAAAATATGCCAGCGCGCATTCAGACCGACCACATAACCATGGTTGAGTTCCCGCCCGAGTTCCGGATCGCGCTCATTGTAAACTTCGTAGCCCGAAAAAATTTCGATCTGCGGTTTAAGCGCGCTTTGGTCCAGCGCTTCTTGTCGCTCCTCAATCTCGACATCTTTTTCGCGCGCCTTGATTTCGGGACGGGTCACGTCCGCGCGCGCCAGGCATTCGTTCAAGTCCGGATGGCGCGGCCGATATTTCAACTCGCCGGTCGTGGCCACGGTGGCGAATTGCAGGTCGGCCCCGAGCAACTCCCCCAAATGCAGTTGGGAATTCTTCAACTGCGTGTTGGCGTCGATCAGCTCCGGCTCCTCATTGGCGAGCGCGACCTCCGCTCGTTTCACATTCAGCGAACCCACTAATCCTGCGCTCAATCGTTCTTCCTGGGTCTTGAGTTCCTGTTGCAGCGTGCCGACCGATTGTTCGCGCACGCGAATCTTGGCCCGATTGAGCAACATTTCGTTAAAGGCGATGCGCACGTCCATGGAGACGCGATTGCTCAAGGCTTGGAGCTCGTACTCCTGCTTCTCGATGTTAAGCTGCGCAATCGATACCTGACTCCGAACCGCGCCACCCGAGTAAATATTTTGAAAGACACGCAGTGATGCGTTGTAGTCATCATCGCGCAGGCGCGAATCGGTCTGGTGTTCGCGTTGCCGGACCAGGCCCTGGGAAACGACAGAGGGCAAATAACCCGAGCGCGCCTCAATCAATCCGCCGCGGGCTGCCTCCACCTTTCGGCGGGCGATCTCCAGCTCCGGGTTTTGCAGCTGGGCCATGGCCACCGCCTCGTCAACACTGGTCGGGGTGGCGGCCTTGAGCGCGACCGGCGAGAGCAGGAACAACGTTAATAACAATCTGGCAGCCGCCCAGCGCATCCCTCTATCTCCTCAGGCTCACCTTATTTTTTCAATAAAAATCCCTGCCTACTAGAGGCTTGTGCTAAAAAAGTAACACAAGCCAAAGGAAGCTTCTTGACGTATAGCATATAACACGCTTCCATTCGCCGCTCACTTAAGAACTTACCTCTTGCCCCATTTGCGGGGCTTTAGCTACCCTCTCAATCCTAGTCATGAGAAAAATTCGAATCGCCATAGTCGGTGTAGGCAACTGCGCCAGCTCTCTAATCCAGGGCATTAACTTTTATCGCGGCGCCACCTCCGGCAATGGGTCCCTCGTCGGCCTGATGCACCGGCAAATCGGCTCTTACAAGCCCGAGGATATCGAGGTCGTAGCTGCCTTCGACATCGACCGCCGCAAGGTCGGTCTCGACGTGAGCAAGGCCATTTTCTCCCCCCCAAACTGCACCAAGGTCTTCTGCGAAAAAGTCAGCCTCACCGGCGCCATTGTGAAAATGGGCTGCGTCTTCGATAGCTACGCCGCCCACATGCGCGAGCAGGATCCCCTCCGCACCTTCCTCCCGCTCGAAAAAGAATCGACCCGCGAACAAATCATCGCGGAGCTCAAGAATTCGTCGGCCGAGATCATGGTCAATTATCTTCCGGTCGGCTCAGAGGAAGCGACCCGCTTCTACGCCAGTTGTGCTTTGGAAGCAGGCCTCGGTTTCGTCAACAATATCCCGGTCTTCATCGCCAGCGATCCGGTCTGGGCGAAACGTTTTGCCGACAAAAAATTGCCGATCATCGGGGACGACATCAAAGCGCAGATGGGCGCCACCGTCCTGCACCGCACCATTGTCGATCTTTTCCGCAAGCGCGGAGTGAAGGTCGAGCGCACCTACCAGTTGAACACGGGCGGCAACACTGACTTCCTCAATATGCTCAATCGCAGCCGGCTCGCTTCGAAGAAAACCTCGAAGACTGAAGCGGTGCAATCGGTCATGGGCGAACGCCTCGTTGACGAAAACATTCACATCGGCCCGAGCGACTACGTGCCCTGGCAACTCGATAATAAAATCTGTTTCATCCGCGTGGAAGGCCGCCTCTTCGGCGATGTCCCGATGGAACTCGACGTCAAACTTTCCGTGGAAGATTCACCGAACTCCGCCGGCATCGCGATCGATTCGATCCGTTGCTGCAAGTTGGGGCTCGATCGCGGCATCGGCGGCGTCCTGCATTCAGCTTCCGCCTTTTTCTCCAAGCATCCGCCGGAGCAAATGACCGACGACGAAGCCTACAAGTGTGTCGAAGAATTTATCCGCGGTGTCCGCGCCTGCTAAAGCGCGCCCTCGGATAATTCTACGAGGAGTTCGTTCGCCGGCAGATTTTGTAAACGCGTCCATTCGCGTTCCAATTCACCCGGGTCGTACCGCACGAACTTTGCGGTCGCGGTAGAGTAGAGCGCCGCTTCGACGGGCAGATTGGTCATCGCACTGACTGCTTTCCAATAAGAGGCCAGCTGCGGGGAATACCGTTGGCGCAGGGCTTTCAACTGCTCGGTCGTAACACGATTCGTCTTCCAATCGATAATCAGCCATTTCCCGAGCTTTCGATCGATCAGAGCGAGATCGATCACACCCTCTACGCAGCGGTGCTCATTTGCGCGCCATGAAAACGGCATCTCGGGATGGGCGATTAGCTCCGGGCTGTTAAGAAGCTTTGAAAACGGCCGATCGTTGTTCAAGCATTGGAGAAAGAGTTGCCATTCATCGGTCGAGCGTTTCGGCACTGCCGACGTGACATGGTGCTCGTCGAAGGTTTTTTCCCACGAAGTCTTATCATGCCACGAAATCCTCTGCATTAAGTCGTGCCACCAGCGCCCATACAGTGTCGCGGGCGTGTCCGCCGTCGATCCAGTGACGGTAATCCAGGACGCATTTTCGTTTATCTCACCGACCGGTGCTTGCACGATTTCTTCGTCGTAATCGCTCGGGTTGAATTTGTGCACGAAATCTTCCGCGCGCGCCTTTGCCAGGCTCAGCCCTTTCTTATCGATTCGTAAAAGCGGTGTCGCGCCGGTATCGGTTTTGGCGGCCGCTTGCTCGGCGAGCTTGGCCGTTTCTTCGCACGATTTGGGCTCGAGGCCGAGAGTTTCGAAATGTGGGCGGTTGATCTGCTTTTCGCCCAGCAGACATTTAAGTTGCGCCCCGCTCTGCATCTCACCATTGGGGCGGGCGAAGATTTCTTCGTCGAGCGCGAGAACAAGAGTGTGACGCGCGCGAGTTGTCGCAACATAAAGCAGCCGGGCCATTTCCTGCTGCACGGCCGTCTTGGTCGCGCTCCGTACTTCGTCCGGAAAATCGTCTTTGGTGAGGGCCACCAGAGAATCGCCCGAGCCGGGAATCTTGATGACAGAGGGATATCGCGGCGAAGGCGGAATGACATTACGGCCGAGAAAAGGCAGAATCACCGCCTGCCATTCGGAGCCTTTCGCCTTCTGCGCCGTGATTAACTGAATGCCATCTTCCAGGGAAGGACGGACGTCGCGCTGTAAAAGAAAATCGGCGCGAAGTTCTTCCGCGAAATCGGCGAGCGTGTCGCCGCGCGTGTCCGCTTCGGCCGCGAGAGTGAGGAGCGTATTGAGTTCGCTCTCCAAGCCGGAGAAATCTTCCGCTGGAAGAGAGGCCAGCTTCTGGCGCAACTCAGTTTGCTCGACCAGGAGTTTAATCGCATCGAAAAGCGCGCGGCCCTGCATTTGCCGGCGAGTCTCGGCCAACAATCGCAGTGGCGATGAAACAACGCCGCTAGCGGACAAATCGGCATCGATTCGAAAACGGCTTCCGTCGCCGGCGGAGAAAATTGCGAGGTCGTGGTCGGCGATCCCGAACACTTCACGCAAAACGCCGGCAATTTCGTAGGCATTTTGGGGATCGACCATGATTGCGCAAAGCGCGGTTAGCCATGCATAGGCCGGGTTGTCGCCCTTCAAATCGCTCTCGGATTGAATCGCGATAGGCAAACCCACCCGTCGCAAGGACGTGGCCATGGTTCTAAGCCAAAGTTTTCTCGGGCAGAGAATCGCTACATCGCGCCAGGTGCTTGCCCGGAGTTTTTTCAGCCCGGTCTGTTTGATCCAATCGGCCAGCACATCTGCTTCGATCCTCGCCTTCTGGTAATCTTTCGGTTTTTCACCCGTGGGCAGAAGTCCAGCGCCCAGCGAGACTCGTACAACCTGCCCCGGCAGAACATCTGGACGCGGTTGCAACTCGACAAACTTTACCTGCCCATCCTGTTCGTTCAGGAGTTTGCTAAAGGTGTCGTTAACAAAATTAAGCTGATGCTGATCCAGCCGAAACGTCACGGAAAACTCAAGCTCGTCGGCGGAATCGCTGCGCAGCAAAGCCTGATGAATGGCCCGGTAATTATTCAAATCAGCGCGGTCCCGATAGATGGATTGCTGGAAATCGCCCACCATGCAGAAATGTCCGGGGCGCGGCGGCGCCGCCTCGGTGGTCAGCCAACGGCCGGTTGCGTCTGTTGGTCGGGTGATTTCGGTGAGAACGGAGAACTGCGCCGGATCAGTATCTTGCGCTTCGTCGAGTATGACGCGGAAGTTTTCTTCACGCAGGCGCCGGGCCGCAGTTGGGTGCTGCAATAATTCATCGGCGAGCGCGACTTGATCCGGATAGGTGACGAGCCCGCGCTCGACGCGGAAGTCGCGGAAATCGCGTTGCACTTCGGCGGCGACACAGAGCGCGGCCTGCGCGACCCAGCCCCGCAACGGTGCGAACGCGTCATTCCAACGCTGCAGAAAATCGCGGGCGCTGCTGGAGCGAACCGGCCAGCGCACAAACTCCCAATCGGCACGATAGCGTTTCTCCCAATCGGCCAGTTCGGCTTTCGAGTTAGCAATCGTTTCTTCAGAACGCGCAGGTGAAGTCGCCGCGTGGACCGCGCTGAGGTCGACTTCAGGACATGCGCCGATCTCCCCCCTGGTTGATAAAAGCGAGCGCGCATTGCGTCCGAGCTCCATTAATTGGCGCGCGGGCGCCAACCGGAAAAGAGCCGCGCGCGTTTCCGCAGTCAGGTTACGGCCGATCTGGTGATGCTGCTGCACGAACGCTTCCCACAATTCTTCATCATCTTCAGCCACGAGATCGAGGGGCGAAGGCAGGCCGAGATAGTGTCCATAGTTTGTGAGCAGCTTCATGCAAAAACTGTGAATGGTGCCGAAGAAGGCACGATTGAAGGCGGCTTGAACCGCGGGTGGCCGGTCTTGTTCAAGAATGCGCTGCCGTGTTCGCTGTTGCATTTCGTCGGCGGCACGATGGGTAAAAGTGACGACAACAAGTTTCGGCAGGAGGTCAACAGCGTTGCCGGCTCTCGCCAGCTGAACGATGCGCTCGGTGATGGCGTGGGTTTTTCCTGAGCCGGCGGAAGCGACCACGGAGAAATTGCGGTCCAGTTCTTCGGCGAACCGCCGCCGCGCGGAATGATCGCGTGGCTCTTTCACCAAAACATATCCTCCTCATCGCGAACCAGAGCGGGATGCGTTAGTTCCCATCGTTGTTCGAGGATATCCGGATCAATCGCGAGCGTGGCGAGCGGATAGTCATCGGTGAATCGATAGTTCGAGCGCAAGGGACCATGCATTCCGAAAACGCCCGTTTGTTGCATCTTCGCCAGATCGGCAAAAATCTCCGACTCGCTCGAAAAATCGGTGCCAGAAATTTGCGGCCGGAGCGGCCTCACCAATGGCGACAGGAGACTGACGACTGTCCGCGTGGCGCCTAAAGCACCTGCGGCCAGGGCGTAGAGGCCCAGCTGCAAGGCCGAGCCATCAAGTAACTTTTTCTTAAGGGCCGGCCTGCGCCCCTCCGCATCCTGCCGGCCCGAAGCAAGTGACTTTTTCGCCCCGGTCTTATAATCGACAATCCAAAGCTCCTCGACGGCGAGAGAACCGCGGGACGGTTCCACGCGAGCGAGCAGGAGATCGATTCGTCCGCGCAAAGAAAGTTTTGCGCTCTTTCCTGACTTAATCTCGAAATCTCCTTCAACCGTCCACTCTGTGGCCATCCATGGCCAATCGGTCACGGGAGCGAGCTTGTCCGCGAGCACGCGCGCCAGGAAAGAGGCGTTGCGCCAGCCACCGTTCCACCAATCAGGCACAGGTTTACCCGACTCCTGGCAAAGATGCGCGACCTCCAAACGTTTCGCTTCCGCTGCGGCGCAGACCCGTCGCTCGATTTCCACGGGATCCGGCAGACGTGCAAACGTTTTCGCTTTTCCCACGACGATTGCGGCCAGCCAATCGTGGATCCATTTTCCGGTTGAGGTGTTCCAGAGGTTACCGCTTTCCTCCTCCGCCTTGATTCCCAGATATTTTTTCAACCAGATGATGGCCGGGGCCGAAAGGAGCTGTTCGAACTCGCTGACGCTCAACCTTGGGACAAAGGGCGGTTTGGAACGAAACGCGAAATCGTATTCGCCCGATTGCGCCTTTGTATCGCGGCGGGCATCGTAGGCCACGCGTGTTTGCTCGTTTCCTGGCAAAGTTCGCGCATCGTTTTTCTTTCGATCGCACGCCTGGTCGAGCCAGTTCCGTGTTCGCGTTTGCAGCTGACTCATGGCCTTTTGCGTCAGAGGGTTGTTGGTCGCCTCCTGATAATTTTGGGTAAATAGTTCGCTCGGATTCCAGAGACGTTCCGGTGCGTCTTCCTGTACCAGACTGGCGGTAAATGTGATTTGTTCCGAGACGGATTCGACAAGTGTTTCGAATTGCCGAAGGGCGATCTGGCGTTGCTCGGCCGACCCGAGATAGAGCGTATGGTTTTCCTGGACGGCGGTGTGCCCTTCACCGTGGCGGCCCTGACGCGCGGCCCGGCGATTCAGTTTTTTGATACTGCGATTAAACGCGTCGATCTCATCCTGGCGCGCGAACTCGCCCGTCTCGCGCGGTGGCCAGGACCCTTCGTTCCAGCCGGCAAAGATGAGGTGCGACCATTCCCGGCTGCTGGCCTGGGGGACGGTAAAGAGCTGAACGCGCGCGTAGGGATGATCGCCGGCGGAATCACGCTCAATCGTAAAGGTGGATGCGATTTCGCCCAGCCAGCGAAGATAAAGTCCACGGGAAAATTCGACATTCAATTTGTCGATCCAATCGCCGGTGCGCCGCGAGATTTCCATCCAATGCGCTTTCCAATTGAGTTTCGCAAAGGCGGCTTTGGTTGCGCTAAGAAACTCCGACAGGCGTGCGCGCTCGGGCAGGAGCGGGATTGAATTAAGAACGGTTGCGACCGTTTTATCGACGTCTTTGGATTTTTTAGCGCAGAAGCGTTGTAAAATGTCGAGATCGTCGATCAATACTTCAGCGTAAGCGGAGCGAAGGGCTCGTTCGAAAGAGGAAAGATTGAGACTAGAAAACAATTCACTCTTCTCGGCAACGGCGTTTACGAAATAAAGGAGTGAATTTATGCGCGGGCTCTGTTGAAGCTGAAGCCACGCTTGCCATTCCAGCGCCTCGAAGATGCCCGGAAGAAAATGACCAAGACCATCCCGGTGCGGGATATCGAGTCGAGCCAGCGCACTGGCGACGAGGCGGGACAAGGCGCCGGCCCCGGAGAAAACGATTCCGATCGATTCGCATAATGGATCCGCGAGGAAATGCTGACATTGCTGTGCAATCGCTTCGGCTTGTTCTGTCAGGTCTGCGCCCACTAGAAACGACCGATTAACTGAATCGACTGCGCTGCCGCGCATTTCTTCCTCGCTAAACAAGCTCTCCGTAATTCGATTTTTTGATGGCGATATGGGCTTGGCTTCACCGAACGTTTCTTCCCATGTGCCGACCCATGTTTCATCAATGTCGCGGGCATGATCGCGCGGATCGTCCAGGAGAACGGTCGCTTCTTGCGCGGCAGCGATGGTCGCCCGGAGAAGCGGCCAGAGCGCCCAATGAGCGCCATCAAAACCAGTCACCAGGACATTAGAAAAAAGCGGGGAACTGGCGCTGGCCTGATCAAGGGCTCGTCGATCAGCTTTGTGAATCAATTCGAAATCGCAGTCAGTGAGTTGCTCTTGAAATCGCGCTACGATCTGCCGGAACGCCGGTAGTTCGATCGCGGGAAAATCCCATCCGGCCGCGCCGAGCTGATCAATGGTTCGGAGTAAATGATCCGGCGCGCGCGCGACGGACTTAGCCGCAAGGAACTCGGGCTCCAGCATTCGATTTTCCCGCAGGATCGGATCGTTCGGAAGTTGCATGCATTCCTCCGCCGCGATCGAAAGGAGCAGGCGCAAGTGTTCACGCAGGGCGAGATGCGAGCGGCCTGGCCCGGCGAGCAACTCCCGCACTTCGGCGGGAGAGACAAACCGAATGCCGAGAAGTGAAACGCCGTGATCGAGCAGCCGTCCCTTGATTGAGATGGCGTGACTGCGAAACGGCACGACGACGAGAGTGGGCCTTGGTTGTTGCCACGACTTACCGGCCAGGCCCTGGAACCAGGGCAGCAGAACGTTTTCCCACGCATCTTTCGGTGAAGCACCAAGATGGAGTGTCACGGAGCTTCTATTTGCAGCGGGGGACGGTCGACCCATTAACTATTCTAACCCGATCTGCGCCGGCGTTACAATTTCTCGACCAATGTTCGTCGATCGCCTAAGCGTTGCGTCACGCGTTCCCGGTCGAGTCGTTCCAGGAACGGCACCGCTGTGCGCCGCGATGTTTGCAACAACTGGCGAAGCTCGCTCACCGTGGCCGGGCCATTTTTTGAAATAAAATTTGTCACTGCGTTTTTCATTTCCGTGAATGTTTTTTGAGAAAGCACCAGATCCGGCCCGAGATCGATTAGCTCTTTCTGTTCAATGAGAAAATTCAAGGCCTGGCGCGCCCGCGCATCTGGCGCCACTTGTTTGCGTGCGGGCGGATCGAACGGTTTCTCTGAAATAATCCGGCGAATGTTTTCCGCCGCCTGGCTGAGCTCCGGGGAGAGAACCGCGCGATGCGCTGCGCGGCCGATCAAGTTTTCGCTCCTCACGTAGCCATTGCGGCTAAGATCGATAATCAGCGCGTCGAAAGCCGCGGCCGGCATCGCGCAAAGGTTTGAACGCAATTTTGCCAGATCGATCCCGACTGATTGCGAAAATGTTTTATGATGAGCCGCGATCTCGTCGATCGCCTTCGCGTGAAGGGTCGACCACCAATCCGCGTTGGCGATGATGTCGCCATGCCAGACAAGCTCATTCCTGTCGGCCAGCTGTTTGGCGGCAGCGTCGATTTCTTCGTTGGAGAATTTGGAACGGAAAAGAAGATTAGCGCGCTCCCGAATGCCGTCGCGGCGTAGCTCGCTCCGGACAGCGACGATGACATCGTCCGGCGATTGGGCGCGCCCGTTCAGAAATTCCCGCTGTGCCGGAGAGCGAAATTTCCGGCGGTCAGTGGCGGTGTCCAGGATTACGCCGCCGGCCAGGGTGCGACGTTCCGACGGATCACGCAGCACGAAGCGGTCGCCGACTAATACGAAGATGGGAGATTCGACCGTGATCTGGGCAAGATCGACATTCTCATTTGCTCCGCGTGCGAGCACGACACGCGCGGCGACCCGTTTCGTTCCATGATGAACATAGACAGACGCGCCGCTTTTGATCTTTCCTTTGGCCAAGGGGCTGCGCGCCGATCGCGTAAGCACGGCATCGAACACGCAAATCGCTTCGCCAAGTTCGGGGATGGTGATTAGATCTCCGCGGCTGACGCCTTTCTTTTTCGTATTCGGCGCGACCTCCGTCAGGTTCAGGGCCACGCGCATTCCAGGACGGGCTTGCTGCTGTTCCCGCTGGTGGCTTTGAATCATGCGAATCCGCGTTCGCGTATCGCCGGGTTGTATCACGATCGGTTGATCATGGGCAAGCCTTCCGCCGGTAAGCGTTCCGGTCACGACCGTTCCAATTCCGTGAAGAGAAAACGCTCGATCGACAAACAACCTTGGCTTTCCCACGTCCGGCTGAGGAGCGAGCGTGGAGAGCTCGCTCGCCAAAGCCTCTTTCAATTCCTCCAGACCAATTCCGGTGATCGTCGATGTGGCAATGACGAGAGCGCCTTCAAACGGAGTCTGTTTCAGTTGGTCGCGGATTAACTCCGCAGTCTTGGCGACATCGGCGAGGTCGCTCTTCGTCAACGCAACGACCGCGCGTTTCACCTGCAAATGAGTCAGGATTTGAAGGTGCTCTTCCGTTTGCGGCATCCAGCCGTCATCGGCCGCCACGACGATGATGGCGAGATCGATTGAGCCGACGCCGGCAATCATGTTCTTCACGAAATCCTCGTGACCGGGAACATCGACAATGGCAGCGTGAATTTCTTCGCCGTTGGGCGCGCGCAGGTTCATTTCAGCAAACCCGAGATCGATCGTGATCTTCCGCGCCTTTTCTTCGGGCAAACGGTCCGGATCAGTCCCGGTAAGCGCCTTAACGAGAGCGCTTTTGCCGTGATCAACGTGACCGGCGGTGGCAACGACGAAATGTTTCATCAAGCGCTGGGGGCGCAGACTGAGCGAATGGAATCGACCACCAGATCGTCCTGATGGGGAAGGACGGTGCGCAAATCCAGTTTAAAAGATTTGTTTGCGATATAGCCGACAACGGGCGGCGAAAGCGCGCGCAGTCGCGCGCCAAACTCATTTACGGAGCAGTCTTTGGGACTGATATCGATAACGATGGAAGAAATTGTCGATCTTGGCAGAGTGCCGCCGCCCACCTTGACCGAGCCGCGACCGACAGAAACGCGCGCAGGCAAACCGCGCAGGCGTTCGATGATGTGAGCGGCGCGGGCCCGCAATTCGTCTTTCGAAGTTTGCAGAAGGGCGAGCGCAGGAATCTCCGATGACAAACCACGCAGGTGAAGATCGACCGTGGCCTGGAGCGCGGCGAGACTGAGTTTATCGCAACGAAGGGCACGGAAGAGAGGATCGCGCTTGAGCGCGGCGATAAGCTTCTTTTTCCCAACCATGATTCCGGCTTGCGGACCGCCAAATAGTTTGTCGCCGCTAAAACAAACAAGGTCGGCCCCGTTTTTTAGTTCTTCCGCAGGCGTCGATTCGCGTTCCGAAGAAAGGAGGTCCTGGGTCGACTCCAGTGCGCCGCTGCCAAGATCGACAAGAAACGGGATGCGTTTCTTCCGCGCGATCGTCGCGATCTCTTTCGTAGAAGGCGAGTCGACAAATCCGTCCATAAAAAAATTGCTGCGATGCACTTTGAGAATAAGCGCGCTGTTTTTGCCGATGGCTTTGGCGTAGTCGAGCGCGGTGGTCTTGTTGGTCGCACCGATTTCTCGCAGCTTCGCGCCGGAAGATTCAATTATTTCGCCGATCCGAAATCCGCCGCCGATCTGGACGATCTCGCCGCGGGAAACGATCACTTCGGATTTGAGTCTGGTGAAATGACGAACAATCAGAACGAGCGCGGCCGCACAGTTATTAACCACGGCAGCGGCTTCGGCCTGGCAGAGGATGGCAAGATTTTGTTCGAGGTAGGCGGCGCGGCTGCCGCGTTGACCGGAAGGAAGATTGAACTCGAGATTGCTGTAACCGGCCGCGACCTGTGTGACGGATTCGAGAGCGGATGCACTCATGGGCGCGCGGCCGAAGTTTGTGTGCAGAATAACGCCGGTTCCATTGATGACCGGCTCGAGCCGCGAACGGACATGTCGATCCAGTGCGCGAAGCACATATTCGAACACGTCCTTGAATTCGACGAGCTTGTCCGAAGCGCGCAAAGCGGAAAGCTCGCGGCGAACGATGGCTACGATAACAGGACGTGGAAGGTCGACCGCGTCGAGTGCCTCCAGCACTTTATTGACGGCGGGAATGTGCCGGCGCGATTTCACTTTGTCATGCATATCAACGCGCTGCGGCGTGGAACAATTTTGCCGATGATCGCAGCGCAAGGGGTGTTCGCTTTCTGGAGAAGGCGCAAGACTCTATCGAGTTTCGGTTTTGCCACACAGAGGAGAAGACCGCCGCTGGTTTGCGCGTCAGTCAGTAGAATTTTCTGAGATGCACTGGCGTTTCCCCATTCGACCACGCCATTCGCGCCGGCCAGGTTTTGTTCCGTTCCGCCCGGGACGCAGCCTTGCTCGATAAGATCGACAATCTCTTGGCTGATTGGGGGAACGTTTGCTGGATCAATCGCCGCGGAAGTTCTGCTCGCACGACACATGGAGCCGAGATGTCCCATCAATCCGAAACCGGTGATGTCGGTGGCGGCGCGGACCAGATTTTTTTCGGCCAGCTCAGCGCCGACAAAATTGATGGTGGACATGAGTGCGATCACTTTTTTCTGGAGCGCGCCAGTGGCGAGTCCGCGTTTGATCGCGGTCGTGGCGATGCCAGTGCCGAGCGGTTTTGTCAGGATGAGAATTTCGCCGGCGCGCGCCTTGGCGTTGGTCATCATGCGGGTAGGATCGACCACTCCGGTGACCGACATGCCGTAGATGGGTTCCGGCGCGCGAATGGTATGACCGCCGACGACGGCGCAGTTTGCTTCCTGGGCCTTGCTCAGACCGCCACTCAAAATCCGCGCGACGATTTCGGGCGACAAGGTTTTCTCGGGAATGCCGACAATGTTGAGCGCGGTAAGGGGACGGCCGCCCATGGCAAAGACGTCGGAGAGAGCATTGGTGGCGGCGATGGCGCCGAAAGAAAATGGATCGTCCACGATGGGGGTGAAGAAATCGACGGTTTGGACGAGGGCGCGATGTCGATCCAGGCGAAAGACGCCGGCGTCGTCGCCCGTACTGGAGCCGACCAGAACGTTACGGTTTCGACTTTGCTCCGGCAGCTGGCGCAAAACTTCGCGCAAAATAGTCTGGCTAAGTTTTGCGGCGCATCCCGCGCACGATGAAAGCGAGGTCAGGCGGATCTTTGATCTTTGATGTTTGATGTTTGATTTCAAAGATCGCGCCCTTTCACATCAAACCTCAAAGATGGTTGGGCGGAGAGGATAGGAATCGAACCTACCCCGGCCTCGCGTGAGCGGGACCGACAACGGTTTTGAAGACCGCGAGGGCCACCAGGCACCCTTCACTCTCCCGATTTTTGATGGCGGATTTCGGAAAGCGGACAGAAAAGCACGCAACCGAACAGAAATAAATCCGCTACTTAATCTTTTTGATGGCGGCGACGACGGCGTCGAAGTCCGGCCAGTCGCCGGATTCGAGTTTGGAATGGATGAGTTTGCCATGCGCACGAATTTCGAAGGCGCCGCCGCTCGAAGGAATGAGCTTGAGGGACGCGATGCGTTCGCCGAGTTCGAGGATCTTGGCCGCCAAACTGACAGCCTTAGGCGTGTAGTTTCAGACTACGCAGTATTCGATCGATACCTCGATTTTCATGTTCGCTCCTTCCTGTCTAGAGCGTAGTCGATGCGCAGCGACGCGGTCAAGGTGCGCGGCGCAGACGCTGCGAGGTGTCGATCTTAGCGATTGCGCGTGGAAGCCGGAGCCTCACCCGTCTCGGGGCCTCCGCCGCCGAACAGGAGCGAGAAAACGGCGAAAACCTGAACGCGCGGCGATGCTTCGGTGACACCAAACAACGGTGAGATATCGAGGCGCGTGTTGCGGCTTGGTTTCCAGGCAAGCGTGGGCCCGATGATAAAACTATGATCGGGATCGTCACGCGTGTCCTTGTCGGTAAAATTCTTGTACTGCATCTCGACACCCGCTTTGAGGCGTTCATTTGGCATGAGAATCGGCATGACCGCGCTCTGCGCGAAGCCCCATTCCCGCCCGCGATCTCCGCCAACTTCCTGTTCGAAAAACAGATTCATGGCCCATTCCACGTGCTCGCCGAAATCCTGCGACAACAAGAGGCGTAGTTCGTACGCATCGGGAAATTTGCGGTCTCCTTCCGCTTCCAAATCTCCTTCGTCTTCACCGTCGCCGTTGAGGTGGACGTCTGGGGCCATTTCTCCTTCGGGAGCTCTCTCTTCGTGCAAGATCCGGCCGGTGCCAATTTTGTATTCGACGAAGAGCGTTGGGTTAAGCGGAATCTTGTTCCAATCGGCCAGGGCGTAACGCAGCTCCAAACTCACGCTCTTGTTATCGGTCTCGCCGAGGAAACGTTCCTGTGCGATTTCCATGGCTGCCCCGAGACGATAGGGCAAACCGATCTCGATTTCTTCGGTCAGGATATGCTCGGGCGCGCCTTCGCGGAAAGCGGTGCCCTGGTAAATTAACGAAGTATAAAGCGTGTCGGGCGGCAGGACATAGGCGGAGGTAAGAGGAGAGAAACGGGCCTGCGAAAATCCGGGAGGAGCTCCGTATGCGGTTGGGACTTGCTCTCCCGCGACGACAATGCGTTCGGTGACTGCGTTTTGGGCCTGGATGGGGCTGGTCGTGACAACACTCAGAACGACCAAAGCGATGGTCGTGGCAAAGGCGGAAAGACGGGAATTCATAGGCTGGTGGTAAAGATTACAATTGGATTACAGGAAGCGGCGCTTTTACAAGAAAAAAACGCGGAGGAATCACGCCGGCCCGCGCAGCCATTAGCGAAAAAGAAGAACGCCGCCCGGCGTTTTGTTCGCGGGCGGCGTTCCCAGATTCCCTGCCTTAGTTGATCTTAAATATTTCCGCGAGTCCAACACCGGTCGGAGTGGGACCCATCCCCGTCACAATCGCGGTGTAACCGCCGGGGCCGAGATCCCGGAGAATGGCAGGTTCCTTAACATTGCCTGGAGCCTGGCCACTCGCCGTAATGGCCGCTGCGTTTGGAGACGTTACCCAATCATCGTTCGATTCGAGGAGCGCCCCGTTCGCATCGTGAAGCTCGAGCGCCGGATCCGGCAAATAATTGTTAATGTTGGCTGACTGCAGCGATGGGCCGAGTGCGCGCACGAGAACTTTTTGGGTCACCGCGCCTCTTACAATAACACCGGTAATCAGGACATTGGTTTCGGTGCCGACGTTCGCGCGCAACGACAAGTTGACGAGCTCGCCGGCATCGACCGCGCCCATGTCGAAGATTTCAAGCAGTCCTACGCCGGTGCCGCCCGTTGCTCCCTTCAGGATAGCGGTGTAGCCGCCCTCCGGTAGGAATGTCAGAATCGCCGACTCGGAATCATTGGTCGGGGCCAAACCGGTTGCCTGAATCTCGGATTGTTGGGTGGCTTTCCAATCGTCGTTAGCAAGCAGCAGGTCGCCGGCGCTGTTGTGCAATTCCAACGCAGGATTTTGCAGCGGATTTGTGACATTCTGACCGGCGAGGGAAGACCCGAGTCCGCGAATCAGGACATGTTTGCCGCCTTTTTGGACAATGAACCCGCCGATGGCGACGTCATTGCCAGTGCCAACGAATTGTCGTCCGGAAATGTTGGCCAGATAAGAGCGGCCGACTTCGATCAATTGCGTGGCTGTGTTCGAGCTGACCTTGCCGCGCGAGTCGGTCACGACCAATTTGGCGAGGTAAAGTCCGGCATTAGTATAAGTATGATCGATGGAGGGCGAGTCGATCGTAACGTCGTCGCCACCATCGCCAAAGTTAAACGTGTAGGAGGCAATGTCGTCGATGGTATCGGGATCGCTCGATGCGCTGGCATTGAAATGGACGTTGAGCGGCTTCAGCCCTGTTTGCGGTGTGGCGGTGAGGGCAGCCAACGGAGCCGTGTTGGGCAGACACAAATTGTCCTGACGCAAGGCATAACTTCCGCCACCCGTGCTATCCATGATGGTTTCGTTCGTTCCACCGGTATTAGGCGCAATCGGAACCCCGCTTACGCGAACGCTGCCGAGAATATTAAAGATGGCCTGTCCCGGCGTCGGATTATTAATGACGGATTTGGGAAGCACCAGGGTAATGGTTCCATCGGCGGCATAGCTGCTGGAAGGATCCAAGGAACCCTTGGTGGTGAATATGCGCGAAGCGCCCTGCGGCACGCTCGTCACGCCCCAGCTGAATGTCGGAGTCGGGCTCGCGTCCGAACTGATCATGGCGACGAAGAAGTCTTCCGACGCGCCGTTGCTAAAATCGGTGGGCGGAGTTACTCCCTGCACACTGAAACGTACCGCCCAGCGGAAGCCTGGAGGCACCGTGTTCAAATTCTGGACCTTCATTCCGAATTCGATCTTGTCGGCGGCACCAGTGACATCGTCGTCTTTCAATTCCGCAACGTTGACTGCGGTGATGTCGTGTTGCGGCTGCCCGCCCACCTGAGTATCACCTTGCGCGTCGGTGATGACCTTTACGCCGGGCAGGACGCAAGCGCCGTTCGGCTCGAGGCGAGGGCCCACCGTGAGCTCAATGATATTACTTTCCGCTCCAGCCCCCACCGGGTTGTAAGCGACAATTTTATAGAAGTAGCTCGGAACGGTCGGGTCCGCGCTTCGGTCATTATAAGACGCCTTGTTACCGGCGGCTGAACCGATAAAAGCGAGATTGCCCGCGGTCGTGCCGCGATAAATTTTGTACTCGGTGAGATCGTTGCCCCCGTTGTCGGGCACGCGCCATTTTAGATATGAGGCCAGATCATCGCGTTGACCAGAAAGGCAAGCCGCTTGTGGAACGGCTGGCTCCGACGGATCAAAAGCCGCGAGCAAACCCTTGCCACCTGATTGCTTCGCAATAGTTGCCTTCGAACTGAATGAATTCGGTCCTCCAGTTTCGCATTCGTTGATGCAACCATCGGCGTATCCATATAAAACGCGGCCCTTTTCATCCATGGTGATTTCATTGAAATCGAGAAGGTTGCGGAGAGGGCTGTTGCCACCCTGGTTCCAGATCCCGGCCATGCGCTGAACCGGATTGTTAGGGGTGGCATTGACGGTCGTCCAAGTCACGCCGCCGTCATAAGTGTGCGCGATGAACGCGTACCAAGTCCCTTTGAACGTGTCTCCTTCGTGATTACCAGGTGCGTTTGTGCCAATAAATCCGACCGCGGCACGATTTGGATCGCCCGCCACCGCTTCAATAAAGACGGCGTTATGTAAATCGTACGACGTGCCAAGATCGACATCGTTTGTCCAGGTCACGCCTTTGTCGTGGCTAACTGCGACATGAGCATGCCCGCCATCGTCTTCGGCGCTGATCCAGGAAAAATAGAGTGTTCCGTCGCTGGCCACGGCCACCGAGGGATCCAAAATTCCGGGCGGCGGTTTTGCGGAAAACGGCGTTGGGGTCGTCCCTTCCACATGTCGCACGGTCCAGGTGGCCCCGGCGTTTTCCGAAACGGTGACGCTTTGCACGCCGTTGCAACCGCGATTTGGAACGTAAACAGTTCCATCCGGCGCAACCTTGATGTGGCCATGGATTCCGCCGCAACCATCAGTGGCCGCGTTGTAGATCGGAGTTGAGCCGGCGAAGTTCAGGCCGCCATCGTCGCTGCGCGAACAAAAAGCGGTCACGCCCGCTTGCGAGCAATAATAAACCGCATGCGGATACAGCGGGGTGATTCCTGGCGGAAGCGGATTGGGATAGGGACCGCCGCCGACACTTTGATGGTCGTAGCTGCCATCAGGGGGATTAACCTGCGCCGGTGTCCAATTGGCGCCGTCATCATCCGTGAACGCCATGAAACTGTTGAGGCCAATCAAGACCGGCGAAGCGGGTGGAACGACACTGTCCAATTGCGAAACGAACGTGCGACCCGTGCCTTGATCGGTGAAGAGAATCGGATCGAGCGACTTGGTGGAGGTTCCGATGAACGAAACGTCTTCCCAGGTGGCGTCGCATGCGCCGGTGGCCGGGAAACTGATGCGGAACGTTTGCAGTCCAGCGATGAACATTCCTTTGTGACTGGTGAGATTGTAGCCAATCGACGGTTCGCCGGAACTTTCTCCCTGACCAGGACCCGGCGAGTAGTTGTAATAGCGCGGAACGCCCGGAGCGGCTGGTGGCGGTGTCGCCAGCGGCGGTGGCAACGGCGGCGGCGGGGGCGCATCCGTAATAGTTACCGTTCCTTTGTATTGCGAAGTGGCGGCGGCGCTAAAGTAAACCACATGCACATAAAAGGCTCCGGTGCCCACATCGACCGCTCCATCATTTGGATTAATATCTGCCTGCTCTGGATTATCTCCGCCGGCGGATTGTCCAATGACTGGTCCGGCCGGCGATCCTTTGTGGATATATAGATCGTAATCCGTCACGCCGGCGGGGTCGTCCCAGCTGATCGCAACGTGCGCTTTTTTGTTGAGCCAATCCGTCTTGGTGCCGTCGAGTGTTAGGACAAATGTGTCGCAATTGACGCCTTCGACGCAGGCCGTTTCGTTGGCGGCGGCGCCACCAACCGGTGTTCCGTCCCACGTGAGCGTGGGTGATGCCGGAGTAATGGTGGCGGATCCGGGATTGGCGGCAAAGCTTACGAAACCGAGCCAGCCTGCGACAGTGCAGAAGAGAACGGCGACGAGAACACGGGGATTAAAAAGACCGGAGTTGGAGCGAGAATTTTTACGCATGGGCAATGGGTTTGGTTTCTACTCTTCGGAATCGCCGTCCGGGGTAGCTGTCTTTCCGGAGAAAGAATTAGATTACAATTCCGTAATGCTATTGGCCATACCGTCACGATTCCGCCTTAGATCGGCATCTCGGCGCCGGCGCCACCGCGGCTCGGGCTATTCTTCGCGCGGGCTGATCACCACGATGGCGGAAAGAAGGAAAATGATGGCCGCGGAAAACAAGCAATACCGGCAAAACGCATGCAGGAGAAACGCTTGTGTGAAAAGCAGCCAGAGCGTGGCCGCAAACATTGCCCACACTGTTAAGGTAAAAAACTTTCGCGCCCGCTCGTATTGGAAAAGAGCGAAAATCGCGAAACTGAAGGCGCTGAAATACGCAAACGCGCCGAACAACGCGACCGGAATACCGGCAACACGGGCATACGTACTACCCAGGACCTTAAAACAATCCGGTGAGCCGCCGCACACCGCCGTCTCGCCGGTCAACGACAGAACCGTTAGGTACGTAGCCTCGGCCAGTCCAACGAGTGAGATGAAGGCCGCCGCGGTGTAGAGCACTGAGCGAAGGCGCTGCGCCGTCATAATGGTTTCTCCTTCGCTTTCGTCTTCCTGATCGCTTCGTTGATGGCGGCTCGGAGATTGGTTGGATTTAAAGACGTGGGTGGAACCATTGTGCCGTTGATAAAAATAGTCGGCGTGTTCGTTACCCCGAGCGATTTGCCATATTCTTCGTCGGCGGAGACTAGGGCTTTGACCCGTTCGCTGTCGATGTCTTTGCCAAATTGTTCCCGATTCAAGCCAAGCACGCCGGCGTAATTCATAAACACGGCACGGGTGTCGTTCGCTTTGCTCCACATACCCTGTTCTCTATAAAGAAGGTCGTGCATTTCCCAGAATCGGTTCTGCTGGCCGGCTGCCTCGGCTGCGCAAGCCGCCTCACGAGCGTGTTGGTGGGTAATGAGCGGAAAATTGTGAAAAACCATGCGAAACTGTTCGCCAAACTCGCGTTCGATCGCAGCCAGCGGTCCCGCCAGCTTGCCGCACGGTGGACATTCAAAATCGCCGTATTCTTCCAGTGTGACTGAGGCCCTGGCGTTGCCGCGGACGTGACCGGAAATCTCTTTCCCGGACGCGCTTTGGTTTTGCGAAAGTTTAAGTAACGGAGCGCGCTTGCTTCGATAAAGCATTGTGCCCGCGCTCAGCGTGAGCAGAGCCACGACTGCAACAATGATAAAAGGCAGGTATCGTTTCATCGAGGAATGCTCACGCTACTGCGAATGGCGGAGCCGCGCTCCTGTCTTTCGTAAGACGGGAGAAGCTTGGATGGCTGCTTTCGTCGCCATCGCTTCGGTAACGTTGATTTGTCCACCTGCGGATGTTACTTAGCCGCTCCGCGATGAATTACAAAGACACGCTCAATCTGCCGCGCACCGATTTTCCGATGAAGGCGAATCTGGCCGCGCGCGAGCCGGAGCTGCTCAAGCGTTGGAACGAAACCCGGCTCTACGAGCAGATCCAAAAATCGCGGGAAGGTCGACAGCCGTTCGTATTTCATGACGGACCGCCCTTCGCCAATGGCGACGTGCACATGGGCACCGCTTTAAACAAGGTTCTCAAGGATTTCGTGGTGAAATCGCAGACCATGCTGGGCAAATGCGCGCCGTATGTCCCGGGCTGGGACTGTCACGGGCTCCCGATTGAATACAAAGTCGTGAGGGAATCGCGCGAACTCTCTCCGCCGGAAGTTCGAAAAAAGTGCGAAGCCTTCGCCCGAAAGTATGTCGACATTCAGCGCGAACAATTCAAACGCCTCGGTGTCCTGGGCGATTGGGACCACCCCTATCTGACCATGGATCCCGGCTATGAAGCCGAAATCCTCCGTGCGTTCGCTGTTTTCGTGGAGAAGAACCTCGTTTATCAATCGAAGAAGCCGGTTTTCTGGAGCACCGGCGCGCAGACCGCGCTGGCCGAAGCGGAAGTAGAATATCAAGAGCGTGATGACGTCGCCGTTTACGTAAAGTTTCCAATTGCGGAGGGCGAGCTCGCCGGCAAAGCCAGCATTGCTATCTGGACGACCACGCCGTGGACCTTGCCCGCGAATCTGGCGATCGCGGTTCATCCGAAGGAACTTTACGTTGTTCAGGAATTTTCGCGTGACGGCGTCTCCGAAGTTTTGTTGCTGGCCGACAAACTGGTTCCGCAATTTTGCGCCAACACGAAATTCGAACCGGTCGGCGAACCGCGACAATCTTTTCCCGGCGCCAAGATCGACAAGGTGAAGGCGCATCATCCATTTCTCGATCGCGACTCTATCGTGCTGACGGCTGATTTCGTCACCATGGAAAGCGGGACGGGCGCCGTGCATGTCGCGCCCGGGCACGGCGCGGACGACTACTCGCTCGGTAGCACAAACAAGTTGTCGATCCTATCGCCGGTGGACGATCACGGCCGATTTACCGAGGAAGCCGGCCTGCCGGATCTTGTCGGCAAGTATGTTTTCGACGCCAACTCCGACATCGTGAATTTGCTGCGGGAACGCGGCGCGTTGTTGGCCGAGCAAAAATATCATCACTCCTATCCCTATTGCTGGCGTTCGAAAACACCGATCATCTTTCGCGCGGTCGAACAATTCTTCATCCGTATCGACAATCTGCGTGGGCGCGCGCTCGAAGCGATCCACAAAGAAGTGAAATGGATCCCGGCTTGGGGCGAGAATCGAATCGCCGGCACGGTAGAGTCGCGACCGGACTGGGTAATTTCGCGGCAGCGAAGCTGGGGCGTGCCATTGCCGGTTTTCTATTCAAGTGAAGGCAGAGCCATTCTCGATTCGAAAGTGATTCGTAAGCTGGCCGATCTGGTGGCGGAACGGGGCTCCAATATCTGGTTTGAAATGAACGATGTCGATCTTGCCAGGGAGCTCGGACTGCCCGAAGGCACGACACATCGGAATGACACGATCGATGTCTGGATCGACAGCGGTGTCTCACATCAGGCGGTCGTGAAAGAGCGCCTCGGTTTCGATCAAGCCGATATGTACTTGGAGGCGACCGATCAACATCGCGGTTGGTTTCAATCGTCGCTCATGACCAGCATCGCGATTAACAATCGCGCGCCTTACAAGACGTGTGTCACGCATGGTTTCGTGGTCGATGTGGACGGGAAGAAGATTTCCAAGTCGAGCACGTACGATAAACCAATGGATGCCGGCCATTTTGTTGGCAAACACGGGGCCGATCTCGTCCGATTATGGGCGAGCAGCATCAATTACACGGATGATGTTCCGTTTTCGGAGGAGATGTTTACGCGTCTCGGCGATACTTATCGGCGCATTCGCAACACGTTGCGCATCCTGCTGGGAAATCTTCATGACTTTGAATCTGCAAACCAGGAAATCAGAAAAGAGGACCTTACCCTGGTGGATCGCTGGATCCTGGAGCGGCTCGACCAGGTCATCGCCGATTGCCGGTCCGCCTACGAGGCGTTCGAGTTTCACAAGGTTTATCACACGCTGAATCAATTCTGCGCGGTCGACCTGAGCAGTCTCTACATCGACATCACTAAAGACCGGATGTACTGCGATGCACCCGAATCACCACGGCGTCGCGCCACCCAGGCAGCGATGCATAAGGTATTCGACGCGCTCTGCCGTCTGCTCGCGCCCATCCTGGCTTTCACGGCCGACGAAGCGTGGAGTTATACCAAAAGTGAGATTTCGGTTCACGTGGCGGAATTTCCGGCTGCGCCAGATCGACAAAGCGAGGCTAGCGCGCAGATGACGGAGCTGTTGCGACTTCGCGGCGTGATCGGCCAGGCCATCGAAAAAGCGCGGCAGGAAAAATTGATCGGTAACGCGCTCGAAGCCGCCGTGATCCTGCGATCGGATTCCGAGGTGACGGCAAAGATCGACAAGGAAGAGCTGGAGGAACTCTTTATCCTGAGCGAGTTGACGATTGAGCAACGGAAAGAGGCGAGTGCTTCAGTAACCCAAACGTCGTACCAAAAGTGCGCGCGCTGCTGGCGGCATCGCGCGGCGGTGGGGAAGAGCGCGACAAATCCGGATTTGTGCGATCGCTGTGAAGATGTCATAAAGCGCAGAGCCGGTTCGACCTCATGAAGTTCATCTTATTTCTTTCGATTCCGCTCTATCTGATCGATCAGATCACGAAGGGTTACGTGCTGGTGAATATCAATCCGGAACATCCGACGCCGGTGATTCCGGGATTTTTCGATCTGGTCCATATTACCAACACCGGGGCGGCGTTTGGTTCTTTCCGAAACAACAACACCGCCTTCATTGGGCTTTCCGTCCTGGCCCTGCTGTTCGTGGCCGTGCTTCTCCTGCGTCGCCAACGCGTGGTCGACATCTGGCGCGATGTTTCGCTGGCGCTATTGCTGGCCGGAGTTTTGGGAAACCTGACCGATCGTTTGCTCCACGGGCACGTAATCGATTTTCTGTTGTTCGATCTTCATATTCCCTACGCGCATCCGTGGCCGGCCTTTAACGTGGCCGATTCCTGCATCTGTCTGGCGGTCATTTGTTTCATCGTTCACTCGTTCCGGCAGAACAAGGTAGTGACGGAAGCTGCGCCCTAGCTTTCATCCCCCGAACGAAGCGGCTACAGTAGCCGCAATGGGAAACGCCCGGACAAATCTCTCGCTCATGGAAAAAGCGGCCCGCGAAATTGTCGCGCGCCTGCGCGAGCGCGAACATGTGGCTTATTTCGCGGGCGGATGCGTGCGAGACATCGTTCGGGGTGAAACGCCCAAGGATTTTGACATCGCGACCGACGCCACACCGGACGATGTGCAGAAGATTTTCGCGAAAACGTACGCGGTGGGCGCGCATTTTGGCGTGATTGTCGTGTTGGAAGGCGAATTTCAATTTGAAGTCGCCACTTTCAGGTCGGACGACGTTTACGTCGACGGCCGGCGGCCGACCTCCGTGCATTTTTCGTCTCCGGAAGAAGATGCGAAGCGGCGCGACTTTACCATCAACGGGATGTTTTTCGATCCGGCGAAGCAGGAGCTGATCGATTTTGTCGGCGGTCGCGCCGATCTGGAGGCGAAGTTGATCCGGGCCATCGGAGATCCGGCGCAGCGTTTTGCGGAAGATCGGTTGCGCATGTTGCGGGCGGTCCGTTTTGCCACGGTCCTGGATTACAAGATCGACAACCACACGTGGGACGCACTAGTGGCGAAGGCTTCATCGATCATGGAAATAAGCGCAGAAAGAATTCGCGAGGAGCTTGTGCGGATTTTTTTGTCGCCCAATCGTGTGCGCGGCTGGGACCTGCTCGACGAAAGCGGTTTGATGCGGGCAGTTCTTCCCGAGATCGAACCGATGAAAGGTTGTGCCCAACCGGAACAGTTTCATCCGGAGGGCGATGTCTTCCAGCACACGCGCATCATGCTGGAGATGTTGCCGGAGAAAGTTTCGGTGCCGCTGGTTTTTTCGGTGTTGTTTCACGATGTGGGTAAGCCGCCGACCGCAAGCGTCGATGAGACGGGTCGAATTCGATTTAACGGGCACGACCGCGTTGGTGCGGAGATGACCGAGCAGATCATGGAGCGGCTGCGATTTTCGCGCGCGGATATCGAGGCCACGGTAGAAATGGTGCGGCAGCACATGGTATTTAAAGACGTGCCCCAAATGCGGGTGGCAAAACTAAAGCGCTTCATGGCCCGGCCGACTTTCGAGGAAGAACTCGAATTGCATCGTGTGGATTGCGCGAGCAGTCACGGCATGTTGGAGAATTACGATTTTCTCCGGCAGAAACGCGAAGAATTTGCGAACGAGCCGATCATTCCGCCGCCGTTGGTGCGCGGTGAAGATTTGATCGAGCTCGGAATGAAACCGGGCCCGAAATTCGGCGAGATTCTGGAAGCGGTGGAAACTCGCCAGCTCGAAGGCGGCTTCCGCACGCGGGAAGAGGCGCTCGCATGGGTGAAGCGCGAGTATCTGGGAAAATAGCCTAGAAGTTTGACAGGAATTGGAAGCCTCTTTCATTCACTTATGCACGCTACGCTCAGGATCTGTCTCCTCTTCACCATTGGATGTGTTGCTTCCGCGGCGCGTTCGGAACTGGTTTTTGAGCAGACCCAGCTTGAATTGCATCCGGCGATTGGAGACGAGACTGCGGTCGGTCACTTCAAATATGAAAACAAAGGAGATAAACCGGTCGCGATAAAGTCGGTCACGACATCCTGTGGCTGCACCGCGGCCAGCGCGAAGCAAAGTGCTGCTCCTGGCGAAAAGGGGGAGGTTACCGCCACCTTCAAAGTCGGCGACCGGGTCGGTTTGCAGCAAAAAGCGATCACAGTCCTTACCGACGACACGGCCAAACCTTCCACGACACTCACCTTGAAAGTTGCGATCCCTCAAGTCCTCGATCTCCAGCCTACCTTTGTTTATTGGCAGGCGGGCGAGGCCGCCAATGCCAAAACAATCCTGGCGAAAGCCGGGCCGGGTGTGACGATCAAGACCCTGGAGGCGACTTCATCGAGTCCGAATTTCGTGGCCAAAGTTGAGCCAGGGCCGGAACCCAACCAATTCCGCATCAACATCGAGCCGAAGCAAACTGCGCAAGCGGCGAGCGCGACGTTGTCGATCAAACCCGCTCTGGAAAAGGGCGCAAAGGTCTTTTATGCGACGACGAGTGTGATTGCCTCACCCTCGACTGCGGCCAGGCAACCGCCGGCGGCGGCCATCGATGCACAGGTAAACAAGAGTAAGATAGACGCGTGCGCCCTGCTTTCGGGAAAAGATATTCAAACGGTCCAGGGAGAAGAATTGAAAGGCTCAACACCGAGCGGAAGGAATGCCGGGGGTTTGGCTGTTTCGCAATGTTATTTCGCCCTGACCACCTCCAGCAATTCGATCAGTCTCACCGTAACGCAAAAGGGAGACGGTCCGGGGGCGCGTGATCCGAAGGAAGTCTGGCAGGAAACATTTCATCGGGAGAAGGAGAAAGAACAAGAAAGCGAAGAAAGAGAAAAAAGATCGGAGCCGGAAAAAGTGACCGGTGTGGGAGATGAAGCGTTTTGGATGGGCTCACGCGTGGGTGGGGAGCTCTACGCCTTGAAGGGAAACAGCTATGTTAGAATAAGTGTTGGCGGTGCGGCCGACGCCGCCGCAAAGTTGAAGAAGTCGAAGGACGTTGCGCAGATGGTGTTGAAACGCCTGTAGACGACGCTTCCAGGCAGGAACAATCCACATGAAGATCCTGATGATCAGTCCGGAAGGGCCGCCGCTATCGCGCGCCGGTGCGATTGTCGATGTCCTGGATGTGCTGCCACGCGAACTGCGCGAGCGGGGGCACGAAGTGAGCGTGGTTCTCCCGTTTTATCGCGAGATTCGGGAGAACACGAGTTTCAAGGAGCAGGACACAGGAGTAACGCTCGATATTCGGGTAGGCGATAAAACTTACATTGCTGAATATCTGGAAGGGCGAAGCGCGAGCGGCGTGCAGTTGTTTTTTGTGCGTTGCGATGAGTTCTTCGATCGCCCCGGAATTTACGGCGAACAGGGCGAGCCGTATGAAGATAATGCCGCGCGTTTTATTTTCTTTAGCAAAGCCGCCGTCGAGTTAGCACGGCGGCTGACGCCCACGCCGCAAATCCTGCATCTGCACGACTGGCCCACGGGACTGGTGCCGGTGTTTGTGCGAGCTCACCGCCTGCCCTTCTCGACCCTGCTCACCATTCATCGCTTGGCCGAGCAAGGCAGTTTTTGGGGTCTCGATTTCGCGCTCACGAATTTGCACGAGCGTTTCTTTACCTTGCGCGGGGTCGAGTTTTTCGGCCGCATGAATTTTCTCAAGGCGGGAATTCTGTTCGCCGACAAGATCACGACAGTGAGTGAAAGTTTTAAGCGCGAGATGCTCACCCCCGAAGGTGGTTGCGGACTCGATCACGTCGTGCGCGAAAACGCCTACAAGCTGGCTGGGATTTTGCACGGGGCCGATTACAAGCGCTGGAATCCGGAGATCGATCGGCTGTTGCCGGCGCAATACGGCGTCGACTCGCTCCAAGGCAAACAGATTTGTCGCGATTCGCTCCTGGCCGAAGTGCAACTCGCGCGCGCGCCGCAGGGTCCGGTTTTTGGAATGGTCACGCGCGTGGTTGAAGAAAAAGGGTTCGAGATTCTGATGCCGGCGCTGGATCGACTCCTGTCCGATGACGTCCGCCTGATCATTCTGGGTGAGGGCGACCCCGCCTATGAAACCGCACTGGCGGTAGCAGCGCGAAAATTTCCGACCAAGTTCGCGTATCAAAAGAATTATGATTCGCGTCTCGCTCACTTGATTGAGGGCGGAATGGACATCAGCTTGATTCCGTCGCGGATAGAGCCGGCCGGCCTGAGCGCGATGTACAATCTTAAGTACGGCTCAATCCCGGTCGCGCGCGCGGCCGGCGGCATTCACGAAATCATTGAAGACTACGATCCCACTTTCGACCGCGGTTACGGCTTTCTTTGTTACGAACATTCCACCGAAGCGTTTTGGGATTCGATCAAACGCGCCCGCGAAGTTTACCAGGACGAGATCCTGTGGACGACACTGATGAAACGCGCCATGTCGCGCGATTTTTCCTGGGAATCCGCGGCCAGGCGCTACGAACAACTTTACGAAGAACTGGCCGGCGCGAGCGAACAAGCTGCCGCCTGAAAGGAATCGTCGAATCGGATGTGTTATGACCGAATCTTCTTTCGGTTCGCCCCTGCAATTTTTTCTCACCGCCTCGACTGACGCGGAAGCGAACAAAATTTTGTATCAGCTTCTGGAGACCGAAGCTGCGCCGGTAATTCAGCGGGTCTTGCGGCGCAAAGTGGGTGCCCACGACCAAACAGAAGATTTAGCGAGCGCCACGCGCGAGGAGCTGATCCAGCACCTGTTCAAGCTGCGCCGCGGCGAAGCTACGGCCGCCATCCGCAACTTTCCCGCATATGTCAGCGGGGTGACCTACAATGTCTGGGCCCGCGAACTGCGTCTGCAACATCCCGCCCGCTCGATGTTGCTGAACCGCCTTCAGTACTTGCTTGAGAACCGCACTAATCAGCACGGATTCATCATGACCGCGGCTGAGACGGGCGAACGATTGTGCGGCCTGGCCCGCTTTGGCCGAACCGCTTTTTCGGTCACACCTCGAGCTGAATTACTGAAGGTCGATCCATTCGCGGCGGCGAAGGATGCATTTGGAGAGCGCGACTGGCGAAGAATGAATTTGGCTGCATTGCTGGCAGGTCTCTTTGATTGGCTCGGGCACCTCATTGAACTTAACGCCCTGGTCGATGTGATCGGTCAGCTCCTGGAGATTTCCGACGAGCAGGAAAGTCTAACGGAGGAGACGGAAGAAAATTCCTCTGCATCGGTCAGCTCGCCTGACGATTCATTGAGATGGCAGGAATATTTGCAGTGGCTTTGGCGCGAACTATCGAATTTGTCCTTGCCGCAATGTACGGCCTTTCTTCTTCATTCCGACGTTGTGATCGAACTGGATATTCGCGGGGTCGCGTCCATTCGCCAGATCGCCCCGCTCTTGTCGATGTTGCCGGAAGAATTGGCTGAGATCTGGAGTTCGATTCCGTTGGACGATCTTTCCATCGCCAGCCGGCTTGGCCGGGAACGCCAACAGGTAATTAATCTTCGCCGGGTTGCGCGCGAACGGCTCGGCGCGGCGTGGAAAAAATGGATAAACGAAGACGTCACCAATAAATCATGACTTTTGATCTCTTAGGAAGGTAAGGCCATGCCTCGCGACCATTTAACTTCGAGCGAAAGTGAAGCTTATCTAGAGCGGCGCTTGTCCGGCATGCCGCTCCTCGCCGCGAGTGATCATCTGGCGGAATGTGAGGCCTGCCGTGCTGCTCTCCGGCAATTGTTGGGGACGAGGTCCGCGAGTTTCCGCCATGCAATGGACGATTCTGTTTCGTACGAGGATCTGGCAAACTGGGTGGATGACAAACTCGATCCGCTGGCTCGTCGCGAAGTGGCAGGCAAGATCTTGCAGTCGGCGCCGGCACGCCGGGAACTGGCCGATCTTCTGCAGTTTCGTGAACGGATGAGGGGGGAACCGTCGATCGACTTCAGTGCAGATCCGTCCAGTCGCGGAAAAGTTGTGACATTGGCGCGCTGGGCTCTTCCACTGGCCGCGGTGGTTCTGCTTTCGCTAAGCGCGCGTTGGTGGTTTGTGCAATCCGGTTCGACCATCAGCTCGCGGGAATTGCAGGCCCTGACCCCGGAACTGCAAGCCTCCATCCTAAAAACACTGCGCAATGGAAAGATCGACATCCCGCCGGCCGTGCGCGAGCTCCGTGGACAAAATGAAACGCTCGCGGGTGCCGAATCACCGAATAGCTTCAAGGTGTCGCATCCGCTGGCGACCGTTGTGCGCGAAACGGCGCCGCACTTCCAATGGGAAAGTTTTCCCGATGCCACAGATTATCAAATCAACATCGTCGATGCGACCAGCGGCGAACTAATTTTTAAGAACCGGATTGCCGGGGCCGTGACGAATTGGAACGCGAGCAAAGCACTGGAACCCGGAAAGACCTATTCATGGGAGATCGAGGCACTCCAGGGTGACGCGTTACTCGCGAAAACGCCGTCGCCACCCCAGCCGGAAGCGCGTTTCAGGATTCTTTCTGAAAGTGAGAGCGCAGACCTGCAACGAATCGAACGGTCGTCCGCCTCGCCTCTCGTTGTCGGACTGGCCCAGGTCCGATTTGGATTGCTCGATGAAGCGACGGATAACCTGGAGAAATTTGCGCGGCAAAATCCAAACTCAAAGATTGCCCTTCAACTTCTCGAGCAACTTCGTCGCGAACGGCTGAGGTAATTACAATCCCTGGCCCACGACAATAAATGGCGCCCAATAAAAGGGATGCCGGTATTGAGGGTTCTTTTTCAGGGTGAGACTGGCTTGCCGGAGAGCTTCGGCCGATGAGAGCCCGGCCCTTAATTGGCGATGAAAATCGAGCATGAGATCGGTGTTACTGTCACTCTCGACTTTCCACTGACTGACGATCGTGGTCGGACAACCGGCGACGAGCAAGGCCCAGGACAAACCGATCATGCCCTCACCGGCGCTAATCTGGCCGCGGGCAGTTTCACAAGCGGCAAGAATGGCCAGGCGGGCGTGCAACTTCATGTGCATGACTTCCCAAGCTTCGAGTAATCCGTCTTCCTCGCCAGACGGGGCGGCCTGCGACAGCAGCAGATAGGAATAAAGCGGTGCATGATCGTTTAGAATGCCATGTGTGGCGAAATGCAAAATATCGAATTCACCGGCTTCGCGTTTTACTATTTCTTCGCGCGCGTCCGCGCCGGTGAACACTTTGCTTTGCGCGGGCGAATAAATTTTTTGCAGTTCCAAGACTTGCTTTTCCGCGGCGGGAAGCGGTTGCCATTTCTCGTCCATTAAGACGTGATCGTTTTCTACTTTCTTAGCGAATGGCTTGCGCAGGTCGCCCACCGCCGGATTTCCCACGGCAAATAAACGGTCCGATTTCGAAGACAAAGTTTTTTTCGCGCGATTGTGCGCGAGCACGGAAATGGACGGTGCGTAGGAAATGGAACGCTCTTCGATAAGGCAGCGATTTCCCTTGGTCAGGACTTGAAACGGTAATTCCCAAAGCGGGCCATCCGGAATGATCACGAGACTCGCGGCTGCGCTCCATGCAGATTCGGAATCGCGCAATAATAAATTGTAAAGATTGGCGGCCGGTTCCTGCCAATCGAGTGCACGCCCCGCGAGTTTTTCCCGGAGCTCGTTCGCTCTCTTTGCCAGGTCGGAGCGCGCGGCTTGAACGGAGAACAGCTCGATCTTCACGTTGTGATCGACTTCGTGAATGACAAAGATCGAAGTGGTTTGCTCGCGAACGATAAATTTGAGCAGCGCGATTTTGCCACCAGAGAGGAGCGGTGCGATTTCAGGGAGCGTAGCCGGCTCTACCGAAGGAAGCGGTCGTCCGTTGCGGTCCCGGGTTGAAAGTTCGGTGGCGAAACCTTCACGTTCGTCGCGTGCTTTCGTGAGTTGAACTTCCAGTTCCTGAATTTTTTTCTGGTCCGGCTGCGGAGCGTCACTCGCTTGCTTAAGCGCGTGATTTAATTCCGCCACATTGCGATCGAGTTCGTGCTGACGATTGCGCTCCATTTCGCTCCGCCGCTCATCTCGCTCCGGGCGATTGCCATTCAAAATGTCCAGCAATACGCGCGCGCTCGCTTTTTCAGAGACGGCCAGGGCATCGGCAAGCCGGTTTTCGCCAGCGAAGATCGAGACCATCTCGCGGTATGGCTCAAGTTTTCGGGCAAAAAATTCCTCTGCTTCCACCGGTCCGCCCGCGACCTGTTCGCGCACATGTTCGATTTCGGCAATCGCTTTGGTGAAAGCATCCCGTGCTTCCTCATCGCGTCCGAGGTCATGCAAACTGCGTCCAATAGTTGTCTGGGCGTTGGCGACATCGGCGCGCTGGCGCATGGTGGCGTAAATGTCGCCTGCGCGTGTAGCCGGCTCGAGTGACGCTGCTAAGTCACCTTTCGCACGCGCCAAGTTGGCCAGACCGAGCAAGGCCCGCGCCTCACCTGATTTGTCGCGCAACTCCCGGCTGAGCGACAAACTGGCTTCGTAATTTTTTTGTGCCTCATCCCATTCCGAGCGCTGCAGGTGCAGATTTCCCAACACAGCAAGGGAGGTGGCTACGCGCGGACGAAAGTTTACCTTCTCGGCAATGGCCCGGGCGCGATTGATGAAATCGATCGCCTTGGCCGTATCGCCCATGGCTTCGTAGCACTGGCCCATGTTGTTGAAAATGAAAGCCATGTTCCAGGCATGATCGTCATTCACCACTTCGCGGGCTTCCTGGTAGAGGCGGAGCGCGCGCTCCGGTTGTCCCTGAGCGCGATAAACTTCTCCCATGCTGTTGAGCGACGGAATAACGCCTTCCCGAAATCCGATTTTCCGGGCCACGCTCAAGGCGTGTTCGAGATTGATAAGGGCATGTGAAAAATCGGAGCGGTACAAATAGACGACCCCGAGCGATTGCGCGGCGCGGACCAGACCGCGCGAATCTCCCGGATTTTTTTCGAAATAAGCCAGCGATTCCTGAAGAAGTTTCATCGCCTCGGCTTCGTCACCGAATTCACGTAAAGCAGCGGCCACCTGAAGCTTGCCCGTGGCGACACCTTCTTCGTCATGTTGTTTTGCCGCGAAACGGACGATGAATCGGCCCAGCGTCTCCGCGCCGGTGTAGTCGCCTTGAAGCGTGAGCTTGAACTCCAGATCGGTGAGCTCGATGCGCAATTGATGATCGGCCAGCAGGTCGGGGGGCGCCTTAGCCAAAAGTGCGTCGCGCACGTCTTCGTTGGGCGCGGCCGCGAGCTCGCGAGCCAAGGTCTTGATGTCGTTGTCCTTCGCTGAGGGCGGAGGTTCCGCGGACCAGAGCTCTGAGACCGAAATAAGCAAAGCCATAACCGCGGCAAAGTTTTTTAGCGATCGAAGTAATATCGTCCTTTTTTTCCAGTCTCTGCTGAGGAAACACCGAATCCCATTTCTCATTGCCATGACCATTATTTCTAGCCCCCGCCTTTTCCGAAAACTCCACGCATTTTGCTGGTTGTCGATCATTGCCTTGCTGGCCGGGGCAATTTCGGCTCAGGCCACACCGACGTGGGCTGAAAGCTACGGCACCGGAAGTTATGGCACTGACGGGAAGACAACGGATGATCCATTTTACGGTTCCGGATACGATTTCCCCGTCGCCGTCGCCCCGATGCCCGATGGCGGGATGGTCGTGGCCGGCCAGGTCGATTTGCCACGCCTTTACCGCGATCTTTTTTCTTCGCACACTTCCGCCGCTTCGGATGGGGCGCTAGTTCGATTCGCCGCCGACGGGACGATTCTGTGGCAGATCACGCTGCACGAAACGCTCGGCTTTTATAACGGCCCGTATTTCAACCCGGCCCCCAGTCACATTGTGCAGATGCAAACCGACGCGCAGGGCAACATTTTTATCCTCGGTGGCAAAGGGAATCCGAGTAATGGTGGCCAACTGCCGTTCGTGGCGAAGTTTTCTCCTGAGGGCCAGCTTGTCTGGCATCGCTGCATTACTGGTTCGACCGAAGTCTCCGAGGAAGATCCGCCGCAAGTTTACGACACCTCAATCAGCGCGCCCGACAAAATGGGACTGACGAACGATGGCGGCGTCGTCATCATGGCAACCACGGCATACCTGTACGGCGGTGGCTATACCAGTGGTTTTAAGCCGATCATTGCAAAGTTCGACAACACCGGCGCCCTTTCCTTTTTTAAGACGTACGACATTGGAGAATACTACGCTGCGACCGGACCGATCTGTCAGACAGCCGACGGATCAAAGTATGTGGCAATCATTCGGCACAATATCGGGGCGGACAATTCCACACCTGGGCTCGTCGCCTTGGTTGTGGACGCGAGCACCGGAGGCATTGTTGGCCAACATGGATGGCCCGTGTTAGGTGGCGGCAATGAATTTCCGCTGAGTCTTATCCGCGCCGGCGATGGCAGCCTGGTTTTGTTGTCGGTGAAGGACGACGGCTACAACCTGGTGCTCCGGAAGTTTAATGCGGATGCTTCGGCAGAAGTATTCGAGAGATCCATCTCGAGTCCGTCCGGTGTGGCCGCTTTCTGGCCGGGCAGCCTTGCCGAAACCGCCGACGGCGGGTTCCTGATTGGCGGCCATACTAGTGTGCCGTTCTCAGGGTTCGCCGAGGATGCCGCGCTCATGAAAGTAAGTGGCGACGGAACGTTGCAATTTGTCAGCGTGATTGGCGGCCCAGCCCAGGAAGGGGCGGGCAGTTACTCCAATGGACCTACCGGAGCCGTTGCGACTTACCTGTCCGACGGCGGCTATGGGCTCGCCACCATCTCCACTAGCTTCTACACTGGGGTCACTTCAACCAAACCGGATTGGTGGATCGTGAAGGCGGATGCGAATCGCCACGTGCGCAACTTCACCGGCGAAATGGCGGATATACCGCCCGGCAACTTTACCGTCAGCGGTACTACCCAGGCGCCATCCGATTACACTTACCTGACCAGAACTCTTAACTTTAGCGGCAAGACAACCGCGGCGACAGACTTCGTCATTCAAGATCTGAGAGCCTTCGTTCCGCCCGATCGGCCGAATTTCGTCATTCAAGCGTCCGGTCCACGGATTATTAGCAGTCAAAACGTGGAGGCAGTCGTGCAACAACACTTCGCTTATCAAATTATTACCGCGTTTTTCCCGGATCCGAGTTTGGTCACATTTAGCGCGACTGGGTTGCCCTCAGGCTTTGCCATTAATCAGAATAGCGGAATCATCCGAGGCGTTCCCGCTGCCGGGAGCGAAACGGCTACGCCAATTGCGATAACGTTGCACGCCACCGACGGCGTCGATACGGCCGATGCGGTTCTTAATCTCACGATCGGCGACGGCGAACCGGTGTTGAGCGTGAATGGAAGTGATCAACCCGCGCCCAATCTGGCCGACACGGCGCTTGCCTTCGCCGTCCGTTATCCGGGTAAACTCGCCGGACGCCTTGTTATGATTCAAACCGCGCCTGCTCCAAGTGGTCCATGGTCAGATCTCGACACGGGTTTGGCGGGTGCGATGACGTACGACTATCGGAGCCAAACCTATTTGCTCAGCTCAACCAATTACCCGCAGCAGAACGGGATTTATTTTCGGGCGCGTGTAAAAGCGGACGGATTTTTTGTTGCGGCGTCGAATGTTGTCGGGCCATTCGATTTGGCCAGCGGTGTCGCCCGGGCGGGTAAAACCGTTTTCGAATTGAAACGAAACGGGTTACGCGCTGATTTCGATTTTCGCGCTACCCAAATCGGGGGTGCTGCGGGTGTGTCGTTGCGCGTGCAAAGCACCAAGACACCGGCGTCCGAAAGTTCGTGGACAGATCTGAAGGATGGCGGCGGCAATCTAATTCCAGCCATGAGCTCCGATGGCGATGCAACGCATTTCGCGCTTCTGCTTAAGTCGCTGCCGCGCGCGCGGGGCGTTTACTTCCGGGCTGTTGCTCATGGGCCAGACGGTTCCGGAATCATCGACTCAATCTCGAACATGATAGGATCTTATGCGATTGAACCCTCCAAGCCGCCGACTGTCAGCATTACATCGCCGCCGAGCGGCGGCGCTGGCCAGAGCTTCGACAATCCGCTTGTGATCCAGGCCAATTCGAACGGCATCGCCGAAATCAACATCCACGCCACCGCTACTGCGGGGAATGGCCGATCGATTTCCAAGTTCAGCGTGCTCTTCGATGGGCAACCAGTTTACACAGTGCCCGGTAACAGCGCGTCCGCCTCTATTGATTATCAAAAGAACACCAGCGTGGCCGGGGATCACGTGATCGAAGCTCTTGCTTTTGATGATTTGAATATGACGGCACGGGCCGGGACCGGGCCGCTCTATATTCGAATCGCTCCAACGGTCCCATCGGCGGCCCTAGTGCGCGCGAAGGGTTCGACCAGCAACGTGAACGCCTCGTCGCTCGCCGGAAAAGTTTATCACGTAGTCAATTCCGGCGGCTACTGGCATGATCCGGCAACCTGGCAGGACGCGCAGGGTAACTCGGGCGTGCCCGGTCCGAACGACGTAGCGGTCGTGGGCGCGGCCACGGTTAATTTCTCCGATCCCAATTTCGAGGGTTTCACGGTCGGATCCCTTTCCATGAGCGGCGGTCATCTGGTCGGACCGAGCATTATTGACGTGATCGGAATGATGACCGTTACCGGCGGGTCGTTTGATAATGACATGAATTTGCACACGCTCGTGGGCTCTGTCTGCGAATTGCTCAACGCGAACGATTTCGTTTTCACCGGCGGCAGCAATGGCACCGGTAATTTCACAAATGCGGGAACGCTCAACGTGCACGGCGCCGGAAGTCTTCGCGGCATCTCGGATTTTCGTAATCACGGGACGGTCAACTGGCAAATGCCATTGTTGTCATCGGAGGCTGCAGCGCTCGCGTTACAGCCAACTCCGCGCGTAATCACCGCAATCACGTTTCATGACGCGGGGAAAGTTGGCGCGCAGCAACTTATTAGTCAGGACGGCGCCAGCCTGATCGGGCAAGACGGGGCGAGCTTGATTGGTCAAGATGGCGCAAGTCTCATCAGCCAGGATGGCGGCAGTCTGATTGGTCAGGATGGCGCCAGCCTCATCGGACAAGACGGAGCAAGCTTGATTGGTCAGGACGGAGCCAGCCTCATCGGACAGGATGGCGCCAGCTTGATTGGGGAGGACGGCGCCAGCCTCATCGGACAGGACGGAGCGAGTCTGATTGGTCAGGATGGCGCGAGCTTCGCCGGTTCGAACGGGGGAGTATTCAAAGTGACGCCCAATGGTGCGAGCGCCGCGCGCACGCGTGGCACGGCTGTGGAAACAGGATATTTTAAAGAAGGTGGCGAGCTCGACTTGAACAACCTCGCGATCATTGGGCCGGTATCGATGAGCGGCGGGGTGTTAAGCGGAAACGGAGTCATCGACGGCAGCCTCACTAATACCGGGGGATATATTTCTCCCGGTCATTCTCCTGGCTCGATCAAGGTCACGGGCAATTTTGAGCAGGGTTCTAATGGCACATTGATTTTTGAAGCAGCTGGCGCTGAGCCGGGGACATTCGATCGCCTGCAAGTAGGCGGTACTGCCGCCTTAGGAGGAAAACTGGATTTCCGAACCATCAATGGCTATGTGCCGCTACCTAACGATCCGGTTAATCCCATCGGTTATGGTGCCGTGACTGGCGGGTTCGGCGCGGTCAGCGGCAACGCGAGCCTCACCTTTAACAGCGACGGGGTTTTGGCCGTGCTTGATCCAAATACGCCCAATCCTCCACCCGGAGTGCCGGTAAACATTGCTACTCGGGTGAACGTATTAAATGGCGATAACGTTTTAATCAGCGGATTCATCGTCACTGGTCCGAGCGGATCCACCAAGAAAGTTCTTATCCGCGGGTTAGGGCCGAGCTTGAGTGGCGCCGGCCTGGCGAACGTTCTGATCGATCCTCTTCTTGAGTTTCATAACCCGGATGGTAGCACGACAACTAACGATAACTGGAACGACGCGCCGAATAAGGATCAATTGCCGAGCGGGCTTCAGCCTGCGAACGAGAAAGAGGCAATTATCATCGCAGATCTTGCTCCGGGCGGTTATACCGTGATCGAAAAAGGAGCTCATGGGGAGACCGGCAACGGTTTGTGCGAAGTTTATGACCTGGATGAGGGCAGCGCCGCCATGTTGGCGAATGTGAGCACACGCGGATTTGTCGATACCGATGACAACGTCATGATCGGAGGCATTATCTTAGGCGGTAACGAGCCGACCAAGATATTGGTCCGAGCGATTGGACCTTCCCTGGCGGCACTGAACGTGCCCAATCCACTCGCGGATCCCGTCCTCGAATTGCATGACCAGGATGGCAACGCCGTTGGTAATGATAATTGGAGAGATACGCAGGAGGCTGAGATTAATGCCACGGGTTTGGCACCGAGCGCCAACGAAGAGTCGGCCATCTTAATAACTCTTCCACCGGGTGGGTACACCGCCATCGTTCGAGGCAAGGATAGTGGTACGGGCGTCGGATTAGTGGAGGCTTTTAAAGTGCAGTAACGCGCTGTTCATTTGGGCGCGGGCATCGATTATTTTCCGCCCGGCCCGGTCTGAATAAGCGGCGAGCACCGCCGTCCAACTTGGCCGCTGAAATCAGCGCCAAAATGAACATGGGATTTGAGACTGCGCTTGCCCGGGACCCGGCAAGTTCTTGTAATCCGGGAAGCTTTCGTATTTCCTCGGCGGTTTCTGCCCATGGCGCCATGACCAACCTGCCACCGTCCTTTAAATCGCTCTGGCGCGGCCTGTTCCTGACCCTAGCGCAAATCGTCACGGCCGTCTGCCTTCTCGCTCCGCAGGGACCGCTTTCCTACCGCTATTCGACCCTCAACCAGCACGATAGTTACTGGTTCATGAACATCGTAAACCGGGGTTACGCCACCACCGTTCCGCCCATTAATCACAAGGTGATGGAAGTGTCGAATGTCGCCTTTTTCCCTGCCTACCCCGCCATTGCTTCCTTGTTGCAACGCTGTCTGAACCTGGAGACCTCCACGGCGTTGCTCATTGTCTCGCAAGCCGCGGCCTTGGGTTTTTGGACTTACTTCTTTCTTTTTTGCGAACGCTGGAATCTTTCTCCCGCGCTTCAACTTTTTGGGGCCATGTCGATCTTCGCTCATCCGGCCGCGTTTTTTCTCGTCGCCGGTTATTCAGAGTCACTTTTCCTTTTTGGACTGGTTGGTTTTATTTATTGGAGCGGCGTGGACGGGCGCGCCGCCAAGGTGTGGGCGACGCTGCATGGCATTATTATGTCGGCGACACGGATCGTCGGAATTATCTGCGCTGGCGTCCCTGTGGTTGCGCGATCTGCCCGCGATGGTTGGAGTGCATTGCGCGATTGGCGGAGCTGGTGGCCGCGTTATCGGGGGCCTATAGCATTGACTCTGGCTGCGGCTTCCGGCGGACTGCTATTCTTCGTTTTCTGCCTCTTTCGCTGGGGACATTGGGACATGTACATGCTCACGCAATCGGCCGGCTGGGGCATTTCTCCGGATTATTTAGCGGTCTTTAAACCTTCGAGTTACCGCTGGTTGGTTCCAGCTCTCAATAACCCGACGCAGATGAGCCAAATGTCGATGACGATTGGGGCACTCCTGTTCCTTGCCGTTGGAATCTGTGAATTTTTGCCGGCAGTCCGTCGAAAAAGCATGTTTGCCGTTCGCGCGGGAATCTATTTTTGCGCCGTGGCTATTTACTATATCTCGGTTAGCGGCGTGGCCTGTGTGGAGATGGAAAGCATGCTCCGCTACAGCTTCTGCGCCCATGCATTAATCGTTCTGGCACTTTTACACCTTTTGGGTACTATCCGTGTCCCTTCCGCCCTCGTCCGTGCCTTTGCGATGGGGACGATGGCACTCATCAGCGCCGTCGGCTTCAGCGTGCAGGGATGGTATGTCTGGAATTTCACTCGAGGGAATTGGGTGGCGTAAGAAACGATGAAAACACATGTTGCAATTATTGGTGCCGGACCAGCCGGACTGACTGCGGCCTATCTTCTGTCGAAGAACGATGTCGCTGTGACGGTCCTGGAAGCGGATCCGGTTTATGTCGGCGGAATCTCCCGCACTGCCACTTACAAGGGGTTTCATTTCGACATCGGCGGTCATCGTTTTTTCTCAAAATCGAAAGCGGTCGAGGATTTCTGGACTGAGATTTTGCCGAACGACATGCTGCTGCGTCCGCGTTCCTCGCGCATCTTTTACGGCGGCAAGTTTTTCGCTTACCCGCTGAAAGCCTTTGAAGCGCTGACGAAACTTGGTGTCTTCAAGTCGACTTTGTGCGTGCTCTCCTGGCTCAAAGCCAGAATGTTTCCCGTGCCGAATCCTAACAATTTTGAAGATTGGGTAAGCAATCAGTTCGGCAAACGCCTCTTCAATACTTTCTTCAAGAGTTACACCGAGAAAGTTTGGGGCATGAGCTGCAAGGAAATTTCCGCCGACTGGGCGGCGCAACGCATCAAAGGTCTTTCGCTGGGCAGCGCGATCAAGAACGCCCTCATCCCGCAACGGCAGCCGAAAGACCGCAGCAAAGTCATTAAGACTTTGATCAACTCCTTTCGTTATCCGCGCAGAGGGCCCGGCATGATGTGGGAAGTTTGCGCCGAAAAGACGAAAGCGATGGGCGGCAAGATCGAGATGGGCTGTAAAGTTATCGGATGCGAATACGATGAAGCGACTGAAACCTGGAATCTTCGCTTCCAAGATCGACAAGGGAATGTGCAAACCCTCGAGGCCGAGCACGTCATTTCATCCGCGCCTATGCGCGAGCTGGTTCGTGGCATCAAACCGGCCGTTTCGGAAAAAGCGAAACATGCGGCTGATTCGCTTAAGTACCGCGACTTCCTCACGGTCATGTTGATTCTGAAAAATCGCGACGCGTTCGATGACAATTGGATCTATATCCACGATCCGAGCGTTAAGGTTGGGCGCATTCAGAATTTCCGTTCCTGGTCGCCTGAAATGGTGCCGGATGCGGACAAAGCTTGCTATGGACTCGAATATTTTTGCTTTGAGCACGACGGCGTTTGGGATTCGAAAGACGAAGAACTGATCGAACTGGCTAAGCGCGAACTGATTCAAATTGGCCTCGCCAAGGAAGGCGATGTGCTCGACGGATGCGTCGTTCGTCAGAAAAAAGCCTATCCGGTTTACGACGATGATTACGCGACCCATGTCGCGACTATTCGCGAAGAGCTAGACGGGCGTTATCCGAATCTTCATTTGGTCGGCCGCAATGGCATGCACAAATATAACAACCAAGATCACGCCATGATGACGGCGATGTTGTGCGCGGAAAATATTTTGGCCGACAGCAAACTTTACGATCTTTGGGAAGTTAACCAGGACGCCGAGTATCACGAAGCGGGCGCGGCTGCGGAACAAGAGACGACCGGCACGGCGTTGCGCCTTGTTCCTACTCGCGTCGTTTCGACGCCGGAGCTTGCTCCGGAGCCTTAGCGATTATTCGGCCAGGTCCTCGATTGGGACGCAGGAACAAAATAGATTCCGATCGCCATAGACATTGTCAATCCTGGCTACCGACGGCCAGAATTTGTGCTCCCGCGTCCATGGCGCCGGAAACGCGGCTTGCTCCCGTGAATATGGATGATCCCATTTTTCCGACGCGATTTGTCGCGTCGTGTGCGGCGCGTTCTTGAGCAGATTGTTTTGTCGATCTTGCTTTCCGTTGGCTACGGCTTCGATCTCGGCGTGGATCGAAATCATCGCATCGCACAACCGATCGAGTTCGTGCTTGGGCTCGCTTTCGGTAGGCTCGATCATCATCGTCCCAGCCACCGGGAACGAAACGGTCGGGGCGTGAAAGCCGTAATCCATCAGGCGTTTCGCTACGTCTTCCACTTCAATGCCGGCACTCTTCCATTGGCGAAGATCGACAATGCATTCGTGCGCGACCAAGCCGCGTTTCCCTTTGAACAGGACAGGAAAATAAGGATCGAGACGCTTTGCGACGTAGTTCGCATTTAGGATCGCGATTTCGCTCGCTCGCTTCAATCCATTCGCGCCCATCATGCGAATGTACATCCAGGTGATCGTCAAGATGCTCGCGCTTCCGTAGGGCACGGCCGCGACTGGCCCAACTTTCTTATTAAGATCGACATCTTGCTGCAACGAAGGGTGGGCCGGCAAAAACGGTGCAAGATGTTTGGCCACGCCGATCGGACCGACACCGGGTCCTCCGCCGCCATGTGGAATGCAAAACGTCTTGTGCAAATTCAAATGGCAAACGTCGGCGCCGTAATTTCCGGGACGGCAGAGTCCCACTTGCGCGTTCATGTTCGCGCCATCGAGATAAACCTGGCCGCCGTGCGAATGAACAATCTCGCAAATTTCGCGAATGGTCGGCTCGAAAACCCCGTGCGTGCTCGGATAAGTGACCATGAGCGCGGCTAGATCGCGGGCATGCGCGTCCGCCTTGGCGCGCAGGTCGGCAAGATCGATATCTCCATCTTTTAAGCAGGCGACCGCCACGACTTTGAAGCCCGCCATGATCGCGCTCGCGGGATTAGTTCCATGCGCGGATGTCGGGATAAGACAGACGTTGCGGTGTGCTTCGCTTCGCGAGGCGTGATATTCACGAATCGCGAGTAATCCTGCATACTCGCCCTGCGATCCCGCGTTAGGTTGTAACGACACCGCCGCGAAGCCTGTGATTTCCGCCAGCCATTCTTCCAACTGTTTGCACATTTGGATGTACCCGGTTGTTTGATCCGCCGGCGCAAACGGATGCAGCTTGGAAAATTCCGGCCAGGAGATCGGAAACATTTCCGCGGTCGCGTTTAACTTCATGGTGCATGAGCCGAGCGGAATCATGGAATGGCAAAGCGACAGATCGCGCGATTCGAGCTTGCGCAAATAGCGCAACATTTCCGTCTCCGTGTCGTGTGTGTTAAAGACCGGATGGGTCAGGAAGTCGGAGTCGCGGACCACCGATTTCGGAAACCGAAGAGACTCATTGCGTGGTTGATTGTCGATCTTAATGTCGAAAACGGCGCCAAGGCGCGACAGATCGTCTTCGGTGGTGGTTTCATCAACAGAAATTCCGACACCATGATCGCCTAGTTTGCGCAGATTGATGCCTGCTTTTGCGGCGCGCGAAACGACGTCATCCGCAGACTTGTCAACAAGGTCAACATGCAATGTGTCGAAGAAATTCCCGTGGACGACTTTTAGTCCGCCATCCGCCAGTCGACGGGCGAGGCCGTGCACGCGTTGTGCGATACCGCGCAATCCACGTGGACCGTGATAAACCGCATACATCGACGCGATAACGGCGAGGAGAACTTGCGCTGTGCAAATGTTGCTTGTCGCTTTGTCGCGCCGGATGTGTTGCTCGCGCGTTTGCAAGGCAAGCCGGTAGGCGGGCCGCCCTTCCGCGTCATGGGAAACGCCAACGAGTCGGCCGGGCATATGACGTTTGTATTGATCGCGAGTGGCGAAATAAGCGGCATGTGGGCCACCGAAGCCGAGCGGGACGCCGAATCTTTGAGTGCTACCAACCGCAACGTCGGCGTCGAACTCTCCCGGGGGCTTTAATAAAGTGAGCGCGAGAATGTCGGCCGCGACGACGACCAGTGCGCCAGCGCCGTGCGCCGACTTTGCAAAATCGGCATAATCGTAAATCGCGCCGTCGCTGGCGGGATATTGCACGAGCGCGCCGAAAACCTTATCGTCGAACTGAAAACGCGAGTAGTTGTCGATCTTAACTTCAATGCCGAGGGGCTTCGCGCGCGTGCGGACCACTTCGATCGTTTGCGGGTGGCAATTATCTGCGACAAAAAAAACGTTTCGATCGGAACTCACGGCATGACAAAGCGTCATCGCTTCAGCCGCGGCCGTAGCCTCATCGAGCAACGAAGCGTTTGCGATTTGCATGGCGGTGAGATCGGTAATCATGGTTTGGAAATTGAGGAGCGCTTCCAGCCGGCCTTGTGCGATTTCGGCCTGATAGGGCGTGTATGCTGTGTACCAGCCTGGATTCTCCAAAATGTTTCGCTGAATTACTGGCGGCGTGACGCAGTCGGCGTAACCGGCGCCGATGAAAGAGCGCACGACCTGATTTTTCTTCGAGATACCGCGCAATTCGGACAACGCTTCAATTTCCGATTTGGCTTCCGGCAAATTTAATTCTCGATCTAGCCGAATATTCTTCGGAACGGTGGCGCCGATAAGGGCATCGAGGCTATCATGGCCGAGATGCTGCAACATCTCGCGCACTTCATCGTCGTTTGGGCCAATATGACGATCGGCAAACGAATAAATCATCGGCTCAACTGAGTCTCGCCCCACCGGTCCTTCGTGCATGCGTCAGCCTACGGAACGCGAGTGCGCGTTCAACTATTTGGAATCGTAAGTTTCGACTCCATGACTATTCAATTGGGCGCGCAGCTCGGCCAGATGCTGGTGGTTACGCGTCTCGACGGTGCAGAGAACATTTACCGCGGATACATCCGAACTGGCAAAGGCGCGGTCGTGCACGACTTGTTTAATGCTCGCACCGCTTGATGCGATTTGTTTGGTCAGGTCGGCGAGGCCGCCTGGTCGATCGCTAATGACCGCGCGGAACCGGCAAAGACGTCCATCTGCGACAAGGCCCCGCTCAATGACACGGCTAAGAACGTTTGGGTCGATGTTGCCGCCACACAGCAAGAGGACAACGCGTTTCCCCGCGAGAGCACTTAATTTTCCAGAGAGGCAAGCCGCGAGGGGTGTGGCAGCCGCGCCCTCTACGACGCTCTTTTCCAACTCAACGAGGCGCAGAATCGCGAGCGCGATCTGCTCCTCGGTCACGGTTACATTAAGGTCGACAAGTGATTTGGCTGTCTCGAAAGCGTTGGCGCCGACCTGGGGAATAGCGAGACCATCCGCCAGAGTCGGGTGCATCGTAATAGTTGTTGGCTTATCCGCCTCAAGCGCGGCCGAAAAGCTGGCGACATTTTCTGCTTCCACCGCAGCGATAGTGGTTTTCGGTCGCAAAGTCTTGACGGCGAGCGAAACCCCCGCCAGGAGCCCGGCTCCGCCGACCGGGATAATAACCGCATCAAGGTCGGGAACCTGTTCGACGATTTCGAGGCCCATTGTTCCCTGACCGGCGATGATGGAGGGATCGTCATATCCATCGATATAGGCAAGGCCTTTCTCTTTCGCGATTTCGTGCGCTCGCGCCTTCGCTTCGCCAAAATCCTTTCCATGCAGGACAACGGTGGCGCCAAGTTTCTGGCAATTGCTCACTTTAATGAGGGGCGCAAACTTTGGCATCACGACGGTGGCGGGAACGCCCAATAATTTTCCCTGATAGGCGAGGGCTTGGGCATGATTTCCGGCGGACGCGGCGATCACGCCGCGCTTTTGCTGGTCGGGTGGCAGTTGGGCCAGCGCATTGCGCGCGCCGCGTTCCTTAAAGCTGCCGGTGCGCTGCAGGTTGTCCAGTTTGCAAAAAATCTCCATCCCAGTAATCTCGCTTAGCGGAATGGAATGCTGACAGGGCGAGTAATAAACGGCGTCCGCGATCCGGTTACGCGCCGCTTCGATGTCCTTAAACGAGATCACGCGATCTCAATATACCGCGCCCATGACGGCGGCAACGCGCAACATTATTTCAACCCGGCGAAAAGTGATCTAGAAGGGGCCGAGCGCTAGATAGCGGCGTCGAGAACCTCGCGCACTTTGTTGGCCAGTTGCTCTGAATCGAAGGGCTTGGGCAAGAAGAACATTCCGTCGTCGCGCCGATCGTGTGGATGAAGAGATTCTTCCAGGTAGCCGGAGATGAAGATAATCCGGGTGTCCGGACTGGTCTGTTGCAACCAATCCGCGAACCGCCGTCCGCTCATTTGCGGCATGACCATGTCGGTGAGAAGGAGCTGAATTTTCCCTGCACCGCGATCGGAGAGAAGCTGTTTGGCGTCGTCGCCATTTGCCGCTTCGATTACTTCGTAGCCCAGTTTGCGGAGAAGACGTACCGAGATATGACGAACGCTAACGTCGTCCTCCAAAACAAGAATGGCTTCGTTGCCAGAGGGAAGTTTATTCGAAACCGGCTTTTTGTAAGAGGGCGCCGGAGGCGCCGACACTTGCGGGAGGTAAATTTTGACGCAGGTGCCTTTGCCGACCTCACTTTCAATCCCGATATATCCGCCGCTCTGACGAACGATACCGTAACTGGTAGCCAAGCCTAGGCCGGTGCCCGCACCTTCATCTTTGGTGGTGAAAAATGGTTCGAAGATATGCGCTTTGACTTCGTCGCTCATGCCGATTCCGGTGTCGGCGATAGTGATAACGACATAGCTGCCGGGCTGAAAATCCTCTCCTAAAGACGGTACATCTTTCTCGTCCGCAATCGTAACGGTGGAGGTTTCGAGCGTGAGCGTTCCGCCGCCATGCATGGCGTCGCGCGCGTTGACAGCGAGATTAAGGATCAATTGATTGAGTTGGCCGGGATCGACCTTAATGAAAGCGCCGTCCTGGAGTTCGTGCAGAGCGGAAACCACCCGAATGTTCTCACCAATCAAGCGAAGAAGTGAACGCTCCAAATTCGTAATAATCGAATTGACCTCAATCGTCCGAGCCTCGAGCGGTTGGCGGCGACTAAAAGCCAGGAGGTGTTGGGTGAGAGCAGAAGCGCGTCCCGCTGCACTTCGTATTTCTGCAACGTGATTAGCAAACACCCCTTTGAGATGAAGATCTTGCAGGAGCAGATCGCTGTAACCCAAAATGGTGGTGAGAAAATTGTTGAAATCGTGGGCGACGCCGCCGGCGAGCTGGCCAAAGGCTTCCATCTTCTGAGAACGACATAACTGGTCTTGCAATTGTTTTCGCGCGGTAATGTCCATGAGCGAACCGACGAAACGAATAGCTTGATGGTCGTCGTCCCTCAGGATTACAGCCCGTTCGAGCAATTGGAGATAGGTGCCATCAGCATGCCGGAAGCGATATTCACCGCTCCAATATTCCTGATTGGATGAAATCGCGTCACGAATATTTGCGGTTACCCGCACTCGGTCCTGCGGGTGGATGTTTCTTTGCCAAAATCCTATGTCGCTGGCGTTCTCCGACGAAAGATAACCGAGTAAGCTTTCCAAGCCTTGTGGCCAGCACAGACTACCGGTTTTTAAGTCCCAATCGCGAACGGCATCGTTGGTAGCCCGTGCAACAATATCGCTGTGATTCTGGCTTGGTGGGGCAGAAGTCTGAGATCTTGCATGATGTTTGCCGTCGATTGGAGTGCGATGAGACAGCGCGCTCGCTTGTTCAACGCCGAGTGATCGGGGTGTTCCTTCCCTAGTCTTATTCCCGGTAACAGATCGCATGCGTACAAACCAATCGAGAGCAGCAGCGAAGGGAGCTAATTCCGTGCCTTTAGATTGGAAGCCAAAACGTACGACACTCGTGTCTTTACTGAGCGCGAAAAGTCTCGCGAGATGCGGAATTTATGGCAGAAAGAATCGGTCGGTAATCTTCGCTGTTTTGAAATCGAAGACTAAAGTCAGTATTGCGAAATCCATTCTGGCCAAACTCCCCCAACTGCGGGTTGCTGTTTTTGGAGCGAATGCTTGCGTTTACTGAATCAACGGAGAGTCCCGGCGGGGTGGTTATGCTAGCTTCGTGCGCTCACGCGGTAAACACAAAGACGGGCGACAGCAGTCGCGATGAAGCTAAACTTGCGGACGACTGCTTAGGGACTGACGTCTGCAATGATGGGGGGATCGGCTAGTGTGCCGAGTTTGTTGCTGAAATCAGTAGGACCTTCCCCTGGCACCGGACGGCTAGCGAGATTGCTTGCATAAAGCGGAATTTCGGACGTGTGCAACATCGATAGGGGCACCTGGCCAAATGCGTTGATTTCCGCAACCTCGAAATCCTCGCGGTGGTTCTGCGAATTATCTGGTGTCCATCTTAGTGCCACATACCTCGCTCCATGAGGGTCAAAATTTACGGCCGCCTTTCCATTGCCTGGGTCTCTTACCGTCGCGATCGGGGTGAGACCGTCAAAATTGATAGGATCGTCGGGGAGTTGATCAGTCAGGTACACTTCCAAGAGGCCAGCTTGCATTTTGTAAAGCGCGCTGATGCGGTGCAAATTTTCGCGATCCGCTAATTCAACAATTACCGTGGGGCGCGGATCCGTTTTAGGAAAACGAAAACTCGTTACGGTATCGTCGTCGATCATGTTTGTGGCGGAAAAAGGTGAACCAGAACTGACGAAGACGACGTGGGCGCGCGCATAAGAGTTGGCGAAATTGAAATTCACGATGTCTTCGAGATTCGGGGTGCGGATCGAGTTCTTAACTTGCACGACGCGGCCTTGTCTTTCGGAAAATCGTGCCAGTGATTCTTCGCCATAGAGGCCAAGAGCGGCGATTCTGCCTTCCTTTTCAACGCTGAAGGATAGTCTCACATATTTGGCTTCTATGCCGAGCATAGAGAGATTGAACAAACGTTTGCGGGCGAAAGGTATGACTCCTTCAACTTCCTTCCATTTTGAGCTGTTGGCAGGCAGCCGGTAGTTCGAGACTGCAATTTTCAGTTCGCCCCGCGCCGCGGCGTTCTCGTTGACAAACGTAAAACGATCGATAATCGCGGCCTTTGGGAGGGTGATGACAAAGGTCGTTTCGCCTCCCTGTAATGGACAGCTGATCGTGTCGTCGTCCATGATTAACGCCGTTGGACTGGCGTCTAAACTCCGGTTGGCGATCGTAGCCAGGCGACCGTCCGGCATGGTGCATTCAATCTGAGCACCACAATTCATTTGGGCGAGGTTTTTTGCTTGATTTGGTTCGTCCTGACTGCCTCGGACACTGGCCGCTGAAATTAGCGAAATGGCCAGGAGGCCAAAGAGAAAAAGCTCGAAAAGACTCTGTCCGAAACGGAGTTGTGACGGGAAACGAATCATAGTGGCACTTTTTGTAGCTTAGAATGGGCCATTTCGAGGACAGACCACGATTTAGGGGATTTCGCTTGCCTCCGGGGGATATCTTCCTGTAAAAGGCTGGGACCAAACAACAATACTGATACAAGCACATTAGCGCTCCGCACAGTGTGGTACCGCAACTGCTAACCTTAACCTCGTTGACCTGTCTATGAGTCGTCACTTTACATTCCACTTTTCACGGCGCGTTATCTTTGCCTTTTTCGCTTCGTTTTTTTGCGTCGCTTCGGTGGTCCATGCCCAAGATGCGGTTCGACCTTCATTAGCAGGAGAGGCCGCTTCAGAGGCCCGCCGCCAAGATATCGACCGCATTCCGTACAATTTGTTAGTTGGTCCGGTTCGCTTCCGTTTTAGTGCCACCATGGGAGTGGAGTACAACGACAACATCAATCTTTCGGAAGTAAACGAACAAGACGATGTGATCTTGCGGCCACAAGTAAATTTCGACGCAATATGGCCAATCACTCAGCTAAATACATTGAGGATGGATATTGGGCTTGGCTATTCCTGGTATCTTGATCATTCAAACGCGAATACAAACGGCGTATTGATTTCACCCGGCTCGCAGCTCGCCTTTGACATTTTCGTTGGCGATTTTCGCATCAACATCCACGAAAGACCGTCGTTGCAACAAGATCCGGTTGCCGAGCTTTCTCTAAGTAATGTGATCGATTACGGTCGCTTTGAAAACACTGCGGGCGTTTCGGTTCTTTGGGACCTGAACAAAGCTCTCCTCACGCTTGGCTACGACCACTACACTTACATTTCGACGACGTCGGATTTCGATTACCTGAATCGTAACGCAGAGGAATTGTTTGGAAGTATGAGCTTCTCCGTATCATCGACGACAAGCGTTGGTGTTGAGGGGACGGCAGTGTTTACCTATTACGATGATCAGACAATCTTGAACGATTCTACTACTTACAGTGTTGGAGCTTTTGTCGAGACACAGCTGAGTAGTTATCTAAAGGTTCGCGTTGCCGGCGGTTATCAATGGATTGATTTTGATCACAACTTCGTCAATCTGAACTTCTTCGGCGTTCTGATTCCATTCCAGGATAAGAACTGGAAAGCTTTCCAGCACAGTGGGATCCGAAGCTTGGAATTCACGTGACTTGAAGTCGCGGC
>JADMIO010932606.1_pt1 | contig 58440 bp, 26 predicted proteins | sample 8958161 | NCBI WGS metagenome assembly JADMIO01 (sample SAMN16585339, study PRJNA669376) | soil metagenome | isolation source: Crop rotation soil | place: USA: Cullars Rotation, Alabama | collected 2011
CCGCGACAACTTGTCCACGTGGAATTCTAAGCTTAGGATCCCAATGTGCTGGAAAGAGATTTCCACCCAGTCCGGTTTGCTGCCATCCGGCTCCTCCAGCGAAGCATTGTTGGCCAGCACCTCGTTGATGAGCACGCCGGCGAGCGCGGGGCTATTCGTGACGATCAGCGCCTGCAACTCTGCCCCCATCGCCACGTCCGAACTGTTGGTGGGCGATTGATGCACTTCGACCGCGAAGACGTTGTCTCCCGTGACCAGCATCGAAGGGGGCACGCTGATGAATGCGGAGTACAGGCCGTCGGCGACGGCGCCGTTGAGCGTCGGCGTCAAGAATGTGACCGGGCCCGCGGGCATGTTGAATCGGCTCGACGGAATCTCCACGCCGTTCAAGTAGAACAACGCGCCATCATCGATGATGTGGCGAAATTGCAGTGAAGTGAAACTGGCGCCGGGCGCGACGTTAAAATGCGCGCGGAAATAGAACGTGGGGAAGTTCTGGTTCGTCGGCGTGATGGTGCGCAGCGGCTCCGGCAGCGTCTGCGGACGCGTCGGCGTCAATTGCCCCAGCAAGGCCAGGCCATTCGACCACGCCGCGTCGTTGAAGGTGTTGGTAGTCCAATTCACGCCGTCGAGGTTCGTGCGAATGTGGTAGCTCCACGCGTTGCTGATCGTGACGAGCGTGACCGTGACGGGGGCGGGCGGGACGACCGGACAGGAGTTCGGCAGTCCGGGCGTTGGCACGCCGAGCGTGGTGAATTGAAACCCGCCGTTCGGGCATTTGCCTTGCGCCACCTCCGGCTGTTGCGAGCCATAAATGACGCAATCAATCGCGCTCAGGTCAGTGTTGAACAAACCGATCTCGCCCTGCTCGAGCGCGAGCTGGAAGTTCAGGCGATCGTCGCCATTGCCGTTGCCATCGGCGGTGAACGGAACGTATTCCCCAGCCGCGATAAAGTTCAGCGGATCGATTTGGTTGCGCGTCGGCCAGCCGATCAAGCTGTCGGTGAAATACAACCCCGCGAGCGCCACGGGCAGCGAATTGGGATTATACAATTCGACAAAATCCACTTGCGACTGGCTCGCGGCCAGCCATTCGTTGATGCGCAAGTTCGCCGGGCTGCCGAGTGATTGCAGGATGTTGGCGGCGCCAAACGTTGGCTGCGTGAGCCGCCACTCGCCGCTCGTTCCGATGCGCCCGATGGAAAGATCGGCAAGCTGACGGCCAAATTTCACGGAGTCGAGCAACGCGCCGCCGTTGGCCACGCTGTTGAAGAGGTTCACAGAGTCGCTGTCGGTGGCGAGGCCGAAGCCCAAATGGAAACCAGGCGTGCCGTCCACGTCGTTCGCAAAGACAACGAGATTTGATCCCGGCATCAGCAACGTGTTCGTCGGGAAAGTGAACTTGCTCGGGACATCCGGATCGTCCGTCAGCCGGAACCCGCCGATGTTCACCGTCGCGACGCCTTCGTTGAACAATTCGATCGCGTCCGGGAAAGTCCCGAAATGATTGAGCGCGGCGACATTGCGCGCGAGGACTTCATTCAGCCGCACGGCCGGATGGTTCGTGTTGACGATCCACGAAACAATTGTCGCGTTACTGAAGGACTGGAACACGCCATTGGTCCCCTTCCCGACCACGGCGACGATGTTGGTTCCGATCGGGAGCGACGACAAATTGATCGGCGTCGCGATCGCAGTTTCAACGGAATACGCGGCCCCATTCAGGCTGACTCGATACGAAACGACGTTTGAACCGCCGACGGTCAGGGTCGCATTCCGGAATGGAGTCGGCGAACGCGGCATCCCGCTGATCGTCGCGACCGGTGCGTTTGAGAGCACGAATGGAGGAATCTGGCCCAGCACGGAAACACGGCGTGAAGCCATCCAGCTCTTGATGGAATCGATGACGCTCTGCGGCACGTAGCCATTGAGTGTTTCATCCGCAACGGGATTAAATTGTGCCGCCGAGAAAGTTGTGTTCATCAACTCCAGCAGCGTCTGGTAGTAGATGGGTTGGAATTCAGTCGAGCGCATGAACCGGTCCATCGCGCGCCAAGTTCCTTCGCTATCACCGGAAACCGGGCAGCAGGTGGGGCGAAAGATGTCCGTGGCAGTGCCCGATCCCACCACAAGGATTTGATCGAGATCGTGTGCGGTCAGGATGAAGCGCGGATCCGTTACGCCACGATACATGTAGTAATCATCATTGTTGCCTGTGGGCAGTCCCGACTCGCTGTTGGCCAGGATGTTCATCAGCGCAATGTGGCGCAGCCATTGTTCGGGATTGATCACCTGCCGCACGTTGGCCTCCGTGAAGGCCGCTCCGCTGTTCTCGCCCATGATCGACAGCATGTTGATCAAATCGGTCCAATCGTCCTCGCTCGCGTTGGACTCCTTGCCATAGGTGTTCCGGTACGAATTGGGGTTGGTGCCGCGGTAATCAAAGTTCGGGGGAGGAATATCGCGCACGACTTTGTAAACGTTTCCTTCGCCATCCTGCGGGAAATGATTTTCCGCCCAGTCGCCATCAATCACCTCCACGGCCGCGTAAGAACCAAACATGCTGCCGGCGGCATTCGCGCGGTTGACGTTGTTCACGCGCACCTGCACCGGAATCGTGTTGGCGCTGGCGACGCCGGCCTTTCGGCTCAGGACACTTCCAAGATGTTGGAGATAGACCTGAACCGTATTGAGATTGATTGCACTCACGCCTTTCCACCGATCGTCGCTGCGGAAATTCACGCGGTAATTCATCGGGTTGGCGCTCGTGCGGCTGCCATGTCCCCGGTTGCGAATGCCCGTCAGGTAATGCGTCTCCGCGCCCGACCCATCGATGGAAATGAACGTCGCGTTCATCTGCGAATTGGGGCCCTGCAAATTGCTGTGCGAAGGAATCTGGAGCAGCTCCGCGTTCTCAGCCGCAGTCATGATCACCTTGAAGAGCGGTTGGGCATTGGTGGGCGCGTAAGCCAGATCATCGATTTGGAAAAGTGCGTTGGCCACCTGCCCCGTCGGCCCGGCGCCGTCCCAGGCTGCGATGGCCGCCGCGGGCCAAGTTCGCGTGTGGCTCTGCACATCGGTGGCACTGATGTAATACTCCATCACGGTGTTGTTCGCTTGAACTGGAAGGCGCGCGGTCCAAAGCGTATCGTTGGCGACAGCGTCGCCGTTCAATCCATCATCGTGCATGGCGAGTGTCGTGAACGACGGTGCGCCATCGGCGCGATAGCTCAAATCCACGCTCAGGCCACCGGCCGCTTCGTCCAGCACACGCGCAGTAATAAGCGTCTGATCGGTCGAACGCGGCACGATTGGGAAATGCGTGGCTTCGAGGATCAACGGCGCAATGTCATTCTGATAAATCGAGTTCGCCGCGCCGGGAGTTCCGTTCGTCACCGTGCTCGGCCCCCAATTCTGGCCGCTGTTATTTGAAAGCTCGGGATTGATCAATTCCAGCGAACGGCCGCCGCCATCGTGCGGCTTGAACCAGATCCAGCCACGATGCTGGAAACCGAAAATATTCTCGTTCGACCCGCGCTGGCGCACGGCCCAGTCGCCTTCATCGGCGAACCGCACGCTGTCGGCGCGATTGCCGGACGCGTTATCGAGGTCAATGTCCTCGCCGTTGTTGTTGAGCGTGCCCGTCCAGTTGCCGACGACATTCGTGACGCCGGGATATTTGTTGGTGAACGTGCCGAGGTTCGCGGCCACGACGAGATAACCATTGGCCGGGATCGCCGTGTTCGAGAAAGTGAAGCTGACGCCCGCCGAAAACCTCCAGCCGTTCAGGTTCACCGCGGTGCCGCCTTTGTTGTACAGTTCGATGTATTCCTCAAGCACGTTTTCGGAGGAGGGGTGATACATGATTTCTGAAATCACGACGCCGGAGGCATTCGTGTCGAAGGTGTAGCTCCAGGGCGCGGGCGCGAACGGATTCCCGCTCGCATCCGCGATGCCGTGTCCGCCGGCCCATGTGACCTGGACGACGCCCTGGGCCGGTTGCGCGAATGTGAACGTGTAGGGTCCGGCGCCAGACCCGCCCAGGATGGCAGCGGGCGCAGAATTGATGAGCAGGTCACTCGCATTTACCCCTGCGACCGGCTCGCTGAACGTAACGGCAATCGAAGTGAGCGCCGCGACCGTGGAGTTGGGGACCGGACTAATCATCGTAATCGTCGGCGGCACCACATCGAGCAGCGTGTAATTCCAATTGGCGCCCGCGCTGTTCGTGTTGAAGGCGTGAGACGGTATGAACAAGTCCGAGATGCCGTGCGCCGGGGCCCACGTGATCGGCACCGGCCCGTACGCCGGCTGCGGGAACGTGAACGTGTAATTGCTGCCGGAGCCACTGACGCCCGTCGCGGGCGCACCACTGACGAGTAGGTCGCCCGCGCTCACGCCCGTAACTGCTTTGCTGAAGGTGACCGAAATGCTCGTGAGATTGGTTACGTTGCCAGGGACCGGAGCTTTTGCGAACACCACCGGCGGCGCAACGTTCGTGCTGACGGTCACGTTGACGACGGCAGAGGTTTGCGAAAGTCCGACGTTGTCAGTGGCGATAGCCGCCAGCGCGTAGCTGCCCACCGGAACGTTGTTCGTCGCCAGTGTGAATGGGCTTGCCGCGTCGTCACCGAGTTTCACGCCGTTCACGAAGAACGCGACGTTGGTCACCGAACCATCGACGTCGGACGCGGCGGCGCTGATCGCGATATTTGCCGGCGTTCCAAAAATCGCGCCGTTCACCGGGCCACTAATGGCGACCTGGGGCCGCGCGTTGGTGTCGGCCGTGCGAATGCCAGCGAGTTGAAGTTCGAAACTGATATCGGAACTGGTGGAATTGAGTTGGTGGATCTCCACCGCCAGCAGATTCGTCCCTTCCTGAAGCGCCAATCCTCCATTGTATGTCACCTGATCGATGGCGTTTGGCTCCGCTGCATTGGCCGTCGCCGTTGTATTGAACAAAATGACCGCCGGGAATGTCGGCAGATTTGGCGTCCGATAAATTTCTTCACCATTCAAATACACCACTGCGGCGTCATCACGAATCATTCGAAACGACGCGTTGGTGAAGGCGGCCGCGTTCGTGACCAAGAAGAACTTTCGGAAATAGGTGGTGATGTACTTGTCCGTGGCCAGCGGATTGAAGGGACCGAGATCGGGGTTGTCCTGCACCTGAGTGAACTCGTCGCCGTCGCCGTAGCCCAGTTGCGCCTGGCCACTCAACCACGACGAATCGTTGAAAGAATTGGATCGCCAGCTCGTCCCCGCGTTGGCCCCCGTATCGAGATACTTCCACACGTTGCTGTAACCGATGAAGATGTTCGTCACCGCCGTGCTCGGTACGGACACCGTCACGTTGACTGGCAATGATGTACTGCTCAGGCCGGTGTTGTCTCTGGCGGTCGCGGTGAGGATGTAGCCGCCCACCGAAACGTTCTGCCAATTATAGTTGTATGGTCCGGCATTCGTTTGCCAGAGGAGCGAGCCATTCTGGTAGAACGAAACATTCGTGACGGTGCCATCGCCGTCCGTCGCGCTCACGGTGATATTAATGTTCGCGGGCGTGATGAAACCCGTGCCATCGGATGGGGAGGTGATGCTGACGGCAGGGGGGGTTGGACCCGTGGGAAAAGACCCGCGCTGGCCCTGCAATGCGAAATCGAAACTGATGTCGCTGCTGGTGTTGGTGTTTTGGTGGATCTCGACAGCGATAACATTGGTGCCGACGACGAGAAGCGAGGGCGAGATGTTGCTGACGGCCGCGGGCGGGTTCTCGACCGAGCCCAGCGCCAGGGTGGCGTTCACAATCGGGCCCGTTTGAAGGTTGATGCGAAAGGCCTCGACGCCGTTGAGATAAATGACGGCTGCGTCATCGTACGTCAAAGTAGCAACAAGGTTCGTGAACTCCGATGGATTCAGGACTGTGAAAGCGCGGCGGAAATAAGTGGTAATGTAGCGGTCCGTGTCGTTGACGTTATAGCCCGGCGTGGGGTTGTCCTCGACGATGGTGGCTTCGTCGGCGGGCACATCACCATAGCCGAGTTGCGCAGGCCCGTTCGACCACGCGCTGTCATTAAACAAACGCGCGGACCAATTCGTGCCGAGGTCGATGCCCTTATCGTGGTAACGCCAGTTCGAACCCAGCGCGATGAGCGGGCTCGCATTCGTGAGGAACGGAAATACTCCCATGTCTGTAATCGTGCCGTCCACGTCGAGCGGTGAAGTGGGGTTCCCCGCGTTGATGGCGGGCGAAGTGATTTGCAGGCGCCAGTTTTTCGCGGCGGCGTTTACGAAAAGCGGATCGGCCTGGATGTTTCCCGTCCCGGCCCACGGCTCCGAAATGTCGCTGTAACGAATTGTGAAATTCGTGGGAGCGAAATCCGACTGCACGGCATCGGCCCCCCAAATGACTGAGTTGGTGATGCGGTAATCAACAATCGGTCCCACCGCGTTGGCCTTGAACTGCGCCAGCACGTTGGTCAGGTTGCCGGTGATGGTGCTGTTATTAATATTGATCCGCACCGACGCCGGCGGCGCCGCGCACTTGGCCGATACGCCCACCGTGCTGTCCACAATCAGGCAGCGGCGTATGTCCACCGAGCCGTCAAAGGCGCTGATGGCCTTGGCGTCTTCGACGATGCTGGCCCAGTCGCGGAGGATGCAACCCTCCACGCTGATGACGGAGCCGAGCGTGTCGATGCCGTCGTCGTCGCCAGAAGCAAACACCGAATCAACCAGCTTGATCGTCTGACCGATCTGCTGGTCGTGGAGATAAATGCCGTCCGCGTCATCCGGCCCGCGAGTGTCCATGACGTAGCTGTTGGTGAAAAGAAGGGCCGTGCCCTGGATTTCCGGCCCCATGCGCACGCGCTGAAAAAGACAATCGTTGAACGAAAGCGTGGAGTTGTTCGCGAACATCACCTTCCCCGGCGTGCCGTAGCCCGCCACCGACGGCGACGGCTCACACAGGTCGCTGATCGTGCAACTCTCGAACGTGAGCGTCGTGCCATCCGGCCGAATGGCCGGCGCCTGCCCGGTGTGGCCTTCGCCCGGCGCACGGCCGGCGCGATGAATGAACGTGTGCCGATAGAGCGACGCCTGCGATGAGTTATGGCGAATCTGTCCCCAACGATTGGTCAGGAACACGTTCGAGCAAGTAATCGTCACCGGATGCAATTCCGTCCCGAGCGATTGAATGGAAGCGTTCGCGTTCACGATGATGTCCGCTCCGCCCGTCCCCGTATTCGTGCCACTGAGCACCACGACCGTGTTCGACTGAATGGTCAGCGTGCAGTTCGTGACCACGAGATCATTGGTCACGTAAACGAGTCCCGACCAGGTGGTGTTGTTGCTCAACGTGCCCCCCACTCGCGTTATTCCCGAACCGGCGAGCGTGCGCAACGCGCGCGTCACCGACAAACCGCCGGCGGAGGCGGTGAGATTAAAATTGCCCGCGCCTGAAAACGTGACGAGCACGCTGCCCACACCATTCCGCATGGCGACGAGGTTCGTGGAAAGCGTGACGCCGGCGTCTGCCGAGAGTGTGGCCACCGAATCCCAGTTTTCACGATCGCGCGAACCATCCGGCGCGTAGCCCTCCACGCGCACCAACACGGGCAGCCCGGGGACATAATTATTCTGCGTCAGCATCCGCAAACTCGCGGGCGCCGCAGATGACAACGAGGCAGCGGCGCACATAACGCCCAAAACAATGGCTAAACGGCTTTGCTTCATAGTTGAATCGGGACACCCGAACCAATGCATGTTCCACGGCGACATTTGTTTGCGGGTATTCCAGACAACGTGACAGTTTTGTGACCGCAACGCAACTTTTCCGTCGCGGCCGGCGGCAAACTGGCGAGCGCGGCAAAACAATCCAATGGCGCGCAGGCGCAGGGCTCGCAGGCGTATTAGAGTGATTGCCCAAGTCATTTCCAATCCGGGGCAGTGGGTTCGGCGCATCGCGCCACACGGGCAGAGAATGGGAGTGCGGCCGCACTTGGTTGGGAGCACACGCCCGCGTGTGGTGATGGGCGTCCCGCCCATCACCTCCCGAGCACGAGAAAAAAGGACGCGCGAAGTGGACCAACGCGCGCCGAAGTGTTCGGCGGGAGGCCGAACACCGCACGCGAGACGCGTGCGCTCCCCGGTTGCTCCCAACGGGGACTTCTCCCGGAACGGAAATTACCTTTGGCAATCACTATAGCCGCCGCGCAATTCACCTCGGTTCCGAACGTGAAGTAGGGCACGGCGTTCCCGCCACCTGGAGCGCCGATTTGGAAATCGGCGCTCCGGGGCGTGCTTGAGGGCTGGGAATCTATCCGGAAATTATTTTTGGCGGTCGGTCTACACCCTCAGCCAGCCACGGAACGCCCTGGCGGCATAGTAAGACTGCGCCCCGTTGTGACCCACGAAGATGCGGCCGTAGCGGCGATCACAATAGAGCGCGCCGCCGAGTTCTCGGATATCAGCAGGTGTTTTCACCCAGCTCGACGTCTTCGCATCGAACTCTCCCAGCTTTTGCAGTTCCAGATATTGTTCTTCCGTCAGGAGCTCAATGCCCATGGCCGCGGCCATATCCATCGCGGTATTTTTCGGTCTGTGTTCTTTGCGCGATTCCCATCCTTCGCGGTCGTAACAAACGCTGACGCGGCCTTTGGGAGTTTCCGCGGAACAATCAAAGAAAATGTATTCGCCCGTTTTCTTGTCGTGACCCACCACATCCGGTTCGCCGCCGGTCGTTTCCATTTCATGGAGCGACCACAGTTTTTCGGGATTTGTTTCGAGCCTTGCCTGGACCTTGGCCCATTCCAGTCCCTTGTGGCGGTTCAGGTTTTTCTCAAACCGCGCCTTCAATGTGCCGAGAAGTTCCTGCCGTTGTTTTGGAGACAACTCCTTTTTGCTGCTCTTGCTGTTGTTCATAATTTTGACGGCCGCCCGTGCAGGCCGCCCGGAGTGATGAGATGGCAACCTTGGATGAGTTTCAAGTTTGGAGCAAGGATGCGCCGCAGTTGAACCATCACTGTTTCTTCCAACCCATGGGCAACGAGCCAGCCGAACACGCCCATGGCGTCACGTCATCGTGGATGACAGCCCGAAGGAACGACAATATCGGGACTATGCCGCCCTTATGGAGGGCGCATGTTTAAGCCGGGTCTATGGCGTCTCCTGAAGCATCGGGCGACGGATCAATAGAAATAGAGATAGAGGGTGAGGAGTCGGCCACAACCATTGCGACGTGTTGGGAATCCACAAGGACAACGACGTCGGGAAAATGCTTTAAGAAATCGGTAAACGTATCGAAGTTAAGGCCCCGTTCGTCGAAAGCCGGGTCCAGGCGCTTCATGAGACTCTTGAGTCCCGACTTCAATACGTGGTTTTCGCCGTTGCGATCAACCAGTTGCCGTAATCCTTTGGCCAGGACCGCTCGCGCCGTGTCCAGAGTGTTGGTCTTCGGCTGTGCGGTTTCTTGGGAGGTATTTTGGGGTGGACCTTCGAAAGGAACTGCTTTTGGAGGCGGAGCGGGCGCGTCGGCCAGCTTGCGCAACGCATCATATTGCTTGAATTCATTGCAACTGAACTGCCAATAGCGATTCGACTCGGGCAGCCCGACGCCTATGATCGTCCGTCCAGACTGTTTAACCTTTTGGGCCAGGCTTACAAAATCTGTATCGTTGGAAATGATGATGACGTGCGTAATGTGGGGATGTTGTTGGATGTCCGTGAGAGCATCGAGCGCCAGGGATATATCCGCGCCGTTTTTCGCATTCCAACCTCTCGGGAAGATCTGGATCAAATCCATTCCAGCCGTATTCAATCGTTCCTGATACTTGCCGAAAAACTGCCAGTTACAGTAAGCCCGGTGAACCACCACGTCACCAATGGAGGCGGCGTAGTCAATAACCGGCTCTATCTCCACCAGGACTTCCTGCGGTTTATAACGAATCCGCACGTAATCCTCCCGTCCGTACTTTTTATCATTTAGGGATGCATGGATGTTCTCGAAATCCCAGTAGATCGCGACTTTGGCATTTTCCGTGGAGTTGGGCATAAGGGGTTAGAGGGATTAGATCTGAGGGGCTGACTGTCGATATACGACAATGCGCGCACGACCCCGTGCACAGTTGATTTCACTTCAGCCTTTGCTTTCAACGTTCCGATGAAATCCGACTTCCGAATTTCTGTGAAGGATTATTCGCCCAACCGCCTGGCAAGGGGCAGGTGTCATTCCGAACGGCGGCGCTGAGCGTCAGCCCGACCATTCCTCCACAAACCGGATCTTCGATTGCGCTCAAGATGCGCCGCAATTCGCTTTGCAACGGGGCGGAATTGAGCGACTCTCCCGGTATGAGAGCCTTTCTTCCTTTAGCCGTTCTGGGCCTCTCTTGCGTGGTGAGTTCCATCTCCGCGCAGAGCCCCGCATCAGCGTCGCCAGTGGTGGCCGATATTTTGAAGATGTCGCAAGCCAAGGTGAACGAGGACGTGATCGTGAGCTACGTGCAAAAGGCTCCGCTCAAAAACGTGAGCAGCGGGGATCTGTTGATGCTCCACACCAATGGAGTTTCTTCGCGCGTATTGCTCGCGCTGCTGGGTGCTTCGCCGGCGACGGACGCAACGCCCACCGAAGTGCCGCCATCGGTCTCTCCACAAACTCCAGTCCAGGCGGACGCGCAGAATCCGGCAGAAGTGGAAGCGCCGCTCAATTACGTCGAAGCCCCGGTCGTCACGGCCCCGGTTTATGTGGGACCTGGAAGTGTTTATTACTACGATGATGATTGGTGGGGGCTGAGTTGGGGTTGGGGTTACGCGGGTTGGTACGGCTGCTATCCGTGGTGGGGCTACGGTTGGTATCCCTTCGGTTATTATGCATTTTACGACCATCATGACCACCACCACCATCATGACGGGCATGACGGCCATCACGGACACGGTGGGAATGGTGGCGGTGGACACGGTGGACAGTCTGCGGTCACTCAGGGTGAGCGGCGTTCCACAACTGCAGGCGCGAGTGGAAGCGCGAACAGCGGAGTGGCGGCCTCTCGCGGGAGCCGCGCCGATTCCGGGGCCACAGCGGGCAGACAACAAACGGCGGCCAATCGTGCGGGCACAAGCAGCGGATCTGGAAGTCTCTTCAATCGCAACGCAGGGAACACCCAGCCTGGCACCAGCAGAGCCGCGGCGTCTCCGAATGGCAACACGGTCGCAAGGTCCACAACCCCGGCGGCGAACGGGCGCGCGACCACCGCGGGAGTTGGACAAAATGGCGCGCGTCCTGGCGTCACACCGTCAGGTGGAGTTAACCGTTCCGTAGTGTCTCCTGGCACCGGGAAGCATCCGTCAACGATGGCGGGGAGCAGCTATGCTTCGCCGACACGTTCGGCTCCATCCGGTTACCAGGGCGGCGGACAAAGAGCTTCAGGAAGCTACTCAGGCAATGGCCCAGGTTATTCAACTGCGGGAAGCTATTCGGCACCTTCTTCGGTGGGAAGTTATTCGGGAGGCAGGAGTTCAGGCGGTTCTTTTATGGGCGGGTATTCGGGCGGCGGCAGTTCACGCGGGTTTTCCGGCGGCGGTGGGGGATTCAGTGGTGGCGGTGGACGCAGCAGCGGTGGCGGTGGCGGCGGTGGCGGACGGAGATAACTGGCCGAGAAGACGACACCGCAGCGCTTGGCGCAAAAATTACGCTGGCTTTCCCACGACCTTCCGACGAGCGGCCAAAGCAAATCCACTATTCTGCCGTGACCTTCAAACGGACGAAACGCTGTCCCGCCGCGCCAGTGGGAACGGCGGCTTGCATCGTGAGATTGGTGCCGTTGTCTCCAATGACCTGCTGCGTGACGCCGGCGCTGCTCCAGGAACCGGGACCAAGGGTGTTGCTCCATTCCACGGCGTAGGCCACGTCGCTAACCACCCGGGGGCGAGTAAAAGTGTAGATGAGGAGCGCGCCTTGCACCCTGAAATTCCAAGCCGGGGAGTCGGGCTGTTTCGGGTTCATGCCGAGGGCGTGTTCGAGCTGATTGTTCCAACCGTCGCCGTCGAAGTCCGCCTGGGGCGCCGCGGTCGGGCCGTTGGTATTGGAAACGCCGGCACCCGCCATGTATTCGGCGAAGCTGCCGGCAATCGGTTTCGCGTGATAGGTAATGGTGAGCGTGGCGGGCGTGCCGCCGGATTTGTCGAACGACTCGGCGACGCGTTTTCCGGCGCCACTGATGATGAAGACCAGCGGATTGGTGCTGACCCAACTCGGACGCGCGACGACTTCGGAAACCAGCGCGGCCAGATCCGGCGTGCGTTGCGCGGCGGCGCGTTCGCCGACGGTGTTCCACGGCGGCGGCGTCCAGATGACAGAGTTAATGGTGAGCGGGCGCGAAGTCAGATCGTTCGCGTTGGTGGTGAAGACAGGGGCGTTGCCGGAGCGATGGGCGTGAATGCTGAGCGTCGTGGGTTCGCTGTTGGTTTCGTCGGTTGAGAATTGAACCTGCGCGCTGAGGATCTCCGCGCCCACCGGAAGCTGGAGATTCTCAAAGCGCAGCCCAATGGCCTGGTCGCCCGTGCCATTGGCTTCATCGCGGACCAGTTCCAGGTCTGTGCTCGTGAGAGCCATCGTTCCATTGGCGGCTTGTTCCACGTCCTTGTCGCTGCCGGCAATGTTCACGATGTTGGTGAGCAACGGCGCAGGCATTTTGTACGTGACCGCCAGCCGCGGTGGAGTGTCGCTGGCATCGTCGAAGGAATCGGCGGTGCGATGGCCGGTGCCGGTGATGAGAAAGGCCATCGCGCTGGTGTTGGTCCAGCCGGGGCGCGAAACGATTTCCTGCACGAGCGGGCTCAGGTCCGGCGTGCGCTGGAGAGCGTTAGACTGGCCCACAGTGAGCCAGGGAGCCGGCTGCCACAACACGCTGGTGCTGGCGACGACACGGCCGCTGAGATTGTTGCTGTCGAAGCGCGAGGCGTAATCGGTGGCTTCCACGCGGATGGCGAGGACTGTCGGCTCGCTGTTGGTTTCGTTGGCGGTGAACTGGATGTTGGCGCTCGTGATAAGGGCGCCCCGCGGCACGGGGACATGGAATCGGAGGCCGACGATTTGGTTGCTCGCCCCCGTGCTGTCATCCTGGACAAGTTCGAGATCGGTGCTGGTGAGATTTACGACTCCGCTGGCGGATTCCTCGGCATCGTCCGCGCCCTTGGAGATGGGCACGACGACGTCGCCTTCCGTCGCCCCGCCAATCACGAGCGTGCTGGCCAGTGTGGCCATCGTGCCATTGAATGAATCGCGATCCACGTTGCCCGCGATGCCCGGGATGGAGCCGGAGGAAGTGTACTGCCACACATCCCACGTGCCCCAAATGTTGTTGCCGCTGCAAACGCTCCACGGGGTGCCGGTCTGCGGATCCTGGCCGTTGTAGTTCGCGATCCAAGGTATCCACTGGGCGCAGGAACTGTCGAAATAGTTCGCGTGGCAGGCGCTCACATAAATGACGGGCGTGACAGCGAGGCCCGCCGCAGCGGCGTTGGCGACCACCGTGTTGCACCATTGGTTGATCCACGCTGCCAGCGCCGCCGGAGTGTAGCCGGCCGGGGACGCTTCGACATCCAGCATCGGCATGAGGCTCTTGCCGTCACCCTGAATGTAGTTCTTCGCGAAGTTCCAATAATAATTCGCCTCCGCCGTGGCGCCCGCGGTGCCGGTATGCAAATCGTATCGCGCGTAATGGTACGCTCCCATGAGCACGCCGGCGGCCTTGCCATTGTTTTGATTGCCGACGAAATACGCGTCCTGATAACCGGTCCCCTCCGTGGCCTTGGCCCACGCAAAAGAAATGCCGGCGCCAGCCACGCTCGACCAGGTGATGTTTCCCTGGTAGCTGGAGACATCAATCCCCAACGGACGCGCCGCCATCGCACTGGGGAGAGATGCAACTCCCCAGAAAAAGACCACGGTCAGGCGGAGCCAAATCTGTGGGTTCATTTGCACCCAAGTCTATCCCGGCACGCTCAGGAGGAAAACACCTTTCACCTGGTTTGATGAGATGCTTCCGTCAGTGGCTGAGACAGGGCGATGCGCGCCTGCTCATGGGCGCGAGTCGTCCAGTGTCAAGCGGCGGTTCCAGAGTAATTGCCAAAACTCATGATGCAATTCGTCGCGCAATGGTTTGTCGCAGAGAAAAGGCCGCCGGTCTATTGCGGAGAAGACCGTGGACAGGAGAAGTGGCGATGAAAGCAACTCATTCAACAGAGCGGGAGAAAATCGGTTCGAACAGTGGAGACAAGATCCTTGCACCTTCAATAGTCAGATGATTCCCATCCGAATAAAGGATCTGGCCGTTCTTCACCACTCCATAGATGCCATTGTCGTTCAGAAAGTAGGCGGACGGATCAAGGACGATTGCACCCGTGCGAGTGCTCTGTTCAAAAGCCTGATTGAACTCACGGTTCGACATCTGAATTTGTTGCTTCGAAAGGCCCAGCTCCGCAAGGCTGCCATTGCGCATGGTGGTAAGTGCGGCAAACCTTGGAACATTAAAGCCCTGATCCGGGACATCTTTGACCAAATAAACGTTGGCTCCCAAAGCCATGATGGCGCGGACCGTTGAGACCAAGCCTGTCTTGATCGAATCAGACGGTGGATACCAATCCCAATAGGCCGCGAGAATAACGTTCTTGACCTTCCTTTGAGCTATGAAATCGAGCACAGCCTTGTTGAAGGCATCGGAATCCTTTTTGAGACCGACGCTCTTCGAGCTGACATCTAATACCGGTGCAGTCGCGGAACGTGTTGCCTGGATTCCACGACGGGCGTGGCGGCGACAAAGTTCGTCGATCACTGGAGTCAACGACATGGCATGGCTATCTCCCCAAATTAATACGGTGATGGGCTGGTCGGTTTTCTGTAAACCGAGTTCAACGAACTGGCCGGCCAGGGCTTGCTCCAGGGTTATCTCGTTCAAAAAGGCGCGGTGATCTCGGCTGGCGGCGTAGCGTCGAGCGTTCTCGGGAATCCGTGAGGGAAGACCGTCGTGACGACAAACAAACCACCCGAATGCCAGCAGTATCGCCGTAGAAGCTCCCGCGAACGCGAACACTTGTGGACGGCTCCGCAGCACAAGTTTTTTGCGGACCGGTGTTTCGACGTATTTCCAGGAAAGAACAGCCAGAGCGGCGCTGGCCGTAAGTAAAGTAAGGCGCAAGCCCAGGCTTTGGCTGTTTATTGACAGGTATTTTGAGAAGATCAGCGCCGGCCAGTGCCACAGATAGAGGGAATAGGAAATGAGGCCGATGAAAACGAGCGGTCTCAGGGCGAGCAGCCTATGTGCGAATGTCGTCTTTTCCTGGCTGAAAAAAATAATCAACGCAGTGCCCAGACACGGAGGCACTGCTGCCCAACCTGGAAACCGGGTCTCACGCGTATACCGGAATATGGAATAAAGAATCAGGCCGAGGCCGAGTAAACCAAGCGTTTCGTTTAACCACCGTTGCGGTAAGCGCCTTCTCGGAATGGCAGCGAGGTAGGCACCCATCATCAGTTCCCAGGCTCGTGTCGGCAGCAGATAAAAGGTTGCTCTCGGGTGGGGGTAACTGCCCCACACGCATAAAGCGAATGAACAAAGGCCAAGCCAGAAGATAGTTTGCGCGATTGAAAGGTTTTTATTCCTCGCCAAACAAACCAGCAGCAGCGGAAAAAGAACGTAAAACTGTTCTTCCACGGCCAACGACCAGGTGTGGAGCAGCGGCTTCGTATCGACGTCAGGATCAAAGTAACTGAACTGCTTCCAGAAAAAGATATTGGACGCTAAGAACACCTGCGCCAATACGGATTTGCCAACGATCTTAAAATCTTCAGGCAAATAGAAAAACCATCCGCCAATAAGGGTGGCGCAGACGACCACAAACAGCGCCGGAACAATTCGCCGAATCCGTCGTTCCCAAAAGGCAACCAAACTGATCCTCCCTTCACCCATTTCTTTCAAAAGGAGGGACGTAATCAAAAACCCCGAAATGACAAAGAAGATGTCGACCCCGACAAAACCGCCGCTGCAACCCAGGCCAGCATGGTAGAGAATTACCGACAACACGGCGAACGCCCTTAATCCATCTATGTCGGGACGATATAGGGAGTGCGCGTGATTCACACCTTCGCGCCCCTCTCCACGAACTCCTTCGACTTTTCTTCCAGGCCGCGTTTGACGGATTCTTCTTCGCTCACCCCTCGTTCGGCGGCGTATTTGCGAACGTCTTCGGTGGTTTTCATTTGTCGCCTTCTTCCCGGAGTGCTTCCAGTTCGGCGATGGATTCCAAATCCTTGGGCCGGCCGGCGGCACGTTTCAATTTAATGAGAGTGGGCAAGTCAACGCATTTGAACTTCACGCCGAATGCTTCTACTTCCAACGTGTGCGGCAGCAAATCGCGATAGCCACCGCCACCGACCACTTCACCCAGCAGATCCAGGTCGCCGAGACTCGTCGTGAGCGTGAAGTTCAGGCCATTGCGCATGGTGGGCAGGTCGAGCTTGAAAGGGAGGCCGGGCGGCGCACCGCGCAGGTAGGGATGATGCGGCCGCAGAAAAGCCACCAGGCGTTCCAGGTTCTCTTTGCTGCGATCGTAAACGACGTCCGTGTCGAAGGTGACGCGGGCCGAGCCGTGAAGAATCGCCGCTTTGCCACCGATCAGGATGAAATCAACCTTCGCCGCAACGAGCGGCGGAATGATTTGCTCCAGATCAAGGCTCATCCCTATTTTTTCTCGCGCATCGCTTTTCCAGCGCGGCGGAGTTCTTCCACCATCGATAATGCGCCCGCGTGTTTTTGCGCGCGCTGCTGAAAGGTAAGTTTCAAATTCTCGCGCAGGAGCGTGCGGTCCACGTCACGCATGTAAACTTCCACCACGGGGTCACGGTAGGTTTCGGTTTTCATGCTGGCCTCACGCTATCAAATTCACATCTTCGCGTAAACCTCCGCGCCTTTTTCCACGGACTCCTGCGACTTTTCTCCCATTCCCTTTTCAGCGCTTCATCCTCGGCGATGCCTCGTTCGGCGGCGTATTTATGGATGTATCGGAGGATTTTCATTTGTCCCGCTCCGGGTTGTAAACGACATGCACATCGAACGTAAGCCGGGCTGAACCGACGATATTAGCCGCCACTCCGCCAATCAATATGAATTCGACCTCGCCGTTGCAACGGGAGCAGTTTGCCGAATGGCGCGCTCATCGCTTTTTCGCGAGAGGCGCACGTTGTCCGGCCCGGCGCAATTCCGCGGCGAAGGCACTGAAGCTAACGAGTTTCGCGTGTGTCCCTTCTTCCTCATGCATCGATGAACTTTCGCACTGCTTCGGTATCATGCGGCGAAGAAATGGTGAGTCGTTTTGCAGGAAGCCTTCGGCTGTCGCAAATGGCGCGCAACGGGCTCCCAACCGTGCCCGAACGACCTCTGATCGCGTGAAGACGTGCTGTGATCGCGCGCAAATGACTCGCGATTGCGTGAGAACAGTTTGTGATCTACCGCGATCGCGCCGAGATCGCATGAGAACGTTTCCTATTCGAATGCGATCAGAAGCTATTCTCGTGCGTTTGATTCGTAAACGCGCGCGACCAGAAGCTGAATGCACGCGATTACAATGTGTTCGCATCACCTTCTTGGACAATTCAGACCAGAATTGGGACAAGAACGGCCTTCGACGCCGCGATTCCCTCGAAAAGGAGTGAGTTTGGAAAGCGGCAGTTTTGCGCTACCGAATCACGGCAGGGCGGACCTGCCGGTCCGCCGCGCTTCCTTCTCAATCTCACTGGCCCGGTGCTTCGCCGGTTTCATCCAAACCTTTGAGCAACGTCTGAAGTTCCTTCCGCCGCGGCTCGAGTTGCTTGCGCACGGCGAACTGGTTCAGCCAATAAATGAACCAGCCGATCAGCAGAAAGAACGCGGCGAACACCCCAAATCCCGCAATCGCGCCCACTGTGCTGCGATGCTGGGCCAGACTCCATGAAAGGTGCGCCAGCCAAATCATTACCGCGACACCCGGCGGCAGCAGATACCACCAGAACACATTTCGCAGCAGCCAGATTTGATGTTCCACCTGCGCGAGCGAACGCTCCACGCTGCGGCGCAAATCATCTCCGGGCGCGGGCAACCGCTCTCGCTGACGTTTGCGGTCGACGAGCATGAAGCCCGCAATCCACAACAACGTGGGAATCGTCAGATACCACGTCCAGAGCGACGACAGCTTGACGCCCATAACGATCCACACCGGCACCATCAGCAGTGCCACGAACACCTCGCGGAAGTCGCGGGCGTAAATCATCGCCTCGAACTGCTTCTCGTTCCGCCGCACTTCGTTCAACACCAAAGCGGTGTCGAGCGTCAGCCGCTTTGGTGACGTTTGCGATTGCCAGGCTTGTTTCAGTTCATCGTCCATGCGACACCGCCTTCATCAAGTCACCCAAAGTTTTGCGGGCGCGATTCAACTTCACACCCACGTTCGTTTCGGAAATTCCCAACACCTCGGCCATCTCGCGATAGCTCAGGTCATCGAGGTAAAGCAGCACCAGTGCGGCATCCACCTTCGGCAAGCGCCGAATGGACGCGTAAAGATTCGTCACCAACTCCTCGCGTTCGCGTTGAATGGGATCGTCCGGCTCGGGGAGTTCTTCGATGGCGGGCAACGGAACGTGCGTGGCGAAACGTTTTTTCTCCACGCGATGCCACGCCAGGGCTGTGTGCAGCGCGACGCGATAAATCCACGTCGATTCCTTCGCCTTACCTTCGAAACGCGGGAGCGAACGCCACAGTTGCAACAAAATCTCCTGCACGAGATCGGCGCGGTCGGCATCGCTCGGGGCAAACGCGTTGGCCACCTTGAAGACCAACCCGCTGTGCTGCTCAAGCCAGCGCTTGAACAACACCTCACGACTCGCATCGTCCTGCCAAATCATCTCGCCCTAATAGTGACGAGCGATGTCGTTTTCTTACAACGAATTGGCAAGTGAGCGAGAAAACTGCCACGCCGCCCAAAATGCCGCCGGACGATAAATTTCGCCAAACGGGAGAAACAGGAATCGATTCGAGTGTGGGGACCGCGGACGTTGCTGCGGCTCACAGAGCCGCGCTCCGGACCGCGGGTCTGCGACCGCAGCAACGTGAATCAACCCGATAGCTTAAGAACTGCAAACTCGTCTCGAAACCGCGCACTGCTCCAAGGCCAATCCTTCGGGTTCAACATCAGTTTCGCTTTGGCCGGATTGTTCTCAATGCAACGAATCGTCTTTCGCTCATGCTCCGAATCGCGCATGTAGGTATCGAAGTAATCTTCTGCCCAAAACGCTCCGCGCTTGCCGAGCAGCCGATTCGCAAGTCGCGCCGTGTGCTTTTTCCACGCACCCACCGTTTCGGACATCGAAGCACTTCCCACCTTAAACAAGACGTGAACGTGATTTGGCATAGCGCACCAAACGCGCAATTCGTATCGCAGCGCTGGATCGCGGGTCTGTGAGCCGCAGCACTCGTCGTTCGGAGCGCGGGTCTGTGACCCGCAGCACCCCGAAAAGTTCAGAAAATTCTCCTCTACGAGTTTGGCAATCTCGGGCTTTCGCAAATGACACTCACCACGCCCGCGGTCTAGATATGCCTCCAGTTCGATGCGACGCTCGCGGTCATCCTCAATCCGCCAGAGATGCTCCCATTCCGAGCGCAACGATTCTGGAAACGTATCGACGAGGCGAAACGTGACGAACTGTGTCAGTCCCGGTTCATCGCGATGCGGCAGATACCCACGCTCGTGCCATCCACGAAACCCGCGCTTCGCGTCCTCAATTTTTTGACGGGACGACCACTGCCGTTTGTCTGCAACGAGATCGCGCACACCGGGATTGTGCGGCGGCCCGGGACGACGAAATTTGGGCGGCAGGCTCACGCCGCACATTGAGCCGAAGTCGCTCCCGCCACGCAAGCTTCCCGGAGCGCGGGTCTATGACCCGCAGCAGCTTCGCCAGCCGGGCGCGCGGGAATGAATTCGAGCGTGTGGAACTGCGGGCGTTGCTGCGGCTCACAGAGCCGCGCTCCGGACCGCGCCTCTGCGATGCGCAGCGGCTCTCGCCTCTTCTCGTTCGAGACGTTTCAAGCGGCCTGCGAAACCAGACTTTGTTCCGTCTTTTAAGCCGCGGCTCATCGCATCGAGGCAAACTGCTTTCGCTCTGTCGTATCGCTCCACTCGGCGAAAGAACAAACTCGCTGCTTGCCAGATGCTTCCAGCATCGGGAAACAGTTTCATTCCCTCCTCGTAAATTTTTGCCGTCTGCTGGACGAGCGCCTCACCAGTAAGGCCACACCTGACGGAAAACCAATGGGCAAAGTTCGTGAAGAACTGGGGCTGTAAGTGAAAGTGACGAAAGAAGTCGATGCCATACTGAGAGTCGGGAAATTCCGCAAAAATCAGGTCTGGATACCAGTGCGTCCATTGCGGTGGCATAACGCGGAACTGCTTGAACCGCTGCCGGAGTTCGGCTCGTGCGGTGATGTGGACGGCGGCGGCATCCCAATCGCTATCTTGCTTTGCCGCTTTTGTCTTGGTTTCAAGATGACCGTCCTCCGCAATCACCAACTGCCTCTCAGCGGCTTCTTCAGCCGCTTGCTCCTGCCGAAGTTCTTCGATTTCTTTTTGCCGCGCATTCCACAGGTCCCAATCGCGATTGCTCCGATACAGGACGGTATGATCGTCTCCTGTAGCGCTCCAAACACAGAAGCCATCGAGGAAGGAGAGAAAATCTAACCGCAGTCGAATGACGAACGCCGTCCCCGTAGTTCTAATCGGTTCAACGCCTTCTCTAATCTTTTCAGAATAAGCAGCGTGAAAGCTGCGAATCTCGTCGTCGCCCAAGTTGGTTGTCCAGCGATAGGGAACGCCGAGGACGACAACTTGTTTGCGCAGATTCATTTTGCCGACTCACGCCTTCGCGTAAACCTCCGCGCCCTTGTCCACGAACTCCTTCGACTTCTCTTCCATCCCCTTCTTCAGCGCGTCTTCCTCGGCGATGCCTTGTTCGGCGGCGTATTTGCGGACGTCTTCGGTGATCTTCATCGAGCAAAAGTGCGGGCCGCACATGGAGCAGAAGTGCGCGGTCTTCGCGCCTTCCTGCGGCAGGGTTTCGTCGTGGAACTCGCGCGCGGTGACGGGGTCGAGGCTGAGGTTGAATTGATCTTCCCAGCGGAACTCGAAGCGCGCCTTGCTCAACGCGTTGTCGCGGTATTGCGCGCCGGGATGGCCCTTCGCCAGGTCGGCGGCGTGGGCGGCGATTTTGTAGGCGATCACGCCGTCTTTCACGTCTTTCTTGTTCGGCAGGCCAAGGTGTTCCTTGGGCGTGACGTAGCAGAGCATCGCGCAGCCATACCAGCCGATCATCGCCGCGCCGATGCCGCTGGTGATGTGATCGTAGCCGGGCGCGATGTCGGTGGTGAGCGGTCCGAGCGTGTAGAACGGCGCTTCGCCGCACCACTCGAGTTGCTTGGCCATGTTTTCCTCGATCATATGCATGGGCACGTGGCCCGGGCCTTCGTTCATGACTTGCACGCCCTTGGCCCACGCGCGTCGGGTGAGTTCGCCCTGCACTTCGAGTTCGCCGAATTGCGCCTGGTCGTTGGCGTCGGCAATCGAGCCGGGACGTAGTCCATCGCCGATGCTGAACGCGACGTCGTAGGCGGCCATGATGTCGCAGATGTCGTCCCAGTGGGTGTAGAGGAAATTTTCCTGGTGATGCGCGAGACACCATTTGGCCATGATGCTGCCGCCGCGCGAAACAATTCCCGTCATGCGATTGGCCGTGAGCGGCACGAAGCGCAGCAACACGCCGGCGTGAATGGTGAAGTAATCCACGCCCTGCTCGGCCTGTTCGATGAGAGTGTCGCGGAAGAGTTCCCAGGTGAGGTCTTCGGCCTTGCCGCCGACTTTTTCGAGCGCCTGATAAATCGGCACAGTGCCGATGGGCACGGGGGAGTTGCGGAGAATCCATTCGCGCGTGGCGTGGATGTTCTTGCCGGTGGAAAGGTCCATGACGGTGTCCGCGCCCCACTTGGTGGCCCACCGCATCTTCTCGACTTCCTCCTCGATGCTCGACGCGACGGCGCTGTTGCCGATGTTGGCGTTGATCTTCACGAGGAAGTTGCGCCCGATGATCATCGGCTCGGATTCGGGGTGATTGATGTTGTTGGGGATGATGGCGCGGCCGGCGGCGACTTCGGCACGCACAAACTCCGGAGTTATCTCGGCCGGGATTCGCTGTGGAAACTTCCGGAATACACTCGGCGTGAATTCCGAATGACGAGTGTCTAATGACGAAAGCTGCGCGCTGCCGGCGTGCTGCTTGTTCAAATCGTTGCGAACGTTGTCGCGCGACAAATCGCTCTTCGTCATTCGGCATTTGTCATTCGTCATTTGCTCCCGGATGGCGATGAACTCCATCTCGGGCGTGATGATGCCCGCGCGGGCGTAGGCAAGCTGCGTGACAACTTTGCCGGCCTTCGCGCGCAGCGGACGACGGCGCTGGCTGGTCAGCCCGGGAAATTCCACGAGCCGATTCTTCTCCGCCTTGCTGGCGTATTCGGCGTGCTTACCGGAGAGGTAGCCATTGTCCTGCGGCTTTACTTCGCGACCGTCAATCTCCTCGACGTCGCCGCGCTTCAGAATCCATTCGCGACGCAACGCGGGCAGACCTTGCTCGGGCGTGCCGGTGAACGCGGGATCACCCCACGGCCCGGAACAATCGTAAACGCGCACGGGATCATTCGCCGTGACTGCGCCGGTGTAAGATTTCGTTGGCGACACTTCGATCTCACGCATCGGCACGTGGACATCAGGGTGAATCGTGCCGGCCACGAAAACCTTTTTGGAAGCGGGCAGTTGTTCGCCGCTGTGCGGTTCAAACGAATCTTTGGTCGCGATCATAAATTCAAACCAGGAAGCCAGAGAGAGTGGTTTCAATCCTTGCGCCGGCATTATCCGGATCAAGTTACGGGTCATCGACGCTCGCGCATCGAACTCTCAGCGCCACCGCGAACAATCATCGCGATGATTTGGCTCCCCGAGTGAGAGGACGATGCGGCGGCACCCTGGGCAAGTCAAGCGAGCCAATTATCCGCCTTTGCTCGCCACAACGACAAATAATTCGCCGTTCTTCGTCACCGTTCGTAAAGTGCCGGCACAGTCGATGCATCGCACTCTCTACTTCTGCCTGGCGCTCGCGCTCCTCACCGCGGGCGTTTTCTGGCCGGTGCGAAATCATGAGTTCGTCAACTACGATGACCCGGACTACGTGACGGCTAATCCGATTGTTCAAAAAGGACTCACGCGCGATGGAGCCGTGTGGGCGTTCCGAAATATTCACGGCGAAAAAACCTACTGGCACCCGCTCACGTGGCTCACGCACATGGCGGATTGTCAGTGGTTCGGGATGAATCCGCGCGGGCACCACCTGGGAAATGTGTTTCTTCACGTCTGCAACGTGGTCCTGCTTTTTCTGGTTCTCGTTCAAAGCACTGGCGCGCTCTGGCGAAGCGCCATCGTTGCAGCGCTGTTTGCCATTCACCCGTTACAAATGGATACCGTCGCGTGGGTCACGGAGCGAAAGAACGTGCTGAGTGCGTTTTTCATGCTGCTCGGTCTGCTCGCCTACGTCCGCTACGGAAAATTTCGCGGGCCGATTGCTTACGGATTCGTCGTTCTTTTTTTTGCGATGGCCCTGATGTCAAAGCCCGCAGTGGTCACGTTTCCCTGCCTGCTCCTGCTGCTGGATGTTTGGCCATTGCGGCGTGTGGAACTCGCCATGTTCGGCAACTCCGAATCGATGGGAGAAGCGAGTGCGGTCCAATCCGCGCTGGCAAAGGTTCCGTCTCGCGTTGCGCTCCTGGAAAAAGTTCCCTTGTTCCTGCTCTCCGCCGCCTCCTGCAAACTGACGCTGATGGCGCACGAAGGTCTTGGGATGCTCGGTGCCGAACACCACTGGCCGCTTCGACTGCGCCTCGAAAACGCGATTGTTTCTTACGCGCGCTACCTCAAAAAGTTTCTGTGGCCGGACGATCTCGCCGTGCTTTATCCACACCCGGGGAGATGGCCGATTGGGGAAGTAGTCGTGAGCGGGGTCGTGTTGCTTGCCATCTCCGCGCTGGCCGTGCGCACCGCCAAATCCCGGCCTTATCTAGCCATCGGTTGGTTCTGGTTCCTTGGCATGCTCGTCCCGGCCATTGGAGTCGTACAGGTCGGTTTCCAATCCATGGCGGACCGCTTTGTTTATCTGCCTCTGATTGGAGTTCTGGTGGCGATGGTTTGGAGCCTGGCGGATTTGGCCGCAACATCGCCTGCCCGGCAGCGTGTTCTGAAGATTGCCGCCGGCGTGGCGGTCGCGGTCTACGGCAGCGCCACCGTTCTCCAACTGAAACACTGGCGCAACAGCGTCACGCTTTGGGAACACACCTTGCGTGTCACGCGGAACAACTACATGGCGCACCATGATCTCGGTGTCGCGCTGCGGGAAAAAAACCGGCTGAGCGAAGCGCGTGCGCATCTGGAGAGCACCCTGGCACTCAACGACAACCCGGCGACTCGCTTTGAATTGGCCCGCGTGTTCGAACTGGAACACGCCACCAACGAAGCCCTCGTTCAATTGGAAAAAGCCATTCTGCTTGCGCCGCGATGGCCGGACCCGCGCGAACGATTGGGATACTTGCTTGCCCAAAGTTCGAAAAAAGAAGAGGCGCTCGCGCAATATTCCGAATTGTTGCGCCTGAATCCCGCTCGCGCCGACCTTCACCTGACCATGGCTGCCCTGCTTTCGGGCATTCATCGAGCCAGTGACGCCGCCGGGCACTACCGAGAGGCGCTGCGTTTGAACCCCAACGACGTCGTTGCCCTGAACAATCTCGCCTGGCTTCTGGCGACAAACCCGGACGACAGGTTGCGCAATGGATACGAAGCAACGTCCTATGCGGAGCGGGCTTGCGCGCTCACCCGGTGGAGCAACCCGGTGTTTCTCGCCACCTCTGCCGCCGCGCAGGCGGAACGCGGAAATTTTCAGCAAGCGGTTGAACTGGCCACTCGGGCTCACGCCATAGCGACTGCTGCGGGGGAAACGCGAGCGGCCCAGGACTGCGAAAAGCTTCGCGCGCTGTTTCTTTCGCGAACGCCTTTTCGCGATGCGGAAAAGCGCTGAGCTGAATCGTCCAGAATTTCACAGGAGCAAACGGAGGAAACGGAGACGGGCGGCGGGTGTTTTGATCCCTACGTCCGTCTTGGGCCGGATCAATCAGTTCTGCTTTGATTCGATGGAAAAGCCCCGGATGTTTGTTCCTCTGTTTCCTCCTGTTCCAACTGAATCGTTCCGCATAAAAAACTTTCCACTCCCGAGTCTGTCGTTAGTCTCCGGCGCAGACACCCGGCGGCTGGCGCGCTTGCGTTTGCCGGATGGGGAACGCACACGGACCAATAATCAAAACAGGAATCCCATGCCAATCGTCGCCACTTGCGCCTGCGGGCAGCGTTACACATTGAAAGATGAATTCGCCGGACGCCTCGTCCAGTGCCCCCAATGCGGCCAATCCATTCACGTCGCCGGTGGGGCGGGCGCTTCACCTGTGCTCGAGGCCGGCGGCGTCTTCGACCGCGATCAATTCCTGCTCCGCCAGAAACACTTCTCCATTTCGGAAAAATATTACGTGTGGGATGAACGCGGTGAACCGATCCTGTTTGTGGAACGGCCCGCGCACTTGCTGCGCAATCTGGGCGCCGGCTTCGCGGGGATTTTCGCGGCGATTGTGGTCGGCGGCGGCATCGGTGCGGTGACGATGGCCACTCCGGAGAACGTGGATGGCATTGTCGTACTTGTAGCCGTCCTCGGGGCCCTTGTTACGCTGTTCGTTGTCGCCATTGCTCTTTGCGCCAAGCGCCACGTGAATTTTTATCGCGACGACACCAGGAGTGAACTCGTGCTCCAAATCTTTCAGGACAAAAAAGTCGCCATCATCCGCGCCACCTACACGATTGCCGATGCGGCGGGAGCGGTGCTGGCCCGCCTGGACAAGAACTACATTTACAATCTCATCCGCAAACGCTGGTACTGCACCAATCCGGAAGGCACACTCATCTGCATGGCCAAGGAAGATTCAGTGATTCTGTCCCTGCTCCGCCGGTTCATCGGGCCGCTCTTTGGAATCTTGCGCACGAATTTCATCTTCGTCGCACCGGATGGCGAAACCGTCCTCGGCGAATTCAATCGCAAGTTCACCATCCTCGACCGGTACGCGGTGGACCTCACGAGTGATCCGACGCGATCGCTCGACCGCCGCATCGCTCTCGCTTTGGGCGTGATGCTCGATACAGGCGAACGCCGGTAAACATGAGCGAAAGACCGCGCCAGCACTCGATCCACGCGCCACAAGCGGAAGCGCCGCTTGTCATCTCCGCGGACATGCTCGCCCCCGCCCAACCGCGGGAGACGCGCATCGATTTTGAACGCGGCATCTCTTACGCGCCCAAAATCACGCTCGTATTAATCCTGGCCTGCGCAGCGATTTTCATCGTGGAGCTGATAACAGGCGCACTCAAAGATTCCGAATCCATCATCAACGCCGGCGCACTGCATCGCGACAGCGTATTGCGCGGCGAAGTGTGGCGCATGGTTTCCGCGATGTTCCTGCACGGCGGCTTCGATCATCTGTTGGGCAACTGTTTCGTGCTCTACATCGTCGGCATGGGTTGCGAACACGGCGTGGGCATCTGGCGGACGACCGTTGTGTATTTCATCGGCGGGCTGTGCGGTTCCCTGCTCAGCGTCGTCGCCAGTCCCGGTCCTTCCGTGGGCGCGTCGGGTGCCATCTTTGGACTCACGGGCGGCCTGATTATTTTTCTCTACCGCCAGCGCGAAATATTTTTTCTGCGCGAGAAGCGCACCAGCATTGTGCTGGCACTGTGGGCCGCCTACCAGATTGGCGTGGGATTCCTCACTCCATTCGTGGATAACTTCGCACATATCGGCGGCTTCGTTGGCGGCGCGCTTTGCATGTGGCCCATGAAACCGCGTGTGACTCAACTGCCGAAAAGATTTTAGCCGGAACAGAAGGCAACAATGAAAACGAAGCGGGAAAGGACATTCACCAATGAAGGTTAGAAGCAGCCTTTGATTCCTTGCGTGCCGCCCGAGTTATTCTTGCACGCGGTCATGCTTTGTTTCCTTCGTTTCCTTCTGTCGAGGTCCGACTCATACCGATCGCTGACGCAGCGCCGCCCAACGGGCCAAAGCCACGCATCCAAACAACGCCAGCAGCATGGCGAAGCGACTCCCCCACGATGCCGTGCGCGCGACTTTGGCTTCCAGATCGATTCGCAAGTCCGCCCACGTGTCCACCTGCACGGCCCGCTTGAATGTCAGCACGCGGCCTTGCTCTGGCACCGCGGCGCGAATCGCGGCGGGCGCGGCGACGGCGGCTTCCTGTTGCTGAATCATTCGTGACGCCAGCCGCGAAAGCGCGTTGTTATCATCCGCCGAGTTGTTGTCGAAAATCTGTTTCGCTTCGTCCTGCGTGTAAGTCGCATCGCGGCGATTGCGCAACTCGCGCACCTTGGCCGCCACCGCGGGCTGCCCACCGCTCGCCGACTGCCGCACGTTCAAGCCCACGAGCGCCTGCTGCATCTTGACGTTGTGCAACTGCACGCGCGCGTCTTCGTTGAACGCCATGTCGTGCTGCGACAAACCAAACGCATTCTGAAACGCCTGCCGCGCCTGCTGCGGCGCCCCCTGCACGAGCAGGTTGTTGCCCAGTTGCAATTGTTGCTCGGCCACTTTGGTTTTCTCACCGCGCACGGCGGCTTCCTGTTGCAAATAGGAATTCAAGTCAGTGAAACCCGTGCTCCCCGCGTATCGTTCTTCGCTCAGTTGCAGTGTCCCCTTCCAATCCGTCACGTCCCACTTGTCATTCAGAAATACCTGCCACGTGATGTCTTCAAGCGGCAGATCGAATTTCGGTCCCAGCAATTTCAAATCGAGTTTCCGCGAACGCGCCGTGCCGACATCACTGCTGTAGAAAAACTCCACGGCGATCGCGTCGTCCGGCTTCACCTGCTGCTCGAGTGGAATCAACGTCCGGTCCTGTTCCCGCCACGGAGCGACCCCGTTCTGATTTACGAACGCGAACCAGAACTCCGCCCCGGGCGGCAGCGTGATCTGCAGCAGCCGTTTGTCTCCCGGAACCATGTCGAGCCGCGCGTGCGTGAGCATCATGCCGTCGTCGGAAACGACTGACTTGAGCAGCACATGATTGACGCGCGCCGGCAGCAGTCTGGCCGCTTCGTGCCGCTGCACTTTCACCGCCAATTGAAAAGCCGGCTCGACCAGCCGAAACGTGGCGTTGGCCGCGGCTGCTTGCAGGTCCTGCCGCAGTTGACGCGGCACGCTTTGCCATTCACTCGGTTGCAACGCCGATGGCAAGGTTCCCAGGTCGATCTTCAAACGACCGACGCCCTCGACCGTGACGAACCCCCGCTGAAGATTCACACCTCCGGCCTCGATGCCGCGCACCACGATGTCACGCGCTTGATCGGTCAACGTCTGGTATGTGATCTGCAACAAATAGGCGCCGATGATACGCCGGTGCAGTTTCACCTCCCACTCCTGCATTCCATTCGTGATCGCGCCGGCGCGGGAAACGAAATCAGCAACCTGTTCGCCGCGGAATTGCACGCCATCCGCATTCGTCGGCACGAATACGCGCAAAGCCTTCAGTCCCGTGTTCTCGATTTGATAGAGCAGATTCGCAGTGACCTTGATCTGCGCCTCGCCAATTGCCACGTGTTGGAGGCTTTGAACCTGGACCCACGGGTCTACTTGCTCCATGTCCAACGCCAGAGTCCACGCATCCAGCAACAGCCGAAACGCGAGCACGCCCTTCTGCCGGATGCCCGCTTTCTGCGGATCGAGTTGCGTCAAGCCATCACGCACGCCCACCTGCAAACGCATCCCCTGCTCCGGCACGATCACGAGTTGCCCGCGCTGCTTGCTCGCTTCGCGCAACGCCAGCCGCGGCACCGCCCACCCGTTGGCCGTCTTCACTCCCGGCCCCGCGAGACTGATGGAGAGTTGTTGCTGCCCTTCTGTCTTTCCCCGCAGGTGCAGCGTGATGATTCGCTGATTGTTCGTTCTCAATTCTGTCCAGTGACTCAGCGCCGCACTGCTGATGGATTCAACGTCCAGGCCGTTCGGCAGCACAAAGCTCAAACGAAAAATGCCGGCGCGGGTGATTTCGACCGTCAGGTTCGCCGCCAGCAATGTTCGGTCTTCACCCAACGAAAGAGTCTGCTGCGATTCGACCCGCACGTCTGCTTCCACGGCCGACGCCGCGACCAGTGCGCCCGCGCTCGCATCGGAATAGCGATACGCGCGGCGCAAGGTGAGTCCCGGAAATTGCGCCTGCACTCGCTGCAAAAGCCACGGCTGGAAATCTTCGAGATTGATCGCCGTGAGCGCATCGTTCGTCACGCTATCGAGTTGCACATCGGAACCGGTCGCAATTCCCAGCATCCCAATCTCGCCGGCCGCGTTCGTGACCGAGATCAGTCCGACGCGCTGTTGGATCGGCAGCGGCCCCACCGCCGTCTGCGATTTGATGATGACGGAGAACGGCCTCGACTGCGCCGGTTTCAGTGTCACGCGCAACTGCCGCGAATCGGGATCGAATCGCCACAACGAAATCATTCCAGTCCGGTTCGTTGTGCTTGGATCCATCACGTCGGTAATCGTCGCGTTCGTCGGCACCACGAAGATGAGTTCGCTCAACTCCCCGTGCGCGGGACGAATCTGCGCGAGGTGTTGTCCCTCGATGACTCCCGCCGACGGGATGTAAAGCTGCGCCAGTTCTGCGTAGAACACCGCCTTCTCGCGTTTCGTGTCGCGGCTGCGCGGCTTCCAGCCGATCCACGGGTCAGGCATCGGCGACAACACCAGGCGCGCGACCGTGTTGCTCGCAGCCGCGGACGATCGTGGCTCGATGGAAACTGCGGCCGGCGCACTCACATCCACATCGAGATTCACGAGGGTCAAGGTCAGGTCGTTCACCAGTCCACTTTGCGTCGGCAGATTGAAACCATTCTCCGTCCCGACCTTGCGCGGCTGGAGCTGATATTCGAGTTCGACATCGAAGGCACCGTCTTGCAGCGCGAGCAACTCGTAGCGCTGTGTTGCGCCCATTCTCGTTTCGATCAACTTCAATCCGTTCGTCGGGAAGTTGATGCGCGTGAGCACCGCCGGCTCCGAGAGAATCGGCAGCCGCTGATTCTTGATCGCGCTCCAGCGAATCTTCGCGCTGGCGAAAGCAAACTTGTCTTCGACCCGAATCTCCTGCCGGACCGATTCGGCAATCGGCGCCACATCGCGCAACGTTGGCTTGGTGGCAGCGAATGCATTTCCGTCGAGCGCCAGCAGAAAACCGAAAAGCAACAATGCCACGGCGGGCGCGGCCGAGTCCGGCGGAATTGTCTCCTTCGGCTTCGCCGGCAACTGCCAAAGCCGTTTCGCCGTCGGCCACACGATGTGCAGCAGCCCGAAGGCGATGAGCAAAATGAAAAACGCCGTCACGCCATTGGGCGAGCGCAGCGCCGCCCAGAACAGCAAGGTCCACGCGCCAATGACGGCGAGCGTTTTGCGGAACCGGTCGTCGATAACAATCGCGAAAAGGAAAAGCGGGATGGCCAACAGCGCGGGCCAGGCCTGAAACGCGCCGCGGAGAAACGACGCCCTGTCTTCCACATTCGCGACCTCGGCGGTCAGCGCATTGCCTGCCTGCTGGATGGGAGCCACGAAGACGATGGCCTGCGATGCCGCTCGTTGCTCTTCACTCATGAAGCCGACTTTCGTGAACGCGACGAAACTGACCACGATCGCAATCAGGCCGAGCAACATTCCAAGAACGTGTTGCGCGCTGAATTGGTAGACGCCCGCGCGACTGCACCAGCGCCACACTCCCAGGCCGATGAGCAAGAGCGCGAACGCCACCAACGAAAGCAAAAGGGCGCCGCCGTCACTGAACAAACGGAACAGTTGGGCAAAGCCCGAGTTGTCGAAGATGCCTTGTGCAGGAGCCAGTGAGCCTTGGCGATAATCCAGCCGCTGCCCGGCATCGGGCAGGAGTTTCCATTCCGAGAGGAGCACGGGAGCGCCGACAATCGGTGCAGCCACGGTGACACTGGACGGCGTTCGGTTCGTGGACGCGAGTTTCAAATCGACGACACTCACGGCATTCGGATCCGCGCGTTGGGGCAAGGGAATCAGATGCGTTGCGCCATCGAGTGTCGGCACGGCCGTGACGCCGTTGACGGTCGCCGCCCACAGTTCGGTTCCCGCGGGGAGCGTGAGTTTGAAATGCGGTTGCCCGCGGTTTTTCACAAAGTATTTCGCGCTCGTGACCACCTGCCCCTGCTTCGAGATGTGCGTCTCCAGTGCGGCGCGGTCCGCGACCTGGCTCAACGTATTACCCTGCGCCAGCGGACTGAGCACCAGTTGAAGATTGAATGGGCGCGCGTTGTAACGATACGCGGCGAGGATGGGCGCATCGAAGAAAAGCCGGTACTCAGCCGGGACTTCCGCTGCTTCCAGCGCGAGCAATCCCGGGGAGACGTTCGCGGGCTTCACTTGAAATTGATACGCGCTCACCACGATGGTGTGGCCTTGCTCGCTCTGCGCGTCGAGTGGCCGCGCGCCGGTGAACGCGAGCGTTTCCCCCTGCCCTCGGAATGGCCGCTCGTAAGTGGCGAGCAACGTGTAAGCGCCCGACACCGGCGTGTGCAGATGAATCTCGAAGCCGCCGTTGGTCTTCACCCAGTCGCGCACGTCTTTGCCGAGAAACTCGATGTTGTAATACTCGTTCGTGAGTTCGACGCGGAACGCCGCGATGGGCGCGCCGGAAATCTGGTAGTTCAGCACGCTGCTGCCGTAGGCGATTCGCTCGCCAATCGAAAAGAGATGGAACGCATCCACCGCAATGGATTGCGGCAAACGCTCCACGCGCATCGTCGCCTGCCACACGGCTTCGCTCACGCGCAGGGCCGCTTGAATGCCGGCAATCTTGCGCGGAAAAAATGCCGTCGCGATTTCCGTGAGTCCCTGCGTGGTCGCGGGCGTGACACGAAAACCGGCATCGGATGAAACCGCAATGTGCCCGCGCACCGCCTTCGCCTGCGGAACATCGATGCGCGGCAAGACCCACGTCACCGCGCCGAGCGCCGTGTTGCGCTCCAACCGAAGCTGAACGATTTGCCGCCCGCTCACCGGAGCGCCGTAAATGATTCGCAGTTGCGCGTCGGTATCCTGGTCCTTGAGGAAATAGTCGCTCATTCCCGCCGCGGCGAGGCGCGCCAGCGCGTAACCCTTCGGAACGTTGAGCGACAGTTCGCGCACGGGCGCCTCGCGAATGTCGAGTTCCACTTCGGCGTCAATCGCCGTCTCCGATTCCGCGAGGTGATAGGCGATGAGATACGACACCGAGATTTCCGGCAGCACATTGTCAGCCTGGATGCGCAGGGTATTGTTCGCGCCGGAAAAGCGATAGACGAACCGCTGCTTGGCGTCGGTGCGCAGGACGGCGCGCGTGACGTCGCTCTCAGGAAATTGTTCCGGCGAAACCTGCGAAAGCCCGGTCGCATTCATGACTTCGAGCCGCACGGCGCCGTCATTCACCACCCGATAGTAACCGGCGAAGCGGGTCGCGCCTTCGGGTTGCAATCGCAGCGCATTGAACGCGGCGGGAAAAGCGGAGAGCGGCGTCTGCATTTGCACCTGCACAGCAAAGGCGTCCTTCTGCGGCTGATTGAATTGAACAATCAGCCGGCGGTTCGCCGAGTTGGGCACCGGCTCGAAATCCCACTTCAGCACCTGCTCGCCCTGGACGCGCGTCACTTCGCCGTCACCGGTGAGCAGCAAAACAATTCGCGTGAGTTCGCCCTGCATCACTTTGCCTTCGAGCAGCGCAAACTGGCGCATCAATCCCGGCGCGACGGAAATTTGCGCCAGCATTTCCGCCGAGTAGAACAGCTTGCCTTCGCTCTCGGGCTGCGTCGTTTTCCACGAAAGCTGCACCGCGCCGTCCGCGGGAAGGTACGTGATGAAGTCCGTGCCCTTGCGCTCGGGCTTCGCGCCGCTGGCAAATCGAAACTGTGTGTCCGCCGGCAATCCCTGGAGCGTGAGCGGCTGCAACGCGCTCGCGGCCACGCGCAAGTCGATGCTGTTCCAGGTGTCCACGTGCCGCACCGCGGCATTGAAACGGAGGCGAATCGGATACTCGCCCGGTTCATCGAACACGGCGATGAAGCGGCCGTTCTCGAATTTCATCCGCCACTTGGAACTCTTGTCGAAATCCGTGAGCGCCACGCTGCCCGAAAGCAGCTCGATGGAACCGCCCTTCGGATTTTTCACGCGCGCAGTCGCGGTGAGAGTGAAGGCCACCAATTCATTGCTCACCTGGCTCGTGAGTTTGAAATTTGCGAGCGTGACCCGGCGCGCTTCCGGATCGCCGGTGGTGATTTGCAGCGGCAAGGAATAGCCCACGCCTTGAAAACGAAACGCGAGCGAATCTTCATCGCCCGCGCCAGACGCCGCGCGCAAAACCTCGGGCAGGTATTGCTGCTCGACCGCGAAGACGCCCGAAGGGTTCACCGCTTTCACATTCAACGTTACGTCCGCATCGACGCGCACGTAACCATGCGAGAGCGCCGGCTGCGATGACGCCAGCGTGAGCGGAGTGATGGATTTCGGCAGTTCGTCCAACTCGGTTTCTGCCGCGACCATGACGGCGAGATTTGTTAGCGCGCGGTCAGATTTTTTTGGCCGCAATACGAGGAAACGATTGCTGCCCTGTTGCCGCACGCTCCAATCCAGCAACCCATCGCCTGTGACCTGCTTCACCTCGCCCGCGCCTGACACCACCAGCGGAATCTCCTTCGGCTCGCCCTGCATCACCTCGATCTGCACGCGAATGACGTGAGTGATTTTCTCGAACGAGACGTTCATCGAATGCTGCACCGTGCTGGCAAAAATGACTTTCGCCTGCTCCTCCGGCATTCCTTTCAACTTCGCTTCGATGACCAGCCGCGCGTTGCCGTCGTCCACGCCGCCGTTGATGGAAATGTTTTTGATCTCAGCGGTGGTGTCAGCGGCGAACGTAGCGCACGCAAAAGTCATGGCGAATAAGAGCGCGACCACCACGTACTTTGGAGTGCGGTGACTTGTCACCGTTTTCTCCGCTGGCGACTTGTCGCCTGCGCACGGCTCGGCGAGTCGCGCCGCGAAAAAGCGCCGACAAGTCGGCGCACTCCAAAACGCGTGCGCGTCAATTTGGCCGGTGGGATTGTTTCTCATAAGTTCTGTAACATCATTTTCCCGAAATGCTCTTCGCCTGGCGGATCATCCACTCCAGTTTTTTCGGGCGCGGATCGGCGCCGTAAATTTCGGGGACGCCGGAGACAATCTTCAACAAACGATCCGTCGAGACGTCTCCGGCGAAGGGACTGGAGGCAAGCCATTCCGAAAACGCCGAAGCGCCGGCCGCAAGGCGCAACGAGGGACTCGCCTGCTCCAATTCCACCGCGGAACCAAACGGCACCACCCACTCGTGTTCGCGGTAGTCGCTCGTCTGCGGAACGCGGAACCGGGCGCGGACGGTCGCAATCGGGCCCTGGCCATTCGGATTCGTCTCGATCACATAAAGCGCATTGCCGGATTCCGCGGCACCGATTTCTGCGGCGTCCACTTTGTTGTCGCGGAATTGTTGCTTCGTGAGCTGGTGCTTCGCGTAGCCGATTTGCCGCCACGCCGTGACGCGCTTGGGATTGAACTCAACCTGCATCTTCACATCGGAAGCGGCGACGCGGAGCGCGCCCGCAAGCTGGCCGACAAATTCACTCGCGGCCTCCTCGGGCGTGTTCACGAAGCCGTAGCGGCCATCGCCATTGCGCGAAAGTTGCTCGAGCAAATCGTCGTTCAGCCCTTCCCAGCCGATGCCGAAGCAATCGAGCGCGATGCCTTGTTTGCGGAAACCCTCGACCTTGGCCTTGAGTTCCTTCGGTTCGACATTGCCAAGATTCGCCGCGCCATCGGTGAGCAACACGACACGGTTCATCGCCGTCGCCGCGTAATGCCGCAGCGCGGTTTTGTAGGCGAGGTCGAGTGCGTCTTCGAGATTCGTGCCGCCTTCCGGAGTGAGCGCGCCGATTCTATTTGCGACCTCGGCGGCCTGCGCGCCGGAGACACCGTCCGCCCAGAGCCGCGCCGTGCGCGAGAACGTCACCACGCTGAGTTTGTCCTGCGGCTTGAGTTGCGCCGCGAGCGTGCGCAGCGATTCCTGGATGATGCGCACGCGGTCCGCGCGTTCCATCGAGCCGGAATTGTCGAGCAACAGAACAATGTTCAACGGCTTTCCCGCCTCGCGTCCCTGCGCCGCAGTCTTGACCGAGAAACGAACCACATCACGATTGTGCGCGAACGGATAACGCGCGCGTTCCCATGCAAACGCAATCGGCGCGCCCGCCGCAGGCATCGGATCGCGATAGTCGAATGCATTGATGAATTCCTCGCTGCGAATGTTCGCCACTCCCGGCATTGCACCTTTTTCCAAACTCGCGGCGGCGAGCTTGAACGACACGTCCGAGACATTGAGCGAGAAGGTGGAGAACGCATTCTCGCGCGCGAGCACTTCGGGCTGGGGTGTGGGCGCGGGAGCGGAAGGTTTGGCGGGAGGCCCGTCAAGCAATCGCCCGCCGGTGGACGCAACAGTTTGAGTTTTGCCGGAAGTGATGGCCGACCATCCGTTTGTTTGAATCAGTATTTGAGGTGCCGGAAGCTGTCTCGGTCGCACTACCGCCTCTGCTGCGGCTTGAGCATCTCGCACAAATTCAAGGTTGGTATCATTGGCTGCCACAGGAATGGGCATTGAACCGGGCGCAACTTCACCCGCGGTGAGACGAAAGAAACGGTTTCCGGGCGCGACTGAGGCTATCGCCGCGTTAGTGGCCATCATGGTCGGGGAAGGATTCGCAAACTGGACTTGCATCCCGGCACGAAGGGGCATCGGCTTGCCTGTCTCAACGGTAGAGGCCGACACCTTTTTTTCCTCCAACTTGTCTTCAGCAACGATGAATTCATCGCCCAATTTTACTGCCTCGATTTTTTTTCCCTTGGCTTCGAAGTCCGCAATCGGAAGCCCGGCGGCATCCACTCCCAGAAGTGTTTCGACGACGATATTACGCGGGCCGGAAACATCCGCCCGTGTTGCCTCATTCAATGGCCGCGTCGGACTGCTCTGCCGGTTTAATGGCGATTCGTTCGCTGGTGCGGGAAGCTGGATGGCAACACGTCCATTCACGTTAACGGCGTCGCCACGCACGCCCGTGGCTGCGGTAATACTGTCATCGAAGAATTCGCTCGCGACAGCAGTCCCGCCTGCGCCTCCCGTAACACGATCGGTCGCGCCGGACACGATGCTTCGATACGCGTTGCCCGAATCACTCGAGGCAAAACCGCGAGCACCGCTCCGACGATGTTGAGATTGGCCGACGCTGAACGCCGTAACGTTGGCCACAGAGCTTTTGTCACCACCCGTGGGCTGCGCGGGAACAAGAAAATCGTTTTGGGACGCAGTGCCGCCAATCGCAGCAGCGTCATAGCCGACATCCGAGTTCAGCGCCAGGTTGCGAAACAAGTCGCCTCCTCCGCTCTGCACGCTTCCGTCAGCCAACCCGACACTCCCCGTCAATTTGTGCGATTGATTTGCGAAAGTAACTGGCGCCGGCTCGTCGCCAGTCGCCCTCCAGCGATAACTTAAGGGCGGTGTTGGCTTGATAGCGGATGAAAAGTGATATGCGTCGGCTGGGGGATTTTCTCTCACGTCTTTTCCAAACCAGGACGAATCGTTGGCAGCCGGCGGATTCACGCCAAATCCCCACGCCTGGTTGCTCAGCACTCCATTGGTGCTGACGTAGTCGGCGCCGTCCTGATAAACAACAGTGCCACTGGCGGGAAGCGCGGGCGCGCCGACATCGCCCGGCGCGTAGCGGGAGTAAAAGCTACCGACGTCTGCGGATCGCACGGCTCGGTCTTGATCCAAAGTTTGGTTTTTCAAAGCTCCGTTGCGGAACGAATCAATTCCCAACGCGAGCGAGTTGTCCGGAGTGACGTCCATGAACTTGGCCTCAACGGCCGCTTGCGGTCCGGTCAGTCCGTCGATGGCGCCGGCGAGCGAACGTGAGTCGATCACTCCATTTACAATGCGAGTTTCCGGTCTCGCCGGCTGGGCTGAATCGTCGCCGAGGGTTTCGCCGACAAGATTTCCAGGGGTTCTGTTGCCGCGTCCGCCGCCGCTCGGCGCGATGATGGCCGGGGCGCGGGTGGCGCCACCGCCAATGCCACCACTGCCAAAGCTCGGCGCACTTCCGGCCTGCATGCCAAGACTTCCATTAGCCGTATCCCAACCTTGTTCAGCGGCGATCCTCTCGCCGGCTGGCAGCACAGCCGTGCCGGAATCTCGAACTACCGGGGACGACGAGGCTTGTTCAACTTCGGTGAGCAACTGCTTCGAGCCGATTCCCCGCAACCGGGCTTCTGCCGCGTCTTTTTTTTCTGTGACCAGATCAAAGTGATAAGCAGCACCTTTGTTTTCGGAATCAATTTTCGTCGCCTGGCGCAATGCGTCCTCGGCTTCCTTTAACCGCCCCGCTTCGTAATAAAGCTTTCCATCCTGGACCAACTTCGCCGCTTCAACCCGATTTGGGTCGGTCGCAGTCGGGGCAATTGAATTTTCCGAGAACGGCTTCGGTCCCGCGCCCGCTGGGGACGCGTCGGATTTGGGTAGTTCCCTGGAGTTGCTTGGCTGATTGAGCGGGTTATCGATGAGATTATAACCCGGCTTGAGAGCCAGATTCGCGTAGCCAACTGCGTTCACTGAATAGACGGTCGCCCCCTCGTTTTTAAGTCCTTCGGCGGGCGGTGTGGATGCGACTGCTTTGGAGGCGGCTGCAGGTTCGCCACCCAGATACAGGTTTCTCGCCGGCGAATCCTTCGTATCCCGCAAGCCGGTTTGCGGAGCATCAATATCGCTGAGTTGAATCTGGTAACCGCGAGTGGCAGCCGGCGACGATTCGCTTTTCCCCTGCGAGTCCCGGTTCTTGGATTCTTCCCCGTCCATTCCCTTCACGGAGCCAACTGGGCGTCCGAATCTCTCCGTTATCTCCTTGGATAATTCCGCTGGCGCAGTCGCTGGAAAACCAGCCGGCTGACTCGTGTTGTCCGCCGATACGACGAAATTAGCCGCCGGCGATTCGCTCACAGTCACAGTCGTTCGCTGTGGCTCGACACTTGCCTGACCAACCCGCGCCGGCGCAGGAGCGGGGTTGCCCATGACTTTGTCTATCGCCACGGGACTAGCGGCCGGGGCTGTGGGTGAAAGCAAACCGGAACTCTTGGCACCACCAAAAGTTTCCGCTTTCGCCGCAACCTGCGGCAAAAGCCGGCGTGATTGCTCCCCAGGCAATCCCGCGCCGGAAGAATTCCACGTCACGCCCTGATTGTTTCCGCCGTCTATCCATTGACCGCTAATCTCAACGCGCGCGGCCTCCTCTCGCGCCGTCACCGCTGGCAAAGCGATGGCACTCGCGCCCTCCATTTTCGCGCGTGAATCAGATGGCTGCGAAGACGCGGGACTTTGCATTGTGTATTTAACGAAACCGTCCGCATCAAAGTCGCGGCCCGCTGTTTCTGGCGCAGCGCCCGGAGAGCCGCGCCGGCCAAGCAGCATCTCGGGCCGAGCCTCTCGCAACACGTTCGCCCGCTTTTTCGAATCCTTCTCTTCTCCCGAGAAATAGGTGCCGGTGACGTAAGGTTTCGTTTCGCCATCCCACAAATGAACGGCAGTAGCTTGCCGCGCCCGCTCTCTCGTCATTCGCCACGGGCCGATATTGCCCAACTCCGTAACCGACACGACCAGCAAGCCGATGAGCAGCGCCGCCGCGCTCATGGGCACAAACCAAAGCTTTCTCCGGCGCCGCGGCTTGACCACGACCGGCGCGGGAGTTTGGAAAGTCTCCAACAGCTTCTTCCGGCGCGCTTCATCCAATCGCAGCGGCGTGCCATCGCTGGAAACCTTCCGATCCATCGCCGCCGTTTCGCGGACGAGTGCGACGGTTTGTTTGAGCCGAGCGAATTCGCGCGCGAGTTCCGGGTCGACGGCGATGGCTTGATGGACCTCCTCGGCTTCGGCCGGCGCAAGCTCGCCCAGTGCCAGCGCGGTGAAACGCAGCGCGCGTTCTTCTTTGGAAAGTTTGGCAAAGTCCGAGTTCATGAAATCGCCCGCTCCTTTCTGGGCGCGAATTTGGAGTGCGGTGACTTGTCACCGCCTTTTGGCGGTGCGACTTGTCGCGCCGTACGCTGGCGACAAGTCGCCAGCGGGAAAAGCGGTGACTTGTCACCGCACTCCAAACCCAAAGCGCGTTGTGCCCTCATCCCACCACCCCACTTTTCGCGAGTTCACACTCGATGGATTTCAACGCGTGATGCAACAGGTAGCCGATGTTGCTGACCGTGAGGCCGGTGCGCGCGCTCATCTCCTTGTAGGAAAGTTCGTCGTCGAATTTCAACCGCACGAGTTCGCGGCTGCGTTCGTCGAGCGCGCCGAGGCTCAGGCGCACGAGGCCGATGTGCTCGAGGCGCGTGATGTATTCGTCGGGGAGCGGCTGCGGATCGGCGGGATCGTGTTCCGCGCGCGCCGTTTCGCCGGGAGCGGGGTGCAGTGGAATCACTTTGCTGTCACGACGATGCTGGTTGAGCGCGAGATTGTGAACCGTGCGAAACAGCCAGCGCCGCGGGTCGCGCACGGATTTGAAATCCGCGTGACATCTCACGAATGCTTCCTGAACAACGTCCTGCGCCATAGCCGGCTCTTTAAGGAGGCGCAGGGCGTACGCGAGCAGCGGCGCTTCGAGGGCGAGAAACACTTCTTCGATCGAGTTGAACTCGGAAGTGTCCGCTTCCCCTGGTTGCGCGCCGTCCATGACTGTTACCAGAACCTGGTCGGGCTGACTCACTGCATTTGCTGACTCAACTTGCGTCTGACCTGCGACATCTGCTGTTATGACACCGGAAGGCCGAGTTTCTTAGACGAAAGTTTGAAACGTTTCGCTCCCATGGAGAAACCGCGCGAGCGTTAAGTTGCCAGGAAACACGCCATCTGAACCGGAGAGAGTTTCCCCAAAAAGGCTTTTTCGCGTCCGGTTCCCAGAACGCGCAACGGAGCGCCGCAATCCTTGCGGCACGTTCTGGCTTCAAACGGTTCAAGCCGCAAGGATTGCGGCGCTCCGCTTCATGCACCCTGTCGGACGGCCCGTAGTTTTCACTCCTAGGCCGCGGTGAACTTTTATCTTATCATGCCGCGCATGAACACGATCCGGTGGACGCAGTCATCGCGGCTTGGCCTGTGCGCGCTATTTCTGATCGGCTCGTGCTCGCTTGGTTTCGGCGGAGTCCAACTGGACAAGCCTTCACCATTACTCACGAGCAATAACGTGACGCCGACCGTGACCGTGCAAATGGGCGACGTGGGCGGGAAATTCTTCGGCGTCGCGCCCGATCCGGCGAAGACGCGCCGCTACTTCATCGCCGCCGAGCCCGAGTTGTGGGACTACGCGCCGCAAGGCCGCGACCCGGTGTGCGGCAAGCCGCTTCCGCCGCCCGTCGTACTACAACGGCACGTGGGGAAGATGCGTTACGTGCAATACACGGATGCGACTTTCACGACGAAAGTGTTTCAAAATCCGCGCCTCGGAATTATGGGCCCGGTCCTGCGCGGCGTGGTAGGTGATTTTCTTGCGGTCACTTTTTTGAATCGCGGTGGCCAGCCACTCTCGATGCATCCGCACGGCGCGAAGTATGACAAGGACAGCGAAGGTTCCCATTATCTCCCGCGCCCGGGACTCGGCGCGGCCGTTGCTCCGGGCGCGAAATTTACTTACGTCTGGCAACTCGATCCTGAATCCGGCCCGATGCCGAATGAACCCAGTTCCAAAGGCTGGCTTTACCACAGCCATGTCAACGGCGATGAGGAAGTCAACCTGGGTTTGGTCGGATTCATGGTCGTGACCGATCCGCAACGCGCGCGCCCCGACGCCACGCCGGTGGATGTGCAGCGCGAGCACGCGGCGCTCTTCATGATATTCGACGAGAGTGGATTGGGTGAAGCCGAGCGCGAAGCGGCCGAGTATGCCAGCCTCAGCACGAGCAATACGTTTCCGGTGAAGCCGTGGTGGCAAACGCAGGAAGTTTTGGAACAGGGAGTGCGAGCCGCCATCAACGGCTACATCTTCGGCAACCTGCCCGGCCTTGAAATGGACGAAGGCGAGCGGGTGCGCTGGTATCTTTTCGGCCTCGGCTCGGAAAGGGATTTTCACACCGCGCACTGGCATGGCTTGCGTGTCACCGAGGAAGGCCGCCGGCGAACGGACGTCGTGGATTTGCTGCCTGCGACGATGAAGGTCGCTGACATGACGGCGGACAATCCGGGCGCGTGGCTCTTTCACTGTCACGTGGCGGACCACATGGCGGAAGGAATGTTCGCGCGCATCACGGTGCATCCGAAAAGCGGATCCGTTCGCGCGAGCGGCCCGGCTTTTTTTGGCGTCAGTGGCGCGCAAGAATCTTTGAAGATCAAATCCGCCGAAGCGAAACTTGATGCCACCGGCGGCAGCGAGATCAAAATCGCGGGACTCGTCACCGTCTTCGAAGCTTTTTCCGTATTCACGCAGCCGGTTCAGTTTCAATTGCTCGGCAGCACCATCAACTTGAAGCCCGATCGCAAAGGCCGCGCGCGCACGCCGAACGCGGAGTTCCAGATCAAGAACGCCAGCGAGTACGGCGTCATCTACGGCGGGCAGATGGATTTCGAACTAACGTTGCAGGGAAAAGAATGGCGCGAAGCTTTGCAGAAGCTGGGACTGACCATTGCGCCGACCCAGCGGCTGAACATTCCGCTGCGCGTGGAAGTCGGCAACGCGGTGCACGCGGCGACGGCGGAAATGCAGTGTGCGACTCAGTAACGAGACGAAGCTTTTCCCAACCTAGTCCGGCGGGTTACTCAACGGCTGGCGGACGACGTGATCGGGGAATTGATCTTTGCGCGCGTCTCTCCAACGCAGCCAGTCCACGTGACCATCGGTGTAAATGTAATTCGCTCCCTTCGCGTGGCGGTTGTACCGAATCCATCCCTGATCTCCATACTTTCCGCTGCCCCAGCGCACCAGCGCCGCCTCGCCGACCCAGGTATCGTAATCATCCTGCGTCACGCTGCCGTATTCAGAATTGTCCACCGCGTTCATCGCTTCTGAATTTCGTTCCGAAAACATAATCACGTTCGGATTATTCAACGCGTTGATCGCCGCCTCCGTCGCAAAACCATTGAGCACTCCTTCCACCGCGTAGCGCGCCGATTTGTGCGTGAAAATGGAGTTCAGCAGGTAACTCTGCACATTCAAGCCCTCGGCCTCGCAAATCGCCTGCTCACTGTCCGGCGGCACCGGGTCGCTGGTATTCGTGACGGCGCCGTTGAAATCGAAAAGCGTGGTGGCGAGCTTGCGTGATTGCGGACTGCGGTCCGACGGGCAAAACGCCACGGGCCGGCTGGAGAGATAGGGTTGGAAATAAATCACCCACGGCTTTTCCGCCTGGCTGTTGCCCATGCCACCACCAGCGCAATCTGCCGCGGTCGCGGGCAACGTGTCCACCTGCGTGCCATCATCCAACACCCAGCCTTCGTGATGATGAAACATCTCGCCGTCGTTATCATCGAGGTAAAGGCGCGCCGCGATGCCGAGTTGCCGTTCGTTGGAAGTGCAATATGTGCGCTTGCCGCGTTCTCTCGCTCCCGCGAGCGCGGGCAACAACAAAGCCGCGAGGATGGCGATGACTGCGATCACCACCAGCAATTCAATGAGAGTAAATCCCGTGCGTCTCATCGCGATATGTCGGCCCTTGAAATACAGAATTCCTGGACTGCCAGCAAGGACTCTGCTTTTACGATGCGCACACTCGCAATGGGACGGGATGAAATCTCCCGCCCCTCTTCCTCACTCCCGCGCGCGATAGAAGATCACGCCGTTGGTCGCCGCGTTGGCTTCCGTCGTTTGCAGAATGTTCGTCAGGGTGATCGAACGCCAGTTGCCCCAGGAGGCCGGCAGCGCGGGCACGCTGGAAGTTTGAATCACGTAGTTCGTCCCGGGCCAGCCGTAGAGCGTGAGCGTGCGCGCACCGATGAAGTCGACGTTCGCGTCCAACAACGGCTGCCCGTTCACCACGACCACGCGGCCGTGGTTGGAGAGCACGGTCGGCGTGAGCCCTGCGAGAGCGCGCTGACCAGTGACTCCGGACAGCGCGAGCGGAACGAAGGCAGAGTTTTGTCCCATGGGCGCCGTGAAGTGCAAGCGGGCGAGTTGCTGCGTGCCGGAGAGCAATTGGCCCGGCAACACGGTGAAGCTGATGGCGGCCACGTTGGGCTGGGAGAGGTCCAGCGCTTCGAGCGCGAGATCGGGAACAAGATTCTCCAGCGACAGTGACGTCAGCCGCTCGGTCGGCAGTGAGAGGGAAAAGGCCACACCGGTCAACGGCGTGCTGGACGCCAAATCAATGGTCACATTGGTCTGCTGGCCGACTTCCAGGATCACCGAGCCGACGCTCACTTCCAGGTAGTCTTTGACCACCACGGTGAAATTGCGCGCGCTGTTGAGCGCGGGCACGCCATCGTCGGTGACCCGAACGGTAATTAAATTCGTGCTGGCTGCGTTCGCACGCGTGGGCACCCAGAAGAAGAAACCATTGGTGCTGTTGAGGCGAATGCCCGCGGGCGCGCCGGCACCGAGCGAATACGCCAGCGCGCTCTGCGGCAAGTCGTTGTCCGTGCCGAGCGCCGTGAAAGCCACGGCGCGCAGTACGTCGGCAATGACATCGGGAATAAACGCGAGCGACGGCGGATTGTTGCCCGTCAATGCGCTCGACGATGAACCGCTCGACTGGCCTTCGCCGTTGTAGGCGATGACGCGATAGTGATAGGTGAGGCCCGCGAGCAAGCCGTTGTCGAGGAAGCTCGTGGTGTCGAAGCTGTTGGTCGCGATACGGGTGAAGTTCGTCCCATCGAGCGAGCGGTCGATGTAGTACCCGAATTCGTTCGTCGCCACGTCAGTCCACGTGACCTGGATCTGATTCGTGCCGATGGCGTGAGCGACAATATTCAATGGATGGAGCGGCGGCGCACCCGAGCGCTTGATGAGCGTGTAATGATCGTTGGTCGTGCCGGTGCTGGTGAGGAACAGGGCATCGAGCCGGTTGCTGTTCACGTCCACGAGCAGCGAGCCAAGGAGGTTGAGCGAGACGACGTGCGCCGGATGGTTGAGCGTGCCGCCCAGGGCCTGGCCGCTGGAGCCAACGATGGAGTAAACCACACCGCGGTTTTCCTCGTTCTTGCGATAGGCGCCGCCGCCTTCTTCACGGCCATTTCCCGCATCGAGTTTCATCGATTCAGTCAGCGTGGTGGAGAGTCCGTAGTGGCCGTCCAACAAATAGGAGCGTTCATAAACATGGCTGTGGCCCATGAGCACGAGGTCCACGCCGTAAGCCTCGAGGATGGGATTGAAATTCTGCCGCAGCGCGATCAAGTCTGATTCGGTGTCGGAGTTGTGCGTCCCCTTGGTGTAGAGGGAGTGATGGAAGTAAACGATGACCCACGGCTGGGTGTTGTTGGCGAGGTCGTCCCGCAACCAGTTGAGTTGCGCGCTGTTGGTCTCGCGCCCGCTGGTCATGGAGTCCAGTCCGACGAAGTGGACGTTCGCGTGGTCGAACGAATAATACTTCTTGCTGCCGGAAGGAACGCCGCCGCCTTCGCCATTGCGCGGAGTCGAGAAAATGTCGAGGTAGGGGAAGGTCAGCGACGTGCTGGATTCAACTCCGCCACCAGTGCCGGGTGTTCCAGCATCGTGGTTGCCGATGACCGGGTAGAAGAAATGATTCCGCAGCGTCTCGGGATACATGTCGAACAGCGCCGACTGGTACTCCGTGTCCGTGCCGGTGTTGTAGGCGTTGTCGCCCAGCATCAACCAGACATCGGCGGGCCGGCCACCGCCAGCCACCATGTTGTAATAGGCGTCGCGCACCGCGCGCTGGTTGTTGTTGGCCGTGCCCGGATCACCCAACACCCAGAAGCGTGTCGGTTTCGTCGCGCCCGGCAGCGGCGCCGTGGTGAACCAGTAATTGGAACCACCCGCATTGGTGCCGCCGGCCAAAGTGAAACTGGAACTGCCGAAGGAGTAGAAGTATTTCGTTTCCGGCGCCAATCCGACAAGCTGGACGACGTGGTTGTTGGTCAGCGTCGTTTCCACCGCCACGTTGGCCAGGTTGTTCAGGTTCGTGCCGTAACGCACCACCGCATCCGAGAACTGGTCCGTGCGCCAGCGCACCACGCCGCCTGTCGGGGAACCGGATTGGAGATAAGGCCCGCGCAACCGCACGATGGGCAGGCTGGTCACCACGTTGAGGATCACCGGCGCAGAAGTGGCCATGATGCCAGAGCTGTCCGTGGCCACGGCGCGCAGGACATAGGAGCCCAATGCCAGGTTCGAAGCCACCGCTGAAAAAGGCGTGCTCGCGTCAGTGCCGAACACAACACCATTCGCCAGGAAATCCACTTGAGTAATGGTTCCGTCGTTGTCCGTGGCAGTCGCGTTCACGGTCACGTTCAGACCTTCGAGAACAAACGTATTGTCGGCCGGGCTCGTGATGGCGACCGTCGGCACCGGATTGATGAGGGTGTAATTCCACTGATTCGCGGGCCGCGCGGAATCCAAGCCGTTCGCAGGAATCTCGAGATCTTGAATGCCGCTGTTCGTGGTGAAGCGCACTGTGACCGCGCCAAACGCCGGTTGCGGGAAGGTGAAGACGTAATTGCTCTCCGAAAATGCCGTGAGCCCAGTGGCCGCGACCCCGTTCACCAGCAAGTCAAAGGCGTTCACGCCGGTGACCGCTTCGCTGAACGTGACGGCAATAGATGTCAGTCCCGTAATCGTCGTGCTGGCGAGCGGCGTTTGCGCGATCACAATGGGGGCGCTGGGATTGATGAGCGTGTAACGCAGAATCGCGCTCGCCGCCGTCCCATCGAATGGCTTGGGCAGCGTGTCCAAATCCACGATGTTGTCATTGGACGCCCACGTCACCGTCACGGAACCGTAGGCCGGTTGCGGGAAGCTGAAGACATAAGTCGTGTTCGTGCTGCTGGTCAGTCCCGTTGCGGGAACACCGTTCACCAGGAGGTCAGATGCATCTACGTTGGTCACCGGCTCGCTGAACGTGACGGTGAGATTTGTGAAAGAGAAAATATCACCCTGGATCGGGTCCGCGAAAGCCAGGCGCGGCGGCACGACTCCAAAGTCGGGCACGAAGCTGTAAAGCTGCGCATTGAATCCGAAATCTGTGCTGTTGCTGAGATTGTCGTTGAAGGCCTGGATGGCGAGGATGTTGATACCATTCACCAACGCCGCCACCGCGTTATTGGTCAAAGTGGCGGCCGTGTAACCCGCGCCCGCGTTGTTCGGTTCGTTGGCAGTCGCCGAAGAGATGGCGTTGTAGGCGGGATTGGTCGGCGCATTGAAACGCCGGACCTCGACCCCATTGAGCCAGGCAATGTAACCGTCGTCGCTCTGCGCGTTGATGATCAGGTTTGTGATCGCGTTGCGATTCAGCACCACGAATTCCTTGCGCAGATAAATGCTCGAATAGTTCGAGCGCATGTCGGTCAGTTCGGTGCCGAAGATTCCGGCCGGGAAATTCGTGTACGGATCGCCGTAGAAGAAAGGCGCGGCCGCGTTGCTCCAGCTCGAATCGTCAAACCCAATCTGCCGCCAGGCGTTCGTCGGGTCAGACGCTTCCGCCAGGCCTTTGATGAATCTCCAGGTCGAGTTGGACGCCACGAAAGTGGTGCGCGAATCGAGAGTGAAACTCCAGATGTTGCTCGCGGCCGTGCGCACGAAACTGTTCGGCAGGTCCGCGGTGTCGAAGATGTTGTGGTTCGTGGCCCACGTGATGTTGATGGTGCCGGAAGCCGGCTGCGACACGCTGAAGACGTAACTGGTGCCGCTGCCCGTGAAGCCAAATGCGGGCACGCCGTTCACGAGCAGGTCCGCTTCATCCACGCCCGTCACCGGTTCGCTGAAGGTCACCGCGATTTCGAAAAGATTCGTCACCGTCGAACCACGCGCCGGCGTGCGGGCCAGCACAAAGGGCGGTGTCGTATCGAGCAACTCATAGCCCCAGACCGATGCCTCATCGAACTCATTGAAAGGAAGATTGTCCGGGAACCCAAAGTCAGTGATGCCGTGGCCGGTGGCGAACGCAATGTCCACGTGGCCATAGGGCGGTTGCGGGAATGTGAACGTGTAGTTCGAGCCGCTGCCGCTCACGCCGGTCGCGGGAAGGCCATTCACCAGGAGGTCGCCCGCCGTCACATTTTGCACGCGCTCGGAAAAGGTCACGGTGACGCTGGTCAGATTTGTGACCGTCGCGAACGCCAGCGGCGAGTGCGCCGCAATGGTCGGCGCGATCACGTTGGTGGGCGGAATCGTAATGAACACGCTCACGAGCGGTGAAACTCCGGTCACTCCATTCGCATCGGAGACCACGACCTGAAAACCATTGCTCAGGAACTGCGAAGTCCAAATTGCCCGGTAAGGCGGCGTCGCGTCGTTTCCGAAAGGAACACCATTGGCGAGGAACTGCACGTTCGTCACGCCGTTGATGGCATTGGCCGTCGCGGTGATGAGCAGGTTGGTCGGACCTTCCATGACCGCACCGTTGGCGGGACTGGTGATCGCGCCCACCGGGGTTCCAACGATGTCATAAACGACAATGGAGATGGGCGCGGAGACGGTCGTCGCACCCTGATCATCCGTGGCGACCGCGGTGAGCGTGTGCGCTTTCACCGGTGGATTGTCCCAGTTGACCAGATACGGGTTGCCGCTCGTCGCTTCGCCGATCTTCACCCCATTGGCAAAGAACTCGACCTTGGCCACGGTGCCGTCGCTATCGGAAGCGGTGGCTGCAATGGGAATGCTGGTTGGCGCGAGGAAGAATTGGCCGTTCGTCGGATTGGTGAGGGCGACTTCCGGCGAGATATTGTGGATGATAATCGGCACGCCCAGGAGTTCGAAATTAAAGCTGATGTCGGAACTGTTCGCCGCCTGCTGGTGAACCTCGACCGCGATCACGTTCACCCCTTCAACGAAGTTAGTCGGGTCGAGGATCGCCACTTCGAGCGTGTCCTCGCCGGCCTGGCCTGTGGTCGGCGTCAGGTAGTTTTGGTTGGTCGGCACATTCGTGGTGCGGAAAACCTCCCGGCCATTCACATATGCCACGGCGCCGTCATCGTATTCGATCGCCATCTGCACCGCCAAAAGTCCCGCGACGTTTGAGATGGTAACTGACCGTCGAAAATAGGTGGTGATATACCGGTCGGTATCGTTGGCGTTGTAACCGGGCGTGGCATTGTCCTGCACCACTGTGACCTCGTCGCCGTCTCCGTAGCCCAGTTCCGCCAGGCCGTTGCTCCAACCACTGTCGTCGAACGCGAGCGTAATCCAGTTCGTGCCCTGGTCGGTGCCGTTATCGAGATATTTCCAGTTCGAAGAAAACGGAATGTAGCTCGGCACCACGCCAAAATTAACCGGTGTGGCCACGTAAGTATTGCCCGCGTCATCCTGGCCCGTCGCGGTCAACCGATGAGAACCGCCGACCGGATTGCTCCACACGGCGGTGAACGGAACGGTGCTGTCGCTACCCAGGAGCAGCCCGTCCAAAAAGAAATCCACATTGGTGATGGTGCCGCTGGGCAAAGCCGCGAACACGGCGGCCTGGAGGGGCACGCCGTCAATCACATAGGAATCCTCGACTGGAGACGTAATGGTGATTCCGATGTTCGCCACCAGCACACGGACCACGACCGACGTGCCGACCTGTCCGATGCTGTCGCGCGCCACGGCGTAAAACGCATTCGTGCCCGCAGGCGCATTGCTGACGATGAAGTCATAAGGCGGGGCGTCCGCACTGCCCAGGAATGTCGTGCCGCGATACAAGCTGACATTTGTGACCGTCCCGGCCGTTGGAATGGCCGTCGCGCTGACCGCGATATTGCTCCCCACGATGAAGGTGCTGCCGGCAATCGGATTGGTAATCGCCACAAATGGCGGCATGGAAAGATTCAACCGCAGCACCCCTTGCGCGGTGGGCCCTCCGAAACCACCGGAGCCTCCCACTTGAACTTGATATTCCGTTCCCGCGACCGCGGTGAATGAAACAAGACTGACATTGGCCAGGCCCGGCGCGTTGTCATTACGGGCGATTACGGTGTTTCCAAACTGGTTGTTGAGCACCGTGCCCGTGTAAACGCTGAGGATGGTGTTGAACTCGCTGCCAAACGTGTCGATGGTCACGGTGCCATTGAACGGCGCCACCCAGCGCCACCAAAGTGTCGCTCCCCAGGTGATAAAGCCGCCCCCTGGGTTTTGCGCGAACGTGGGTTCCTGTCCCTGCGTCGTGGCGCCCGTGTTGTTTCCCACGATATGTGCTGGCGTTCCGAGTATGGAGCGATTGGCGAAATTGTCATTGGCCAGCGGATCGACAATGAACGTCACCGTGCGCACCACCGAAGTGGCGCGGCGTCCCACACTATCGATGGCGACGGCATAGAAAGAGTGCGCGCCCTCGCCGGGATTGAGGAACGTCGCCGCGTAAGGCGCATTGGTGTCGGGGACTCCCAAGGCCGATCCATCATAATAAAACTGCACACTCGCCACCGAAAGGGGAGCATTCACCGCCGCCGTGGCGGCCAATCCGGTGGGTTGATTGGCGGGACCGGTCTGGCCATTGGTGGGCGAAATCAGGGTCACGGTAATCGGGTTCGGCAACACGGTGATCAAATTGGTCGCGGAATTGAATTGCTGCGGCGTCGGCGCTGAACTGTCCGTGGCGTGAACATAGGCCGCGTAGGTGCCGGCCGGAAGCACACCCAAATTCAACACAAACGGCGGCGTGGCCACTGAGCCGGCGAGCACATCGTTCACGTAAAAATCCGTCGCATAAGGCGCCGTCCCGCCACCAACGGTCCCGGTCACTGAAATCGATGTTCCGAAATTGTAGAGCGTGCCATCGGGTGGAGTGAGTGTGGCGCCGAGCGGCCCCGTGATATGAACAATGCTCACAAGCGAGTTGCTCACCCAGCCGCGCGCATCAGTGACAGTCGCCCGGATCGTGTGGTCTCCCGCGAGCAGCGCGCCGAAATTCCGTTCATAGGGCGCCGACGTCACCGCTGCTCCGCTCGGCGAATTATCGAGAAAGAATTGCACGGAGTACGGCGCCGTTCCGCCGGAAACAGTCGTCACTCCAGCCACTGGCGTGAGGTTGTCGAACGTCGCTTCGTTGACCGGCGCCGTCAGCACGAAGGTGATCGGGTCGGCCACCCTGAATGCATTCGTGAGCGAGTTGGTGCTGGCCAACGCGCTGTCGGTGACGACGGAATAGATGTTGTAATTTCCCGCCACCGGAGTTCCGAGTGCGACATTGTAGGGTTGCGTGGAACTGGAACCCGCCGAGGTGAAGATCAGGTTTCCCGCTCCGCTGTTCGTGAAGTATTCCACGGTGTACGGTGCGGTGCCATTCGCAGCGGTGGCCGCCGCGGTGATGGGTGTGCCGGACACAAACAATGCGTTGTTCGCCGGCGCAGTCACCGTGGTCGCAAAGTAGGGCGGCAGTCCCGCCCTCACGGTCAGCGAAAAATTATCGTACTGATTCGCCCCGTCCGTGCCGGACGTGCCGGCCCCTGGTCCGTTGTCATCGACGAAGGCCAGGAACAGGCTGCCTCCGTTGGTCCAGTCCAACGAAATGTTCGCACTGAAGATCGTACTGCCATTGACCGACTGGTTCGTGTTCAACGCCGGAACATTCGTCCAGCTATTGGTCAAGCCCGTCAGGCTGTAATAGAATCGCGTCCCGATGTCCTCGGGTGAGTTCGCAATGGCCACGGTAAAAAGATATGAGACGTTGATTTGCGTCGCGTTGGTTCCCGTCTGGTTGAGGAACTTGCCCATCATGATCGTGTAGCGGTTGCCCGTCGGCCGGAGTTGGAGATAGAAGCCCGCTGTGCTCCACACCGCGTTCGAGAATTGCGTGGGCGGAGTTCCCGCCATCGCCGTCGTCCGCAGAGTCACGCCCGTGGCGGTCATGGTGGAATTCACCTCCGTGTCCATAACATAGTTGTCTCCCGCCGTTCCCGTGATGCTCAACGTCGCCCATTCAATCGCCTGCGGCTGTGTGCTGAAGTCATTCGTATAACCAGTCGGCCCCACTGGAGCAGCCGTCGGAGGAATGATCGCGGTGAATGCGTTCGTCGCCGTGAAGGTCTTTCGCCCGATGCTGTCCGTCGCCACCGCATACGCTGCGTGGCTGCCGAGCGCGGGAGTGTTCGTGGCGGAATAGGGAGACGAAGCGTCCGTGCCCACCAGAATTCCATCAACGTAGAACTCCACGTTGCTCACCGTGACGGGCGCGCTCACCGAAGCCGTCGCCGTGAGCGAAAATGCCTGGCCGACGTTCACCAGTTGGCCGTTGGCGGGAGCGGTCAACGTCGCGAGCAGCGGACCCGCGTTAACCGTGATGACATTGGTACTGGAAAAGGCGTGTGCGGACGGCAGGGCGCTATCGACGATTTCGACGACGCAGGTGTAGCTGCCGATCGGCAGCACCCCAAGATTCGTATTGAAAAGCTCGCCACTGAGCGTGCTGATTACCTGGCCCGGGCCGACCGGTTGCCCGTTCGTGTAAATGGTCAATGTGTAAGGCGACGTGCCGCCCAGCGGCGCCACGGTGAGCACCAATGGCGAGCCAAAATTCAGTGATGCCCCATTCGTCGGCGTGAACGACACGCTGAGTGGTCCGGTGATTTCAAAAAAATGGGTCGAGGTATCGTTGGTCGTCCCCAAAGAATCGACCACTAACGCGACGACACGATGAATCCCAATCGGCAGGACTCCGAGGTTGAATTCGTACGGCGCCGATGTCACCGGCCCGCCAGGCGGTTGGAGATCGAGATAAAAATATACCGAGAAAGGGGGGCGCCCGCCGGACACTGTCGCGGCCGCGGTGAGCGCAGTCCCAACGTTTGTCCTCAGGCCATCGGGCGGAAAAGTCATGGTGATCGAAAGGGGATCCACGACGAGAAAAGTGTTCGTGCTCGAAGTCGCCGTTTCTCCCGGGACGCCGCTGTCCGTCGCCACACTATAGATATTGTACGTGCCCGCCACGAGCGCACCGAGGCTGACGTTGAAAGGCGGTGTCGTGCTCGAACCGGCGGAGGTGAAGCTGGTATTCCCTGCCCCGCTGCTGATGAAGTACTCGACGGTGTGCGGCGCCGTGCCGTAGGCCAGCGATGCCGTCGCTCCGAAGGCGGGGCCGGACAAATAAATCGTCCCATTCGTCGGTGCGACGAGGCTGACTGCGAGCGAGGGTTGCGCGCCCGCGATCACCGTGAGCGAGAAGTTGTCGATCTCATTCGCCGAGTCGGTGCCGACCGCACAGTTGTCGTCCGCCCAAAGCAAATACAGATTTCCTCCCACCGGCCAGGAAAGCGCGACGTTCGTGCTCAGGGCAAATGTTCCCGTGTTGGTAAGGTTGTTCAGGGTGGCCAATGGCGTCCAACTGCCGGCCAATCCTGTGAGGCTGTAAAAAACGTGCGTCCCTTTGCCCGCTTCTTCCACGGCGAGCGGTCCCCCCATCGTCAACTGATAGGAGATGTTGATTTGCGCCGCGTTCGTTCCAGTGTTGTTGACGAACTTCCCCATCAGCGTCGTGTAACGATTCAGGTTCGCGCGGGTCTGGATGAAAAAGCCGGTCGAACTCCAGGTGGCATTGGTCAACGCGCTTCCGGGGTTATTCACGTTCGAAACGGTCTGAAAACTGATCGCCGCCGCCGTGACATTCAGATTCGTATTCACGTCCGCGTCCAAATCGTACACGTCAGCAGCCGCGCCAGGGATGCTCAACGTCGCCCAGTCCGCCGCCGGCGGCAGCGTGCCGAACGCATTCGCATAGCCGCTGGGACCCACGCTGGCAGCCGTGGCTCCAGACGCGATCAAGAACATCAGGAAAAAGGATCTGAAAACAGGTCGAGTCATAATCTGGATCAGTTGAGAGCGTGGAGCCGAAAAAATGGCCGTGAGGCGTTCGGGACCGTGGGCTGCGCGCCCGGTCAAACTTCGTGAATCATCCATAGGTTCGGGTTCTCTTGTGATACGTGCGTGAATCCTTGCGGAAGTCCGCCAAGTATTTTCCAAAAGAGGATTCAGCAATGAGTTGACGCGGAAAAGCAATCAGGAGTTTCGGAAAACCGCTAAAATCTCGCCCGTTGGACGGAATCAAGCCGCGCTAGGGCGTCTGCAAGCGAAAGAAGCGCGTGCCGCCGGCGCAGTGAGATTGGTGGCGGCGTAGAGGTGGAAGTAGCTCGCGTCCGCAGGCCATCCGAGGAACGAAACCCCGTTGGAAACGGAAATGTTCAACACAGGCCGCGCAGCGATGATGGCCTCGGCGTTCAACTCAAAGTCGAAACCAATGTCGCTGCTCGTCAGGCTTTGCTGGTGAACTTCCGCGGCCAGCAGGTTCCAGCCGGAAATGAGAGCACCGGGATCGAGCGCGCTCGGCAGCCAATTCGTTTCGTTCACGCCTCCAAGCGCCACGAGCGCGGGCGTCATGTTCGTAAGCGTCCCGGCGGGCATGTTCGTGTCGCGCCAGACTTCAGCGCCGTTCAGATAAATCACCGCGGCATCGTCGCGCGTCAGGCGCGCCTCGAGCGCAGTTACCAGCGCGGGATTGGGAATGTAGAACTGATGGCGAAAGTAGGTCGTCCATTGGCGGTTGCTTGCGACTTTCGTGACTTCGCCGTCGTTGCCGAAACCGAGCCGCGCGCGGCCATTGCTCCAACCGGCATCGCTGAACGTGTTGCTCCGCCAACTCGCGCCGAGATCGTTCGTCTTGTCGAAATAGCGCCAGACAGACCCGGCCCTGATGAGTATCGCTGCGATGTCGATGCCCGCGACCACACTCACCTCTGCCGAGTTCGTTCCTGTGCCACTACTGTTGCCGGCGCGAATGACGTAATAACCAGTGCTGCTGCCCGGCGCCGGGTCCAGGTAGTTGGTTGCGGTGACGCCGCTGGCGATCGTCGTGTAAGGCCCGCCGCTGCCCATGGCGCGCAGCACGGTGTAGTTCGACGCGCCCGAAACGGCATTCCATTTCAGAGTCACCTGCAGGTTCGTCGCCGTCACGATCAAGTTTGTGGGCGCGGACGGCACCGCGAGCGTTTGCAGCGCGCCTTGATACATGTCGATGCAGTCGAGGCTGTAGCCCGCGCTGAGAAATCCAGCCGCTCCCGAGCCGCTGATCGGGAAGATGGTCAACGTATTGGTGCCGGCGACAAAAGCGCTGGCCGGCACCGCGAAAGAATACGTCGTGTTGTTTCCGCGATACGTGCCGACGGTCAGCGTGCGCGTGTCTGGCTGCGTCGAGGGACTGGGGTTGGCGGAAGTGTACGAGTTCACCGTGATTTTGGGACGCGCGCCTTCGAACGCCACTGTGATGCCAATGCGAATGGTGCTGGCCACGAGTTGACCGGCGGTGAGCGTGAACTGCACCACCTGCGAGCCGTTCACATCCTTCCATTGGTAACAAGGAATTCCCGTATCCGGCGAGGAACTGCCGATGACGTACGGGCCGGGGTTCCAATTGCTCAAGCGCACGTCCGACGGATGCATCGTGGTAATCTTGTCCGCGTCCAGGAATTCATTCGGAGTTCCGTCCCAGTTGCCAATCCGCCAGCGCGGGACCGCCGTGCTTGGGTCGCCAGTGATGGAAATGTTTCCGAGATGATTCGTGGTGCCAGCGGTGACGACGACACTCGCGGAATGAACCGCGAACTCATTCTTGTAGATGCGCATCGTGTAAGTGCCGGGAAGCATATTCGTCATGGCGAAGGAGCCGTTGCTCTCCGCGGCATCAGTCCAGTATTGGGCGTCCGTGTTGGCAAAACCGACCGTGTAGCGGTAACTCGTTTCGCGTCCGAAAAGGCCGGCGCCAATCACGCTGCCCCGTCCCGCGGTGCCGACGTAGCCAGTCAATCCCATGTTCGCTACCCACGCTGTGTCGAGTGCCGGCGGCGGCCCGCCCGTCGTGAAGACGAGAGCGTAGGGTCCATTGAGAATGTTCGTGCGAAACGGCTCCGTCTGCGCCTCGCCGTAATTGATGATGTAAGTGATTTCCTGGTCCGTCCCGCATTGATTGAGCAAGCTGCGATAAAATGGCCCGCCGGAATCGCCTTCATGGTTGCTGCGCACGATCCACACGCCCACGTCGTCGCCTGTCGCGCCGATGTAAGACCAGTCAATGAGCCGCATGTTGGAATAATGCTTGGAACGCGTCGTGCCATCGGCCATGCCGAAAATATCACCGGATTCAATTGCGCCCGTGTTGTTGCGAATGTCCGACGGCACAGGACCATTCGGAAGCAACGTGGAAGGAATGCGGACGATGAATCGACACAGGCCCAGCGTGCTCGGCTCCGTGGCGAAGTAGGTCGCCATGTAGATGTGCGGGTCACCGTTGCGCGCGAGGTAGTAGTGCGTGAGATCGCCGGCGAGCACGGTCACTTTGATGAAACTGACGTTCACCACCGCCGCGCTCACGAACACAGCCGAGACCCCGGTGTAAAGAAAGTCGAACCCGGAATTGATCTGCGAGCCGCGCGAGAGATCCTGATATTCCACACCGTTGTAAACGAGGCTCATCAAATCACCCGCGGACTGAGTGCTCACGCCATTGTCGGTGCGGCGAACCTTAAAGACGAGACCAGCGCCGGTATCGATTGTATAGGAATCCGTGGCGGTGGTGAGACCGAAGGCGCCGGAAGATGAAGCGGGAGCCATCACCACCAGGACGAATGCGAAGAAACGCGCCGCCTTGATTAAGACGCGTGGAGCAACGGCTTCAACGTATGCTTTTGAGAGCATCCAGGAGGCTAGTGCCGGTGGTTACCGTGGCTGTCGATTCGATTGACCGCTACACACGATGATGAGCCGCCTAACCTGAATGAGTTTATCCGCCCCCGCCCGCACCACAAGCGGCATTTCCCAGGCTCCCGATTCAAAAACAAAAGACCGGACCACGCTTCCTTGTCTGAATCGCAGACCGGACCGGCTCCACTGCCTGATGTGGACAATAGGCGTGAATCTGACAGCCGGTTTAGGTGGCAGCGCAGGCATCACTGAGAGGGTTGATAAACGCCCTGGGGCGCAACCATTGTGGGTAGGGCAAAGCTGCCGCTTTGCCCTGACTGAAAGCTCGCGCGCGAAGCGATGCGAGCGGTAGGAGCACGGGAGAACATCGCTGCGCTCGTTCTCTTCAAATGGGGCGGACCAGCAGGTCCGCCCTACCTGGGTGCTGGTGTCAAGTTGCGCCCGACGAGTTCTACCTCTCGTCTCGATGCGTCAGCCCTGCGGCATTTCCCAAGGCGCGCCGCTCTTTTACGCGTCGAGTGAAGATTGGGAAACCAATACTGTGCTGCTGAGAAAACTGCGCCGCTCAGCACTTTGCCGATTTGCGCTTCTTTCCGATGGTTCCGCGCTGCTGGACTTTCCGAATGTAATCCGGCGCGGACGGGACGGCGCACGCAGTGTTCCCCATGTCCACCGAGACGGTGCCAATCTTCTCGCCAACCTGGATCGCGAGATCCGTCAGAGCTTTCACGTACGAGCCGACGGCAATGACAAAACTGTTCATGGCGTATCGGACTTTGTCCGGTTGCTGATGGATGGTTTTCTGCACGCGCTGCAAAAGCTGCTTCAATTCTGCGAGGTCCAACTCGGCGTCGGGCTTGACGGACACCAGGCTGGCCAGCGTGTTCCAACCAGCCGTGGCCACGAGTTCTTCTTTCGATTCAATCCATTCCAACGCGACTTCATGCCCGTGCGGGCTGCCGGCTGCAACCCACGGCACGATGAAACCGGCGATCGCACCGCAATAGGCTTTGGCGATCCAGGTTCCTAAATCTTTCTTCGTCATCTTCGCGTCGTCGGCGATCAATCCGGCCAGATACATCGCGTCGTAGTTGCCGGTGTCGTAAAGATCGAGCGCCAGTTGGTAGTCCTTCTTGATGCGCTTCTCGATCGGCTTCAGGTCGCCAATCTTCACGCCGAAGAACGGTTCCCGGATGCCGTGATTGAGCAGCACTTTCTTGATGCTGTCCCTGCCCAAGGGCTTCAGCTCTTCCAGGATTTGTTTTGCGGTCATAGCGTGGCCTTTCCGAATCGTTTCGCCAAAGCGGCATTCCGGTCAAGCCGAGTCGCGCCCGTTGGCAGACGCAAACACCGGCGCTAATGGGTCTGTCGCAGCTTGCCTGTTCCGCGCCGTAAGCGGTAAAAGTTTCACCGTGATCGGAATCAAATGCATTGCCGCGCTCAAGGCACTCGGTGAAGAAACCCGTTTGCGCATCCTGCGGTTGCTGTTCAAGGAAACGTTGGGCGTGAACGAAATTTCCGAGCGCCTCGACGTCTCGCAATACAACATCTCGAAGCACCTGCGAATCATGCGCGAAGCCGGGTTGCTCGAAGTCGAGAAGGACGGCAAGCAACGGCTGTATTCAGTGGTGAAGGAACTCAAGGCCCAGGTCGCAGCGAATAACAACATCCTCGATTTGGGCTGCTGCACCTTCCGGCTCGACAAACTTCCCCGGTAACCTCAAGCACGAATGCTTCTGTTAAGGCCCGCGAAACGGAAGCGGAACTTTTGAAAACAAAAACCGCCGTCTGAAATGCACAGGCGGCGGTCGCGGCGGCACTCGAAGCAGATTTCCAAATCGCATCGATCTGGATGCGGTTCATGCTTCCGGCTGCGAAGAGGTCAACGACTGGCCAGTTTCTTTGATTGCACCTGCGACATCATGAAAAACATTTCCCGCGCAATCTGCCGGCTGCGTTCATCGTAGGTGGCAGTTTCAGCCGGGGTGTTGTCCGAACTTTTCGGATCGACGAAATGGAGCGGCAATCGCAAGGCAGCGCCTTTGACGACTGGGCAGCTTGCATCGGCCTGATCGCAAGTCATAAACGCTGCGAATTCGCTTTGAGGATTGAACTCATCGCTGTAGCGCTTGGAGAACATTTTCACCGCCGGTTTGCTTTCGGTGATTTGTGCCAGGTAAACCGGGTTGGTTCCGCCAGTGGAGTCGGCGATGGAGAACCCCGCCCGGCGCAGCGTGCGGACCGTTCTTTCCAGCACAGTGGGATCCGAAGCTTGGAATTCACGTGACTTGAAGTCGCGGC
>JADMIO011374047.1_pt1 | contig 58436 bp, 37 predicted proteins | sample 8958161 | NCBI WGS metagenome assembly JADMIO01 (sample SAMN16585339, study PRJNA669376) | soil metagenome | isolation source: Crop rotation soil | place: USA: Cullars Rotation, Alabama | collected 2011
CGCGACAACTTGTCCACGTGGAATTCTAAGCTTAGGATCCCAATGTGCTGGAAAGCCTTTATCTCGGCGGGCGTCTTCCCGGCCTTCTTCGCCTTGACGTACTCGTCTATCACGGCGTCGCCCGCGGCGGCGTAGAGCTTCTTCTGCGCGACGACGCTCGTCCCGACGATGTTATTGAACATCACGCGCGCCTGATCGGCGGGCGTGCGCGCCGTCGAAGAGATGAGTGCGCTGCCGATGCCAGCGGCCTGAAGAATGTCTTCGAGCACCTGAAGAGAGAAGTTAGTCACGTTCTCCTTGCTCGCGTTCTTACCGAACTTTATCTCCGGCGGCATGTTTGGTCTCCAATGGTTTCGAACGGTTTGAAAGGTGCTCGGGGGGCGGTGGCCGACCGTGCGGGCCGCGTGCCGAATTGTGTACAGCGCGCGCATTAGAATGTGAGGGGCGGGAAATGTCAAGACTTAAGGCCGGACTCCCGCGAGTCCGCGCGGTTTGGCGCGGGCGCGCGCTCCGTTATAATGCCCGCGCGAGTCAAGACTCACGTTCTCCTCGCGCCCGAGTTCAAAGCCCCAGACCGCGAACTCTCAACCCATAACAAGGACTCGCCGCGCAGCGGTAACAAGACCGACGTTCGAACATCGGGAAGGAACTTCGCATGCCCACGCCATCTTCACTCTTCTCCGACGCACGACGCTTCCGGGCCGCATTCGTGCTCACCGCCGTCTGCCTCGCGCTCGCGGCGCTCTGCGCTTCGCGGGCTCTGCCGACGCGCGGGCGCGCGGAGACTCGACGCGCCGCAGAGGCCGGACGCCCCGCACCGCGCCCTCTCGAAGACTACGGCAAACTCCCCATGCGCTTCGAGGCCAACCGCGGCCAGACGGGCGGCGAAGTGAAGTTCCTCGCGCGCGGCGCGGGCTACACGCTCTTCCTCTCGGACGCGGGCGCGGCGCTCAGACTCAGACACGACGCGCCGAAGAGTGACGACAAGCCGGACGCACTCGCCCGTTCGAACAAGCCGGACGCGCTCGCTCGATTGAGCGAGCCCTCGACGCCGCGCGACGAGTCAGCGACGCTGCGCGTGAGGCTCGAAGGCTCGAACCACAGGCCGAAGGTCTCGGGCGTCGAAGAGATGCAGGGCCGCAGCAACTACCTCATCGGACGCGACCCGCGCCGCTGGCAGACGGGCGTGCCCGTCTACGCGAAGGTCTTGTACGAGTCGGTCTACCCCGGCGTGGACATGGTCTACTACGGCCGCGAGGGGCGACTCGAATACGACTTCCGTATAGCGCCCGGCGCGGACGCCCGCCGCATCGGTCTCCGGTTCGACGGCGCGCGCTCCACCCGCGTCGAAGAGAACGGCGACCTTCTCATCAAGACCAACGGCGGCGACGTGCGGCAGCGGAAGCCGCTCGCGTATCAGGACGCTTCGGGCGCGAGGAGGGAAGTGGCCGCGCGCTACGTCAAGGACAAGCGCGGCGCGGTGAGGATAGAACTCGGCGACTACGACAGCGCGCTCCCGCTCGTCATAGACCCCGTACTCGTCTACTCGTCTTACGTCGGCGGCATAGGCTCCGACAACGGGCTCGCCGTCGCCGTGGACTCGGCGGGCTCTGCGTACGTCGCGGGCTACACCCTGTCGGCCGCCTCCGGCCCCGCGGGCGCGACGCTAGGCGCGGGCGGCGGCGCGGACGCCTTCGTCGTCAAGCTCGCGCCCGACGGCAAGAGCTTCGCATACGCGACCTACATCGGCGGCGACAGTCTTGACTACGCCACCTCTGTCGCGGTGGACTCCGCGGGCAACGCATACGTGGCGGGCTACACGTACTCGAACATCTTCCCCGTCACGGGCGGCGCGCCGCAGACCAACATCGCGGGCACCTACGACGGCTTCGTCGCGAAGCTCAACGCGACCGGCTCCGGCCTCACGTACTCGACCTACCTCGGCGGCAACGGCGGCGACGTGATATACGAGGTCGCTGTCAACGGCGCGGGCGCGGCCTACGTCGCCGGGCGCACCGACTCGATAAGCCTCAGCGGCTTCCCCTCGACGACGCGCGCCGGGAGCCCGGCCTTCAAGAGCACGGACGCGGGCGCGAGCTGGTCTGCGAGCGCGTCGGGCCTGACCGCGAGCACCGTCTTCGACTTCGCCGTCTCGCCCACGTCGCCCGACACCGCCTACGCCGCGACCAACCTCGGCGTCTACAAGACGACCGACGGCGGCGCGAACTGGCAACTGACCGGACAGCCGAACAACATTTCGACGCCCGGCTACTCGACGTGCGTGGCCGTCGACCCGACGAACCCCTCAACCGTCTACGTGGGTACGCCCGGGGGGGTCGGCCTCCACAAGACGACGGACGGCGGAGCGACCTACGCGGCGAAGAACAACGGCCTCTTCGTCCCCGTCGTCAACTCAATCGCCGTCGACCCTTCGAACACGCAGACCGTCTACGCCGCCACCGTCTTCGGAGTCTTCAAGACGACGAACGGCGGCGACAACTGGACGCAGGCGAACGGCGGCGGGCTCAGCTCTCAGCCGAACGTCTACCGAATCATCGTCGCTCCCTCGAACCCGCAGACGCTCTACGCCGCGACGAACCTCGGCGTCTTCAAGACGACGAACGGCGCGGGCACTTGGACGGCCGTCAACAACGGGCTGACGACGGGCGGCTTCCCGCCCGCGACGCGCTCGCTCGCCATCTCGCCATCGAACCCCTCGACGCTCTACGCGTACGTGGAGGGCTTCAACGTCGGCGTCTACAAGACGACCGACGGCGGCGCGAACTGGGCGAGTGCGACCGGCGGCCTCGTCGGCGAGACCTTCATCATCGGCGTCAACGTGCTGTTGGTTGACCCCACGAACCCCTCGATCGTCTACGCGGGCACGTCCGGCTCCGGCGTCTACAGGACGACGGACGGCGGCGCGAACTGGGCCGCGAGCAACACGGGGATGGCTAACGGGTTTGTCTACGGGCTCGGCGCGCGCGCGGCAGCGCCCTCGGCCGTCTACGCGGGCGTGGCCGTGGGCGGAGACGCCTTCGCCGCGAAGCTCAACGCGTCGGGCACGCAGTTCGACTACGTGCGTGTCTTCGGCGGTTTGGACAACGACGAGGCGAACGGCCTCGCGGTCGGCGCGGACGGCTCGGCCTACGTCTCGGGCACGACCGGCTCGGCAGACTTCCCCACGTCGAACGCGTTCCAGCCGTCGCTCAAAGGCTCGTCCGACGCGTTCGTCGCGAAGCTCGGGCCGACGGGCACGACCCTCTACTCGACCTTCCTCGGCGGCTCGTCCGACGACCAGTCGAGCGCGCTCGCCTTGGGCGCCGACGGCTCGGCCTACGTGACGGGCACGACCTTCTCGCCCGACTTCCCGCTCGCGAACGCGTTGCAGCCGACGCGCGGCGACTCGTTCCCCGGGTCGGAAGCCTTTGTCACGAAGCTCGCGCCCGACGGACATTCTCTGACCTACTCCACGTACCTCGGCGGGGACGGAAATGATCAGGGCTTCGACATAGCGGTCGGCGCTGACGGCTCGGCGTACGTGACGGGCTCGACCGACTCGTCCACCTTCCCGACGCAGTCGCCCTCGAACTCGCAGGGCGGGAGCAACGACGCCTTCGTGACGAGGATAAACCCCGCGGGCTCGGCCCTCCTCTTCTCGACATACTTCGGCGGCTCGTTCGACGATCAGGGCAACGGCATCGCCGTCGACGCTGGCGGCCAGATATACGTCGCGGGCACCGCCGCTTCGACAGACCTTCCGGTGACGAACTCCGCCGACCCGACACAGGGCGGGAGCAACGACGCCTTCGTCGCCAAGTTCGGCGAGGAGGCAGACCTCTCGGTCACGATCTCCGATTCGCGCGACCCGGTGATGATCGGCAACCCGCTCAGTTACACGCTGCGCGTCACGAACGGCGGCCCCTCGACCGCCACCGGCGTCACACTGACGGACACGCTGCCCGCGGGGCTCTCGTTCGTCTCGGCCGCGCCGACGCAAGGCTCCTGCGGCGCGAGCGGGCAGGTCGTGACCTGCAACCTCGGCGACTTGGCCGACGAAGGCACCGCGTCAGTCACGCTCAACGTCAACCCGTCGGCCGTCGGCACGCTCGCAAGCTCCGCGCACGTCTCTGCCGCGCAGCCCGACCACAACGCTTCCAATAACGACGCGACGCAGACGACGAAAATCTCTGCCTCGCCCTCCGTCAGCGGCCGCGTGACGGGCGCGGGCGGCGGCGGACTCTCGGGCGTGACGCTGACGCTCTCCGGCTCTCAGTCTTCGACCACGCAGACCGACGCCGAAGGCTTCTACCAGTTCGCGGAATTGCCCGCGGGCGGCGACTACACCGTCACGCCCTCGAAGGCGGGCGTCTCGTTCGAGCCTCCCTCGCGCGGCTTCAACGGCCTCGGCGCTGACCAGACCGCGGACTTCGTCGGAACCGAATGCACTTGGACTCTCACGCCCGCGCGCGCGAGCTTCGGCGCAGCCGGGGGCACCGGGACGGTCACCGTCACGACGCTCCACGGCTGCCCTTGGACTGCCGCGAGCAGCGCAGACTGGCTGACGATAACCTCCGGCGCTTCGGGCACGGATACGGGCACCGTCGCATTCAACGTCGCGCCGACTACGCGGCCGCGCTCCGCGCGCCTGAACATCGCGGGCCGGAGCTTCGCCGTCTATCAGGAGTTCGGGTCGTGCGGCGCGCCCGGGTTCAGCGCCGCAAGCTACAGCGTCTTCACGTTCCCGAGTCTCGTACGCGCCGCAGACCTGAACGGCGACGGCCGCCCAGACCTCGTCGCGGGAATAGCGGGCGGCACCTCGGGCGGCGGGCTTCAGTCCACCGTGCTGCTCAACGACGGCGCGGGGCGGTTCACGTCGAAGAACTTCGAGATAGGGCTCGGCGTGCCGCTCGACTTCGACCTCGCGGACTTCAACGGCGACGGCCGACCCGACCTCGTCATATCGAGCTTCGCACTCTCGTCAGTCCGCGTCTTCTTCAACGACGGCGCGGGCGGCTTCGGGCAGTCGTTCAAGGATGTGCAGGTGAGCGTAGGCGAGTTACACACGACCGGCGGGGTGAGGGCGGCCGACTTCAACCGCGACGGCAAGGCAGACCTCGTCGTGGACGCGAGCGGCCCGCGCCTGTTGCTCGGCGACGGCGCGGGCAATTTCACACCGGCCGGTCTCGTCGTCGCCGGGAAGACCGACGCGTGGGTCGAGGTCGGGGACGTGAACGCGGACGGCGCGCCCGACCTGATCTTCTCCGGCGGGAGCACCAACAACGGGCACGTGGCCGTCGCGCTCAACGACGGGGCGGCCCACTTCGGCGTGCCCGACGACTCGCCGCTCGACGGCACGTTCAACTTCGCGGGCGTGGGCGACTTCGACGGCGACGGTCGCGCAGACCTCGCCGTGATGGCGACGGTCGAAGACCCCGCCTCGACGCCCTCGAACACGATTCTCTTCAGCGCGGTCGTCATCCTCGCGGGCGACGGCGCGGGCCACTTCACGCAGAAGTCTTCGACCGAGGCGAGCAGGAACGGCGCGTCGCGCTTTGTGATCGCAGACTTCAACAACGACGCGAAGCTCGACGTGGCCTTCGGCGCGCTCGCGACTAGGGTATTCCTCGGCGACGGCGGTGGCGGCGTCGCGCAGGTGATTCAGACCGACCCGGCCGTGGGCGTCAGCGCGGCGGCAGACTTCGACGGCGACTCAAGGCCCGACCTCGCCGGGGTCTCTCCGAACGGCGTCACCGTGCTGAAGGACAACTGCGCCGCGGCCCCGCACATCTCGGGCCGCATACTCGAAGGCGGCGGGCGCGGCCTCGGCGGCGCGACCGTCACGCTCTCGGGCGCGCAGCCCGCGACGGCCGTGACCGACGAAGGCGGCAACTACTTCTTCGGCGGGCTCGACGCGGGCGCGAGCTACGTAGTGACGCCCTCGAAGGAGAACTACGACTTCGCGCCGCAGAGCTTGCCCGTCAACAACCTCTCGGGCGGGCAGACCGCGGACTTCTTCGCGACGGCGAGGACGGTGCGGCTCGCGAAGAACAGCTTCCTCGTCGACGAGAACATAAACACGAGCGTCAGCCTCGACGTTGTGCGCGGCGGCAACACTTCGGGCGCGGCCTCCGTCAACTACTCGACCGGGGGCACGAACGCGACCGCGCCCGCCTCCGAGCGCACGGACTACACACGCGCCGCGGGCACGCTGCACTTCGCCCCCGGCGAGACCACGAAGACCATCACGGTGTTTCTGAACGACGACACGCTGGTCGAAGGCTTCGAGGGTTTCACGGTCAACCTCAGCAGCCCGACCGGCGCGATAATCGTCTCCCCCTCGACGGCCCTCGTCGAGATAAGGGACAACGACTTCGCGCCATCGTCTTCGAACCCCGTCGACGGCTCGACCTTCTTCGTGCGCCAGCACTATCACGACTTCCTTAACCGCGAGCCCGACGCGCCCGGCCTCGCCTTCTGGACGAACGAGATAGAGAAGTGCGGCTCGGACGCGCAGTGCCGCGAGGTGCGCCGCGTCAACGTCTCGGCGGCCTTCTTCCTCTCGATAGAGTTTCAGGAGACCGGCTACCTCGTCGAGCGCACATACAAGGCAGCCTTCGGCGACGCGGCCTCGCCCGGGGTCGCGGGCACCGTTCCCGCCATACGCCTCGACGAGTTCCTCCCCGACACGCAGCGCATAGGTCAGGGCCTCGTGGTCGGGCAGGGCGCGTGGCAGGCGCAGTTGGAGGCGAACAAGGTCGCCTACTTCCAAGAGTTCGTCACGCGCGCGAGGTTCGTGAACGCCGCGAACGTGAACATAACTCCCGCGCAGTTCGCCGACGGGCTGTTCACCAACGCGGGCGTGACCCCCGCGGCCGCCGAGCGTCAGGCGGCGATTGAGGAGTTCGGCGGCGCGGCCGACACCGCCGACACGGCGGCCCGCGCGCGCGTGCTGCGGCGGGTGGCGGAGCACCCGGCGCTCAACCAGCTTGAGAAGAACCGGGCCTTCGTGCTGATGGAGTACTTCGGATACCTGAGGCGCAACCCGAGCGACGCGCCGGAGGCGACCTTGAACTACGCGGGGTGGAAGTTCTGGCTCGACAAGCTTGAAGAGTTCAACGGCAACTTCGTCGCCGCCGAGATGGTGAAAGCCTTCATCACGTCCGACGAGTACAGGCACCGCTTCGGGCAGTAGCGTTACCAAACGACGAAGACGGAAAGGGCCGCGCGTGATTGCAATCACGCGCGGCCCTTCGACTTTCGCGGCGTCATCTTCGACGCCCGCGCCGCATTCATGTCATTCGACGGCGAAGCCGATCCACTCTCTTTCGACGGCCGACGATTCCAGCTCCGCGAAGACCGTCTACGCGCCGAAGCTAATCATCAAACCCGTGAACACGGCCAGCAACGTGGAAACGACCGCCGCAAGGGTCGTCCACCCCGCGCCGCTCAGGCGGCCGCCCTCCGTAAAACCCTTCGCCGATTTCCGCCCGAAGAAGATGAGAGCCAGCGAGAGGAGAGCGGACGAGAGCGCGAGGCAGTAGACTCTGTGAGTCAGAATCAGCGCGAGGCGGCCCCCGCCGCTCGCCAAATCCGCGGGCGACCAGAGTTGGTAGAGCACAGGGTTGTAGAGCGGGTTGTCGTAGCCCTGCCCGGTCAGGTAGTAGAGCGCGCCCGCGAGCGCGAGGCTGACGGCGTAGGTCAGATACTTGTCGCGCAGGAGGACGTTGAGAGCGACCGACGCGGCCGTCATGAATATCACGCTCGGGACTAAAATCAACGCGTAGGTCGCGAGATACTTTTGCGGCTCGAACGGCGCGTGACCTTTGTAAATTTGTATCGCCGCCGCAGTCACCCCGACCAGCGCGACGAGCGAGAGCGAGAGCAGGAGCGTGGCCGCGAACTTCGAAACCAGCAGCGCGAAGTCCGTCGCGGGCGTGCTCCAAAGCATCGGTTCTATCCGCGTCTCGCGGTCGCGGTGCAGCGACTCACCCGTGTAGAAGACCGCGACCGCGAACAGGAATAAGAGGAGCGTGTTCGCGGTGCTGCCCGCGTACGCCGCCGAGTAAGAGTCCGCGCGCGCCACATCGTAGGCGGCCAGTTCGAGGCCGCACAGGAACATCATGAGCGGGGCGATGACGACGAGACTGCGCTCGGCGAGCAGCAGTCGGAACTCCACGCCCAACGCCGCCCCGAACTGCCCGAGACACGCGCGCAAGCCTTCGCTGACGTACACGACGCGCGGAATCTCGACGTGCTTTTTCGCGGGGGCTTCGTCCGCGCGAGACGGAGTTGCGGGACTCGTCGGCTCCGGCTCTTGATAAAGCCTCTCGACGCGCGGCGCGAGGTCGAGGAGAGAGAGTTGACTCTGCTGGCCCGCGCCCGCCTCTGCGCGCTCGCCCGTCGAAAAACGTGAGTAGAGTATCGCCAGAAGGAGCGCGGAGACGGCGAGCACGAGCACGCGGTTGGCTATCATGTAGCCGTCATAGCTGACCGTGAGTTGGTTGAGCCCTTCGGCCGTCCGGCCTTTGTTCATCTCCGCGCCGACGATGAAGAGCACGGGGTCGAGGGCCACGCGCCAGCGCATCGGGAGCCCCTTGATTGCCACGTTCCACGCGACGTACAGGAGGTAGAAGGAGACCGCGAGCCCGTAGACGACCTTGACGTTGCGCGTGAGCGTGCCGACCGTGAAGCAGACCGCGCCGAGCAGGAGGCTCGACACGACGACGAAGAAAAAGAAGTGTTGGAGGTAGGGCAGCAGGCGCGGCGCGAGGACTATCATGCCCTCCGTGCTGAACGCCTGAAGCGAGAGCAGCGTGAGCGCGAAACACGCCTGACAGCAGACGAGCACGAAGAAGTTCCCGAAGAACTTTCCCGAGAGGTACTCGGCGCGGCTGACGGGCTTCGAGAAGATGAGCGGGTCTACACGGACGCGGAAGTCCCTGACGACGGGGTCTCCCATCAGCAGCGCGACGAAGAGCGGCATCGTCATGAAGGAGAAGCCGCCGAAGAGCCGAACGATGTAGAAGTCGCTGTTGACCGCCCACCCGCGCGAGACGGCAGGCCCCCAGCCCCACCACAGGAACGCGTTCGCGCTGAAGAGAACCATCAGCGCGTACGTCGCGACGCGCTTCAGGTTGAAGAGCACCTCGGCATGAAAGACCGCCGCGAATCGCGGCGACACGGGGCCGTTCAATTGACACCCCCCGCCTGACTGACGAGGCTGAAGTAGTAGTCTTCCAGAGTCGGAACCGCGCGGGCGAACTCCGCGCCCGGCCTCCCGCCTTCCGAGAGGACGCGCACGCGGACTCGCCCTTCGAACGCCTGCGTGGAGATGACCCTGTGGCTCGCCCTGAGCGCCGGGACGCCCTCGCGCGGCGCGTCGGCCTCCCAGACGACGTTCTCCATCTGCGCCAGTGCCGCGCGCGGCGTGCAGAACGCGATGATCTCGCCCTGCCGTATGATTGCCATCTGCCCGCACAGGCTGGAAACGTCGGAGACGATGTGGGTCGAGAGAAGCACCACGGTCTCGTCGCCCGCGATTTCGGAGAGGAGGTTGTGAAAGCGGTTCCGCTCTTCGGGGTCGAGCCCTGCGGTCGGCTCGTCCACGATGATTAGACGCGGCCGACCGATGAGAGCCTGCGCTATCCCGAGGCGCTGGCGCATGCCGCCGGAGAAGCCCCCGACCGCCTGCTTCCGCGCGCCTTCGAGGTTGACCCGTTCGAGCAGCGCGCCGACCAGAGCCGCTCGCTGCTTCGTTCCCGTCACGCCCTTCAGACGTGCGAAGTAGTTGAGCGTCTGCTCGGCCGTGAGCGTCGGGTAGAGCCCGAAGTCCTGCGGCAAGTATCCGAGCATCCTTCGCGCGGCCATCTTCTGCCCGATGAAATCGACGCCGCCCACGGTCACCCCGCCCGAGTCGGGTTCGAGCAGCGTGGCGAGTATCTTCATCAGTGTGGACTTGCCCGCGCCGTTCGGGCCGAGGAGTCCGGACACCCCGGAAGAGACTTCGAGGTCAACGCCCTTCAACGCCCGGACGCCGCCCCTGTAAGTTTTCTTCAACTCTCTGATTTCGAGCATCACGCTCCTCCGGCGAGAAATGGTCACACGCTTTTAAACGAGGCGAGACACACGCGTGCGCGGCGCGTCGGCCGTCCGCGCAAGACCTTCGACATCGCCGGACGGCTATTTGTTCCCCTCAGTCTCAAGCTCTTTCCAGATGAGCGTGCTGCGCGTCTCTCTGAGGAAGAGCGAGCCGACGAAGAAGGTCACGAGCGCGACGGCTATCGGGTAGTAGAGCCCCGCGTATATGTTGCCCGTCTGCGCGACGACCCAGAGCCCGACGAGCGGTAGGATGCCGCCGAAGACGCCGTTGCCGATGTGGTAAGGCAGAGAGAGCGCCGTGTATCTAATCTTCGCGGGGAAGGCTTCGACGAGGTACGCGGCGATGGGGCCGTAGACCATCGTGACGAAGAAGACCTGCACGAAGACGAGCAGGATGAGCTTCCAAGCGATTGGGTTCGAGAAGAGTTCGCCGACCGAAGTGTACGGGAGCACCTGCGCCGCGCGGCGATGCACGCCGCCCACTTCGGTCTGCGGCGTCAGGCTTATCGCGCCCGTGTTGGGGTCTGTCTGCGAGACGGCCGTGACGACGTTCGACCCGGCGGCCGACTGCATCGCGCGGTAGACGGGAAGGTAACTCGCCGCCGCGAGCAGGCAGCCGAGCATGATTATCCACTTGCGTCCCAGCCGGTCGGAGAGCGCGCCGAAGAGCACGAAGAAGGGCATGCCGAGTAGCAGCGCGGTCGCGACGATGTAGTTGGCCGAAGTGCCGTTGACGCTCAGTATGGTCTGCAAGTAGAAGAGCGCGTAGAACTGACCCGTGTACCAGACGACGCCCTGCCCCGCGGTCGCGCCGAAGAGCGAGACGAGCACGCGCTTCAAGTTGACCCAGTTCGCGAACGCGTCCTTCAAGGGCTTGGCCGAGGTCATCCCCGCGCCCTTGATGTGTGTGAAGATGGGCGACTCCTTCATCCGCAGCCGTATGTAGAGCGAGACGCCGACCAGCAGCACCGAGAAGAGGAACGGGAGCCGCCAGCCCCACGAGTTGAAGTCGTCGCGGCTCATCGTGTTCTGCACGACGAGTATGACGGCGAGCGAGACGAAGAGCCCGAGCGTCGCGGTGATTTGAATGAAGCTCGTGTAGAAGCCGCGACGCCCGTCCGGCACGTGCTCCGCGACGTACACGGCCGCGCCCCCGTACTCGCCGCCGAGCGCGAGCCCTTGCAGGACTCTTATCAAGAGCAGCGCGACGGGCGCGAAGAGCCCCGCGGTCTCGTAGGTCGGCAGCACGCCGATGAACGCGGTCGCGCCGCCCATGATGAGCAGCGTGACGAGGAACGCGTACTTGCGCCCGACGAGGTCGCCTATGCGCCCGAAGAAGAGCGCGCCGAATGGCCGCACGACGAAGCCCACGGCGAAGGTCGAGAGGTACGCGATGAGCGCGAGCGTCGTGTTGCCCTTCGGGTAGAAGAGCGGCGAGATGACCGTGGCGAGACTCCCGAAGATGTAGAAGTCGTACCACTCGATCATCGTGCCGACCGCGGAGGCCGCGATGACCTGCCAGATTTTATATTCGCCCGCCGACGCCGGAAGGTTCTGTTGGGACATGCCGGACTTTGTACCGCATCCGCCGAAAGCGTTGCAACGGATAAGCGCCGGAGGCTCCGGCCCGGAGTCGCTTCCGGGCCGCCCGAGGAAAATCTTGACAACCCACGGCGCGGGGCATAAGCTCTCCGCGCTCCCAAAAGAAAACCAGACGGCCGTCGGATAGCGCGCGTGCCCCGCCACGTCCACACGGCCCCCGTTCTCAAAAATCAAGGAACCGGCGGCGGTCGCAAGAGTCCGCACGAGTGCCCGCGCTTTACGAGCACAAGGAGACTTAACCATGCCTGCCTTGCGAAAGTTACTCTTCACGCTGGCGGCCTTCGCCGCCGTCGTCTTTGTCTCGACGCCCGCACGCGCCGACACGATCGTTTTCACCACCCGCTCGGCGTTCGTCGCGGCGACGAGCTCGCTTACGACCATCGACTTCGAGGGCATCGCCCCGACCAACAGCGTCGCGAACTTCTCTTCGCCGCTGACGATCGCGGGCGCGACCTTCAGCGGCTCGGCCAGCGGGGCGGTGTCAGTCGTTGACTCGGGGTTCTTCTCCCCGCTCTTCCAGTTCAACTCGGGCGCGTCGCTCTCCGGGTTCGCCTTCGTCGATGTCACACTGCCCGCGGGCACCACGGCCATCGGCACAGACCTCATGAGCACGAACCCCTCGGGGCTGCCCTTCCAAGTGACGCTCTCAAACGGCGAGAGCTTCATCGTCAACACGCCGGACAGGCCCGCGCGCGGCTTCTTCGGCATCACCTCTGACGTGGCGATAACTTCGATACGCTTCGTCACCGTGCCCGATCCGAATCTGGGGGCTGGCATACCGCTCGTCGACAACTTCAGCTTCGGGCAGGCCGCACCCGCCTCCGTGCCCGAGCCCGCGACGATGGTGCTTCTCGGCACGGGCTTGGCTGGCATTGCCGTGCGCGCACGCTCGCGGCGTAAGTCGTCGAAGTCTGGGAAGTAGACCGGGAAGTTTTACTAACTGGGAAGGGGCGGGCGCGTGTTTGCGACACGCGCCCGCCCCTCTTCTTCGGGCGTGAACGCCTCTACCTCGCGCGTGCGCCCGCGGCGCGCGCGGCAGCCCTGCCGGTCATGCGTCTGATGAATTGCGCCTCTTCGGGGATGTAAGGCGTGCCGTTCGTGCGGAAGACTTCGTGGAACCAGACGGTCGGCTCGCGGTCTGTGTATGGGTGTTCCCAAGAGTCCCACGGCAGGTGAGTCTGCGCCTTGCCCTGCACAAGCCCCCAGTTGATTGCACCGACGCGGTGGCGCTTGAAGACGGGCAGCGACCCCATGAAGAAGCTTCCGTTGCCGCGCGCCATGTACTCCGTGCAGATGATGGGCCGGTCGTAACGCTTGAGCCAGCCGATACGCTTCTCCAACTCTGTAGGCGCGTCGTAGTTGTGGAACGTGACCACGTCCGATAGCTCCAACTGCATGCGCTCAAGCTCGGTCATCTTCTCCGGGCTCGACCAGTCGCCCTTCCAAACGCCCGAGGTCAGAGGCTGCGTCGCGCCCGCCTCGCGCGCCCACGCGAACGCGTCGCGCATGAGCGAAGTCACCAACTCTATCTTGTTCTTCGGCTCCTGCTTCGCGTAGTCGTTGCCGTTCATGTTGTCGGGCTCGTTCCAGATGTCCCAAGCCAGCACGCGTGTGTCGCGCGCGAACGCGCCGACCACGCCCTTCACGTAAGCCTCAAGCCGCGGCCGCTCCGCGCGGTCTTCGAGAGCCTTCCTGCCGGGGCTCTGCACCCAACGCGAGTTGTGTATGCCGGGGCGCGGCGCGGGCTGTCGGCCCAAACGCGGGTACGGATCCCAGACCGAGTCGAAGAGGACGAACATCGGCCTGATTCTGTGCTTCGCCGCGATGCCGAGGAACGTGTCTATCCGACGCCTGAACCCTTCCGCGTCTTGCTGCCAGAGTAGGTCGTGCAGGAAGACGCGCATCGTGTTCATCCCGAGCCCCTCGGCCCAACCCAACTCAAGGTCAATCCTGCGCGGGTCGAAGGTGTCCGCCTGCCACATCTCAAGCTCGTTGACCGCCGTCGCCGGGACGTAGTTGCTGCCCACGAGCCAAGGCTGCCCGTCGTACCACGCGTTGGCCTTGCGCTCCTGCCAGCGCCCGTCGGGCGCGGCCACGGCGAGCCGGCAGAGTAAGAAAATGACGAAGAGGAGCTGCGCAGGTTTTCTCATCCTTGAGACTCGGCCTCCGTGCTGACTGTTCTTGTGTGACCCTACCCTTAACAGCTTCCGCCGTCTCTTTCCAGCGCCCGGGAGAAAAAAGTGTTGACCTTCCTACTATACATATAGTAGATACAACTACATCAATAGTAGAAAGGCGGCTTTCCATGAGCAACAACGGTTCGCGTCAATTAATGAAAGCGTGTTTGGCGTTGGCTGCGGTCGCGTGGCTTGCGGCTGCGGGCGTCGCGCAGGAGAGGACGCAGCGTGATGACGGACGCGCGCTTGAGGCGGAGCGTCTGCACGCGTCGGCGCTCGCGTGCGCAGACCGCGGCGACTACGAGGAGGCGGTCAAGGCTCTCAAGGAGTCTCTGCGGCTCGACCCCGGCAACGCCGTCGCCCACAACAATCTGGGCTTCGCTTACCACTCGCTCGGGAGGTACGGCGAGGCGGCGGAGTCTTACCGCGAGGCGATACGTCTGAGGGGCGACTACGCCGTCGCTTGGAACAACCTCGGCATGGCCCACAGCGCCTCGGGCGATTTCAAGAGCGCGGCCGAAGCGCTGCGCCGCGCGCTGAAGATAAGGCCGGACTACCCGGCCGCCTTCTACAACTTGGGTACGACCCTCTACAAGATGGGGCAGTTGTCAGACGCGCTTGAGGCTCTGACGAGCGCCGTCAGACTCGATCCTGCTTACGCCGCCGCACACCTGAGCCTCGGCATAATTCAGACCGAGTCGGGCGACTACGAACGCGCGGTCGAATCGCTGAAGCGCGCGGCGTCGCTCAGTCCTGATTCGGCGAACGCACACAAGAGCCTCGGGCTCGCGTACCAGAAGTCGGGCCGACTGAAAGAGGCCGTCGAGTCTTACAAGAAGGCTCTGAGCGTCGAACGCGACGCGGAGGTCTACAACAACCTGGGCGTGGCCTACGACCTCCTCGGCAAGACGCGCGAGGCCGTCGAGTCGTACAGGCAGGCCGTCATCCTCAACCCGAGATACGCCGAGGCGTACTACAACCTCGCGATAGCACACTTGCGCGCGGGCGAGAGGGACGAGGCGTTGGGGCAGTACGCGCGACTCAAGAAGTTCGCGCCGGAGTTGGCGGAAGGGCTGTTCTCCGCGTTGAACCGGGGCAGAGTTCTCAACGCGTCGCGCAGATGAGAGCGCGCCGCGGCAGTCTCCGTGCCCGCCGAGCGCCGCGGCGTGGGAGTCTTCGGAAATTTTCTTGACCGTCCTACTAGGCCAGTAGTAGAGTCTGCCGCAACCGTTGCGGCGAGGAGGGAGAGTTGATCTTAAAAAAGGGCGTGCGGCTCACGAAGATCGAGCTCGAATTGATGGAAGCCTTCTGGCGTTTGGGCGAGGCGTCCGTGAGGGAGATTCAGGACACGTTCCAGTCGAAGCGCCGGCCCGCATACACGACGATTCAGACGGTCGTCTACAGGCTCGAAGAGAAGGGCGCGCTGCGCAAGGTGAAGAAGGTCGGCAACGCGTACGTCTTCGAGCCCGCCGTCACGCGCGACGCGACGCACAGGCGTCTGATAGACGACATGCTTGACATACTCGGCGGCTCGACGACGCCGCTCATGTCGCACCTCGTGGACTCGGGCCGGTTGTCGCTCGACGACCTCAAAGAGATAGAAGACCGCATCAAGGGGAAGGCGGGGGGAAGCGAGTAGTTCTACCGAAGGGGGGCCGCGGCCGGATGAACCCGTACGAGCTTATCGCGGAATGGTCGAGTCGTGGGTGGCCCATGCTCGCGAACCACCTCTGGCAGGCCACGCTCTTCTCGCTCCTCGCGCTGGCCGCGGCGTTCGCGCTCAGGCGTGCGCCCGCGCGCGCGCGGTACTTCGCTTGGCTGATCGCGCTCGTGAAGTTCGCTCTCCCTTCGGTCTTGCTGTTCTTCATCGCTTCGCAGGTGGGAGTTGACCTGTCATCCGTCCCCTTCACGTCTTCGCGCGACGCGCTGCCCGAAGCGGGCGCGATAAACGTCTCGCCGCTGCTATCTCCGGTGACTGCGCCCGAGCCATTCGTGCGTTCGGAAGAGCCTGTCGAACAAGAGTCCGAGGCTTCGGTCGCGGCGACTTCGGAGACGACGGCGAAGGCCGGAGGCTTCAGTCTGACGGGCGTAGCCTTCTGCGTGTGGCTTGCGGGCTGCGCGCTCCTCGCGCTCTCCTGGCTGAGGAAGGGCTACGCGCTGGCGGCTTCGATACGTGCGGGGCGTGATGTGTTTACGGGCAGGGAAGCCGACGCGCTCCGACGTGTGAAATCCAACTTCGGCGTGAGCCGTCAAGTAAGACTCGTGTTGACGACGGACGTGTCGGAGCCGGGAGTCTGGGGAGTCCTCAGTCCGGTCGTCGTGCTGCCCGAGGGCGTCGCCGAGCGTCTGGATGACGCGGAGCTTGAGACGGTCTTCATGCACGAGCTGGCGCACGTGAAGCGTTGGGACAACCTCGCGGGCAACTTCCAGCGCGCGCTGTGCTGCCTCTTCTGGTTCCACCCCGTCGTCTGGTTCATCAACCGGCAACTGCTCGCCGAGCGCGAGCATGCGTGCGACGACATGGTCGTGCGGCGCGGCGGCTCGTCGGAGGTCTACGCGAACGGCATCGCGAAGGTCTGCCGCTACTGTCTCGGGCGCGAGGCCGTGGGGCTCTCGAAGGTCACCGGCTCCGACCTGAAGCGAAGGGTCGAGAGAATCATCTCGCGCAGCGCGGGGAAGCGAATGTCGCTCCCGCACACGTTGGTGCTCTCGCTGCTGACGGCCGCGGCCGTGACGCTCTCGATAGCGTCGGGCAAGGCGGCGGGCGTCGAACACTCTTACGCGAAGACAGACCCGTCCGCGTCCGACGCGCGCTCCACGTTCATAGTCACGGTGCCGGTGCAGACGACCGAAGTCGTCATTAAGAAGTATCAACGGCAGACCCAGAACGTTCTGTCCGAAACGAATAACCCGAGCCAGACCGCGCGACCCGAACAGGCAATCGCGCCGCCCTCCGAGGCGAACAGGCCGTCCGACGTTCAGCCCTCTAATCAACCCGACGCGTCAAACGACATCGCGCCCCTGCCCGAGTCGCAAGTCCCGCAGCCGCAGCAACTCCCGCAGTCGCAGATTGAGCAGCCGCAGCAACTCCCGCCGGATGTTCTCGCGGCCGCGCGCGAGGCCGACATCAGGGCCGCGGTCGTGCCCGCCTCGGAGGTTGATTACGGCGACCTGCGCGCCTTCGTCGGGAGGTATGAAGTAGACCCGGACAGGGCCGAGAACTTCGTCCTCGACGTTACGCTCGAAGGCGGCGAGCTTTGGCTCAAGCCTTCGCACTCGAAGCGGCGTCGGCTGATACGGCGCTCGGAGACGGACTTTGTCGACTCGTACTCCGACTACAAGCTCACGGCCGTCTCCGACGAGCGCGAGCGCGTCGTCGGCTTCAAGCTGACCTCTTGGGGGAGGAACGCGACCGCGCGCAGACTCTCGCTGCCGCAGCCGAGTCTCAGGGGCAACGTCACCTTCCGCCTGCGCGGCTTCCCGGACGCGAGGGTCGTGGCCGTCGCGGGCGAGTTCAACAACTGGAACCAGTCGCAGTATCTCTTCTCACGCGAGGGCGGCGAGTGGGTCTGCCGCGTACAGTTGCCCGCGGGCGCGTATCAGTACAAGTTCATCGTTGACGGCGACTGGCTCACAGACCCGACCAACCCCTTGACCGTCCACGACGAGCGCGGGATAACGAACTCGCTCCTCAAGGCCGAGTAGGTCGGCACGCCTCCGAGCTATTTCACTCCGGGCCTTCATCCGTTATTATTCCCGGCGCGCGAAACCCTTAACGGGCGCGCGCGCCGCCTCGCCTTCCTCCGAAGAGTCGCGACGCCGGGCGCGCCCGCAGTCAAGACCGACTCCGTTCACCTCCGTCTTAACATGAGCACACAGACGCAGACGCACGCAGAGCCCGAGGCGAGGATAGAGTGGGAGAACTTCGAGACGCGTTGGAGTCTTGCGAAGCGCGTAGGCTTCCGCTTCGTCTTCGCGTACCTCGTCTTGTATAACCTGCCGTTCCCTCTGGGCGAGCCGACCTTCACGGACGCCGTCGCGCAGAAGTACGACGACCTCTGGCAGCCGCTCGTCGCGTGGGTCGGCAAGCACGTCCTGCACCTCGGCTACGAGATAAGCTTCGCGCCGACGGGCAGCGGCGACACGACGCATCGCTACATACAGGCGCTCTGCTTTCTGACGCTGGCTGCGCTCGCGACCCTGCTCTGGTCTGCGCTCGACCGGAAGCGGCCCGGATACGAACGGCTCTACAAGTGGCTACGGCTCTACGTGCGCTTCGTGCTCGGGTACACGATGATGGTCTACGGCGCGTCGAAGATAATCCCTCTACAGATGCCCGCGCCCTCGCTCGCGCGGCTCATAGAGCCGTACGGCGACTCGTCGCCGATGGGGCTGCTGTGGACGTTCGTGGGCGCTTCGAAGGAGTTCGAAATCCTCTCGGGCTGCGCGGAGATGCTTGGCGGCGTGCTGCTCATACTCCCGCGCACGACCCTGCTCGGCGCGCTCGTCTGCCTCGCCGACACGGCGATGATTCTCACCTTCAACATGTGTTACGACGTGCCGGTCAAGCTCTACTCGCTCCACCTCCTGCTGATGAGCGTCTTCCTCGTCGCGCCCGACTTCCGAAGGCTCTTGAACCTCTTCCTGCTCAACCGCGGCGCGGAAGCTCCGTACTCGCCGCCGCTCTTCCGCCGCGCGCGACTCGAACGCGCCGCCGTCGTCCTCCAACTCCTGTTCGGCCTCTACCTCGCCGGACTGAGCGTGTACGGCGTCTACCAGTTTGCGAATGTCGCAGGGCCGTACGCGCCGCGCCCGCCGCTCTACGGCATCTGGATGGTGGACGAGTTCTCTCTGGACGGGGAGGCGCGCCCGCCCTTGACGACCGACGCGGCGCGCTGGCAGCGCGTCATCTTCCAGAGGGCCAAGAGCCTCACGGTTCAGCCGATGACGGGGCCGAACCAGACGTTCACTCTCGAACTGAATGAGGAGTCCAAGACGCTCTCGCTCGGCAAGCCCGACGACGAGAACTGGAAGGCTTCGCTCACGTTCGACAAGTCGGAAGAGGGCCGCATGACGCTTGAGGGCGAGGCGGACGGGCACAAAATTCAAGCCCGCCTGACACGCTTCGACGAGTCCACATTCCTGCTCAAGAGCCGCGGCTTTCACTGGGTTCAGGAGCGCCCGTTCAACCGCTGAGACGAAGCGACATTTAGATGGACGCCGCAACGTCGCACGGCCCCGCGCGCCCAATCTGTACGGCAACGTAAGCGCAGGAAAGCCGTCCACCGCACAATCAAATTGCATTGAATCTGGTAGGCAACTACTGCCGCCGCTAGTGCTTCAAAAGCCCACCGCAGCGCCTTAGGGGCACGGTCTCGCGTCCGTGAAAGGGGTTGGGCGTTTACCGCCTCGCCCGTCTCGAATCACTCATAACTGCTCGTTCAAGTCTCAGCGGCTTGAGCCTCAAGCCGTCGGCGCGGTCTGCCCGCCCGCCGACCGCCACGCTCGCGCCCGCACTCCCCGCGGGCCGGAAGTTTAGTCGCTCCCCCGCGACTACAAACCAAGTACCCGCACGGGTCTCACCGCATGAAAGGGAAGCTTCACGTTGAGTAATAAGATTCGTCACGTCAAAAAAGTGCGCCCGACGAAGAGTGCCGCACGCGCGCTCGCGCTCCTCGTCCTCGTGGGCCTCGCGGCGAACGCCGCCTTCTCCGTGCCCTCCTCGGCCAAAGCAATCGAAAACACTTTTAGCAACACCACACTTAAACCCGCGGCGTCGAAAGCCACAGCCGCAAACGTCTCCACCTCGCCGTCGCTCGCGCAAAGTCAGGAGCGCGCGGACGAACAAGAGGGCGAAGACGACGCGGACGTGCCGCGCTTCCGCGCGGGCAAGGTGGACAAGGAAGACTACCTGAACCGCCGACAGGAGCACATCAACAAGCTTCGCGGCGTCGAGCGCGGCAAGCCCTTCGACCCCGGCGCACGCGGCCGCGCCATACGCCAGCTCGAACGTCAGACGGGCAGGCCCGACAAGAACACCGTCACAAACGAGAACTTCTCCGCGACCAACTCTGCGACCGACTCGGCGGCCGCCTCCGACTTCGGCACGACGAGCGTTCAGTCTCTGTTGAGCGCGCCCGCGTGGACTTCCGTCGGCCCCGCGCCCATCCCGAACGGCCAGACCTTCAGCGTCGCGCAGGCCGTATCGGGCCGCGTCACGGCCATCGCCGTCCATCCTACTAACTCAAGCGTCGCATACATCGGCACGGCGCAGGGCGGCGTCTATCGCACCACCGACGGCGGCGCGACTTGGACTGCCATCTTCGACAACGCGCAGACGCTCGCCGTCGGCTCAATCGCCATCGCGCCCTCGCAGCCCTCGACCATCTACGTCGGCACGGGCGAAGGCAACTTCGGCTGCGACACCTTCTTCGGCGTCGGCGTCTACCGCATAGACAACGCAGACTCCGACGCCCCCATCATGTCCGGCCCCTTCAATCAGGAGACCTCGACGGGCGCGGACGTTTTGACGGGCCGCTCCATCTCCAAAGTCCTCGTACACCCGACCGACCCCAACACAATCTTCATCGCGGCCAACTCCGGCGGCATCGGCGGCATAGGCTGCGACGTTCACCCGACGCAAGCCTCCGCGCGCGGCGTCTACCGCTCGACGAACGCGACCTCCGCGAACGCCACCTTCCAACTCCTCAACACGGCCACCGCCAACGCGGGCAATCGCAGCGCGACAGACTTTGAGTTCGAGCCCGGCAACCCGAACGTCTTGTGGGCGACCATCGTCGGCTTCAGCACGGCGGGCGACGGCGGCGTCTACCGCACCGCGAACGCGCTCGCAGCCACTCCGACCTTCTCGCAGGTGCTCGCCACCGGCACGGCTTCGGCCACCGCGCGCACAGAGCTTGCGATTAACAAGGTCGGTACGACCGTCACGGTCTACGCCGCAATCACCGACGGTAACGGCACGGTCAAGCGCACGACGAACAACGGCGGCGCGTGGACGACGCTCACCGCGGCCAACGGCTTCTGCGGCACGCAGTGCTTCTACGACATGCCCGTCGCGGTCGATCCGAACAACGCCGCGGTTCTCTACATCGGCGGCAACGCCGACGGCACCTCGACCGCGATTCTCAAGAAGTCTACGAACGCGACCGCCACGGCCTCCTTCACGAAGGTTCAGAACGGCCTCCACGCAGACTCGCACACAATCGAGATTGACCCTTCGAACACGAGCAACGTCTGGTTCGGAAGCGACGGCGGCGTCTGGAAGTCCGCGGACGCGGCGGCCACTTGGACTTCGCTCAACAACACGGGCTTCAACGCGACGCAGTTCCAGTCCGTCGCACGCCACCCGATTGACGCGAACTACTCCGTCGGCGGCACGCAGGACAACGGCACGGAGCGCATGCGCGCCGACGGCACTTGGACGCGCACGGACTACGGCGACGGCGGCTTCGCTCTCATCGACCAGAACGCGACGAACACGACGACCGTGCGCCAGTACCACACCTACTACAATCAGGTCGGCACGGGCGGCATCGTCGGCTTCGCGACGACGACCAGCTCGACGGCCTTCGAGAACTGGTCTTTCTTCGGCTGCGGCGGCACGGCCAACGGACTCTCGTGCAACGACACGGCCGTCGAGTTCTACGCGCCCATCGCTCTCGGCCCCGGCAACCCGAACACGCTCTACTTCGGCACGGATCGTCTCTACCGCTCTTCGAACAGCGGCACGACGATGACCGTCGTCAGCCAGCAGTTCGTCTCGGGCGTCTCCGTCTCGGCCATCGGCATCTCGCCGCAGACGGACGCGGTGCGCGTCGTCGGCCTCTCGAACGGCAAGGTCTACCGAACCGTCACGGGCGGCGCTACCTCCGCGACGATGGCCGACGTGACCGGCACGATTCCCGCGAAGTACGTCTCGCGCGTCGTCGTCGATCCGAACAACCAGAACACGGCGTACGTCACGCTCGCGGGTTTCTTCGGAAACACGACGACCGCTCACGTCTACAAGACCACAGACCTCAACGCCGCCGCGCCGACTTGGACGGGCTTGGGCACAGGCACCATCCCCGACGTTCCGGTCGATGCGTTCGCCGTTGACCCCTCGGACTCGAACTACGTCTACGCGGGCACGGACATCGGCGTCTATCGCTCGACGGACGGCGGTACGACTTGGGAGCCGTTCAGCAACGGGCTGCCGCGCGTCGCGGTCTTCGACATGGCGATTCACCAGCCCAGCCGCACGCTCCGCATCGCCACGCACGGCCGAGGCATGTGGGACATCTCCATCGCAGCGCCCGTCACACCCGGCACCTTGCAGGGCACCGTGCGCGACTCTTCCAACAACGCCATCGGCGGCGCGACCGTCACCGCGGGCTCGAACACGACGACCGCAGACGCTTCCGGCTTCTACGTCTTCGGCGAGATAGCCCCGGGCACTTACAGCGTGACGGCCTCGGCGCAAGGCTTCAGCAGCAACACCGCGTCGGGCGTGACGGTGACGAGCAACACGACGACGACGCAGGACTTCTCGCTCTCGAACGCGCCCGCGCACGCATGCTTCACCGACACGACGCAGGCCGACTTCCAGTCGGGCACGGCCGCGTCGGTCGACTTGAACGCCAGCCCCGGCAGCGTGCAACTCGCCAACAGCGGCAGCGCCGCGCTCGACCAACAGCAGACGACGTTCTCCTTCTTCGTCTCGCCGATTAACTCGACGGCTTGGATGGCTCAGACCTTCCGCCCCGCCGTGAGCGGCAGGCTCTCTTCCATCGACGTGCAACTCGCGACTGCGTCCACGGGGACTGCGGGGCCGCTCGTCGTCGAGATACGCAACACGGTCTCGGGCGCGCCCGGCACAACGGTGCTCGCCACGGTCACGACGAGCGACGTGACGAGCGCGACGAACTCTTGGGTTCCGATTACGTTCCCGGTTCCCGCGAACGTGACCGCCGCGACGACCTACGCAATCGTCCTTCGCGGCGCGACGGGCGGCGACTACCGCTCCACGCGCGCCAACAAGAGCGCCTACGCGAACGGCGCTTGGTACACGTCCACCAACAGCGGCTCGACGTGGGCGGCGCAGGGTCAAGACCTCGCGTTCCGAACCTACGTCACGCCGGTCAGCTACGCGGCCTCGGGCACGCTCGTCTCTTCGTCGAAGGACAGCAACCCCGCGACGGGAAGTTCGACTTCGTGGACGACTCTGACTTGGACTGCGACCGTGCCCGCGGGCACGTCCGTCAAGTTCCAAATCGCGGGCAGCAACTCGGCCTCCGGCCCGTTCAACTTCGTCGGGCCTGACGGCACGGCCAACACATACTTCACGACGAGCGGCTCGTCGCTCTCGCAGTTCAACGGCCAACGCTATCTGAAGTACAAGGCTTACCTCGCCACCACGAGCGCGGGCTCGACCCCGACGCTCGGCGACGTTACCTTCTGCTACTGAAGCCGCGGAAGCAAAACACCAACCCAACAGACGCGCCCTTCGGAGTAAACTGCTCCGGGGGCGCGTCTCTCTTTTGCGCGCCGACGTTTCGAGCGAAGTTCACTGAAGGTGCGTATGAGTTCGATAAGATTGATAAAGCGCGCGGCGTCGGCGCTACTGCTTCTGTCGGCGCTCGGCGGTTCGCGGGTCGCGGCCGAGCCCTTGGTCGGCGCGTCCGCGCAGTCCAGAGACCTCGCGTCCCCAATCCGCGCGGGCTCGAAGACTACATACTTCGACCTCCTGCGAGAGCTTTTTCCAGACCTCAAGGCCGACGCCACGGCGGGCCGCACTATCCCGCTCGGCAGTCTGTCCGAGCCTCTTGAAAGAAAGCCTATCGAGGGCGAAATCAAGTTTGAGTTCAAAGCCCAATGGATAAACAGCGAGGGGCGGCGGCTCCTGCTTTTGTGGGTTGACTTGAAGGCGGAGCGCGCCAACGAGGGGACGCCGTACGAGGGCGAGGCCGTCGTGCTGGCCGTCTACAGCCTTGAGCCGCGCGTCCGTTTGCTCGACGCGCTTGAGGTCAAGACCGACCGCTTCACGGGCTTCTGGGAAGACCGCCCCGTGTTCCGCCTCGATTCGCGCAACGACGCGCTCGTCGTCTACAGCACACACTGGAACGCGGGCGAGAGTTACGTGAGCGTCGACATGCTCTTCGTGGACGCGGGCCGGTTCAAGAAGATCGCGAGCCTGTTCGTATACAACACGCAAGGGTGCGGGGCCGGGTTCACCGAGACGCCCCACTTCCGCGCCGTCGCAGACCCCGGCCGCAAGTACCCGCGCGTTCTCTTGAAGGTTGAGTTGAAGAGAGAGCCCGACGGCCCCGAGTGTGAGAGACGAACGCGCGGCTACACGAGATATTACGAGGGCGTCTACCGTTGGAACGCGGCGCGCGGAAGGTACGAGAGCAACTCGCGGCAACTCGACAGGCTGGACGAGTTCAACCAGAGGCGCATCTCGTCGCCTTGAAATCGGTTATCATGGCGGGCGGATAAATCCTTGGGAGGGACAGCCATGGCAGGTTGGGACGGCGACGCGCTCGCCGAAAGCATGGAGCAGGCGTTGGAGCGGCAGCAGGAGGCGGCCGAGGCTAGGCGCGCGCAGAGGCAGCAGCCGTCGTCGCAGGAGGAGCGCGAGCGCAAGGAGCGCGACGAGTCTGTAAGGCTCTCCCGCGCGCGTCTGGAAGGGCAGCTCGAACGCGCGACGAGCCCCGCGCACCGCGCCATGCTTGAGCGCGCGCTGAAGGCTTTGGAGACGACGAACGCCGGGGGCGAAGAGGCCGCGGAAGAAGGCTGAGCGGAAGCGTCTCGGCCGGGGAGCGAGTGTGGAACACTTCGACGTGCTGATAGTCGGGGCGGGACTTTCGGGCGTGGGCGCTGGCTGCCACCTGACGCAGAAGTGCCCCGAGAAGAGTTTCGTCATCCTCGAAGGGCGCGAACGGATGGGCGGGACTTGGGACTTATTCCGATACCCCGGCGTCCGGTCGGATTCCGACATGTACACGCTCGGCTACAGCTTCCGCCCGTGGCGCGACGCGAAGGCCATCGCCGACGGCCCCGACATACTCAACTACATACGCGACACGGCCTCAGAGTTCGGAGTCGATAAAAAGATTCGCTACGGCCACCGCGTGAGGCGCGCGTCGTGGTCTTCCGAAGACGCGCTGTGGACTGTCGAAGCCGAGGCGGGCGACGAGAAGAGGCTCGTGCGGTTCACGTGCGGCTTTCTCTACACGTGCACGGGTTATTACGACTACGAGAGCGGGTACACGCCCGAGTGGCCCGGCGTCGAAAGCTTCCGCGGGCGCGTCGTGCACCCGCAGAAGTGGCCCGAGGACTTGGACTACGAGGGCAAGCGCGTCGTCATCATCGGCAGCGGCGCGACGGCCGTCACGCTCGTCCCCGCGATGGCGGAGCGCGCGGCGCACGTCACGATGCTGCAACGCTCGCCCACCTACGTCGCCTCGATGCCCGCCGAAGACCGCATGGCGAACTGGCTCCGAAGGCGTCTGCCCGAGCGCTCGGCCTACGCGCTCGCGCGCTGGAAGAACGTCCTCTTCGGCATGTTCTTCTACAACCTCGCGCGTCGCCGTCCGGACATCTTCAAGAGGATGATCGCGAAGGGCAACCGCAAACAACTCGGCCCCGACTTCGACCTCAAGCACTTTACGCCGCAGTACAACCCTTGGGATCAGCGACTCTGCCTCGCGCCGAACGCGGACATCTTCCGCGCGATACGCGGGGGCCGCGCGTCGGTCGTCACAGACCAAATCGAGTCGTTCACGGAAACGGGGCTGCGGCTCAAGTCGGGCGAACACCTCGACGCGGACATCATCGTGACGGCGACGGGGCTCGTGTTGAAGCTGATGAGCGGGATGCAATTCTTCGTGGACGGCTCGCCCGTGAACCTGCCGCGGACGCTCGTCTACAAAGGGATGATGTTCAACGAAGTCCCCAACTACGCCTTCGCCATCGGCTACACGAACGCGTCTTGGACTCTGAAGTGTGACCTGACGGCCGAGTACGTCTGCCGACTCCTGAAGTACATGGACGCGCACGGCTACGCGCGCTGCACGCCGCGCGTCAACGACCCCGATGTCAAAGAGGAGCCGATAATAGACTTCACCTCCGGCTACGTCCGGCGCGCGCTCGACACGCTGCCGCGTCAGGGCTCGAAGACGCCTTGGCGTCTGCACCAGAACTACGTCAGAGACCTCTCGATGCTCCGCTACGGCCGCGTCGAAGACGGCGCGATGGAGTTCGAGCCCGCGCCGAACGGGCGCGGCGCGCGCCGCGAGGAGGCGACGACGAAGTCCTTGTAGTGGCCGTAGCGTTTTAAGATTTGTTCGACGTAGTTGACGGGCTCAAGCCCGCGGCAGAAGCCGAACTTGACGACCTCGTCGGACGAGTACTGCTGAGTTGACTTCTGCAAGAGCCAGTAGGAAACGTCCGACCACGCGAGCGGGTTGCCGCCGTACTTCGACGCGAGCCTCTGCGCGTCCTCGACGTGGCCGGGGCCGCAGTTGTAAGAGGCGAGGATGAACTTCAAACGCTCCCCCTCGTCCTCGATGCGGTCGTCCCAGAAGCCCGTCAGCCACCTCAGATATTTGGTCGCGCCGCGCACGTTGTCCTCCGGGTCGAAGGGGTCGCGCACGCCGACCTGCCGCGCCGTCGCGGGCATGAGTTGTAGAAGCCCCGACGCGCCAGCCCAAGACTTCGCGTCGGGCTTGAAGCGCGACTCCTGATAGACCTGCGACGCGAGCAGACGCCAGTCCCAACCAATCTCGGCCGCGTGCGTCTTCAGCAGGTCGTCGAAGGGGCAGAGCTTGCCCGTCGAGGAGGTCAGGTAGTCGCTCGCCGCGCGCTCGATGTGGCCGCGCATGTCCACGAAATATTTTTTGTAGAGCCGCGACAGCAGCCCCTCGTTCTTCTTGTCCTCGATCCAAGCGTTCAACTCGGAGAGTAGCTGCGGCGAGTTCTTCCGGACGGCCCACGCGACCTCGTGCTTGCGCCCGACGACGGGGCGCACCTTGAGGTTACTGAACTCGGCCTCCTTCAGCGCCGCGAGGTTGGCCTGCATGACCGTGAACTCGACCTCGCCGCGCGCGACCTTCTGCGCGAGCGCCTCGTCCTGCAACTCGCCCAACTCGACGACGTGTATGTCGCCCGAGATTTCGTCTGACAGTTCCACGAGCGTGCGCTCGTACGGCGACTTCTCGGGGAGGTCTACGCGCTTGCCCGCGAGTTGTTCGGGGCGCGTGACGAGGCGTGCTTGAATGTCCACTTCGGGCGAGGGGTCTGCGGGGCCGGACGCGAGAGCCTTCTCGGCGGCCTTGCCCGCGGTGGCGGGCGCGGACTCCTGCTGCACGAGCGCGGGCTCGGTCTGATAGAGGGCGCGTGTGAATGCGGCCTGCGCTTCCGTCTCGGGCGTGGGCACGAGCCGCGATGCGGCGATGTCGCCCTCGCCCTCGTTGAGTAGAGGCAGGAGGCTCTTCGGGTCTGTGACGACGACCATCTTGAGCGCGAGATTTTGAGACGCGGCGAACTCGCGCAGCAACTCGTACTCGTAGCCGAGCGGCTCGCCTTTGTAGACGAAGTACGTCGTCGAGTTGTAGGGCGCGAGCACCGTCAGCGTGCCGCGCGCGCGTATCTCTTCGAGGTCGCGCTTGACGGGCTCGCGCGGCGGGGGCACGTCGGTCTTGCGCACAATCTCGTCCAAGGGTTCGAGCTTCGTCTTCGGCCCGCGCCTGCAAGACGCGGAAGGGAAGAGCAACAAGAGTACGCAGAGAAGCGGGCAGAGAAGTCTACACGTCGGGCGCATGTTTGTTATGTCGGGCGGGGACAGCCCTTCGCTCGTCAAGGGGAAGCGGCCGCGGGTTTAAGGGGTAGGAGAAAACTTTTGTATGACAAAACGGCGCGCGAGTCAACGCGCGCGCGCGTCGGCCGCGCGGCGTCGTCAAGCTTCGGACGCGAACAGCTTGACCTCGGGACTGTCGCCGGACAGACGTATCGTCCCTTCGTACTCGAAACCAATCTTCTCAAGGAGCCTGATGGAGCCTTCGTTGCCCGCGTCCACTATCGCCAGAATGCGCCCGAGCCCGAGCCGCCCGCGCGCGTAGGCCATGACTGCCGACGCGGACTCCGACGCGTAGCCCTTCGACCAGTGCTCGGGCACGAGCGCGTAGCCGAGGTCTACGTCTTCGAGCGCGTCGCGCTTCAGCAGGCCGCAGATGCCGACGGGCTCGCGCGACACTTTCTCCTCGACCAGCCAGAGGCCGAAGCCGTGCTTTTCGTAGCTCGCGACGGGGCCGTTGAGAATGTACGCGCGCGCGCCGTCGGCGTCGCGCACGCCCCTGTCGCCGATGTTCTGAATGAAGGAGGGCTCGTTCAGCAGCCGCAGCACGAACTCCGCGTCGCCGGTCGAGAGCCTTCGCAGGCGCAGTCTGTCGGTCTCCAATACGAACACGTTCAGGATGGCCTCTGAGTCGGGAGTTCGAGTTGGAAGCCCCTGCGGCGGATGCCCTTCACGCAGGAAGTGTCCAAGCCTTTCGTCGTCCCGCGCTCGACGAAGTCCGCGACGAGGTTATCGACGCAGTCGAGCCCGACGAGTCCGCCGAAGCCGTGGCCGCCGTGCGGGACGACAACGTGAAGGCTGTCCGTGAGAAACTTGGCAGCCGTGTCGCCGTAGACGGGCGGCGTCACGGGATCCCACTGGCCCGTTAGTATGAGCGTGGGCACGCCGGAGCGCGTGGGCTCCGAGTAGCCCTTCGGAATCTCGCCGCGCGGCCAGAGCGCGCAGGCCGCGCGCTGCTGTCGCAGGCGGTAGTCGCCGAGGAACGTGCGCTCTCCGTTGCGCTCGCCCTCGCCGGGTTTAATCCAGGGCAGGTCTTCGGCGCAGGTGACGGAAAGATACATGCCGTTGCTGCCGGTGGCGACGATCTGCCGCCGGTAATTGATGGCGGACTTGGCGAGCGGCGTGAAGTCGCCACGCGCGGCCGAGTGTATGTAGAGCGGGATGCGGCTCGCGGCGTCCGGCTGATAGAGCATGTATCGGACGGCTTCACCGGCGAGGTCGCGCGAGAGCTTCAGCGGAATGTTCTCGCCGGTCTGCGCGTTCTTCAAATTAACTTCGACGGGGCCGCGCGTTAACTTTTCGAGCACGACCTTCGCCTCGGCGCGCAGGTCTGGGAAGGCCGCGCGGCACGCCTCGTCCGCGGCGCACTCGCCGAGCACGCCTTCGAGTGCGCGCTCGGTGTGCTGCGGGAAGTCGCGCGGCATGAACTGCCCCGTGAGCGAGACGCCGTGCAGGACGACGGCGCGAACGTGCCCGCCGTGTTGTCTGAGATAAGCCTGCGCGGCGCGCGTGCCGTACGAAGCGCCGACGATGTTGATTCGCTCGTAGCCGAGCGCGGCGCGCACGTCGTCGAGGTCGTCCATCGCGATGTGCGTCGTGTAGAGCTTGAGGTCTGCCTTGGGCTCCAACTGCTCGCGGCACCTGCGTACGTCTTCGAGCGGGAAGTAGTCGCCGAGGTAACTCTGAAGGTCTTGCGGGTTGAAGAGGTCGCAGTTGAGCGGGTTCGAGCCGCCCGTGCCGCGCTGATCGACGAAGACGAGGTCGCGCCGCTCGCGAATCTTTGCGTACTGCTGCGCGATGTAGGGCGCGTCCTCGGTCGCGGACGAGCCGGGGCCGCCAGCGATGTAGAAGAGCGGGTCGGGCGCGGTGTTCCGGCCCGTGGCGGGGAAGACGACGATTTTAATCGAGACCTTGCGCCCCTTCTTCGTCGCGCGATTCTCGAAGACTTCGAACGTCCCGCAGCGCGCCTTCTCTGTTACTCCTTCGCCCGCGCCGGGAACCTCGCAGGGCGCGAGCACGAGGCCCGCGGGCCGCTCAACGGCTCCGCGTCGCGCGCCCTGCTCCTGACTCGACGCGCCGTGCGTAAAGAGGAGCGCGAGCGCGCATGCGAGGAGACATTGTCGGCGTACGAACATCTTCACCTTTGCCAATCTGCCGTCAGGCGGCGTCGGAAGCAACTTCGGAAGTGACCTCTTCGTGATTGGAGTCGTGCCGGATTTTTCTCGCCACGTCGCCGACGCGAATCACGCCCGGGCGTACGACGCGCGCGTTGATGCCGCGCAGATTCAACTCGCGCCCGACGCCAGAGTTGAAGAACGTCATCGCTTCGAGCCCGAACCTCGCCACGAACTTCTTACAGCCCGTGTGCGGCTGCGCGGTGACTTCGATAACCGCGTCGCCCAGAGTCAGACGCGTCCCGGCCGGAAGGTTCTCGCGGCTCAAGTCCATGTCGAGGTAGAGTTGGTCTCCGGCCAGCGGCCAGCGCTCTCTGCCCTGCGCCACGAGCGAGACGGCGCGCGCGTTGATGATGTTGAGCTGCATGTCCGGGTGTGCAGACCCGTCCGCGGTTCGAGAGCTGCCGCGCGCGCTCCAATTGTCGCCGACGAGCCCCAACGAAGTGTCAAGCTCTGCCTCTTCGAGAACCTCACGCTCGTCCACGCGCGGCCGCCGCACAATCAACTCAAGCAGTCCGGCGTCTCTCGGCGAGCGCCGTATCTCGTCCAGCCCCGCTTCGAGTTCCGCCGTCGTCAGATGCCTCACGCCGTCCACAACAACAGACATTCTTCGTCGTTCCTCTCCTTCTATCGAAAACCTTTCGAACTGCGACTCGGCCGCGGCTCAACGCCCGACGACGGCGAACGCGCGCACGGGGAACGTGCCGAAGCCTTTGACCTTCACGGGCACCGCGTAGAACCTGAAGCCCTCGCGCGGAAGCTCGCCGAGCCCGCACATGTGCTCGACGATGGGGACGCCCACGCCTAGTAAGATGCTGTGTGCGGGCCTGCGCCCGTCGGCCGTGTCGTCGATGTTATACGAGTCTATGCCGACGAGCGTTGCGCCCCCGTCGGCGAGGAACCGCGCCGCGTCCTCCGTCAAGAAAGGGTGGCCCTCGAAGTAACTGTCCGTCCGCCAGTGCGCGTCCCAACCCGTGCGAACGAGCACGGCCCTGCCCTTCACTTCGATGCCGCCGAACGCTTCGCGGCCGACGGCGCGACCCGCGGAGAAGTCTGCGGCGACGACCACGCCGTCCAAGTCCGCGAGTGATTCGAGCGCGAGTTGTGACAAGTCCTTGCCGTCTTCATATCGGTGGAACGGGCTGTCGAGATACGTCCCGGTGTTGGCGACCATCTCTATCTTGCCGATCTGAAACTCAGTCCCCGCGGCGTAATGCTTTCTCGACTCTTCGCGGCTGAGGTAGTCGCATATCAAGGGCGCGGGGAGTCCCCTGTACGTGACGAGCCCGTGCTCGACCGTGTGGCTCACGTCCACGAACTTTTTATCGAAGCTCACGATATCTGAATCCTCGTTGTGACACAGGGCGACTCGTGACCTTCCGCTGCCGCCGTTTGTAATGAGAGAGCGGGAAACGCGCGGGGAAGGATATTAGCGGAGTGGCGGGGTGTCAACGCCGACGGGGCGCGTGCTGTCGTCAGGCGCGGGGCGAAGGTCTCGCTTCGTGCGGCAGTACGTACTTCCTCTCAAGGCTGTACTTCGCCAACTCCAGCGGCCCCGCTTTGTCCGTCGATTGCAGGTGGCGCAGGAGTCTTTCGCGGCGCGACTTCTCCGCGGCGTCACCGCCGGACGCGACGATGAGTTCGCGTAAATCCCTCTCGGTCTCCGCCCTCGTCTCGTTCTTCAGGCAGAGAAGGGCCAAGCCCGCGAGCTGGAAGCGCTCGAAGCCCTCCGACAGGAAGTCGCGCATGGCGGGGCTGTTCCGCAGGTGGAACCTGATCGTCTGCTCGACGCCGCGGACGGGGTACTGCGGGAAGGCCGCCGAGTGGATGATGGCGGAGGCGAAGTTGTTGAGCAGCAGCTCCGCCATCGCCTTCACCTCGTCGCCGCCCGCCCTGTCGCCCTCCGCCCAACGTTTGTTCTCGTAAAAGTAGGGGCGCAGGTACGGCCGCTCGATAAGAATCTTGAGGTGGTCTGACGTTTCAGACATCGCCCGCTGCACGAGTTGTATCTCGGGCTGCTGGCTGGCACTCTCCACCTGCCGCCACGCGGTTTCGAGCTGCTCCCTCGTGGCGCGCAACTGCTTCACGAAGATGGAGAAGTTAAGCAGGCCGGTCAGCACAAGCAGGAAAGTCGCGCCGACCGTGAGCAGGGGGATTATAAGCTCGGTATTCATCAGGCTAGTCCCGACATCATAATACCTGAGCGGGGAAGGATGTTAGCAGAGTGGCGGGGTGTCAACGGGTTCACTACACGAACAGTCGAACGCCGACGGCGGAAGCGGGGAGACGTTGACGCAGTCCCCGCTTCCGCCGTCGGTTAGTGGTTTAGCCTTTGGTGGCCCAGACGAACGCGCCGGGGCCGCCGATGACGGGCCAGTTGCCCTGTAGGCGCACGCCCTTCTTGCCGTTGACGGCCTTGATGTTGAGGCCGAGTGCGACGGCGTAGAGCGCGATGGCCGTGCCCGCGGTAATCGAGAGCGCCTTCGTCCCGGCGCTGATGCCGTGGGCCTTGATGGCCTGATAGATTGCGTCGAAGAGTTTGCCCCCGCCGTTCGTGCCGAGCAGGAGGTTCGCGAGCGCGTCGGCCGTGTTCCCCTTGATGCCGACCGACCAGCCGAAGGGCCAGCCCCACCAGTGGTCGCCGAGGCCGTTCCAGTCGCCCTTGACGATGCCCATCGCGATGTCTACGTAGTCGCCCGCGCCCGCCGTCTGCACGGGCGAAGTAGACGCGCCCTCGGGCCTCGGGAACGTGTAAACGTCCTGCGTCCCCGTAGACAGCGCGAAGGGATTCGCCTCCGGGTCGCGCGCGAACAACTCCGCGGCCCCGCTCCCGAGCATCCATTCGGGGGCGTTCGGGAAGTTGGCGCGGATGGCGCTCGCGGCCTCGTCGCCGCTCGTCGCGCCGTTGATGCCGAGCGCGTCGCGCAAGCCCTCGGGCGTGCCCCTGAAACTCTGCACGAGGTCGCTGATGACGACCCAAGGGACTGCGTGGAGTACGGCCTCGCCGCTCGGCTCTGCGTCGGGGTCTATCTCCAAGAGCAACTCGGGCGGCGGCGGGTCGTCCTTGAAGACGGCCACGCCGCCGCTCATCACGTCCTTGCTGGCTGAGACTAAAGAGTCGGACGCCTCCGCGGGAAGGCACTCGTCGGCCGAGCGCTTGACCGCCTCCACGTCGAGGTCTACTTTACCGCGCTCCCAATCGATGGCTACGCCGCGTGAGATTTCGGAGCCCGCGGGAGTGGCCTCGTCCGTCATGGTTTCGAGGCCGTGAACGAGCGGGTTGAGTTCCGCCGCCGTAAGCTGAGACATAAAATGATTCCTCCCTAAAAATAGTTCGTGAGTGTTAAGCGTGAGCGGGTGCGATGCCGCCCCGGCCCGCTCTCGTCCGCGGAGTCGCTCGAATCGGCTCCGACCCTTAACGCGGCGGCGGGCGACAAAAAGTATCAGCCGCGGTAGTCTCCCCCGCGCTCCGACGAAGGGCGGCGGGACTGTGCCGTCGGGAGTGGTCGCGAGTAGAATGAGAGCCATGAAGCACGACGGATTCAAACTCGACGACGCGTTGGCCGTACTTGAGAGGACGCCCGAGAGCTTGCGCGCGCTGCTCGCGGGCCTGTCGGAGACTTGGGTTACGGCGACGGAGGGCGAAGGCACGTGGTCGCCGTACGACGTGATGGGCCACCTCATACACGCCGAGCACACGGACTGGATACCGCGCGCGCGGCACATACTGGCGGGCGAGTCGCGGCCGTTCGAGAAGTTCGACCGAACCGCGCAGTTCACGTATAGCCGCGGCAAGAGCCTCGGCGAACTGCTCTCGACCTTCGCGGAACTCCGGCGCGAGAACGTCGCGGCGCTCGCGGGGATGAAGCTGACGGAAGACGACCTCGGCCGAAGGGGCATGCACCCCGAACTCGGCGAGGTCACGCTCGCGCAACTACTCGCGACTTGGGTCGTGCATGACCTCGACCACGTCGCGCAGGTCGCGCGGGTGATGGCGAAGACGTACGCGGGCGCGGTCGGCCCGTGGCATGTGTACCTCTCCATCCTGCGGGACAGGCGAGGGTGAACGGCCGCGACAAGTATCTTTCGCTGGAGGGAGCGGACAGTTAAGCCGACGGTCAAATGGGTCGCCGGTGCGCTGCTCGTCCTCGCGGCGTTATATCTGTTCGTCCAACTCACCCACACGCCCGAGGGGGTTGCGTTATCGGCCGACGCGCGGGCCTTCAACCGCCTGAAGAATCGCGCCGTGCCGCCGAGCGCGGGAGATTTCGACGAACGGGTCACGCTGGCGGAGTTGCTGCGCCCCGGCGAAGACCGCGCGCGCTGGTCTGCGTCGCGCGCGGCGGTCGTCGAGGGTTACGTGGTCGCGGTTCACGCGGGCGGTGTCGAGTCCGCCAACAGCCTCTCGCTCGTGCGACGCGACACGCACATCGAAGTCGGACTCCGCCCTGACTCGCCGCCGCGCGAGCGCGTGATACTTGAGGTCACGCCCCCTCTGAGGGAATGGGCGAAGGCGCGTGGGATGGAATGGTCGCAGGCCGCGCTCGCGCGTGAGTTGACGGGACGCAGGTGCAGATTCGAGGGCTGGCTGCTGTTCGACGTTAACCACGCGGAGGAGTCGGAGAACGTCAGGCCGGGGGCGCAGGCGAACTGGCGCGCGACGGCTTGGGAGCTTCATCCCTTGACCTCAATCAAGGTCTTGTCGGACTGACGAAGCGTCGGCCTCCGGCGAGCCTATTGTCCGAGTCTCTTCCTGTACTCGTCGGATTGGATGAATGCCTTTACCATCTCGGCGCGCTGGTGGTCGCCGCCGAACTCGTTCAGCTTGCCCAGCCAGAAGTCGTACCCGCTGAAGTCTGCATCCGGGCCAGTGTCGGGGTCTCGACGGAGGTATGCGAAGTACTGCATCAGCACGAAGGCACGGTTGAACTCCTGCTTCCGCATGTCTGAATCCTCGGCCACGGCCCTCAGTGCCTGCGCCCTCGTCTTCACGCCGTTCTTCAACTCCGAGACGAGCGCGTCTCTCTCGGCTTGCGAGAGCGCCCCGCCGGAGTTGGCGTTGAGCGCGTCCACGAACGCCTCCGGCGTCAACGACTGCGGGTAGGCGGCCGCGAACTCGGGCCGGGAGGTGAAGTCGGCCGCGAACGCCTGCTTGTTCGCCTCAAGCTTCTGCTGCCACCCGTCCTGACCGAACACGACCCCCCGCCCGATCTCTCTCGTGTCTTGGAGGAAGTCTGCGAGGCGCACCGGCACAGGGGTTTCGGGGATATTGCCGTGGGCGGCTTTGTGAAGGAGGTAGACGAGGTAGCCGGTCTCCTGAAACTCGACCGAGAGGAAGAAGTCAGCCGCCGGGCCGCCGTTCGTGAGATCAGTTCTGCCAATTTCGAGCGGCGGGTATGCGCGCCGCGGCGTCGGCAGATACCCGGCGAGAAACTGCGGTTGTCTCCAGTCCCAGACGCGCCCCGGGTACAGATCGACGTTGAGGGGAGGCCCCTCGTTCCACTCCCACGTCGCCTGACGAATCGCGCCGTTCGCGTTTATAAAAACGCTCAAGACCAAAAGCGCGACGCCGAAAGCGGACTGCGTACGCCAACTCATGAGAGAGTTACCCGCGCGCTCGCCCCGCCACGTCAGGCTCGCGCGCAAGGCCAGCGAGCCGAGCAGCACGAACCACGGGACAGACCCCGTCATGAAGCGCGGCCCGAAGCAATGCCCCGCCCACCACTGCGGGAAGGCGGAGACGACCGACACGTCCGCCGCGATGACGGCGAGCGAGAGCCAGACGAGTCGCCGGTAGACCAGTTGACGCCTGTGTCGGACGAGTAAGAAGGCCACGAACAAAAGCACTGGGACGTAAATCAAGAGGCCGCGCGACGGACTGATGAGGTTTGCCGCCAGCGCCTCGCCGAAGTGTGCGGCGTCGAGACGACTGACGAGATAATAGCTGGGAAGAAGCCGACCGAAGTGAATCCACGAGTAAAGAACGAAGGCCGCCAGCCACAACGCCCCCGTGACGGCGTAGCGTGGGAATAAGCGCCGTTGAAAAAGAAGCAGGTAAACGCTGACCGCGATGATGGAGACGGCGAATGTCGGGCGGACGAAGTATAGCCACGAAAGCAAGCTCGCCAGCAGCACGGGGCTTAAGCCGCGCCCTCGTGCTTCAAGCCGCAGGAGTAGAAAGACCACGATTCCCAGCAGCAAAATTCCCCACGTGTGTGACCAAAGGGCGCGCGACGCGGTGCTGTAGACCTGCGTCCCCAACGCGCCGCCGACGGCGACAAGGACGCTCCACTTAGTCGGCAGTATCAGCCGCGCCGTATAAAAAAAGAGGCACGAGAGCGCGGCCATTAAAAAGGCCGCGAGGAGCGCTTCGATCTTCACTTCGCCCTGATGGTCGTAGGCGTCGTCGTCGCCGACCGCGGAGAGCCCGAAGGCGTTCAGGAGAGCGACGAACGGCGCGGAGAGGACTGAACTCCCCGGCGGCGGGTAATAGTAGACGTGTCCGCGCAACGCTTCGAGCCGATAATCGCCGCGCCCGAAGAAGGTCTTGTCTAACTCGGACTCACGGCGCGCGAGCCCGTAATCGTCGAGCCGAAAGCTGCCGCGCTCAAGCAGGCTCTGTGTCAGCAGCATGGAATACCGCGAGTCCGTCACTTGGCGCACGGGCGAAAGCAGGAAAACAATCAACGTCAGGGCGAAGATCAGCGGGCCCGTCAATGATTCAAGCTTTACCACTCGGGTAATCATATAGCGAAACTCAGTCTTGACAGGCGAGGGACGGAGCCGTCGGCGACAAAGAGAGCAGAGAGTTCACGCTTGTCGTACGACACAAGGCGTCAGACGTGGCACGACCAGCGAACGCCTGCGGGTGCGGAGCTATTCTAGCGCCCTAAACTCTCCCGCGACCGAGAAGACATCAGAGTTGGGAAATTCAAAGCGCTCGCCTCCTACTCGGTAGACCGCCTCACGCGAAGCGAGGCGCACTCGCGAGGCACGACATTGAGCGACTGGACGCCGTCATCGGCGAACTGGAAGGAAGGGAGGCGGAGTCCGGAAGAACGATCCTACCACGCATTCGCAGCCTCCCCCGTTTTAACGGCCCGCGTAAGCTTAGCCCTAATACTGAAGGGGCGGCACTGTAATGCCGCCCCTCACTATGTCCTCGGACTCTTAAACCTGTGTCGCCTATGTGAGCCGCACTTACGCCACTAGCCGCAGCCTCTCTTCGCCCCGTGCTTCCGCCTGCGGCGCAACCTCGTCAAGCGCCCGACGTAGCTGCCGCACCTGCTCTTCCGTCAGCACTACCGCAGCCGCCTGCCCGCCCTTGTAGCTCACTCTCAAAGTAAGCGCTTCGGGGAGCAGCGTCGAGATGCTTACTTCTCCCCTCTGCGTCCCTCTGCCGACTCTTAAGGTTATCTCTTTATCCCTTGTCATTTTCACCCCTACTTTCCGGCGACTCGGCAGGCTAACCACCTGCCTCGCGCACGGTAGGAGTTAGGGCAAGGAATGTGCCAACGGGTTGGCTTGCCCATCTCGTAAGAATAGATGAATTGCCTCGTAAATTGAGAGTGGCGGGCTGGCCGGAACCGCCGGGCGCACCGATACGTTCAGGGTAAAACTTCCGATAGACGTTCTGGGGTGTCGCTATTCGGGGAAGGCGCAGTAAATGGAAAGGGGCTACAACTTGTGATTGCGGCCCCTCCTTCACTAACAGACATTCCATGCCGCGGCGTCAGGCTTTGCCGAAGAACCACACCTTCTTCGGCTTCGGCCTGCTGCACCTGACGCCCGCCTTGCTCGGGTCGCAGTCGGTACCCCCCTTACCCTTCTGCTTCGCCTCCCTCTCAGTCGCCTGCCCGCCGCCCTTCCGGGCCTTGGCCGGGTTGGAGTCTTGGGCAGAAGCCGCCGGTACGGCGAAGGCAAGTGCGAGCAAAGCCGCACAAGCGATTCTTTTCATACACGCCCCCTTTTCACGAACGAGTTTTGGATTCGGTTAGACGCATTCTATCAAGAGGCGTCTGGAACTCTAAGGCTAATGCCCGCAACCTCGGGAGGTCTCTACGCCAACTACCTGCCAGCGCCCGTCGTGCCTCTCGAACCTGCGCGTGTAGCGGTATGGAGGGCTCGTGTACTCTTGCCCCGCGTAGTCGCCCCTTAGCACGGCGTAGCCAGAAACCTCGCCGTAGTTCTCGCTGGCTGTAACGCGGGTGTCGCTGCTGCTGATGTCTAAGAAAGAGAAGTCTGAGTTTGTCAGGAGGGCGAGCCGCTGGGCCTTGCTCGTAGTCCTCCCAGCCCGCCCGCTGATAAAGAAGTCGTCTGCCAGCAGCCTATCGAGCGCGTCCACGTCACGTTTTATGTGGGCGTCCAAGTACTGCTGATTAGCCTCCAACACTTCCCCCTCGTAGACATTCACCCGATGGGCGTCAGACGAGAAGAACGTCGGGACGAAAGACAGGGCGAGGCCGAGAAAAAAAGTGACTATGGAGACGGATAGACGGATACCGTGACGCAGCATGTGGTTACTCCTTGTGTCCTCTGCGTGGCCTGGAAAGATTGTTACAGGGAGACATTAAGAGAACTATAGCCGAATGCGCGAGAGTGTCAACGGCAATTTCGTCGCCTCCCGATCGCCACTGCCCCCACAATGAAGGAATGCCTCGCCCGTGTGCGTAAGGTGGCTAAATGCCAGCGTCAAACAACGGTACGCACCCGACCCGCGCACGCTGGCTCTGATCTACCTCAATCTCGCGGGCGGGCGTTGCCGGGCGTCAGCGCCACAAAATCCTCAAACGCATCCGGCCGCCCCTTGCCGCGTCAGAAGTCCAGGCGCAGTCCGACGCGCACGGTGCGCGGGCGCAGCGTGCGCGTCGGTACGAGGAATGTGTCCGCGAAGGCTTGTCGTTGTTCGGCACTCGCTCCGGGCCGCAGAGACTCAAGATTAATAAACTCAGCGCCGAAGGTGTAGACGGTCTTGTTGAGCACGTTGTCGAGTTCGATCGTCGGGCGAAGGCGCGCGTGTTCACTCAAGCGAAACTCGCGCGTGACGTTGAGGTCGAAGGCGAAGAGTGCGGGGCCGAGTCCGGCGTTGCGCGGCAGATTTCCCGTGCTGCCAATCGTGGGAAGCTTGAACGCTTCGAGCAGCCGCGGGTCGAGCGCGGAGCCGGGGCGACGCCAGCGGATGATGCTCGCGTCCCCGACGAAGACGGGGCGGTCGTTGCCCACGTCGTCGAGGTTTCGGTCTGCGCCGCCGAGCGAGACGTTGAAGGGAGCGCCTGACGCGACACGCAGGATGGAGGCGAGCTTGAACCGCCCGAGCCATCGCGGCGTGTCGAGCGTCGCCGACAGGACGAAGCGGTGACGGCGGTCTAAGAGGCTCCGCGCTCGCTCGCCGCGGAAGTCGCCGACTCTGAGCGCGCTCGAAGTGTTGACGACGCCGTCGTCGATCAGGCGCGAGAGCGTGTAGGCCGCGCGCAACGAACCGCCCACGCCCGACGCCCCGGTTTTGAATCGGCGGCGCGCCTCAATCGTCAGGCCGTGATAGAAGCTGTTGCCCAGCGGCGCGAGTTGTTCGACTTGCACGCGCGTTGGGTCTGGCCTGAGTGGTTGCAGCGCCGCGAGCGCTGCGTCGAGCGTGGCGGTAGAGTTGATGCTGTCGAGATTGAATACTGTGACGGGCACGCCGAACTCCGTGATGCGAGAGATGGTGTCTGATGATGAAGGCGTGGCTGTAGTGAATCGGACGAGGTCGCCCGCCGTCGAGGTGTCGTAGACGGGGCGCGCGCCCGCGGCGTTGCGGAAGTTCGCGAAGTCGCGCGAGAGAAGGTAGTCGGCAAAGTCTCTGAAGCCGGTTGGAAGGCGAGGGGCGTTCGCGTTGAACTCCCGCCACAAGTGAATCCCGCGGTTGAAGGTGTAGTTCGCTTCAAGCACAAAGCCGCGCCCGAGTTCGCGCTCAAAGCCCGCGTTGAACTGGTACGACTCGGGAATGCGAATCGAAGGGTCGAGTCGGCGCGTGAAGTTCGTCAGGCGAGTGCCGAGCGTTTGGACGGGCGGCGAGTCCGCGTCGAGCGCGTCGGGGAAGTGAAGGTTTGCGGCGATGAAGGCTCGGCGCTCGGAGGGCGGGATGTCGTTCGTGTCGAACTCTATGACGGAACGCCCGAGCGTGAAGTCGTCAATCGTGCGAAGCAGGGCTCGGTTGTAGAAGACTCCCGCGCCGACGCGAATCGCGGTCTTGCCGGAGCCTACGGGGTCGAGCGCGAGGGCGAGGCGCGGGGCGAAGTTGTTCCGGTCGCGCAGGGCCGTCTCGTTCTCGTAGCGGAGGCCCGCGGTGAGTGTGAGCGTCGGGCGCGGCCGCCACTCGTCTTGAATGAAGAAGCCGGAGTAGGTGTTCCGCTGGGCTGACTCTGTGTTGAAGCGTTGACGGAAGCGCGCGGGCGCGTTGGCCAAGAAGTCGCCCGCGCTCGCGAAGGTGTAGGTGCCGGTCGCGTCGGAGAGGTCTGTGAAGACGGAGCGCACGCGCTGAACGTCCGCGCCGAGTTTGAGCGTATGCGACGCGCGCACGAGCGTCAGCGTCTCTTGGAGTTGAAAGCGAGTCTCTTTACGGTCGCTCGCGCCGGAAGTCGAGGAGCCCGCGACGAGCGTGCCGGAGCGGTCGGCGGGGTCTTCGGGGGAGAGCGGGTCGTTGATGGCGATGAGCACGACGGGGCCGCGGCCGCGCGAGAGGAGCGCCGGGCGCAGGCGAGAGAGTTGCGCGCGGAGTTGGTTGACCGTTGTGGATGAGAGGACGAGGTTGTCCGTGTACGCGAGCGCTTCGGTGTCGCGCGCGCGCCCCTGCAAACTCTCCGCGAGGCGCAGGCCGCCGCCGAACTGTCGAAGGTTTTTGGAGCGGCCGAGTTGGAGTAGGAGAGTGCCGTTGTGCGTCTCGGCGTAGTTGTGGTCGAGGCGCGCGGTCAGTGCGTGCGTGCGCAGCGGCGTCGAGACGCTTTCGACGAAGGGCGCGAGTTCGGCGGACGCGTTCGGCTCCGTTGCCGCGGACTCGAAGCGGCGACCGATGAGCGTCGTCGGGCGCGGGAGAGGAAACGTCGGGTTCTGCTCGACGGGCACGAGCGCGTCCACGAGCGCGGAGTCGAGTAGAGAGACGTGCTCGTACGAGAAGAAGAAGAACGTGCGCTCGCGCCCGTCGTACCGGGCGGGGCCGAAGAGGCTTTCGGGTAAGACCAAGGGGCCGCCGAGTGTGAAGCCGGGGTTGTGCTCCTGCAAGGGGAGACGTTTGAGTCCGCGCCTGTTGTTGCTCCACGTGTTCGAATCCAAACTTTCATCTTCGAAAAAATAGAAGGCCCGCCCGCGCAGACGGTTCGAGCCGGAGCGCGTGCGCAGGTTGACGCGACCGCCGGAGGCGCGGCCGTACTCGGCGGAGAATTGATTCGTTATCACTTGGACTTCTTCGACGGCTTCGAGCGAAGGCTGGAAGCGCTCGCGCGCGGAGCGGTCGTCGTTGTTGTCGAGTCCGTCCACCGTGACGTTGTTCGAGTAGGCCGCGCCTCCCGCGAGCGCGAACGTGCCCGCCTCTTCGGGCGTGGATGCCGAGCGTTGCGCGCTCGAACGCGCGTTGGCGTCGCGGTCTTCGGCCGTGTCGCGCGTCGAGAGCGGCTCTTCCGTGACGCCGCCGAGCGTGAAGACGAAGTCGAGCGGCGCGCGAGTCAGGGACGGGAGGCGTTCCATCTCTTCGCGCGTGACCGTGCCGCCCGTCACCGTGCGCGTCGTGTCGACGACGGGAACTTCCGCCTCACTCACGACCGTCTGCTCGGCCGAGACGCCCGCGGGCTTGAGTTTGAAGTCGAGCCGCACGCTCTGGCCCGCGACTGTCTGAACGTCCGCGCGCACTTCGCCCGCGAAGCCCTCCGCCTCCGCGCGCAGAGTGTAAGCGCCGGGCTGAAGCTCGACGAGGCGGTATCGCCCCTCCGCGTCCGTCGAGCACGTGCGAGTCGCTTTCGTGGAGGCGAGCGTCGCAGTCACCGTCGCGCCCTGAACGACCGCGCCGTTCACGTCCACGACGACGCCCGCGAACGAGACTTCGTCGAGGTCTTGCGCGCGCGCGACGTGTGCGAAGAGGCAGAGCGCGAAGGCTACGGAGAGTTTGAGAGTCAGGGAGAATTTCAGAGTCGGAGAGACTTTGAAGGCCGAGGCGAGAGGGAGCATGTCTTTGAGCCTTTCGGCGGCGCGCGCGGAAGGAGAAAAACGCGCGCGCCGCCCCGCGCGCCGCCGAGGCGAGGATGCCGGACTGTGGCGCGCGAAAACTCTTCAGAGCCGCCGAGGCGCGGCCCCGTAAGAAATTGTTTGTGTTTGAAGTCGCCTCTGGCGGGAACGAGGCGCTAAGTAAATTAACTCTTGTTTGGCGGGCGCGCGCACTCTATCACCGGGCGGGCCGTGCGCACAAGAGTGCGGCGCGCCTCTTGTCTCGAAAGAATAATCAAAACGTAACACCCGGACGCCGCGCGAGTATTAAAGTATATGTTCTTTAAGTTCTCTCTCCACGAGGCGGCGGGCGTGTTCGCGCGTCGCCAACCCGTAACAGCCAAGACTACAAGATGGAGTTTAACGATGAGCTTTAATGAGAACCGGGCAGTTCGTTTGTCGGCGGCGGCCTTCGGCCTCGCGCTGTTGCTCACCCTCGCGCCCGCGGCCTTCGGGCAGGCAGGCGCGCAGCAGCAGCAGACTTCCTCGAACAGAACTTTCAACACGCGGCCCGTCCCCGCCGGGGCGAAGATCAAGTTCCGCGGCGTCGTCGTGAAGCGCGACGCCGACACCTTCATCATACGCGACGCGAGCCGCGTCGACACGCAAGTCCTCCTGACCGACGACACGAGCATCAAGACCTACCGAAGGGGTCTCTTCAAGGGCGGGAAGGAGTACGCCGTCACGGACATCCTCACGGGCCTCATCGTCGAGGTCGAAGGGCGCGGCGACCGTCAGGGCCAACTCGTCGCGGACAAGATTAGGTTCAACGATTCCGACATGCGCGCCGCGATAACGACCGAGACGCGCGTCGGCCCCGTGGAAGAGAACCAGCAGAGACTCGCGGGGCAGATGGACGAGTTGAGCGCCGTCGCCGACGAGGCTCGACGCGAGGCCGCAAACGCGCAGCAGACCGCAGACCTCGCGAACGAGCGCATCTCGTCGCTCGACGACTACGACGTGCAGGAGTCTGCCGTCGTCACCTTCCGCGTCAACAGCGCGGTGCTCTCGCCCGCGGCCAAACAGCAACTCGACGAACTCGCGGCGAAGACCGTCAACGCGAAGGGGTTCGTCATCGAAGTCGCGGGCCACGCGGACGCGACGGGCGGCGACGCGCGAAACTTCCAACTCAGCCAGCAGCGTGCGCAGGCCGTCGTGCAGTACCTCGCCGTCACGCACAAGATTCCCCTGCGCCGCTTCATCACGCCTATGGGCTACGGCAAGACGGAGGCGGTCGCAGACAACGGGACGGCCGCGGGCCGCGCGCAGAACCGCCGCGTCGAAGTCAAGATGCTGATGAGCCGCGGCATGAGCAGGCCCGCGCAGATGAACCAGGCGAGCACCCCCTGAGCGTCCGTGCGCTTCCCCCGGGCGTTCCAGCGCCGACGCTCGAACGGAGGGGCCGCGCGGGCTGAGAAGCGCTTCTCAGCCCGCGCGGCCTTTCTGCGTCTAGACTCAAACCCTCACGAGAGTTAGGATGTGCGGCAAGCTCTGAAACACATCTGACCCGCGGGACGCCCGTCCCCTTATCGAAGGAAAACGAAGATGAAGAATCTGTTGAAAGCGACGCTCGCTCTCCTTGTGTTGGCCTCCGCCTCGATGGCGCAGACGGCCGCGCCCGACTCGTGGACGCCCGAGATGCAGATAAAGGTGAGGGCCGTCGCCACGCCGCGCGTCTCGCCCGACGGGAAGCGAGTCGTCTACACCGTGAGCGACGCGGCGATGACCGCAGACCGAAGCGAGTACGTCTCGCAAATCTGGATGGCCTCGGCCGACGGCAGAGAGAACGTGCGCCTCACGTACGCGGACAAGTCCTCGACGAACCCGAAGTGGTCGCCCGACGGCAACTGGATAGCCTTCACGTCGAACAGGAAGGATAACAAGAACAACCTCTACGTGCTGCGCGTCGCGGGCGGCGAGGCCGAGGCATTGACGGACGTGAAGAGCGGCGTCTCGGACTTCGAGTGGTCGCCCGACGGGCGCTCGATAGCGTTCATGATGGCCGACCCGAAGTCGGAGGACGAGGAGAAGAACGACAAGGCGAGGAATGATTTTCGCTGGGTCGACGAGAACGTGAAGATGTCTCGCCTCTACGTCATCCCCGTGCAGAAGGACTCGACGGGCAAGCGCGAGCCGCGCAAGTTGACGACGGAGAACTACAACGTCAACGAGTTGGACTGGTCGCCCGACGGCTCTCGGATAGTCTTCAGCCACTCGAAAACCCCGGTCGCGAATGATTGGACGACCTCGGACGTTTCCGTCGTTGACGTGGCGTCGGGGAAGGTGACGGTCTTCGCCAACACCGCCGCCGCGGAGAACGCGCCGCTCTTCTCGCCCGACGGCAAGTCCATCGCGATGCTCGTCAGCGACGTGCCGCCGCGTTGGGCGCAGAGCGGGCTGATTCAAATCTTCCCCGCCGCGGGCGGCCAGCCGAAAACCTTGTCGGCCTCGTACGACGGGCAGCCGAACGTCGCGGGCTGGTCGGCCGACGGGCGACGACTCTACTTCAGCGAGGCGAAGGGCACGGGCACGCAGGTCTACGCCATCGACGTCGCCGCCAACCGCATCGAAGAGGTTAAGCACACGCCCGCCGTCTACACCGCCATCACGCTCAACCGCACGGGGACGACGTTCGGCTTTGTCCGACAGACGGCCGACTCGCCGCAGGAGGCTTTCGTCGCCGCGGTCTCAGACTTCGCGCCCGCGCAGGTCAGCCGCGCGAACGCGGACACGCGCATGCCCCCGCTCGGACGCACGGAAGTCGTGCGCTGGAAGTCTTCGGACGGGAAAGATATCGAGGGCCTGCTGACCTACCCCGTCGGCTATCAGTCGGGCAAGAAGGTGCCGCTGATTCTGAACATACACGGCGGCCCGGCGGGCGTCTTCCAGCAGAGCTTCATAGGCGGGCGCGGCGTCTACCCGCTCGCGTCGTTCGCGTCGCGCGGCTACGCAATCTTGCGGCCGAACCCGCGCGGGTCGAGCGGCTACGGCGCGGAGTTCCGCCGCGCGAACATAAAGGACTGGGGCGGCGCGGACTTTCAGGACTTGATGACGGGCGTCGATAAAGTCATCGAGATGGGAGTCGCAGACCCGGATAGGCTCGGGGTGATGGGTTGGAGCTACGGCGGGTTTATGACCTCTTGGATAGTCACGCAGACGAAGCGCTTCAAGGCCGCGTCGGCGGGCGCGCCCGTGACGAACCTCATGAGCTTCAACGGCACGGCGGACATACCCGCCTTCATCCCCGACTATTTCGGCGGGCAGTTCTGGGAGGCGTCCGAGCTTTACCAGAAGCACTCGCCGATGTTCAACGTCAAAGGCGTCACGACGCCGACGCTGATCGAGCACGGCGACGCAGACATACGCGTCCCGATCTCCCAAGGCTACGAGTTCTACAACGCGCTCAAGGCGCAGGGCACGCCGACGCGCATGCTCGTACTCCCGCGCCAGCCGCACGGCCCCACGGAGCCCCGCATGCAACAGGCGGCCATGCAGGCCAACTTGGATTGGTTCGACAAGTACCTCGGCAACAAGTAGGTGAGAGATATCCAACACAGAGACACGGAGGCACAGCTTTGAGTCTTTAGCTGTGCCTCCGTGTCTCTGTGTTGGAACTACCCGCTCTATGCCGCTCGCGGTTCTGTTTCTACTCCGTGACTTCGGCTGACATGCGTTCGAGTTCGAGCGTCATGTTCAGGCGTCGGAAGGAGTCGAGGGCTTCGCGCCAGAGCTTTTCGCCGCGGTCGCGGTCGCCGCGCTGTAGCTCGTGCCTCGACCAGTCGCGGAGAGTGCGCGCCCGCTCGGCCTCCATCTGTATGCCCGTGAATATCGTGAGGCTCTCGGTGAAGCAGTCGGCCGCGTCCAACTCTTGCCCGTCGTACTCGACGGACTTCGACGCGCGCGACGCGACGAGGCCGAGCGCGCGCCAAGCCTCCGCGACGTGCTCCTGATTGTCTATCTCGCGCCCCAACTCAAGCGCGCGCCGCGCGGCCTCCATAGCCTCTTCGAGCCTGCCCTGTCCGACCAGAGCTTCGGCGAGGAAACGGAAGTTCTCGGAGAGCCCGACGTAGCCCGCGGCCTCGCCCATCTCAATCGTCTGCCTGAGGTCTGCCTCGGCCTCTTCGTACTGACCAAGGCCCACGCGCGTGCCGCCGAGATTCGAGAAGTAGAGAATCTCCCCGTTGCGATTTCCGATCTCGCGCGCGATGGCGAGCGCCTCCTGATAACGTTCGAACGCGTCCCGGTAGTCGCCGCTCAGGCGCGCGGTCTCGCCGAGACTGTTGAGGAGGTTTCCGACCGAGCGGCGGTCGCCCATCTCCCGGAAGAGTTCGAGCGCCTGCGCCTTGAACTCCTCCGCCTGCTCGAAGCGGCCGAGCATGTGGTAGGCCATGCCGAGCGACTTCAGACAGTCCGCGCGCACGCGCCGTCCCGCGTCGCCCATCTCGTCGACGAGCGAGAGCGCGCGGTCTGCGAGCATCATCGCGGAGCGCGCGTCGCCGAGACGAGAGCTTGCCTGACTCTGTAGGTTCAGAGCGCGCGCCAACTCGACACGCGCGCCGGGGCCGCGGCCCTCGGCGCGAGAGAGCTTCTCGGCGCGTCGCGTACTCTCGGCCGCGGCGCGGTTGTCGCCCTGACTGTTCTGCACGAGCGCCATCTCGTTCCACGCGCGCGCCTGCGCCGCGGGCGCGTTCAGCGCCTCGGCCGCCGCGCGCATCGACTGGTAAGCCTCTATCGCCTCGTTGTGCCGCGCCTGCACGCGCAGGACTTCGCCCAAGCCTTCGTACCACTCCATGCGCAGGGCTTGGAACGCGAGCGCGTCCGCCCCTTCGCTACGCTCGACGACGGAGCTGAATGCGAGCGCCTTGCGGTAGAAGCCTATCGCGGACTCCGGCGCGTGCGTCTCGCGCGCCTGTCGGCCCGCGCGCCCGTACCACTCGGCCGCGTCTTCGGCCGACTGCGCGCGGTCGTAGTGCTCCGCGATGAGTCCCGCGTACTCGCCGACGCGACCGCCGCTGCGGCGCGCGAGCCACTCGGCCGCGCGCCGGTGGTAGACGCGCCGGTCGCGCTTCAAAACGCTCTCGTAGGCCACGTCGCGCAGGAGCGCGTGCTTGAAGATGTACTCGCGCGCGCCCGCGAAGGCGGAAGCCTCGCGGTGGTATATCAACTCTTTGCGGCGCAGCGATTCGAGAATCTCCGCGACGCCCGCGCTGACGGTCGAAGGGTCGGAGGCGGGGCCGCTCGCGGTCGCACGCTTGTTGAGAGTGGTCGCGCCCGCGCCGAGGTGTTCGACCGCGCCGCCCCAGAATATTCGGCCGATGACGGAGGCGCGCTGAATCACGCCCTTCTCCTGCGGCGTCAGCTTGTCGAGCCTCGCTTCGAGCACGCCGGTCAGCGTCGGCGGCACTTTGACTTCGCCGAGTCGGCTCGCGTCAACGCTCCACTCCTCCGCGCCCGTGACGATGACCTTCTGGTCGATGAGGACTTTTATAAGCTCCTCGACGTAGAAGGGGTTGCCCTCTGCGCTGCCGACGACCATCTCGCGAAGGTTCGGCGGCACGCCGCGCACGCGCTTCAGAATCTCCTCAACGAGCTGTCGGCTCTCCTTCTTCGAGAGCGGATGAAGACTGAGGCGCGTGTGGCGCTCGCGCCCCTCGCCCCACGAAGGACGACGCTCCAACAGCGACGGGCGCGCGAGGCAGAGAATCATCACGGGCGAGTCGGCGCAGTTGCGCGAGACGTAGTCTATGAAGTCGAGCGAGCCGTCGTCGGCCCAGTGTATGTCGTCGAGGTAGAGCACGCAGGGCCGCGCGCGCGCGATCTCCGAGAAGAATTGTGCCGCGTAGTGGAACGCGCGGTCGCGTATCTGCTGCGCGTCGTCGCGTATGCCCGAGACGTGCGGGCTCGCCGAGTAGTCGAAGCCTATGAGCTGGCCGAGGAAGTGCGCGCGCATTCGAAGCTCGGCCTCGGACGCGCCCTTGCACATCGCGAGCATGCCGCGCTCTAACTTCTCTCTCGCGACCTGCGGCGAGTCGCTGTCCTGTATCTCGAAGCGGAAGGCGAACACGTCGCGGACGAGCGCGTAGGGAAGCCCCTGTGTTGATTCGGTCGCGCGCCCGTTGAAGACGTACCAGATGTCGGGCAGAAGCTCGACCCAGTTCACGAGCTCGTAGAGCAGGCGCGACTTGCCGAGGCCCGCCTCCGCGACGACCGTGACGGCCTGTAGCTCGCCGTCCTCGAAGACGGACTCGACCGTGTCCGTCAGACGCCGGAGTTCCGCCTTGCGCCCTATCATGCGCGTCTCGACGCCCTCGACGCCGCGCGTGTCCACGCGGAAGGCGCGGGGCTTCGCGCGCTTGACTCGGTAGAACTGCACGGGCTCCGCGCCGCGCATCCCCGCCGCGAGCGACTCCGGCGGGTGGACGCTGAAGACGCCGCGCACGTGCCTGTATGTGTCGTGCGAGAGGAGCACAGAGCCGGGCGGCGCGGCCTGTTGCAGTCGGCTCGCCATGCGCACGGCGTCGCCCGTCACCGTAAGCTCGCCCGTCGCGCCGACCTCGCCGAGCAGTGCGCGGCCCGTGCTGACGCCCGCGCGCATGAGCGGCGCGTCCGCCTGTGCGGGCTGCGCGCCGTCAGCGCCTTGCGCGTCGGGCGCGGACTCGTCACTCGCGTCCGCGTCGAACGACAGCGTCAGCCTCTCTGCGGCGAAGTCTGCGACCGCGCGCCGCATCGCGAGCGCGGCGCGGACGGCGCGCTCCGGGTCGTCCTCGCGCGCCGCGCGCGAGCCCCATAGCGCGACGAGCGTGTCGCCCACGTGCTTGTCCACGCTCCCGCCGTACTCCTCGACCACCCCGTCGACGAGCGGCCAAAGCTCGCCCAACAACTCACCCGAGTCCTCCTCCGTGTCGCCTTCGGCGAGCGACGCGAGGCCGGAGAAGTCCGCGAAGAGGACTGTCACCTGCTTGCGCTGTTCCGTCAACAGAGGGGCCGGAGTCGTCGCCAGGGGCGTGGCCGCCTGCTGCATCGTCGGCACGCCGCGCAGCCTCGCGGCCTCGCGCTCTTCGGCCTCTGCGCGCGGCGTCAACGCCGAGCCGTTCGCGCGCGGAGAGTCTTCCTCAAGGTCGAGCTTGCGCGCGAGACGCTTCAGCTCCGTCTGAAGCTCCTTCGCCGAGGCGAAGCGCTCGTTCCTCTCCTTCGCGAGCGAGCGCCGCAGAATCTCTTCGAGACCTTCGGGCAGGTCTTCGCGGAAGTCGGATAGAGGCGTGGGTCGGCTGTGCAGTATCGAGACGACGAGGTCGCCGTAGTTAGAAGCCTGAAAGGGCGGGCGGCCCGCGAGCGCCTCGTAGAGCAAGACGCCGAGCGACCATATGTCCGTGCGCGCGTCCAAGTCCTGACCGCGCAACTGCTCGGGGGACATGTAAGTCGAAGTGCCGAGGACGACGCCCGCGGCCGTGTTGACGTTCTGCGCGCTCGTGGGCGCTTCGGTGCTGACCTCGACCGACTGCTGAAGTCGCTTCGCGATGCCGAAGTCGAGCACCTTGACGTGCCCCTCTTCGTCGACCATCACGTTCTCGGGCTTCACGTCGCGGTGGACTATGCCTGCGCCGTGCGCCTTCGCGAGCGCGCCCGCGACCTGCGCGCAGACTTCCAGAGCTTCGCGCACGCTCAGAGGGTTTTCGGCCATCGCCTCGCGCAGCGTGCGCCCCTCGACCAACTCCGTGACGATGAAGCGTCGCCCCTCGGCCTCGCCGATCTCGTGGACGGTGATGATGTTCGGGTGGTTGAGCGAGGAGGCCGCGCGCGCCTCCTGCTCGAAGCGCCTGACGAACTCCTCGTCGCGCGCGAAGTGCGCGGGAAGAATCTTGAGCGCGACGCGCCGCCCGAGCCTCGCGTCCTTCGCGAGATAGATGGTGCCCATGCCGCCCGAGCCGAGCTTTTCGAGCACGTTGTACGCGCCGAGCGTCGTGCGGCCCGGAACGATTTCGGGGAGCGTGTCGGACTTCGCGCGCGAGCGCCTGCCCGAGCGCTTCCGCGAAGTGTCCGCCTCGGTCGCGTGTCCGGCCTCGTGCGAGACGAGCAGCGACTCGACCTCCGCGCGCAGCTCCGCGTCGCCCGCGCAAGTCTCTTCGAGGTATGCAGACCTCTGCGCGGGCGCCAGCTTGAGCGCCTTCTCGAATGCACGTCTAGCGAGCTTACGTCGCTCGGGCGTCATCGCCTCGGCTCCATCCGTAGAGTTTGAACTTGGCCGCCCGCCACGCGGCCTTCGGCAGGTTCGTTGGGACGAGCGCGCATTGTAACACCTCAGGGGCGACCCGCGCGCCTGTAATTGAATCTGAAAGTTAACTTGCAGCCCGCGCGGCGCCGGGCGAAAGACGAAGGCCGCGCTTCGTCGAATGAAGCGCGGCCTTCGTCTATGCGCGGAGTCGCGCTCGGCCTCAGTGCTGTCTCGACGTGCGTCGGCGCATGAGCGTGGCGGCGCGCGACGTGACGAGAGCGCCCGCCTCGGGCGGCGGCGGCGGCTCGGTCAGGTGCGAGAACTCTTCGGCGTGAGATTGCAGGTACGAGAAGAAGCGCTCGAACTCGCGCTGCATAGCGTCCATCTTCTCGCGCATGTTGAGGATTATCTCGACGCCCGCGAGGTTCACGCCGAGGTCGCGCGTCAGTGAAAGGATGACTTCGAGCCGCGCGAGGTCTTCGTCCGTGTAGAGGCGCGTGTTGCCCTCAGACCGCGACGGCTTCAACAGCCCCTCGCGCTCGTAGAGCCTCAAGGTCTGCGGGTGAATCTCGTACTGCGCCGCCACCGCGCTGATCGTGTAGGTTCCGCCTTTACGCCGTTTCATAGTTATTGCGGAATGCGGATTTCGGATTGCGGATTGGTTCGGAATAAATCCGAAATCCGCATTCCGCAATCCGAAATCATTCGAGTCCCATCGCGACGCGCGGGTTCTCGGGGTTGAGTTGCGCGTAGCGTTTGAGGAGTTCCTTCGTCTCCTCGGAGATGACCTTGGGGAGCGTGACTTGGACTTCGACGAACTGGTCGCCGCGCGCCTGCGGGTTCCTCAGCGAAGGTATGCCGCGCTCGCGCATGCGGAACTGCGCGCCCGACTGCGTGCCCGCGGGAATCTTGAGCTGCGCCTTGCCCTCGATGGTCGGCACTTCTATCTTCGCGCCGAGCGCGGCTTCGGCAATCGTTATCGGCACCTTCACGTAGATGTTGTCGCCCTTGCGCGTGAAGTGCTTGTGCTTGCCGACGTTCGTGATGATGAAGAGGTCGCCCGCGGGAGCGCCCATGCGCCCGCCCTCGCCCTTGCCGGGGATGCGAACGCGCGAGCCCGTGTCCACGCCCGCAGGTATTCGAACCTTCACCGTCTCGGCCTTCGGCACAGTGCCCTTGCCGTTGCAGAGCGCGCAAGGCGGTCTGCGTTTGCCCGCGCCGCCGCAGTCGGGGCACTCCTGCGCGAATCTCAGACGCCCGCCCGCCTTCTGCACTTGGCCCGAGCCGTGACACGTCGGGCATGTGACGGGGTTACCGCCCGTGTCGCCAGCGCCGTTGCAGCGCGGGCACTGTTCGGAGCGGTTGACGGTGATGTTCGTCGTCAAGCCCGTCACCGCTTCCTCGAACGAGAGCGCGAGCGGCATCTCTATGTCCGCGCCCTTCTGCGGCATCGGCCGCGGCGGCTCCTTCTCCTGCTTGCCGCCGCCGAACAGCTCCGAGAAGATGTCTCGGAACGACGAAGAGCCGCCGCCCGCCGTCGAGGACTGACCCGCCGAAGTGCTCCAGTCGAAGCCCGTGAAGTCGAACGGAGCGCCGCGACCCGCACCCGCACCGCCGCCCGCGCCGGGGCCAGCCGCGCCGCGCGCGGCCGCGTCCGCGAGTTGGTCGGAGTACTGCCCGAAGCGGTCGTAGACCTTTCGCTTCTTCGGGTCGGAGAGAATCTCGTGCGCCTCCGTGATGAGCTTGAAGCGCTCCTCTGCGGACTTGTCGCCGGGATTCACGTCCGGGTGGTACTTGCGCGCCAGACGACGGTAAGCCTTCTTAATCTCCTCCGGCTTCGCGTCCTTCTTAACGCCCAGAACTTGGTAGAAATCTTCTTTAGCCATTTGAAAGCTGTCAGCATTCAGCAATCAGCAGCCAGCTTCCAGCACCCTTCGAAGGCTCTGGCTGAAAGCTGACCGCTGAATGCCGACCGCTTATTTACTTGTTCTCGTCAACGTCCACGTACTCCGCGTCGATGACGTTGTCGTCGCCGCCAGAGGACGCGCCGCCAGTGGTCGAGCCCGAGGAGGACGCGCCCGCCGCGTTGGCCTGCTCGTCGCCGCCCGCGCCCGCGCCCGACTGGCCGCCCTGATAGAGAGCCTCCGCGAGCTTGTGCGAGGCCGTCTGCAAGTTCGAGAAGGCGTTGTTCAGGCGGTCAACGCCGCCCTCTTCGAGAGCCTTCTTCGCGTCGGCGATGGCCGACTCGACCTGCGTTACGGTCGCGCCGTCGAACTTCTCCTTGTTCTCGTTGTAGGTCTTGTCTATCTGGAAGACGAGGCCGTCGAGACGGTTGCGCGCTTCGACCTCCTCGCGCTTGCGCGCGTCCTCGGCCGAGTGCGACTCGGCGTCGCGCATCATCTTGTCTATGTCGTCCTTCGAGAGGCCCGAGGATGCCGTGATGGTTATCTTCTGCTCGCGGCCCGTGCCCATGTCCTTCGCCGAGACGTTGACGATGCCGTTCGCGTCGATGTCGAACGTCACCTCGACCTGCGGCATGCCGCGCGGCGCGAGCGGAATGCCGACGAGGTGGAACTTACCCAACGTGCGGTTGTCGCCCGCCATCGGGCGCTCGCCCTGTAGCACGTGAACCTCGACCGAAGACTGGTTGTCCGAAGCCGTCGAGAATATCTCCGACTTGCGCGTCGGGATGGTCGTGTTGCGCGGAATCAGAACCGTGTTCACGCCGCCCAGAGTCTCGATGCCGAGAGAGAGCGGGGTCACGTCGAGGAGGAGTATGTCCGTCTTCTCGCCCGAGAGGACGCCCGCCTGAACGGCCGCGCCGACCGCGACGACCTCGTCCGGGTTCACACTCTTGTTCGGCTCCTTGCCGAAGAAGTTCTTGACTATCTCCTGCACCTTCGGGATGCGCGTCGAGCCGCCGACGAGCACGACCTCGTCAATCTTGCCCGCGTCGACGCCCGCGTCCTTAATCGCCTGCTCCACGGGCGGCATCAGACGCTTCAAAATCGGGTCTATCAACTGCTCGAAGCGCGCGCGCGTCAACTTCATCACGAGGTGCTTCGGGCCGGACTGGTCGGCCGTGATGAAGGGCAGGTTGATTTCGCTCTCCATCGTCGAAGACAACTCTATCTTCGCCTTTTCGGCCGCCTCCTTCAGACGCTGCAAGGCCATCTTGTCGTTCGAGAGGTCGATGCCCTGGTCGCGCTTGAACTCCTCGATGATCCACTTAATCAGAGCCTCGTCTATGTCGTCGCCGCCGAGGTGCGTGTCGCCGTTCGTGGACTTGACCTCGACGACGCCCTCGCCGACTTCGAGAACCGAGATGTCGAACGTGCCGCCGCCGAAGTCGAAGACCGCGATGGTCTCGTCCTTCTTCTTGTCCAAACCGTAGGCGAGCGCCGCGGCCGTCGGCTCGTTGACGATGCGCATGACTTCGAGGCCCGCGATCTTACCCGCGTCCTTCGTCGCCTGCCGCTGCGAGTCGTTGAAGTACGCGGGCACGGTGATGACGGCCTTCTCGACCGGCTGGCCGAGGTAGTCTTCCGCGGCCTGCTTGAGCTTCTGCAAAATCATCGCCGAAATCTCGGGCGGCGACCACTCCTTGCCGCCCGCGGTGATGCGCACGTCGCTGCCAGCGGCCTTCACGCCGTAGGGCACCTGCTTCTTCTCCTCCGAGACCTCGTCGAAGCGGCGGCCCATGAAGCGCTTGATGGAGTAGACGGTGTTCTCCGGGTTCGTCACGGCCTGTCGCTTCGCGACCTGACCGACGAGGCGGTTGCCGTCCTTCGTGAAGGCGACGACCGAGGGGGTCGTGCGCCCGCCCTCGGAGTTGGTGATGACGGTGGGCTCGCCGCCCTCCATGACGGCCACGACCGAGTTGGTCGTGCCAAGGTCAATGCCTATAATCTTGCTCATTTTTTTACTCTCTCCCAAATTTTTTAGCCGCGCCCGCGTCCGACCCGCTGCCGGGAGTTCGACTGTCGCAAGGCCGCAGTTCGTCGCCTCACATCACCGTTCGGACTCGGCTCGGGAGGCTGATTTCGGCCTCCCCGCGTCCGCCCCGGCGACCTTGAATGCGCCGCTAATATAATACCTGAGTCTCTCCTTGTCAACTTTTAGTAGCACGTACCCCTCCGCACGTTGCCCGGCGCAAGTGCCTGAAAGTTAACGGATTAGAAGAATCAGGCTTCGGGAGTGCGCTGCTGGCGGTCTTCGTTTAGGAGTTTCGAAGTCCAGAAGACGTAGTGTGCGCCGGAGATTACGGCGAAGGAGAAGACCGTCGTGTAGACGGTCGGGAGATACCCGCGCAGCGGCGGAAAACTCGCGGCGACGAGTATGAGGACGACCGAGCCTATCTGCACGACCGTGTTCGACTTGCCGAGCCAGGAGGGCTTGAAACCCCGGAAACCCGTGACGATGTTGATGGTGGCCGCGCCGACGATGATGAACACGTCTCGGCTGATGACGGCCGCCGTCACCCAGAAGGGCACCGGCAGGTGTCGCGGGTGCGGCTGGACGAGCGCCTCGGGAGCCATGATCGAAGGCATCGAGAGGGTTATGAAGGAGGTGACGAGGAGGAGTTTGTCGGCGATTGGGTCGAGAATCTGGCCGAGTTGGGAATACTGGTTAAACTTGCGTGCGAAGAGGCCGTCGAGCCCGTCGGTGACACCCGCCGTGACGAAGACCGCCAAGGCCCAGCCGAACCTCTGGTAGTAGAGCGCGCCGACGAAGACCGGGATGAGCGCCATGCGCACCACGGTCAGGAGGTTTGGGATTGTGACGACTTTCGAGGCCATAAAAAAAGTACTGAGGACTGAGTAGAAAGACGCGAGCTTTTACTTAGTCCTCAGTCCTCAGTACTTTCCTAGTCCGCGCAGCGCAGCGTCAGCAGAGTGACTTCCGGCAGACAGCCGTAGCGCACGGGCAGTACGACCGTGCCGAGGCCGCGCGTGACGTAGATTTGCGTCTCGCCGCGTCGGCCGAGGCCGCGCAGGATGCGTCGGCGCACGCGGCCCGAGGCGGAGCGCTCGGAGCGCCAAGTGACCTGTCCGCCGTGCGTGTGGCCGGAGAGCACTAGGTCAACCCCTGCGCGCGCGGCGCGTCGGAGGATGACGGGGTTGTGTGCGAGAAGCAGCTTCATCTCGTCGGCCGACGAGCCCGCGAGCGCGAGCGGGAGGTCTTCAAGCCCGACCATCGTGTCCTGCACGCCCGCGAGCCAGAAGGACGCGCCGCCGTCCTCGAAGCGCATGCCCTCGTTGTTGAGAACCTTTATCCCCGCGAGCGTGAAGAGGTCTGTGACAAGCTCGGCGTCCACCCAGTTGTCGTGATTCCCGAGACAGGCGTAGACGCCGCGCCGCGCCTTTAACTTCCCGAGCATGTCGGCGCAGGGCTGCACGTACTCGCGCTCGTGCGAGACGTAGTCGCCCGTGAGCGCGATGATGTCGGGCTGTAGGCTGTTCGCGACTTCGACGGCGCGCTCGACCTGCTCGCGGCCGGTGAAGGGGCTGTGGTGTATGTCGGATAGGTGGACGATTTTGAGGCCGTCCATCTCTCGCGGGAGACGCTTGAGGCCGACGGCGTGGCGCTCGACTGCGAGCTGGTAAGGCTCTGCGAAGGCTGCGCGCGCCATCTGTGCGAGGCCGGAAGCAATCGTGCGAAGGGGAGTCGTGCGCCTCTGGGCGACACGTCGCCGCTCTCTCCAACCTGTAATGTTAGCCATATTCTTTCGCGTTTATTGAAGGAGTGCTAAAACTCTCGCGAGGCCGCCGGGGCAATTTACCTTCCACCCCTGCTCGTCCCAATAAGGCCCGCGAATTATATGAATCCCGGCCCCCAGACGCAAGGCCCCGTGCCATCTTTTCGGCAACACTTCGGCGACATTTGGGTTGCGCTTTCGTTCACTTCAGAGGCCAGAAGTACGGGACGAGCAGCATGACGATTGCGAAGACTGTGATTGTCAGGATGGAGCCCACTTTGACGAAGTCGAAGAATCGGTAGCGGCCCGGCGTGTAGATGAGCACGCAGGCGGGCTCAAGCGGCGTGAGGAAAGAGCAGGATGCGGCGTACGTGACCGCGACGGCGAAGGTGCGCGGGTTCAGGCCGAGCGCGAGCGCGGTCTTGACGGCGATGGGGAGGACGACGAGCGCCGCGGCCTGATTCGACATCGGCTGCGTGAGCGCGACCGTCATCGCGAAGAAGCCCGCCAGCACCGCGAGCGCGCCGTACGAGCTGAAGTTGTTGACGATGATATCCGCGAGGAACTGATCCGCGTGCGTCTTCTCCATCGCGGTGCCGAAAGAAATCATGCCCGCGATGAGCACTATGAGCCGCCAGTCTATGAGGTCGTAAACTTCTTGCAGGACGACTGCGCGCGAGGCGAGGAGTATGAGTACGCCGAGCAGCACCGCGACCGCGAGCGGAACCTGCGGCAGGTGCATAACGGAGAAGGAGAGGAAGACGACGAAGGCGAGCGCCGCCCAGATGCGTTTGTCGGCTCGCTCGCGCTTGCCGCCGAGTTCGCCTTCGAGCATGAGGACGTGGCCGTCAGAGGTCAGGCGCTCGACGCAGGACTTGTCGCCCTGCACGAGCAGCACGTCGCCGAAGCGTAGCGTGACGGTCGAGAGCTTTGTGAGTAGCGCCATGCCGTGCCGGTTGATTGCGAGCACGGTGAGGTCGTAACGGTCTCGGAAGTTGAGGCTGCGAAGCGTGCGGTTCGTCAAATCCGACCCGCGCAAGACCATCACTTCGTAGAGGTCGCCGCCGCTGCGAGAGATGTCGCCGGGGGTCAACTCGAAGTCGGGCCGAATCTCTATCCCGGCCTCGTCCTTGACGCGCAGGATGTCCTCCATGCGCCCCTGCACGAGCAGTAGGTCGCCCGCCTGCAAGACCTCCTCGCCGCGCGGCGGGAGCCGGTTCTGCTTGCCCCGCAAGATTCCGATGACCGTGAGGTCGAGCATCTCGCTGAGGTTCCCTTCGGCGAGAGTCTTGCCGACGAGCGGCGAGTCTTCGAGCACGATGACTTCGGAGATGTACTCGCGCATCTGGTACTGGTCGACGAGCGACTGGTCTCCGAGCCCGCGCGAGGGCAGGAGGCGGAGTCCGACGGCGAGCATGTAGAGCATGCCGACGACGACGATGGCGATGCCTACGGGCGTCAGCTCGAACATCGAGAAGGGCGCGAGCGCGTCGGGGCTCACGCCGAACTGCGACGCGAGCTCGCCTCCGCGCCCGAGCTTCGCGAGCGCGCCCGAGACGGCGAGGTTCGTCGAAGTCCCGATGAGCGTGCAGGTGCCTCCGAGTATCGCGCCGAAGGCGAGGGGCATCAGTAGCTTCGACGGCTGCACGCGCGCGCGGTGCGCGATGCCGAGGACGACGGGGACGAACATCGCCGTCGTCGTCGTGTTCTTCATCACGGACGCGCACGCGGCCGCGGTGAACATGACGAGCGTCGTCAACTTAAACTCGTTCCCGCCCGCGATTCGATGAAGCCTGCGGCCGACGAGGTCGACGACGCCCGTCTTCACCAGGCCCCCCGTCAGCACGAAGAGTCCCGCGATGGTTATGACTATGTCGTTGCCGAAGCCCGCGAACGCCTCGGACACGTCGAGCGTGCCCGTCAGCACGAGGCCGATGACGAGCAGAATCGTCACGATGTCGATCGGTATCTTCTCGGTACCGAAGAGCACAAGCGCGACGAGCAGGAGGACGAGGACTGTGGCGATGGGCTGGGTCATAAAACTCTTCTGCTATAATCGGGCCTCCGCGACCCGTCGGCGTGTCGAAACCCTAATTTTTATTCGGCGCGTGGGCGAACTTTACGTGCGAAACGGAAAACTTTGCAAGGGGGAATTGGACTCATGGCAGGCCAACGCGTCTTAGTCATCGAAGATCAGGAAGACCTCGCGGCGCTCTACGAGAGCGCGCTCGGCAAGGAAGGCTTCGAGGTGTCGAAGGCTTACACGGGCGAGGAGGGCGTCGCGCTCTTCGAGGACAACGGCGCGGACGCGGTCATGCTCGACATGACCCTCTTTCCAGCACAGTGGGATCCGAAGCTTGGAATTCACGTGACTTGAAGTCGCGGC
>JADMIO010792731.1_pt1 | contig 58435 bp, 78 predicted proteins | sample 8958161 | NCBI WGS metagenome assembly JADMIO01 (sample SAMN16585339, study PRJNA669376) | soil metagenome | isolation source: Crop rotation soil | place: USA: Cullars Rotation, Alabama | collected 2011
GCGACAACTTGTCCACGTGGAATTCTAAGCTTAGGATCCCAATGTGCTGGAAAGGATTGACCCCCGCTATCGCAAAGATGATGAGCGTCGTGGTAAACCACGGGAGACTGAGTCCTATCCACGAAGCTACAAGCCACACGATCGCTGCAGGAATGCTCGCGAAGAGCGCGATTTTATACGCGTACGAAAACGACGCGTCGTCTGAACGAACGACAAGTTTCAGCGCGAGGAAGATCGCTGCTGCTGGAATAAGGCCGAATATAAGATGGAAGAGCAACATGCCGGTACCAAAAGCGATAATCAAGAATATAAAGAGAAAGAGACCACCGATGATCGCGACGGGAATTACATATGGTTTGATTTTCGCTGCAAATTCGATTACGTCTGCTTTGGTGAGTGATGATGTCGCGGTCGATGTGGCAAATTCAACGATGCGCTGCTGATTTCGATCACTTGCTACGAGAAAATCTCTTTTTACAAGTACGAGCGTATCAAACCGCTTAAGATCTTCGGTTTTGAAATCGGTCTGAGTGTCGAATACGACGAGATTCGTCGGTCCATCAAAGAGCGTGTTCTTTACGGAGTACGGCTCCGGCTGATTGATCGAGACGTGACCACCAGAGATCATGACTTCAAGTTCTTGTGGGTAGGTCGCGACGAGTGTATCGATATACGAAGGTCGTACGCTAATTACGAACATCCAAAACGGTACCAGCATTAAAAAGGCGATGAGAAACAGAAAGACCGCGTAGTACGCGACGACGGAAGTTATCGATCGATCACGAAGCCCGAGATAAAACGCGGGATCATAAAACGCGCTTCGTATGACCGCGAAGAAGTTCATTTCTTGCGTGCAAACGTGATCTCCGGCATCCCGGCAGCATAGGCAACCACTTGGTATGCCTGAAATACAAAGGTCACATTCTGCGGCGTTACGATAAACGTCGCGTAGTTTTCCGGCGTAGGCTCAGCGCCACTGGTAAATACTGAATCTCCAAATTCTTGTTGAAGCTCCGCGAGTGCTTTTTCGGATACTTGCGTCAGCGAGAGGCCAATCATGTCGAGCGCTTGGTTGAGGGTAATTTCTTTGCCCGTCTTTGTGTCGAAATTGAGACCCACAACTATCGGTAGGCCGTGCGCACCTCCCATGTCCTGATACATATTGAGCCGCTCACTCATGATGTCTCCTGAATAAAACGCAGCCGTCTCTCCGCCAAAGGAGTACGGTCGCATGCCTGGCTCATCGCTCGGAAATTCGGCGGCATCTTTCTTAAACGCATCCACCATATCGTGTATTTTCGCGTCCACCTGCACATCAATCTGCGGTACGCCAAAATGCCTATATTGAACATCGATCGCGTAACGAGCTGTTTCTTCTTTGATTGCTGCATCAGCCCCTGTTTCTGTCGTGGGGGTAGTCACAGTACTATCGGGGACATGCACAACCTCCCCTGCGTTATATGTGGTGAGTGTGTAGTACGCGCCGAATCCAACAAGCCCGGCAATAGCAAGCGCGACGACTACACGAACCATATATCCGTACACTACCACAGCTCGGCATACGCAAAAAACCGCCCGGACAGGGCGGTTTTTTGCTTCCGGATTCCTACAGAAATTTATTGCGTTGTGCCGCCTTCTCCACCGGTACCTGTAGGAAGTTGTACGTTGATGTTTGTACCAGCGCCGCCGGATGCGGGAGCATTGGCACCATTACGCACCCATACGTAGCCTGCGACGAGAACAGCTAATACGACTATGAGTGCCACAACCCAACCCACTACACTACTGTCATCGGTTCTTTCTGGTGTATTTGTGATTATTGTATCTGCCATATTGATTTTTAGGCCAGTAACGTGCTGTCAAAAGCACGTGGTGATGCTAGCGCGTGGGGTGTGAAGCACGAGTGAATCGCTTCATTTCAAAATCCATGTGCGCTTCATCCGACCTCGCCGAGCGTCGCGACCCCAAGACGACGCCGCGCCGTCTCTCCCTTGAAAAGAGACTCTGCGCGCTTTGGTACCTCACCCCGCTCACCCGCGTGCGCGGTGTGTGTCATCGCGTGAAAGCTCGACCCTAAAAACACTGTGTGTTTGCCGTAGCGCTTCGATACTTCGTCAATATTTTCAAATACCTCCCTCATCGCCTCGGTCTTCAAGACCGATCCGAAAAGATCAAGCTGTGTTTTGCGTGCGTCGCTCAATTTGAGGAGTGCAATGCCGGTTGCGCGGTACAACACTCCCGGCCTATAGACCGATCGAAACTGTTCTTCGACTGCTTTCAAAATGTCTTGCGGTATGCAGGTCGCATGCGAGAGCTTGATTTCGCAGCCGTGATACTTAAACTCCTGTGTTTTCAGAAAGAAAAAGATGAGCGGTGTGGCGAGATCCCACCGCCGAGCCTTCAAACACGCGTTTTCAATATTTTTGGAGAGCTGTGAGAAAATGAATCGAGGATCTTTCGAGGGCGGAGTAAACGTCTTTGTTTTGCTGATCGATTGGTATGTCTCTCTCCCTTCTACATCAAGATCATATGCGACGTGCCCATTGAGTTCCTGCCAAATCTCATAAAAGGGTTTCGATACGATTTTTCGTACCCAGGTCTCGTCTTGTGCAGCAAAATCTCCGGCAGTTCTGATGCCAAATTTATTGAGATACGCTGCGGTATTCGGTCCGATCCCCCACACATGTCCCACGGGAACCTTGTTCAAGAATTTCCTTGCATCTTTGAGTGGAATGAGCGTGAGGCCCGCCGGTTTTTTCCACTTCGACCCGATCTTTGCGAGCACTTTCGAAGCGGAAACTCCGATTGAAAACGTCATACCGAGCTCGCGCTCTAAATCTCTTTGAATATTCGCGGTCATCTGTGGATACGACATGCGCAGCGTCCGGCGGAGTCCTGTGAGATCGGCAAAACATTCATCGATCGAGTATTCCTCGACTGTAGGCGTGTACCGCCGCACGATCTCGTACATCCGATTGGAAAAGAGACTGTAGGATTCATAATCCGATGGAAGCACGATCGCATCGGGACACGCCTTAAGCGCTTCAGAGAGCGGCACACCGCGCTTCACGCCACGTGCCTTGGCCTCATACGTGCACGCAGATACGATCCCGCGCTCTTTCCCGGTGATTACCGGTTTGCCACGCAGCGTCGGATTTTTTGCCACCTCACACGCCGCAAAAAAGGAATCGCCATCGATGTGCAGAATTGCGCGTGGATATGTGCGTGGTTCTCCCCAAGCCATTTTGATTAGACATATTGAATAACCGGCATGCCCTCTTCGATTTCGACAAATCGTGGTCGTGTTGCGGGCTGAATGGTGCGTTCGATCATAGAGACAATCTTGGCGCCGTACTTTTCATGGCCCCACTGCAGAAGCTGCCACAGCACATGTGCATCGTCATAGGCACGGTGCCGTGCGCGGCATACAAATCCGTGGCGCTCGATGATGCGTGACAGATTGTGTCGACGTGCGCGGGGCGAAAGGAGGCGCGAAAGACGCACTGTGCACAGGCACTCAGCGTGAAAAGAGCGTCCAGCGCGCATGAATTCGTGTTGGATAAACGCATAATCGAAGCCAACAGAATGGGCGACAAATACCGCATCATGGAGGAGCCTCCGTACCTCATCGATCACCTCCACAAACAGTGGGGCTCGGTCCACCTCTTCTTGCGTAATACCAGTGAGCCGGCTGATCCAGGGAAGAACCTCCTGCTCTGGATTGATGCACGTCGTAAATGTCTCAACACATTTTCCGTTTTCAATTCGCAGGATTCCGATCTCGATGATCCTACTGTATCCGGGATGGGTCCCGGTAGTCTCGACATCGACGATGGCTAGATTACGACCGGCCAAATGATCTGCTAGACGTTCCATACCTCATGGCGCGTCGGGATATACATACGCGATCGCATCCAGCGTCGCAGACGAAAGAGGAAACGTGGAGAAATGGTTATTGAGATTCTCATGATTATTTATTTACTTTGGTAATTCGGAAACGTCGTTGTTTGCGCTTGTCTCGGGGGCTTTGTCGGTCCCTTTCTCTAAATCGGGCCACAATTTCTACATTGCCAGTGAATGTCGGTGGTGAGATTTCGTTTACCTCGGAGACGTACCGCTGGATGGAGAGCCAAGTATCGATTTTTTTCATACTAATATTTTCTTACTACTGCTGTTACTACTGCCTCGATACGAAACGTATCGTTGGGGTAGATGGGTTTGTACCGCTCATTGGCCGGTTCGAGATAATACTGATCGCCCTTTTTGCGGAGATATTTCATCGTGTACTCGTTGTCGATGCTCGCAATTACAATCTGACCCGGCTTGTAGGATGCGCGGCGCTCGACGACGACCATATCGCCCTCGCGAATACCCGCATCGATCATCGAATCGCCTTTCACCTTCAAGATGTAGCTCGATTCACGATTCGGAGTAAGAAATTCGTCGAAACTCATCACGTCGAGAAGCTCCTCTTCCGCTGGTGATGGAAACCCCGCTTCGACGAGCCCGAGCACGCGGGCGCCATCGCTCTCCAGGCGCTCTGGGATGAGACGCCCCGATCGATCCTTGCGGATAATCCCCTCGTCGATCAATTGTTCACAGCGATAATGGACCGCGCTCTTGGTGCTGTAGCCCCAGAGCTTCTGAAGCTCTGAAAACGACGGCATCCGCTTGTGATCTTTGTAGAACGACGCAAGCTTTTCGTGGTACTCATCCATACGATGAGTATATTAGAACGGTCGTTCTAATGCAAGTAATGGAGCTGTGGATAGCTGGCTATGCCCCCGCCATAAAGGGCTGCGCGAGCGTCCAGAGGCCAAAAGCTGTGTAGAAGACCATGAGGACAATCATCGGGAGTTGGCTGAGAATCACTCCCTTTGTTGTCGGGAAGAGGCGGCGCGCGATTCTGTGCGATACGACCGCGGCAAGCACATGTCCCAGCACAATCACAGAAAGCTGGATGTACCACACAGAATCCGCCTCGATGAGCGCGGGATTTATTTGATACTGGGCCGTACCGAATACATCGAGGCCTCTATGCAAAGGATCGGATACCTGTGCGATGAATTGCTGACCACTACTTAGAATCAGCGTAAAGTAATGCGCGAAATGGTATGCGATTGCAATCGGAAGCAATGAGTACGCAAAGGTGAGCATCAAGTCTGGAACAGAAAGCACGATCCTCGTAAGAAGTTTTGTTGCTGAGAGTGCGAGTGCGAAAAGTCCAAAAAGGAAGAACGGCATCGTAAGTAAAAGAAGAAGCTCAGTCGTGTAGAGCACCTCTGGCGAAGTGAGATTGAACGCAAAGATGAAATCCCACCATGCTCGCGTCTCACGCAAACCATCGACCACCGTCGAACCGAGCATGACGAGAATAAACAACAGCACCGCGATATGCGGTGCCCGCTCAAAAGCAAGTCGCTCTCCCGGAAGCGAGAGCGTGATCGAAGTCTCATCAAGCTGCACCGGCGCAACTTTCCCAATGAGTCCAAAAAACATATTGAAATACTCACCGTGTGCAAACCATGTCTGCACTCCAAATACAAAGCTCATCACGATACAGAGCGCAAGATAAAAGCAGAAGAAAACCGCGAGCATCACCGGAATCGCGCCGTACCCCGACATGAGCTCGATCCACAAAAGCACGAAAAAGAGAGCGGGTGCGACGTACGGTAGCCAACGAGGTGCCTCACGCTCCCGCGAATGAACGATCGCAGAGCAGATCGTATGGAATGGATTGATAAGTTTCCATAATCCCCCGACAACCGCTGTCATATATGCGAAAAGCAAAAGGAACAGTACCCAAAATATGTTCGGTGCCGGATTCGTAGTGAAATCTCCAGATCCCGCTATAGCTAGAAACACGATTACTCCCGCAAGCACGAGCCCGAGCACACTGAGTACTGCCGCGAGTTTACTCAGTCCCGGTACACGAATCGTTCGTAATCGCGCAGACATGTGGCCCGCAGGCTCGCTAAAGAGCATGAGTACCGCGCATGAAGCTACGAACGCGAGTGTCCCGCCGACAATGTAAAACCGCACCGGGAGCGGGAGTGTAAATTGTGTTCCAAACGCGTGCGCGGAGGCAATCGCCGGAAAGAAGAGCGCGAAGAATATCGCGAAGTACCGCATACTACGGCTGCACTTCAAGCGCACCGAGTTCTACCTTGCTTTTTTCGAGTTCGAACTCGAATCGGCCGCTCGCCTCTGCAACGAGCGTAAGCGAAGCTTCTTCACCAGGATGCAAATCGACACTCCGATCATATCCATGCAGGTGGAACTCCTCCTCTTCATCCGCGGTGATTGAGATTACGACAGTATCCCCCACGTGTGCGGTCAGCGTAGGCTCTCCTTTGACAAGCTTCTTATCTGCGACGACAAGTGTGAACGTTTTTGTGGTCGGCGCACTCGGAGAAACTACCCCCGCGAGATAATACGCAGCGCACGCAAGCACGATGAGCCCGATCCCGACGACTGCTATCGTTTTGAGATTCATGCGCGTTTCGAGTACGAGCGAACGAGGGAAAACGCAGCGAGGGCCAGTGCGACGAGGGAAAATGTGAGCGGAAGTCGCGACGAATCCGGAGATTTCTGATCATCGGCTTGATTCTTCACTACAGTCGTTGAGTACGGTGTCGCAACAGATTCTTCACCCTCGCGAAGATCCTGGGGATCGCGATCCCATGCGACGATTTTCCCGCCCCGATACGTCTGGTAGACCTTCCATACGAGCGTGGTTGAAGTCGCAGGCGCGCGACCAGAAAATGTAAACACATCCTTCTGATCAGCAGGGATTGATCCCCCGCTCCATATAATTTCGGTGATCTTGCCAGCGACGTCTTTCTTCAGCTGGATTCTCCACCCGGGCTTGACTATCGGTCGGACTCGATCGATCTCGGGTGGCACGAGGAGGCGCACACCAATTGTTGGTACCTCTTCTTCGGTTGGCACCGAGATAGAAAACGTCTCATTTTTCGAGGTAAAGGTCTCTGATGGTGATACGACGGAGTGTGCCGAGGCCGTAGCGGCGAATAAGAACGTCGCGATAAACGCGAGCACGCAGATGTATGTGCTCTTCATGTCGCGGATTATACGACTTCTCGACAAAAACGGTAGCGTCGCCATATACAATAGATACATGGACAAAAAGCTCATCACGACAGGGGTCGTACTTCTTCTGCTATTAATTGGAGGCACGACGGCGCAGAAAAATGAGGCCGTAGCGGAATTTCTCGCTGAGTTTATGGCACCATCCAGTCATAACGGTCTCGTACCTGTCGTGCGCGTAGTAGACGGCGATACGGTGATCTTGTCTATAGATGGACGCGATGAGAGCGTGCGCCTCATCGGCCTCGACACACCCGAAACAGTGGACCCACGAAAGCCTGTGCAGTGCTTCGGAAAGGAAGCGTCGGAGAAGGCGAAGACGATGCTTACCGACAAACGTGTTCGCATCGAGCGCGACCCATCGCAAAGCGAGCGCGATAAATACGATCGCTTGCTCGTATATCTCTATCTCGAAGATGGAACGTTGTTCAACAAATACATGATCGAGGAAGGATACGGGCACGAGTACACCTACATCACACCGTACATTCACCAACAAGAGTTTAAATCGGCTGAGGCTTTTGCGCGCACTGCGCAAAAAGGTTTGTGGGCACCCGGCGTGTGCGAATAGCAGTCCACAGACGGCAGAACGTACCGCAAATGCGTCGGTATACTAGGCACATGCGCGTATCTCGTCTTTTCGTTGCAATCAGCATGCTGGTTGCAATCTTCCCTTCTATATCGAGCGCACAATCTCCGTGTCCCGGTGGACATCTTGCGACGACGCAAGAATCCGCTGCTGCGAGTCCTCCCGGAAGTATCATCGCCGGTACGACATGGGTGTGTCCGGGCGATGCCGCGCTCGGAATCAACAGTGATGCAGGTGCCGCAAAAACATATCTGCGTTCAATCCTTTGTCCTCCAGACCGAGATAACTACGGTGGCATGGGCCCCGATGAAACTATCCGCAAGCTCGATGCGAAATTCGCTGTCTGCGCTGCGCGGTTCTTGAAGGCGATGAACACAAGTGGTTCTCCGTACTGCATCCGAGAGGGTGCACGTACTGTAGAAAAACAAAATTCATATGTTGTTCGCGGTGTAATCGCATGTACCAAGGGTGCGCAGTGTGAACATCCGCGCGGCATCGCGATCGATATAAACGTAGCTGCCAATCCTAAAGCACCGTGCTCCGAATATCAGCGAGCGCATACGGCAGCATCGGGGTATGGAGTCACGTTTTACCTCGGATGCAAAGATGCATACCACTTCGTGCCGGCAACCGCTGCATGCTCGAGCGGCGGCGTGAAGGCACCAACAGGACCAAGTATTCCGGGACAGCCAGCAACGCAGCCTGGCCAGCTCCCGCCTTCGTACTACGACTTCCCGCAATTCGCGCCGAGCGCAAATCCATTTCAAACGGGATTGACTTCAATGGTAATGTCCGCTCTTCCATCGCTCCTCGCGTCCCAGCTTGCACCATCGGTGCAGCCTGCGACGCTCACGCCCGTGAGTCCTATCGTGCAGATCAATCCGACAACACTTACGCCGGATGCGGCCGTTACTCCTGTCTCACCGATCACGCCGATTACACCTGTTTCTCCTGTCTCACCCATCACTCCTGTGACGACGAGCGGCTCGATTCAGACGCAAACAGGTACGAGCACTCCTTTCAATCAACTACAAAGTTCTCTCACTGCACAAACGGGTTCGAACAATCCGCTGACGGCACTCGATCAACTCCTCCAGATTGCAGGCGGGAGTCAGACTGGCACGAATACAAACATCCAGACATCGACTTCCGGACCTGTACAGTTGAATGACGATCTCACCGATGTGGCAATCGATGGCGCTGTGAGCGCAAGTTCGAGTGTCACACCAACGTCGAACCTCTCCTTTGGCCAAATACAGACCTCGTCCGGCGAGCCGATCGGGAGCGTGAAAAACAATGAAGTGTATGTGCAGCAAACATTTACGCAACACGCATCGAGCGCTAATCCCCTTCCCTCGTTGGGACAAAATACTACGAATCCGATGATCAAGGTGCTCACAGCGATTCGCGACTTCCTCGTACTTTTCCTGCAATATCTCCAGACGACTCATCGTGTCGTCCCTGGTTCGTGGAATCCGTACGCACGCACTGCGTAGACGCGCTTGTACATCTCTGGTATAGTTCGCCGACAAATGGGATTCACTAAATACACCTCGCAAGCGGAAAAAGAGCGCGTTCGCATGAACGAGCAGATCCGCGCAAAAGAAGTTCGTGTGCTCGGACCTGCTGGAGAAAATTACGGTGTGCTGTCCTCACACGACGCACTCGCAAAGGCTGGCGAGATGGGACTCGATCTCATCGAGATTTCACCGAACGCCAATCCCCCTGTGTGCAAGATCGCCGATTACGGCAAGTTTAAGTACGAGCAGAAGAAGAAAGACAAGGAAGTGAAGTCCAAGGCGAAGGTCACTGAGACCAAGGAAGCCCAGGTCAAGATCGGCACCTCGTCCAATGACATGAACATCAAGGCGACTAAGATCGGCTCATGGCTGCGTGAGGGCCACCGAGTCAAAATCGATCTCTTCTTGTGGGGACGCTATAAATACATGGAATTCGACTTCTTAAAGGACCGTTTAGAGCGGTTTCTTGCAATAATCCCGGAATCGTATAAAATCGCGGACGAGATCAAGAAGAGCCCCAAAGGCCTCTCGGTCGCGATCGAGCGAGATGCCTCACGAAAGGCGCCGTCCAAACCAGCGCTTAAAAACTCAGTTTCTGAGGATCTCACCGCTCAGGAGGAATAGTATGAAGACCAATAAATCATTCACAAAGCGCCTTCGCGTGACGCGAAAAGGTAAGGTACTCGCTCGCAAAGCGGGCCAAAACCATTTCAATGCAAAGCGCTCCGGCAACGAGAAACGTGAGAAAAGCCGCTTACGCGGAATGGAGTTTTCGAATGAGCTCCGCTCTCGTTTCCTTCCAAACACCTAATAATCATTTTTCTTGATATGGCACGAGTAAAACGAGGTACAACAGCCAATAAGCGCCGCCGCAACATCTTGAAGCAGGTCAAGGGGTATCGATTTGGCCGTTCGAAGAAAGAACGCATGGCAAAGGATGCGATCTTTCATGCTGGAACGCACGCATTCCGTCATCGTCGTACCAAGAAGCGCGAGTACCGCAATCTCTGGACGCTTCGCATCAATGCCGCTGCACGCGATGCAGGATTCTCGTATTCGAAACTTATGGGGGCAATGAAAAAGGCCGGTATGTCGATTGATCGAAAAGCACTTGCCGATATCGCGATGAATCACCCGGAGACCTTCACTCGTATCGCCGAACAACTCAAGAAATAAAGAAAACCCCGCCGAGAGGCGGGGTTTTCATTTAGAGAATAGTTTGAGCGTTTTTCCCGGTTGCAGACCACCCATCGTGGTTGTTGAAAACGAGCTGATTTCCCTCTTTCTGCTTCATAACCTTTTCGATCATCATTTCCACCAAGGCTTTCGGATCGGTCTCGAATACGATGTTGTCATTAGGACGATGCGCAGCGTCGATCAAGAGGTCAAGGAGTTCATCGGTATCGGATTGACCGCGCAGGACACCGATCACGCGGTGGTCTTCAAAGGCAACCGCGAATTCATTGATCGTGCCGACACGTCCAGGGCCGATCACCATCGCGTCACAGGAGCGTACGAAGAGCAAATCGCGACCCGAGTACCCGAAACCCGTATAGACGACCACATCCATGTAGTCGAGCGGCAATCGATATACTTCAAGATGCTCTCGCTCAGTCGCCGCAGGAGAAAATCCGATTGAAAAGCCGCATTCATCCTTCGCGCCCATGGCTGAATAAAACGGAAATCCCGTAGTAGCACCTGTCACCGTGATCCCGCCATGCCGTGCAATCTCCCGACCGAGCTCTTTTGCCTTTTCAAACGCGTCGAGTCCCGCGTAGGTCGTATCAGCCGCACCAGAAACGCCCACCTTTATGACCCCGTATCCATCGGGTAGCCGACAAAAGTTCTGCGGAACCGCGGAATGGTTCGGATGGAGCATTTTCTTCATCATTGTTGAAGTATTATAGCATCCTCTCAGAAATCGAGGGTGATCGAATCGTCTTTTTCTGGGACGATCGCATCGACACCGAAAAAATCTTTGACCCGCTGCGCAAAAAAGATGGAAGACTTCGGCTCACCCATAGTGACAAAGACTCTTTCAAGTGAATCTCCCGTCCGTTCTACGAAGTTCATGAGTTGGTCGCGATCTGCGTGACCCGAATAGCCTGAAAGAGTCGCTACCTGCGCGCGAACATGGATCCATTCATCGTCGATGACGACCTTTTTTGCGCCGTCTTGAAGTCTGCGACCCAATGTGCCAGGTGCCTGGTAGCCGACAAAAAGGATCGTCGAATCTTTGTCGCTCAAATAATACTTCTCATGTCCTCTGATGCGGCCCCCTGCTGACATACCTGCGCCACCAATGATGACCTTCGGATTCGGTTCGTCATGGATATCAGCAGATTCTTTTGTGCTGTGCGTCACCGTGAGACCGGGGAAATCAAATGGATCATCACCATGTTTCAGACGCTCCTGCACCGCAGGGTTGAAAAGCTCCGCGTAATTACGAAACACGGGCGTGATGCGTGTCGCAAGCGGGGAATCGAGAAAGATTGGAATCGGGGCCATGCTGCCGCTCTCGACGAGCGCATTAATTTCATAGAGAAGCACCTGCGTGCGCTCGATCGAAAATGAAGGGATGAGAAGTGTCCCTTTGCGCGCACGGATCTCTTCGACATGCTCTCTGAGATGCTCGGTGCGCTCGGATTTCCCGTCGTGGAGTCGATCACCATACACGCTTTCTATCACAACGTAATTTGCGCCCTTCGGGCTTTCGGTGTCGCGCAGAAGTGGTTCGGGAGAATTACCAAGATCGCCGGTGAAAAGAATTGTGCGTCCACTACGCGTCATTTTAATAAGCGCGGAACCGAGAATGTGCCCCGCATCAAGAAATTCGAGATGAACGTCTGCAATCGAAAATGGTGCGTGATAGTCGTGACCTCTCCAGAGTGCGACCGCGCGCTCTACATCCTCCTTCTCGTAGAGCATGTCGCACGCGTGTTGGACCGATTCTCGTTGCATAATCCCGAGTGCATCTTCAAACATAAACGCCGCAAGATCTTTCGTTGCTGCCGTCGAGTAGATATCTCCACGGAATCCTTTTTGGACGAGTCGCGGAATACGACCGATATGATCGGCATGCGCATGTGTCACGATAAGTGCCGAGATCGACTTGGAATCATATGGAAACGGCACGAAATTACTGTCGTCGCATACATGCTCTTGCGCAAGCGACCCGCAATCGACGAGGATCTTCTTCTCTCCAATATCGAGCAAGAAATTTGCACCTGTGACCGAGCCCGTCCCCCCACAAAACGTAAGGGTCGATTTCATAGGTGACGAGAATACGCCCAAGCGAAAATACCGCCGATTAGATCAAGTACGAGGTCTTTGAGCGTGTCGAGCTCATAGCTCATGTGCGGTGAACGCGGGAACGACAAGACATATTCCATGAGCTCCCATGCAAGACCGACTATGAGAACGCTTATGAGTACGTAGAATAGGCGCGGAGATATTCGAAAGAAGTACAAAAACCACATGGCAACGAGCCCAATGTAGATGCCTCCCAGTGTATGCAGCATCGAATCAAACCATGGATACGTAAGCGAGTAGATATACCCATGGAAATAGTCCAGGTAGATAAAGGCGTACGCGATGATGAGAAAAACGGCGACTCCGGAGAAGAAAATCTTTGTCACCAGCGAATTTTATCATTTAAAAGGGGCTGCCTCGCAGCAACGCCAGCACTCTCGGATGCTCGTCGCAGCCCCGAAACCACAAAACACCACCACCAGGATTCGGTGAGGTGTTGCTGTGGGGCGGCAGATACGATAAAGCCTGGCTCATTAGTCCAGGTGGGAACCCGCAGCGGTTTCGTCTGAAATCCTTGCCTGCCGGCAGGCAGGTCGAAGGTTCTCATTGGAATACCGACTATAGAAGGCTACCCTAATCTTTACCAAGCAGGTTTTAGTACCCACCGCTTTGCGCAGTATATCAAATGCGCTGTACAAGCCGTGAAGATCAGCCGAGGTGCTTCTTGAGCTCCATGATGTGACTATGGTGGGGGTGGAATTGCGTGGTGTGGAGTTTATCGCCTACAACATGGAACATCGCGTGCGGAGAAACACCTTCTGGATGATGTTCGGTTTGGAATACTTTGTCTCCCTGCACTTTAAAAATCGGCCGACTTGTGTCTACTTTGCCGTTTTTTATGTCGTATATGTGCCCTTTGTCGCGATCCATCGCCATGATAGGCCGTGCGGTGTGGAATCCTCCAGCATGACCGTACGTCGACTGGTGAAGGTATTCCATTGCCATAGATCTATTTTAGCAAGGTATTGAACTCCTTTCCGTAGAGAATATCCTCGTGCGAAATCTTATAGTCGACGATTTCTTCTGGCTTAAACCAGTGAGGAATTTCCATGTTTGCTTCATCTACCGAGCCCGATGCGTGGATGAGATTGCGGATTGCACGATCGTCGAGATCTGCCATTTGGTAGGAATCAACGACAAAATCGCCACGGATCGTGCCGATTTGTGCCCCGCGTGGCTCGGTGCCACCGGTGATTTTGCGGACGAGCTCTACCGAGTGTCCTCCCTGCCATACCATCGCGATCACAGGACCCGCAGTGAGGTACGTCTTCAAATGACCTACAACCATGTCGCCGACTGCGATCGGATCCATCGATGGTGGTGTCTCCCCTTTCTTCTGATAGCTCGCGATTGATTTTTCACCGACATTTTTCTTCCAATTTGGATCGAGAAGATAGTGTCCTTCGACTTGCTCCGCTGTCGGTACCATGAGCTTCATCGCGACAAGTTTAAGTCCCAATCGTTCATAGCGACTCATGATTTCACCGATGAGTGCGCGTTGAATGCCGTCTGGTTTGATAATGACGAGTGTTCGTTCTTCTGATGGATGATTCATAGCGGCCATACTACCGTATTTGAACGATTTATCCAGTTATTTAGCTATAAATCGAAATCGGGGACGGTTGTGGCTCGTGAACTTCGCCGTGACCAAACTTGCGGCGGATGTCTTCTTCTACAACGGCGCGATCGACGCCAAATCGGGCATAGGAGAGCTCTTTGAGCGCCTCGATATTCGAGTGATCGAAGTTTGGCAGCTGGAGCGATTCGATGGTGAATGGTCGCGCGGGCACGCCGTGTGTGAGGAGTGAGACAACGGCGGTACGGTTCGGAAGATTTTCAAGATCCTTTGCGGAAAATACGGGAGCAAACTGTTTTTCGAGAAATTCCGCGTCGGTCGTACCGATGCGCATGGCGATTTTAGTCCCCACGTTACCGATCACTGCATCACGAATATCTTCTTCGAGCTGTGCGATAAATTGGTGGGCAACGGTGAGCGAAAGCTTATATTTTCGCGCTTCAGAGAGAATCGTGGAAATACTTGGCGTGGCAAAGTTTTGGAATTCATCGATATAGAGGTAGAAGGGTGGCAAGTCACCTTTTGTATCTACACGCGAAAATGCTGCCTGAAGGAATTTAGATACAAGGACCAGTCCCAAAAGCGATGTGTTGCGATCACCGAGTTTGCCCTTCGAGAGATTTGCGAGGAATATCTTCTTCCCATCCATGATCTCGCGGAAATTGAAAGCTGATTTTTCCTGTGCCACGATCGGCCGCATGATGTCATTAGCCAAAAAGACATCAAATTTACTGGAGATGTATGGTGTGATGTTTTCAAGAGACGCATCGCCCCCGGCTTGCTCCGCGATTTTTCGCCAGAATTGCACAATGATCGGATTCGGGCAGCGTGAGAGCTTCAAATTGCGAAATTGCGAGTCCGCGAACACGCGAGGAATTTCCACAAACGTCGACCCTGTCACGGGATCTTCCACCACGAGCTGCACCGCGTTGCGGTAGTACTGCTCGAACATGGGGCCAAATGCTTCCGGCACGTCTGAATAGAGCTTACGAAAAATGCCATACACCTCGTCGATCACAAATGTCTTCATTTCAGGCCGCGACGTATCGTATTCGAGCATATTGAGTCCCATCGGTCGCTCGGTATATGCAGGATCGAAGTAGATCACGTCTTGTGCGCGCTCGGGTGGTACCGCCGCAAGAATATCCTCTATGTCGTTGCCGTGCGGATCAATAAATGCCACTCCTTCGCCGTTTTTCATGTCTTCGATGATCATGTTCTTTATGAATCCGGTCTTACCGGTACCGGTTTGGCCAATCACGTAGCAGTGGCGGAGTCGATCTTGTGGTGCAAAGTGCACTCGTGTCTCGTCCGCTCCATAGCGATTGACGCCGATTGCGATACCCTCTCCCCCGATTTCTACCGGCGCAGGAGCTTGCTTGCCAACAGACTTCTTGAGTTCACGTGATGTCGTGACACGCTCTGCGGTGAAATGAAAGAGCGATGATATTTCAGCGAGCGAAAGTGGCATCGCGATCGAAGATTCGAATGTGCGGTAGGTGAAATCTCGCAAGAATCCGCTGAGGCTCCAGTTCGACACCCGTTCGAAGGTGAAGTGATTTCCTTTTGCGTCGTCGAATTGATTGAGCGGTGCGATAAGATTCTGCAGGAGATCATCTGCGCGTGCCTCTGTCGGGCCCGATGTGACGAGGCGAATGAGTGTCGGCGCGATACGGGTCTTCACTTTGCGCGTGATCGCCTCTGTAGCGACTTGATCCGACGTCGGGCGCTGCATGCCGTCGGGCTTTTTCTCTGAATTAAAAAGTCCCTTTGTCACATCTCGAAAGACTTCTCCGATCTCGGTCTCCGGCACCTTGAACGCCTCTTTAGTCGCGACACCCTTTTCGAGTTCGCGGATAATCTTCTTGTAGTGCTGGTTGTAGCGGTCACCCTCGCTGCCGACGATCATCTGTAGGGCGGCACCCTCGCCGTGTTTTGCGATCTTAGCAAACGCCGCGAGCACGATGTTCATCGGATCATGTTCAAACATTTCGGGCGTCTTGATGGGATACGCGGGATGCTTTGCAAGCTGTGCGTATGCAGCTGCGTGAGCGCCGTTGTAATTGAAAATATTATAATCACCACGACTCTCAAGAATGCGTGCATTGGGAAATACGGACGAGATGAGGCGCTCGGCGAGTGTCTTTTTTGCGCGAGGGATCGCCAAATAGAGCGCCACGGATTCCGATCCCTCGGGGACCGCAATCTCAAGCGAGAAACCCTCATTGTGATCAACGAGCGGCAAGAGTCCCGCATAGAGCTGCTCAGAAGAAGCGAGGAGTTGCTCGAGTTTGAGCGGTTGTTGATCAGGCGTTCCCTCCCCATGCGACTGTGGATGTACTTCAAAGAGGACAAGGTGGAGTGCGCGATTCACTTTTTCTGGCAATCCTCCTTTATCTGGCAATCCTTCCGCGAGATAGCGCACAAGCGCGCGATGAAAATCATCTTCAAGATGCGGATTTTTCAACCGTGCGGCGACTGAAAGCGCATTTTTAATCCCCTGCTGAGCAACGATGTCCAAAAGCCCATCCAATTGCTTGTCGTGCTCTTCGGGCTCGAGTTTCAAAAGCTGCCGCATCGTCTCGTGCTCGGCCATGATCACCTGCTCGTGGAGAATTGTTGCAGTGGGCTCTTCCGCATACTGCGCAATCTCGCGCTTTGCGATACGCTCCGTCTCAAATTGACTGGGTGTCACCTCGAGTTCCTGCTCTTTTTCCCGTACCCGCTCACGCAAATATGCCAATTCCTCCTCGGGAGTCTTGAATTTTGTGACGACAGCGTCGACCGAAGGGCGGCCGACTTGTTCGTATCGCTTCGGGGGCATGCAAAAAGTATAGCACTCCCGCCTTTTGCGACGGGACGCGCTTTATTCTTTCGTGAGAATTTCGGGACCGTCTGCAGTCACGATAACGGTGTGCTCGGCGTGCGCCGAACGTGATCCGTCTTTTGTCGTGTATGAATGCCCATCTTTTCCCACAAAGAGATCGCCGGAGCCCAAGGTAAACATTGGTTCGATTGCGATCACAAGTCCCTCATCGAGCGCGGTACCACTTCCCGGTGCGCCAAAATTGGGTACGTGCGGTTCTTCATGCACATGCTTTCCCACGCCGTGCCCTGAGAGATTTTTCGGATATCCAAACTTATTTTTCTTGGCGAAACGCTCTACGGCATAGCCGATATCACCCGTCGTATTACCCACACGCGCCTCTGCGATGCCAAGCATCAGAGCTTCAGTGGTCCCGCGGACGAGCCGAAGATCTTCAGGATTGTGCCGAGTGCCCGCGATTACCGTGACCGCATGGTCTGTATAAAGTCCCTCGTGGACAATGCCGAAGTCGAGGCACACTACATCACCTTCTTCGATGAGCATGTTGTTTTCCGCAGCTGGGCTGTGGACGATCACTTCATTGACCGACACGCAGAGCGCGGACGGGTATGGATGCTCGTCTTTCCGACCCTTGTACCCCAAGAACGCCGGTCGATCACCGTCTTTTTCCACCATGTCGCGCGCCTTTTTCTCAAGCTCGGCCGATGTAATGCCCGGCTTCACCATCTCGGAGAGAATACGTACGTGGCGCGCGAGCCGGCGCCCACCTTCGCGCAAGATCTTTATTTCTTCCTGCGTCGTAGCAATCATGTAAGTTTGAGTGCCTTCAAAATATTCTGATGAATTGTGTCTACATCAGGCTCACCGTCGATTTCGTGGATACTCCAGCCGAGATTGCGGAGCTCTTCCATAGATGGAACGACGTGCTCCTTGTACCAAGCAAAGCGACTCGCGATCGCCTCGTCCTTTGCATCGTCTGCACGACCGCGTGCGATGAGGCGTTGTTTGGCGCTCTCCGGTGTGAGTGTAAGTGCGATCACCTGTTTTTCAGCGCGACCGAAGATTTCCATCATGTCGTTCGCTGCACGTGATTGATCAGGACGACGGCATGTCCCGTCCAAAATCAGATGCTCAGTGCCCTGGAAGGAGGAATTCAACATCCCGGTAAGTAGGTAGATCGGCATAAACGATGGCACGAGTCCCCCCGAGAGCACGATCTCACCGGTTTTTTTTGCCAGCGGCGTGCCGCTTTCCATAAATGCACGGAGTAGATTACCCATCTCAGGACGCAGCACACCCCTCTCAGAATCGGTTTCTTTCAGATACTTCTCGAGCAGATCGCACTGGGTACCCTTTCCAGACCCAGAGATGCCGAAAAATGCGACGGTAAGCGGATGCATATTTAGATAGCGTAGCCTTCTTTGCGCATGATTTCCAGCACTTGATCAACCGTCTCGTTAAGCGCACCATCCGCATTGATGACGCGGTAATCGTACTGAGGAGCATGTGTCCGCAATTCTTCTTGTGTGATCTTCATGCGCGCCTCAAATTCCTTATCGCTCCACTCAGGGTTTCGTGCCTTCAAGCGCGATCTGAACTGATCAATCGACTCAGGCATGATGAAAATAGTTGTCGCACCGTATCGGTGCTTCAAAAGTCGAGCTCCTTCAATATCTACTTGCGCGAAAACGATGTGATTGTCTTTCATGCGAGTCTCGAGATCTGGGAAGTAGATGCCGTAGGATGTATTGAGTGTGGGGACAAAACGATGCTCAGGAATATTCCCTGCATTCATTTCTTGATCGAAGCGCTCTTGTGAGAAGAAGTGGTAGTCGACACCTTCGACTTCACCGGGACGCATTACGCGCGTCGTCGCAGTCACCAAGCGATCGCACTTCCCAGGGAAACGTTCCATGATTTTTTTGATGATCGCGTTCTTACCGCTGCCCGAAGGGCCTGCGAGCACGACCACTTGTTTTCCTGTCATGGCAGAAATCTACCATGAAAAAAGCGCCAGTGTACTGGCGCTTTTTATATTCCGTGCGGAGATTTTAATATTCCCTGATCGAAGTTTGAGCGTCAATCTTCTTCACAAGGTCCAAGACCACGGAGACGGCGATCAGCAGTGCCGTACCACCGATGGTGATCGCGGTAATACCGGTGATTCCTTGGAGAACGATCGGCATGACTGCGAGCGATCCCAAGAAGAGCGCGCCCACGAGCGTGATGCGCGTAATGATGTTGCCGAGATACTCCGACGTCGTACCGCCGGGGCGTACACCTGGAATAAAGGCACCATTTTTCTGGAGGTTTTTCGCAATTTGGTGTGGCTCAAACGTGATCGCCGTGTAGAAGTACGTGAAGATAAATACGAGGAAGAAGTAGAGCGTGCCGTACACCCACTGATTTGCAAGACCATTCACGACCCCCTGCGCAGCCGAGGCAAGCCATGCGATGTCGACACGCGCCACGAATGTCGCGATCATCTGTGGGATAAGCAAAAACGAGAGCGCAAAGATAATTGGAATCACGCCTGCCTGATTCACGCGCAGCGGAAGGTAGGTCGAGATACCGCCCAACACTTTGGTGCCACGTACACGTCGAGCGTATGTGACTGGAATTGGTCGCTCCGCTTCTGTGATAAACACGACACCCGCGGTGATTGCGAGCGCTGCAGCAACAAACCCGATATATGCGGGCAGCTGTGTCACATCAAACGTGAAGAGTGCCTGCGAGATCGTAGCAGGGAGTCGCGCCACGATGCCCGCAAAGATGATGAGCGACACGCCATTGCCTACGCCGAATTCGGAGATGAGTTCACCGATCCACATGAGGAGAAGCGAACCAGCAGCGACCACGCAGATGTTGGTTGCGAGCTGGAACACAGAGAGTGCCGGGACGACACCGTTTTGCTGGAGGAGCAAGATAAATGCAAACGCCTGCATAAATGCGAGTGGGACGGTGAGGTAGCGAGAGTATTGCGAGAAACGCTGTCGGCCGGCGTCCCCTTCTTCCTGGTACATCTCCTTCAAGCGCGGGATAAGGATCGTCATGAGCTGCATTACGATCGATGCGGTGATGTAGGGACCGACGCCGAGCATCACGATAGAGAGATTCGAAAAGCCGCCGCCGGAGAAGATGTTGAGAAGTCCGAAGAATTGGTTGCCACTCAAGAATGCCTCGAGTTGGATCGCATCAACGCCCGGGATTGGAATAGCGGCCAGCAAACGGAAAATGACGAGCGCCCCGAGCACGAAAAGAATTCGTGCGCGCAACGTCTCGTCTTCTACGACAAGCTTTACCTTCCTCAAGAATGATTCCCACATAGGATTTTATTCAGCTGCTACTTCCTTCTTCTTTGATGTTCGTGTTCCAAGATCCACAGTCCCCCCTGCTTTTTCGATCGCCGCGCGAGCCGTCGAAGTCGCGGGAATGTGTTTGAGTGTAAACTTCTTTGATGTTTCGCCACCGACAATCTTTACCATCTGACTGCCGCGGACGAGACCGCGCTCGACGAGCTGCGCACGCGTAATTTCTCCTGCGCTAAATACTTTGTCGAGAACCGAGAGCGAAATCGCACGCGCATGGTTGCGCGCAATCACGGTACGACCACGGTTCTTGCCGTATCCACGGCGCTTAGGGATTTTCTTGATGATGTCGCGCATTTCTGGGCGCACCTTGTGACCCGCACGTGCAGTCTGTCCCTTGCCTCCCCGGCCGGATTGCTTGCCGCGGCCAGAACCCTGTCCGCGTCCTACGCGGCGGTATGAGCGCTTGCCTGAGCGGACGAGTGTGCTGAGATTTGCCATATTATTTTGTCTGCATGAGTGCGGACAGTGCTTCGACAGCGGCACGAGCATTGTTGATTGGATTCTTTGAACGCGAGAGAAGCTTCGCTGTCACATCGGAAATACCAGCGAGTTCGAGCACTGTTCTTACCGACGAACCGGCCACGAGTCCTCGGCCCGGAGATGGGCGGATCTCCACAACCGATGCGCAGTATTTTGCCTCCACATTGCGACGGATCGAGCGATTTTTCGTAAGATTGAGCGAGATCATGTGGCGCTTTGCGGCACGTGTAGCCTTCTCGATTGCAAGCTGCGTGTCTGCGGCCTTGCCGACGCCGACGCCGACGCGACCCTTCTTGTCACCAATTACGATAGCTGCAGAGAAATTGAAGCGGCGACCGCCTGCCATCACGCGGGCGACACGGCGAATACCGATCATCTTTTGTGCAAATTCAGAGCGCTCGCGCTCAGGACGATTGCCACCACGGCGCGCTCCGCGCTGTCCACCTCGACGATCACCACCGCGCTCTGGACGACCCTGGCGCACAGGCTGAGCAGCCGACTGAGTCGGGGCTTCCGTAGTTGTTGTGTTCTGTGTGTCTTCAGCCATATCGATTGATTAAAATTCTAAACCTGCTGCCCGTGCTGCGTCTGCAAAAGCCTTGATCGTACCGACGTACTGAAATCCTCCGCGATCGAAGACGACTTTCTTGATTCCCTTCTCACCCGCGCGCTTCGCCATAGTAGCTGCTGCCTGCTCTGCGCGCTCGCGTGGTGTCTTTGCCTTCTCATCGAGCGATGAGACCGATGCGATTGTGAGACCCTTGGTGTCGTCGATGAGCTGCGCGGTGATGCGCGTGTTTGACTTGTAGATAGAAAGTCGCGGGCGCTCAGGTGTGCCGGAGACGCGCGCGCGAACGCGTCGGTGTCTGCTCTCTCGTTTTGCTCGTGCGATTGATGTAGCCATACGATTTATCCGACAACTTTCTTACCCTGTTTCATGCGGACGACCTCTCCTTCGTAGCGGATTCCCTTGCCCTTGTACGGCTCAGGCTTCTTGATCGAACGGACGGACGCTGCAAACTGTCCGACCACCTCCTTATCTGCACCTGAAATTGAAATGATGTTTTTGTCGATCGCGACCGTAAGACCCTCAGGGACGGACACAAGAACCGGGTGGGAAAATCCGACCGAAAGCTTGATTTGCTTACCTGCGAGCTCGGAGCGGTATCCGATTCCTTCTACCTGCAGCTTCTTTACAAACGGGGTGTTCACACCCGCGATCATGTTGCGGACATGCGAAGCGTAGGTACCCCAGAGCGCCTTCGCGAGGCGACTGCCATTTGCAGGATTGACTGCGACCGCACCATTTGCGACTTCGATCTTGATCGCTGGGTGTACGAGCTTCTTCAGCGTGCCCCCCTTCCCCTTCACCGTGATCTCGCCGGATTGGATCGAGACGTCGGTGCCTGCGGGAACAGTGATTTCTTTTTTACCAAGTCGTGACATATGCGTTACCAAATTTCGAAAAGCGCCTCCCCGCCGACGTTTTCCTTACGTGCTTCCTTATCGGTGAGGATTCCCTTTGGAGTAGAAAGAATGAGTGCGCCCTGTCCATAGCGAACACGGGTGATTTCCTTTGCGCCTTTGTAGAGGCGGCGACCCGGCTTCGAGATACGCTTCACACCCTGGATTCGGTGCTCACCATTTGCAGTGTACTTGAGCACGACATCGAGCGTCTTTTTTACCTTCTTGCCCTTCTTTTCGAGTCCGGTGATGAAGCCAGCATCTTTGAGCTTCTCGGCAATTGCCATTTTGAATGACGAAAATGGGACAGACACGGTTGAATGCTTCACCGCACCGGCGTTGGTGAGACGAATGATGAAATCTCCTACGGGATCAGATACCATACAAAATTACCAAGATGACTTCTTAATGCCCGGAATATTTCCCTCAAGAGCCTCCTCGCGGAAGCAGATGCGGCAGAGATTGAAATCGCGCATAAAACCGCGCGGGCGACCGCACTTGAAGCAGCGACGAACCGTGCGCGAAGAAAACTTCGGCGTGCGGTTTGCTTTTACGATCATTGATTTCTTGGCCATGTAGTTTTTTGACCCGCACATTGCGGGTGCCTGAAGAGAGATTGAAGCCCGTGCACCTCGCCTTTCGGCCTAGGTTATCGAGGCTTCGCTCGTGACTCGATTCTTCCGATATTCCCGAGGGAATCAGGCAAAAAATTGAGCCCCCTGCGAGGCCTCAGAAATATACGCGAAGCTCTGTACGAAGTCAACAAAAGAAACAGGGCCGCTGAGGCGGCCCTGCGATCGGTGAGAATCAGCTACCGTATGCCAAGATCTTCGATGAGTTGGCGCACGCGACTTCCCGGCGTACTTGAGGGAGGCACAGCGGAGCGCGGATCGAATTTGATTTCGATCCCGAAGACTGCGAATGCATCAATGAAGAGCGCGATACAGCCTTGGCCGAATCCGGGAACGATCGCGAGCTGGTTGCAATTGATGCTGCATTTCCGCTCGACATCGCCCACGGTATGGGCGTCTGGCCATACATACCTGATCGTTGTGACGATCCGCGGAGAGATCGTATCGATGCCGATATGCCTGACGCGTCTCTGAAACGCGCGCTCGAGAAATTCCGCCGCGAAGAAATCTTCGATCGGCGTACTGCGAAGAATTCCCTTCCGTGCATCATCAAGCTGATGCAACGGACCACCCTTCCAACCGAAGCGCCTGAGGCGCCGCGCAAGTTCGTCCATCTTGGACTGTCGCATTCGCAAGCCTCCGTCGTTCTCGGAACACACTACCGATATGCGCAACTGCTCGCAAGATATCAATTTTTCTGCAAATACATCGAGAAGGTGCGGCGCTTGCCTGCTTCTACCTTGCCATGGCGACGTGTGAGGTGGCGGTGTGATTTTTGTACCTTATGTATCTGGAAGTGCGGCTCGAAAAATGCGATCGCGTCCTCTTCGGTCCATACGTATTCATAGACCCCCATTTTGGGATGGATATAGGCCCCTGCTTCGTCTGCCGGGTGTTCCTTTAAGAGCCGCTTTACGTTGAGATCTTCATCGGCGAGATGTGATTTAAAAAAGAGCCACCCTCCGGGCTTTAATATACGCACGATTTCTTTCAAGAGCGCTTCGCGCTCGGATTTTTTCAAAAAATGCGAGGTCATCATGTCGAGGACGAGCGTCGCAGAGCTATCCCCCTCGGGAATCGGCTCATCGATCGAATGTACTGCAAATTCAAGCGGCAGATCCTGCGCAGCACTCTGCGCCTCCCCGATTGCCACATCAGAGATGTCGTACCCAGATCCTCGCATCCCATAGCTCTCCGCGAGATAGATCAGATTGCGTCCATTGCCCGTACCGAGATCCACTACCTTTGCAATCGGATTTAGAAACTCACGACCGTACTCGCGCTCCAGCCAGCGGGTGAATTTGACGAGGTCTTCCGAGGGATCGGTGGAAAGTGCGAGATGCTCGCTCGAGCGGTATTCCTTGTTCCAGAATTCTTTGTGCTTACTCATGTAGCTGAACTATACAATCCACAAATGAAAAGTCCCGGTTGCCCGGGACGTTTCTACTTCTTCAAAGGAATGCCGAGGTAGCGAAGATACGCTTCTGCTTCTTTCTTGTTCTTCGCTGTCGTGACGATCGTAACTGCAAGGCCAAAGATATCCTTCGATTCTTCGTCGGAAGTCTCCGGGAACACGATGTGCTCCTTGAAGCCGATCGTATAATTTCCCATTTCATCGATCGCTTTTGCGTCGAGGCCACGGAAGTCTTTTACGCGTGGGAAAACGATATTGATGAGCTTTTCGAGGAACGAATGCATGCGTGCACCGCGGAGTGTCACCTGGAATCCAGCCGGATCTCCCACGCGCGACTTGAAATTCGCGATCGATTTCTTCGCACCACGAAGTGCAGGTGCCTGGCCCGAGATCTTTGTGAGACGATCTTTGATCATCTCGATGCGCTTCTTGTCTTTCTGTGAACCGATTCCAGAGGAAATGATGATTTTCATCACGCGTGGTGCCTGCATCACGCTCGTGTAACCGAAATCGCCCTTAAGCGCTTCAAATGTCTTTTTAGTTGTCGTTGTAGCTGTGGTCATAGATTTAGAGTTCCTGTCCGCTCTTTACGGCGACGCGCGTGCGATTGCCCTCTGTGCCACGGACGATCTTGATTCGTGTGCGCTTGCCTCCCTTCGGATCGAGCAACATCACGTTTGACGCGTGGATTGGCATTGGCTTATCGACAATTTGACCCTTTCGTCCTGCCTGGGTCGGGCGGCGGTGGCGCTTCACCAGATTGAGGCCATCAATCACCACCATATTTTTTTGTGGAAGCGCGGTTACGATCGTACCCTCCGAACCTTTCGATTTGCCGGCGATTACCACGACCTTGTCTCCTTTCTTGAGTTTCATATGCAAAGAATTAGACGATTTCCGGTGCGAGAGAACCGATTTTCTGATAGCCGCGATCGACGACTTCGCGTGGGATTGGACCGAAGACACGGTTTGCCTTTGGTTCTTTTGGTTCTTTACCGCTTCCGGTGATGAGCACGACTGCGTTTTCGTCGAAGCGAATATACGAACCATCCTTGCGACGAAATGCTTTCTTCGTGCGGACTACGACCGCGCGATGCACTTCCTTCTTTTTCACTGCCTTTCGAGGTTGCGCTGTCTGGATCGAGAGAACGAGCTCGTCGCCAATCTCTGCGTAGCGACGCTTTGAACCACCAAGAATCTTGAATACACGTCCGATCTGGCCGCCGGAGTTGTCTGCAATCTTTACGAGTGATCGGTCCTGCAACATACAAATTTACTTCACGATAATGAAGCGTTTGAGCTTCGACATTGGTCGGGTCTCTTTGATGGTCACCTTGGTGCCGACCGGTGTCGTATTTCCCTCATCGTGTACGAGGTACTTCTTCGTGCGGCGCATGTATTTCTTGTACTTCGGGTGCTTCACATAGCGGTCCACCGCGACAGTAGCCGTGTCCTTCATCGCCGATTTTACGACGATGCCTTCGAGGGTCTTTCCGATTGTAGTTTTAGTTTCCATACGTCTTATGCTGTCTTTTTGGTCTGGGCTACCTTACGTGAATTGATTTCTGTGAGCAAGCGTGCGATCTCTTTGCGAAGTGTGCGGCCCTCGCGGACGTTGCGAGTGCGCGATCCTGCGCCGCCGAAGCGAAATGCACGAAGCGCTTCGCGCTTCTGCGCAATATCCTTCTGCATATCTTCGATTGCCTGTGATTTCAAATCTGCCATATTTTATGTTCGTGCGATCACACGTACTTTGAGCGGAAGCTTCGTTCCTGCCTTGCGAAGCGCTTCGCGCGCGATTGCTTCGGGTGCACCGTCGATTTCAAAAATGATTCGTCCTGGACGGACATCGAAGGTGTAGCCCTGGAGATCTCCCTTACCGGAGCCCATGCGTACTTCTGAAGGCTTCTTTGTGAATGGTCGATCTGGGAAGATGCGTGTCCAGATCTTTGCGCTTTTTCCGCCGGCACGCGAGAGCGCGCGACGAGCAGCTTCGATCTGGTTCGAGGTGACGCGGTGTTGTGAGAGCGCCTTGAGACCAAACGATCCAAACGCGACCGTAATACCGCGAGTCTCCGGCTTTACGCGGCGTGCGCCTCGGCGGCGTCCCACCTGCCATTTTCGGTATTTGGTTTTCTTTGGTGCCAACATAGTAGTGTTTATGCGCGTTCAGCGGTGTCGAAAATCTCTCCGCGGTAGATCCAGACCTTGATACCGATCACTCCGTACGGGAGGTACGCCTGTTCGCGTGCAAAATCGATATCTGCACGAAGTGTTTGCAGTGGTACGCGGCCACGCTTGATCTCTTCTGAGCGGCTCATTTCTGCGCCGCCCAAGCGACCTGAGATTCCGATACGCACTCCTTGCACATCACGATTTGCCATGACTTTCTCTACGGTCTGCTTCAAGACGCGGCGGAATGTTTGTCGCTTCTCGAGTCCCTCGGCAACCATGTATGCAACAACTGGTGCCTGGCTCTCAGGGGAGCGCACTTCTTCGACATCGAGCTTGATCGAGACCTTGCCCGCACCCTTTACCTTCTGTGCCACCTCTTCAATTTCCTTGATGAGTTTCTGGCTTCCTTCTCCCCCGCGGCCGATGACGAGTCCCGGTCGCGAAGTCTTGATAAGGATGCGAATGACATTTTGGCTGCGCTCGATTTCGACAGACGTGACGTACATGCCGCGCAGACGCTTCTTGAGAAAGCGGCGGACCGTCGTGTCGATCATCACGTTTGTTCGGTACTCAAGCGGAGTCTTCGCAAACCAGCGAGATTTCCAATCACGGATTATTCCGAGTCGATGTGCGTATGGATGTACTGTGTGTGTCATATATATTATTCCGACTTCGATTCCTCCTTTTTCTTGGCAGCTTTCTTTGCAGTTTTCTTTGCGCGCACAGGCTTCTCCACTTTCGGCGCGAGCTGTGCAAGCTCAAGCGTGACGATAGACATAGTCTTTGCGTACCGTGCTGCGCGACCACGAGCCTTCGGCATTACGCGGCGCATCACGAGTCCCTTGTTGACTGCGATTGTCTTTACGAAAAGATTCTCCGCTGATCCCCCTCGCGTACGTGCATTGGCAACAGCAGAGTTGAGGAGTTTGAGCACTGCCTCAGAAGATTTCTTCGGAAGAAACGTAAGCGCACGCTCAGCAGCGACTACAGATTTACCGCGAATCAAATCGGCTACGAGGCGAACCTTGCGTGGCGACTGTCGGTAGTTTGTGAGCTGCGCTTTCATATTTATTTCTTAGCGGCATCCGACGCGGTCGCCTTCGCAGCTTGCGCAGTAGCGATTTCTGCCTGCTTAGCAGCCATCTCAGCTTCTTTTTGCATCTTGCCTCCGTGTCGGATGAACTTTGTCGTAGGAGCAAATTCGCCCAGGCGGTGTCCTACCATGTCTTCGGAGACGTACACATCGTCGAAATTCTTTCCTGTGTGGACCGCGAAGGTGAAGCCGACGAATTCCGGTGCGATCTGCGATGCGCGTGCCCACGTCTTAATAGAACCGGAACCCGGCTTTCGCGATGTGACCTTTTTCATCAACTTTTCGTCGACGTACGGTCCTTTTTTTACTGATCGTGCCATATGAAATGCGTTTGCAATTGAAAACCCCTGCCTGCCGGCAGGCAGGCGCCTGGCGGAGAAAACTACGAGGTGATGGCAATTTATACGAAGTAGGCTCTAATGTCAAATAATTCCGAGCTAAAATCGAGGTCGTGTTGCAGAGTCTTTCTGATGTGGTCTAATGCTGGTCGGCAACCGGAGAGAGACCATGACAGACACCGAGGCGGGCGTGGTGAAGAAGGATGAGGCAGCCGGCGCGGAGTCCATCCTCACTAAGGAGGAGTACGACAAGAAGGGATTCGACCGTCTTTCGTGCGACCTTGGGTCTGCCATTCGTCGGACGAAACGCGTCCTCAAAGCGTCGGGAAAGAAAAGAATCACTCGAAAGTGATCCACGCACAATTAGCAAAAGCGAAGGCCCGGGGGTATTCCCTCCCGGGCCTCTATCTTTACGGACAGTCGCACTTAGCGGTGCCGATGCGACTTCCATGACCCTTTGTGCGTGTGCCCGCGGCCACCACGTCCGCCCTGCCGCTGTGTCGGCGGCGCTTTTCGTTTTGTCGACGGCGTACCAGCGGGTCCAAGCGGAACGAGCGCGAGCGCGAGCCCTGCACCACCTGGCATGGAGAAGAATCGCGCGTTTTCATATCGCCCACGATTACTCTCCGCGCAGACCCGGACCTTATGCGTTCGCGGCTCATCGACCGGATATAGGTCGAGATACATCACGGACCGGCCGTCAGGGAATGTCTTTTTCCAGAGCTCAGCACGAGCGGTGATCTTCTTGCCAATGAACTGGGAGAGATTCTGGCCGCGAACATGCCGCATGATCGAACCGCTGTCCGATCGGTACAGAAGCGGAATATACTCGATCGTATTTTTGCCGGCGTCGTCATTGCAGGTGACGACTTTCAAGTGCCCGGACACATACGCGCGAACAATCCAGCCCGACGCGATTTTCTGCCGATCGATCGGTGCCGCACTCGCGGGCTTCACTTCCTGAACTGCGACGTTCATGCCTTCCTCCCATGAGGTCGGAATTGACCTCCGGGCACTATTGCACAGCTATACAAATAGCAAAAGCCCCGCACGTGCGCGGGGCTTTTTGCTTCTACTTTCGCTTGCCTACCTTTCGGCGGGAAACGATGAATACGTTTGAATATTTCTTCGGTCGGCGGCTCTTCTGACCCTTGCCGGTCGGCTTGCCCCAGAGCGAGCGTTGGCGGCGGTGGCCACGGCCTTGTTTGCCTTCTCCTCCACCGTGTGGGTGATCGACTGGATTCATGACAGTACCTCGCACTGTCGGGCGGATACCCATCCAGCGCGATCGTCCTGCTTTGCCGATGTTTACGAGTCGCGACTCTTCGTTGGACACTTCGCCGACAGACGCCCATGCGGTTGAGATTACGCGGCGCACTTCTGTTGATGGAAGCTTCAAGTGCGTGTAGCCAGCGTCTTGTGCGACTACTTCGCAGAAATTACCTGCCGAGCGAGCGAGTACACCTCCCGCACCTGGCTTGAGCTCGATGTTGTAGACAAATGTGCCGACTGGCATCTGGCTGAGCGGAAGACGATTGCCGAGTTTTATCGGCGCATTTTCTGACACGACGAACGTGTCGCCCACTTTCACCTTCTGTGGCAAGAGTACGTAGCGCTTCTCACCATCCGCATAGACAGCGATGCCGATGAATCCTGTGCGGAATGGATCGTACTCAATTGAGCTGATCTTCGCAGGAATATTTTTCTTATCAAACTTAAAGTCCACCTGGCGGTACGATTTCTTGTGACCCCCGCCATGATGGCGCGTCGTGATGCGGCCAAATGCATTGCGTCCGCCTGTCGATTTCTTGCCGCGCATGAGAGACTTCGTCGGCTTGTGTCCCGAAAGAAGCTTCTTGTATTCGATACGCGTCATGCCGCGCGTTCCTGGTGTAACTGGTTTAAGTGCTTTCATAGTATTTATGCGATTGTGATCGTTTCCCCTTTCTTGAGGTACACGTATGCCTTCTTGCCGCCGCCTTTCATACCCATCTTACCGGTGCGTGCGTGACGGATCGATTTCATTGGGATATTGACAACGCGAACCATGCGCGGTGTCACCTTGTAGAGCGCCTGTACTGCGCGGAGCACATCGCGCTTCGTCGCGTCCGACGCAACGTTGAATGTATACACGGAATCAGCCATGTGCATCGAAGCCTTCTCCGTGATGCGCGCCTGGGTGAGGACATGCGAGAGATCGCGGACGATGCTTTCGCCCTTTACCTTCTCAGCTACGGGTGTTGCTGTCTTTTTCTTTTTTGATCCAAAGAGTGCCATACAGATTATTCAGACTTAGCTTTCTTAGCAGCGCCCTCGGCCGTAGCCCGTCCACGGGTGAGGCGCTTTGCGATCGTTGCCACGGCTGCCATGGGATTTTCAAGCACGATGTACTTGTAGCGAAGCACCGAAACAGGGTTGAGATTTTCTACTGCGTCGTATCCGATAGATCCAATGTTGCGGAAGCTTTTTGCAAGATTTTCTTGCTTTCCTGGTGTTGCAATGAGGGCAAGGTTGTGCGATTTTCCGCCCGAGAGCTTCTCGAAGCCTTTCACACCAGAAAGTGCGGTGAGTGCCTTCTTTGCTTCTGCTGTTTTTGGAGCGGAGATGCCAAATGAATCGACAAAAAGGATCTCACCATCGCGGAATTTGCGCGAAAGTGCCATGAAAAGTGCCTTTGCACGCATCTTCTTTGGGATCTCGCCGCCAAAAACCTTGGAATTGCGCGGACCATGCGTGATACCACCGCCTCGCCAGATCGGAGATCGGCTCGAGCCGTGTCGCGCGCGACCGGTACCCTTCTGTTGCCATGGCTTTCGGCCTCCACCGCGGACTTCGCCGCGATCCTTGGTGTGAGCGACATTCGTGCGGGCATTTCCCTGCATCGTGCGCACCACCTGGTACATGAGCGCGTCATTCCAATTCACACCGAAGACATTCTCCGGCAAATCAACGGATCCCGCTTTCTTTCCCTGTGTGTTGTAAATGTCTGTTTTCATACAAAAGATTTAGCCGCGGATTTCCACGAGTGTTCCCGGACGTCCCGGAATAGCGCCAGAAATCAAAAGCGTGTTCGTTTCAAGATCCACCTGGAGTACACGAAGATTGGTCACGGTCACGCGATCATTACCCATGCGTCCGCCCATGCGCATATTTTTTACCACGCGACCGCCTGCGCGACCGCCTCCACCGATCGAGCCTGGTGCGCGTTCCTTATTTTTCTGACCGTGTGAGCGAGGACCGCCGGAGAAACCGTGTCGCTTCACGACACCCTGAAAACCTTTTCCCTTGGAGACCGCCGAGACCTGTACAACATCGCCTGGGGTGAAGATTGAGATATCGAGTTTGTCGCCGCGATTCATGCTCTCGCCAGGGTATTCGCGGAGCGTGCGGAGATTGCCGAGATCTTTCAAATGGCCACCGAGAGCTTTATTGATGTTGCTTGCGCCGCGCGTACCCGTGCCGACCTGGAGTGAGCTGTAGCCATCAACCTCCTTCGTCTTTACCTGAGTTACGGTAAGGCCCGTCGCATTCACGACCGTCGCAGCATGAACAGCACCCTTCTCGTCGAAGACCTGTGTCATCTTGCCTTTGGTGCCGAGCATGAATTTCATATTTGTAATGAAAAATCCCGCATATGGCGGGACCGATTTCTGGCCTCACCATTGGTCCATATACGGACTTGGGTTGAGGCAGTATACCCAGGAACGTCGCAGTGTCAAACCCTCTCCTGAAGGGGTGCGGCTGGAATTTCGAGCGGATGCCCGTGTTTGTGATGTTTGTAGATGATCTCACCGAGCAAAAGTACGAGGAGACCTGCAAGAATACCGAGCGTTATCGGAAACCACAGGTTATCCGGTGAAAATCCGAATGTCGTGTTGATCGCACACATCAGTGCCGTCGACGTGCAATTCTCCACTTGTACTGCAGATTCACTCGCCCGCTCCTCTGTCGGCCGCCACGTGATGTCGTCTGCTGTCACTCCGTCTGATTCAGCGCGTGCTGCAAGAACTTCGACGAGTGCATCGAGCTCCGCCTGGCTCATTTCTTGTGAACGCGGGTCTTTTTGCACCTCCGCGCGGATAGTGGAGCGCAAATCGCCCGACTGCGCATACGAAAGCGCAGGTAGTGCGATACATGCTGCTACGAGCAAGGCAAGTACGCGTGCAGTGTACGAAGCCCTCATGAGTTTATTCTTCCGTCCACGTAGGGATCACATTTACGACTGCCGTCTCGGTGATGGTCGACGGGGTTGCCCCGACGAGCGCACGGCAGAACATCGTGTAGGTCGTACGGCCAGTGATCGCAGACGATGTCTTTCCCGATGTGCCCGAGAGTTTTGCATTCCACGAATCGCCATTAGTGCCCGTCACGCGGCAATCGCGCACATTATTTACGTTCCAGTACACCTTCACCTTGTCCCCCTGACGGATCAATGTCGGACGAACCTGCAAGTGGCCGGAGGCATTAAAGCCGTCAACGGTGCGGAAGCTGTTGAAACTCGGCGGAGGTGGTGGTACGCAGCTGTTGCCAACCTTGGTCCACCCCGTCGGGCACGCAGGACAATTTGCGAGGCTTCCCGTGACGACAGTGCCGTCCCAGCACGTGTACGTGCAGGAATTATTCGAGGGTGCATGTGCACTGCATGAGCCATCGCACTGGATCGTACCGGAGTTCGACTTGCCGCATGCATTTGTCGAGCTTGTGCATGTTGCGCCCTGGTTAGACACGCATGAGGTCGTCGGCGGGGTTGTTCCTACACAGTTTGGCGGAGTGCCGGTGGTGCCTGCAGGGCAGGTATTTGAGACACAGTTTGGTGGTGTGCCGGTGGTGCCTGCAGGGCAGGTATTTGAAACGCAGTTTGGTGGTGTGCCTGTCGTACCCGCTGGACAGTTGGCTGGGATAAGCGAACAATTACCAGCCACATCGATGTAGCGTCCTGCTGGAGGGGACGTCTGTTTGCCCGAAATATTCGGACATACGTCGACGTCGCTTGGTACGCAGTCGCCGTTTGCGTCGACAATGGTTCCATTTGGTGGAGCGTACTGGAATCCCGTGATGTTGGGACAGGCGTCGGTGCCACTTGCTATGCAGTTGCCATCGGCATCTGGTGCGTAGCCCGCAGGAACAGTTACTTGTCCCCCCGCGAGATTTGGACAAAGATCATCGAAACACACGCCATCGACGACGAACATATTCGCGGGAACAGTCGTCTGTACACCAGCCACATTCGGACATTGATCGGGCGATACGACACACTGACCCGCGGAAATTTCGTATCCCGTAGGCGGCGTGGTCTGGATGCCTGCGATATTCGGGCATACATCGCCCATGCATGCGTCGTAGCTTGCGCCCGTACAGGAGGCATTACATGTGCACCATGCAGAGGTACTAAATCCGGGATCGTACGGCTGGCCGTAGTCGGTGCAGCCGGCATTCCACTGACCCTGTGCGTTGCAGCGCGTACACCCGTTTGAACTCCACTCGTTGGGAGTGCATGTAGTGCCCGCAGTGCACTCGCCCGCTGTATGAGGATTTGATGGGCACGACGCCGCCACGATCTGAAGACCGCTCGTCGATTGCTCGGTAAATCGGGTCTCGGCGGAAGAAAGCGGTTCGTGTGCGACTGCGGCAGTGAGCGCATAGGCGATAAGAAAAGCGATCGAGACGAGCCCGATAAAGACCTCTTTGCGTGTCACCGGCATACGTGTAACAGAGCGGAAGAAGCGCTTCGACATGGTGTCAATTATTGCACACCATTATCTTGTTTTTGCATCGCCGTGAATATAGTGTGCATATTCTCCTCGACCGCTTTTTTAAATGCTTCGAGCCCGTCGCGCGCAATGAGCGGATCATTGCCAGGATAGGCAATGCTCCACTTTTCTTCAGTAAGCGTCTGAATCGATGCGTTTGCAGCGGAAGCGGCTACATATGCTTCCTTGTATCGCCTGAGTTCATAGAGCGCTATCGCCTTTGCGTTTAAAAGCCACGGATTTGTGACAAAGTACTTCTGTGCCTCCCCTATTGTTGCGAGGGCCTCATCGTATTTCTGCGCTTTTATAAGCACCCATGCGAGGTCCGCATGACCCGCCCAATTTGTAGGATCAAACGTGAGATATTTCTTGTAACTTTCTGCAGATGCATCGAATTTGTCCATATAGCCTAAGATAAGTCCGCGCATATAGTACGAGCTCGGCGAAAGGTCGCCGAATTTTACGATCTGTAGATCTATAAGATAGAGCGCGTACTTCAAATCTCCCCGCAAAAAGGCCACGCGCGCGAGCTGGTGACGAACCATCGTGTGCTCAGGATCAAGCGCGAGCGCTTGCGTAAGAAATCGCTCAGCAAGATCGATGTCGTAGAGCTTGGGCGAATGAATCGCGTCGAGATGACGCGAGCCGTATATATATGCGCGATCGGCGGTGGGATCGATCGCGAGCATCCCCTCCTCATAGAGCGCTACGGTCTTTGAGAGATTGATGAGCGCAAACGCAGCAAGTACGACGAAGATTATTATCCCGTACCCGATCCATCGCTTCAGGCGAGTCGACATGCAAGGCTATTTTACTCCACCTTAGAAGATCCAGCCGCGCGTTTGAAGATACGCTTTGAGTTCCGGCATTGTCTCGGCAATCTCTCGAAGCACCGTCGCAGGGGGAACTGTCGAGTTTGCAAGCGACGGCAAATACTGCTGATGCACTGTCGTTAGCTGATTTCTCTCCGCATAGGTAAGCGGCCGCAGTGTATTTCTAATCTTGTCGGGATTCGAATCCTTGTACCACTGCCAGTGGTACGAGGCGTAGAAAATGCGTCCGAGTAGTTCCATATTGAGAACCGAACTTTTCTCAGACGTTTCGTACGACGTCCCACCGAGTTTTATCAAATCAGCAAACAAGTCCTCTCCCTTGATGGTGTAATCTCTATCACGCAGGGCTCGTCCTACGAAAGACAGTGCTCCCGCGTGCGCGAGCATGATTTGCATGCGCATCGGAAGCGAATACTCTGTCTCCGATTCAAGAGGACCAAGGGTATCGTATTGCGCGATGAGGGCCTTCACGCGGTTCCCATACGCAGCGCGGATATCCTCGCGCGCTGTATTGGTAGCAGCTTTCTGATTCGCGCGCTGGTACGCAAATATTGAACCCACCTCCATGCGAGAGATCGCGTAGTGACTCGAGCTAAGCTGATTCGACAGCTCATTGAGTTTGACGAGCGCGGCTTCTACCGAACCTGCGATACCTCCCTCTTCGGGATGCAGAGGATCATATTCGCTAACGGGTGGCGTATAGAATGTATTGTACGGAGGTTTTGAAAATACCTTTTCATACACAGTCGAAGCATCGAAATTCGACTGCGTATACGCGTAGTTGATGCCATTGAGGGCCACCGCGCGATCGTGTGGCTGACGTGTCTCATCGGTCGCGATCGCAAGAAATGTATCCAATGAGCCGCCAAGATCGACCTTGTCAGCACCGACGGCAAGTTTTGTATAACTATCCGCTATTACAGCCTCTGTCTGCTCATCGCTCGTTATATTGAGCGGGTCGTACAGATAGGTATAGAAAAGACCGAGAGCAATCGCCGCAAGTGCAACGACCACCCCCAAGGTCCAATACATCCGCTTAGTATCCATCATGCAAAATTAGGTCACCCACCGTCTCCACTTCCATCTCCACCGCTACCATCACCGCTACCGTCGCCAGACGAAGAGCCACCGCCATCATCACCCCCGTCACCATCATCGCCGCCGCCGCTTCCGGTCGAGCCGGCCGATCCGACCACGTCAGCATGAGCGATGGAAATGCCCCCCTTGGCGACCTGTCCTTTTTCTTTTGAGGCAATGAGTGGCAGTGCGATCGCGACGAGCGATACGAGTGCGTAGATCGCTATTTTAAAGATTCGCTTCGCGTATAGACTTACGTTCATGTGATTCATTATATAGCATCACGTAGGACGCATTTTGAGCGGAAACGTAGATGTGGATAGCTAGCGTGGTCCTACGACAACGGAGACGACTGCGGATTCCGTAAACCCATCAATATCTATCAGCTTTTCAATCTCGTGCTCACGTACTCCGTCGATTGCACAACATTGTATATCCAATGCTGCACATACCAGGTACATATTTTGTACAATCGCGCCCGCTTCGATGATGATTTGACGATATCCTCGCTCGCCATATTTCCGCTGATTGCGGTCAAATACCGCTGTAAGCACAAAAGCTACGCTCACGTCTTGCGCCCATGGATACGTATAGAGCGCCGCGATATCCTCTTTCGTAAAATCTCTCTCCCAGAGCGAGGCGAGCGCATGCCGATCTACCGAATAATGGTACACACCGCCCGGCAATTCCTCCGAACCTTGAAACACAATTGGGTAAACCTCTATCGGGTATCGTGCACCACCCGATGCCTGCGCGCGTCTGCCCTCTTTCGTCTCGCCGCATGAATATTTGAGTATTGTTGCAAGTTTTTCCAGTGGAAGTGGCGCACCTGTAAACTCTCGGCGTGAAGCACGGCTGTGGATCGCATTAAAAAGATCGCCGCGCGGAGACGTATGCGGCAATTCCACGTGAGGGAGACGCGCGTAGTCTTTGGTTTCGATCCTCGTCCATGCTGCTGGCCATTTCGAACTATCGGCAGGAATAGAATTTCCGAGACGGAATCTATTTTTCGAGAGCTGGTGGAAGAGCGCCGAGAGATCAGGTCTCATGGGGTCATCGTACCTGAGTGGAACTTTCTTTCCAGCGGATTTGGATATACTGCCCTGTATGCAGCGCCCGAAACGAATGGACCGAGGTCCACACCTGTACGCCCCTTTTGAGCGCTTGCTTACACGGCGTGAAGCCGAGGCGGAGCTTGCGAGAGCATGCGGACGCTTCGCCGTGCCAGAGCTGACGGAAGATCGACTTGCGCAATTTATCGTCGGCAAGCTGAAAGCGGTGGATCGTTTTGAAGAAGACGAGCGCATCGTGGTAGAGGGTACTCCCCTCAATTGGCAATCGCTTCTTGGATATCTGTATAAAAACGGAATAACGTCCGACCCGCGTATCCAATCAGGCCGGCGATATTTTGATCGTCCGCATTTCCCCACGTTTATTCTCAATTTCAACGATGTATCTCGAAAAACAGACGGCAGCACGAGCATGTACCGCGCGAGCGGCACAAGCACCGACGTGGATGAGGCAATGGGCAAATGTATCGGAGAAACGCTCGAGCGATACTTTCTCTCTATCTATACAAAAGATACGATGATCTATGCCTCGTACGAATCGCTGCAGCGCTCAGGACAGCGAACCTTCGATATCCATGCGCTCAACGGGTTCCGCTCCGAGCAGAAAGCGGCTTTCCCCCTCCTCGCAAACGACGACACGACTCCTTTCCGCTGGGTCGAAGGCTCTTCATACGCTGACAACAAAAAGATTCTTCTTCCTGCGCAGCTTGTGTACTGGAATTACCAGCACGATGATGAGCACATACTTGCCCGCACAACCTCATCAGGATGCGCAGGAGGATTTTCGAAAGACGAGGCGACGCTTGGAGCACTCTTCGAGCTTATCGAGCGCGATGCGTTTCTTATCTACTGGCTGAATGGTCTCTCCCCGCGCGTACTCGATGTCTCGCTCTTCAAAGATCGAAAGCTCGACGAATTCCTCGCCTATTTTGAGCGCTACCACCTCAAACTCACATTTCTAAACACATCCTCGGAGCTTGGCGTGCCGTGCATCACGTGTGTAATGCGCGATGATCAAAGCCCGAACGGCCCCATACTTTCGATCGGATCATCTGCGGGTTTTGATATCCCGCGTGCAATCATGCATTCCGCGCTTGAGGCGCATCTTGTCGGAGAGTACGCGACGGCGCACAAGCCATACGTCCTCACGAGCGAATACAAACCTTTCAATAGCTATATCAATAGAGAACGACGTCTCTGTGCATGGCGAGGCATAGAAATGGTAGATCGATTTGATTTTTTTGTACGCGGTCGAACGCAAGACCCGCGCGAGCTCGTACAAGCGGAGCGTACAGAGCCTGAACAATTACAATATATTGTGCGTGCACTCGAAAAAAAAGGATACGCACTCTATCTGTATGAAGTATCCGATCATGTTTTGAAATCTCTCGGCTTTCATGTGGTACGTGCGATAGTCCCCGAACTCGTACCCCTGTATCTCATTGAGCACGCGGCGCCACTCGATGCCAAACGGCTTCGCGAGGTACCGAAATTACTTGGTTTCGAAGCAGCGGATACGTTTATCCCGTGGCCGCACCCATTTCCATAAGGTATCGTGCGCATATGGATCGGTTTGAACGGATCGCAAAAATCATTGCACTTCTCTCATGTAGCATCGGCGTGATCGCTCTCCTCTATATATACGTGCCATCAATGCGCGCCGCAGGACTCGAATCGATCGATCGCTGCACATTCGACGACCATGCGGACCCGCAGTGCCTCCGCGCCGCAGTGGAGGCGCTCCTTGCTCGCTATTCTGCCGTCGACGTAATGGACTACGTGACAGCATCTACATCACCAGTAAATGTGACCAATCAGTGTCATCCGATCGGACACATCGTCGGTGAGCTTACCTACAAGAAAACAGGATCGATCGAACAAGCGCTCTCGCTCTGCTCCCCCACGTGTCGCTCTGCATGTACACACGGAGCAATCGGTGCCGGGATTCTCTCAGAAATGGATGCATCGTACTCAGAAGAAGATATTGCGCATGCGGGAGAGAACGAACTCGAGTCCTACGCTGCTACGTATTGCGCGCAGCGCTCCTCGATCTGTCACGCAATTGGGCATGTGGCCTACATCGCGACCAGCGATGAGGCGAGTGCGGTTAAAATCTGCGATGTCGCGCGGGATTCCTTTTTCCGCGAGTCCTGCTATCAGGGAGTGTTTATGGAGCGCTCGGGTTCGTACCGCGATTCCCTCTTTCCTGCAGGCGACCTTCCCCAACCGAAGATCAAAAGTGGCGATTATACGTACCCGTGCACGAGTGTGGGTGAACAATATCGACACGCATGTTTCATCTTTTTAAACGCATATCAAAAACCGCTTTTTGCGGCAGACGGTATCACAGATCCCTCAGCGCAACTTGAAAAAGCTGCGTCAACGTGCGAAGCACTCCCCGCGCGCGATCGCGCATTTTGCTTCGAAGGAATCGGAACGGCGCGCACACTTTTTAGATATCCCGATTTGCATTCGCCTCGAATTCAGGAATTTTGTGCCAATCTCGAATCCCCCGCTGATCGCGATGCGTGCACCCTCGGTCTTGTGCCTCAGTTCCAGTACGACGAGTTGCGCGGGCTCATGCAATTTTGCGATGCGATTCCAGAAGCAGATCGACGAGAGATTTGTTACGACGCGGCGTATCTTTCGGTGCAAGATCGTCGCACCACTGATCAGGATATTGGCCGCATGTGTGGTGATGATGCTGCATGCACCGATCGATACGCACAATTTATGAAAAAGAGATCCTCTATCCCGGATTATCGATTCGGGCTGTACGGAAAATAAAGCTACTCAAAAAGAAAGAGGGTGAGCTTTCGCCCACCCCCAAACGCATTGCCGCTTCCGATCTAGCCCTTCGCCGGCCAAGTGCGACCACTCGGCGCGACGTAGGTGCCGGTGGCACGACACTGCGCAAGACGCGCGGGCGCCGTGCAGGCCGAACCGCCGCCGAGATTGACGCAGTTCTGCGCACGCTGAGCGCACGTCTGCGTGCCGCCAGTGTTGCCGCCCTTGTAGAGGGTGCCGGTGCCGACGCGGCCCGAACGTTCGCATTCCGCGACCAGTGCTGCGCGCGAGCTTCGCTCGAGCGAACCCGACGGGTATTTCGCGCGGACTTTGGCGTCGCAGCTTTGCGCAAACGCCGGCGCCGCTGAAGCGATGAATGCGACCGCCCCAAGCAGAGCAAAAAGGCTCGCGTTCTTCTTCATGGATAGTCTCCTTCCGGAGCCAGGAGTAGAGCCATCTCTACCCTGTTCCTGCCGCGATTAGACCTCACTTTGGTCTAAATTGCAAGTACGCGCTTCATATATGAAAAAGCCCCTGTGCGGGCTTTTTACATCATCTTTACGTCGATCGAGACTCCGGATGGAAGATCAATATTGGTGAGTGCTTCGATCACCTTCCCCTCAGGGTTCAGAATGTCGATCATGCGCTTATGAATACGCATCTCGAATTGCTCACGGGAGTCTTTGTCGATGAATGCGCCACGGTTTACGGTGTACTTTTTTATGTCGATAGGGAGCGGAACGGGGCCGACCACGGTCGCATTGTGGCGAGCAGCCACATCAATGATCTGCTTCACTGCACGGTCCAAGACGCCGTGCTCATAGGCACGTACACGAATGCGAAGACGGTGTGCGCCTTCTGCCTTTTTAGCGCGCGATACGCGCTTTTTCGCTGTCTTTTCCGCTGTCATAGAACCCGCAGAGTATGCACCAAAGCTCTAAAAAAGGCAAACAGTGAGCCGTAGGATCTGTAGTATATTCACCGCATGCAATTGTCGGGAGCTGAACACCGAATGGCACTCAAAAAATCGATAGAAAACGAGGCGTTTGTGCGCAGCAGCACGCAGCGAATCATCTCCCACGCCGAAAGCTCGCGCGAATCCAAATGGCTCTTCGATCTGCGGGCAATTTTGCTCAACCCAGCAGTCTTTGAGCATGTTTCGGCGCTTTTCTGGGAATCGCATGGTACGACCGAGATACAGATCGGTGGGATCGAGACAGCTGGCATCCCGCTTGTGGCAGGGCTCGTACAGAGCGGGTACCGAGACTATGGACAAGCACATGTCACTGGATTTTTCATTCGTAAATCGAGAAAGAAGGAGGGGCTTACAAAAATGATCGAAGGCACAATCCAGAAAGATGTGCCGATCGTGCTTGTCGACGATCTCGTCAATTCTGGAAAAAGTCTGATGCGCCAAGTTGAGATTATCGAAGCGCTCGGCCTGAAAGTGCAAGCAATCTGGACACTCATTCGCTTCCGGGATGTGGATGCGTATCAATACTTTCAGAAAAAAGGCATCGCGATGCATTCTGTTTTCACGCTGGATGATTTTTCGGATTCGCTCGATGTGCGCATGCTCACACCTGAAACGAAATCCGAGCGGTACGACGCATTCGAAATATTGTGGAAATTCTCAGCTGAAAATCCAAGCTATCAGTACGTGGTACCAAAAAGCGATCCTGCGATAGATGACGAGCGTGTCTATATGGGCTCAGACACGGGTACGATGTGGGCTATCAACCAGAAAGATGGCTCGACCGCTTGGTCGTTTCAGACCGGAAAGCACACTGCCGGCAAAGGCATCTTTTCGTCGCCCACGGTAGCTGCGGGGGTAATCTATTTCGGCTCGTACGACGGCAATATTTACGCGCTCGATGCTGCTACAGGAAAAAAGAAATGGGTCGCATTTGAAGCGGATTGGGTGGGCTCATCTCCGTGTATCGCAGAAGAGCTGGGGCTACTCTTCATCGGGCTCGAATACGGACTCTGGCGCAAACGCGGTGGCATCGTCGCACTAGATCTCAAAACGGGCAGAACAAAATGGCGCTTCAATGACATGCCGTGCTACACGCACTCCTCTCCCCTGTATATAAAGGAGCACAACCAGGTCGTGGTCGGCAGCAATGATGGGGGTGCCTACCTCTTCGACGCAAAAAGCGGAGCTCTTATCTGGAAATTTGAGACCGGTGTGCCAACGGAGGACGAGCTTAATTCGGGCTTCTGCGCAGACGACATCAAAGAATCCTTTGCGTACGATGCAGCAGTTGATCGCATCATCTTCGGCAATATACGAGGTCGGCTCTATGCGATCAACCGTGCAACGGGTACAGAAGCCGCATCTTTTTCGGCAGAGTTCGGTTTTTATTCGACGCCACTTATTGATGGCGACTCGATTTTTGCAACATCCGTCGACAAACATCTCTACTGTCTCGATCGAGAAACGCTCGAAGAAAAGTGGCGATGGAACGCAGGTGCACGCATCTTTTCGTCGCCGACGCTTATCGAAGGCGCAATATTTGTCGGCGCAAATACCGGTCGTCTCACTGAAATAGATCCGAAGAATGGCAGAGAGATCGGCTTTCTTGCGCTCACGGAGCGCATCACAAACCAGGTCGCGTACAATGCGGACACGAAGCATTTCTTTGTGCCTACGTTTGCAAACGAACTCTATTGCGTGAAGCGCACAGCTAGCTGAGCGCAGCGACTTTTTCGACGGTATTCCAGTTGCGCATGGTCTGTTTTTTGCCGTACGTCTGGCCGATGAATTTCATCACATCGGGTGTTTTTGCGATCTTGCTCAAATCGAGCACGCTGTACACCTCTCCCTTCGTGACCTTGAGTACCTCAAATGATTTGTCGATCTTCGACGGCTTCGCTCCCGCCGGGGGCTTTTCAGAGAGAAACACGACGTAGCGGCGGATATCCTTGGTCATCTTCACTTTTTTGAAAGGATTTTCTTTCAGGATCGACTCAATCTCATCCATGGTGCGTACGATCACGCCGATCGTGAATCCGAAATGCTTTTCATACGCAGTTTCAAGCTTTTTTACAAGATTCTCGGGCTTCTGCTTGGGCGCATCGAAGATTACATTCCCGCTCGCGACCACGGTCTGCACATTTTTGAAACCCTGCTTTTCCATCAATCGTTTCAGATCTGCCATCTTCACCGATCGTTTGCCCAGATTGATACCGAGAAGAAACGCCGCGTATTTCATGGCCCGATTGTAACAAAGTATGGATAAGTGCTAGCATGGTTTTCAGCAATGGAGGAATGACGCCATGCGCATCGCACGTGTCTTTTCACACCTGAGCGCCGCGTTTCTCGCACTCGCCGTCATGATCGACCACGTCCGCGAACGGAGTATCCTGGAACTTCTCTTCGGCTGCATTTCAACGGTCGAGTGTACGCTGAGGCCAAGCGGCGGAGGGATGGAGCTCGCCTTTCAGGAGGCAGCGATTGAAGCGCTCTCTCGAGGAACGCGCGTAATCATCAACGACGAATGCGCATCGGCATGCGTGATTTTCGCCAGCCTCGTACGCGCACGAGCGTGTCTTACGCCGAGCGCCGTGATGATGGTCCACCGCGCAAGCGTGACATCAGTGTACGATCCCGATGGCAACGAGGTCACACCCGAGGACGATCCGGATCGCTACCTGAATCCGCCCGAAGGATATGAGGTCGTGAAGGAAATCGTCGACACGCAATACGGCGTGGACATCGATGAATGGCTCGCTCGCGAGCGGAAACTCCCCGCCTTCACGGACGATTTCTACACGTTGACCCGCGAAGAGACCCTTCTCTTCTGGAAGCCCTGCGGCTGACCCGATGAATCGATGCAAATCCCTGCCGGATCGCGAAAGCGATCCGGTTTTTTTAGAACCCTTTGTGCGTTTTTACAAATTCTTTTTCCTCCGCTGTACTCGCTCGTCCCAGGATCTCGTTGCGGTGCGGATACCTTCCGAAACTATCGATGATGCGTTTGTGCAGCAGCTCGTAGCTAAACGTGCGCCAATCGAAGAGCGATAGGAAAAGCCAGACTGCCCTTCGGTGCACCTCCTTTGATTCGCTATGCATATACGGCATATAGAGAAATCGCCGCTCAGTCCGCGAAAGCGCCTTGTCGGCGCCGACACGGATCGCTTCTTCGGCAAGCGCGAGCGCCCTCTCGTCATACGCAAACGCTTCTTTCGAACCGCGGAACATGTTGCGCGAGAACTGATCGAGCACGATCACTTCCGCGAGCCGACCAGCAGGCTTGGATCGCCACTCTGCCGTCTCCCCGCGCGCCACCATGGCGTGAACCTCGGCAAATTCGCTGCGAACGCGCTCATCGAATGACTTGTCTTTCGTAAACCATTGCCGCGGGCTGCTTTCTGTAAACCAGAAGTCGAGTACACGCTGCCATTGCATGCCGCGATTGTAGCAGAAAGCCGCGCAATGCGCGGCTTTCTGGAAAGAAACGAGAGATGCTACATCGACATGATCTCAGAGATCTCGGTCCATGCGCCCGGGCTCATCTTGAGATGCGGACTTGATGAGAGAATCTTTGCCGCCTCATCCGCGGATTCCGCCTGAACGATCGAGTACCCTCCGATGTCATTTGCCGAATCGGTGGCGCCCGATGTATCGACGCGCTTGGTCTTGCCGAGCGGACTACCGCCATCGACAAAGAAATTCTTGTTGGCATCCATCCATGTGCGCCACTCATCCATTCCCGCCTTTTGCTGCTCTGGCGTTGACTTCGCCATCATTTCCTTAAATTCCTGTATCGGCGCGCGATACAGAACCATAAATTTCTTCATAGCGATAACTCTAATTGATAGTCGGCACAGTATACCCCGCATTTGTGAAGATTCACTGTACGGGGCTAAATTAGGCGCCCATTTTCATCTCCGGCACCTCCATGATGTCGAGAAAAGCGCCTGGAATCTGGACGTGCGGATTGTCTTTGCACATTGCGACGACTGAATCTACATTTTCTGCCTGCACTACTTGAAAGAAATTCAAATCATTTGTCTCGGCTTTAGCTCCTTCGCGTGTCATGCGAGTGTTTTTGCCGAGCGGCATGCCCATATCGACGAGCGCAGCTTTATTCTTCTCGATCCACGCCATCATTTCCTTACCGAGCTTCTCATCTTGCGCCTTACGCTCACTCTCAGGCGTTTCTTCGCGCCACTTTTTCATAACATCGAGCGGAACCCGGTACATCACAACAAATTTTTTCATACGAAAATTTCTAGCGAATAGGTCCTGAGTATATCAAATGCGCCTTTCCTGCCTCACGCCGCGCTGTGTGTTGCCGTGTAGACGCGGTGGATCGTGACAAGCGTCCCGATGGATCTGCCAAGCAGCGAGCCGCCGACACACGCGAGGATAAATGTGGTCGCGTGCGTCGCATCCAGATTCGTAAACGCGGTGCGAAGCCCTATTTCAAACACGATATAGAGCGCGAGCGTAGCGTAGCCGATCACATCCATCGCACCGGATTCGACTATTTCGCTCTCCTCGTTCCACTGCACTGGATTCATACGCGAAAAGAGAAAGAGCCCCGCACAGAAGCTCGCGAGGATGAGCGCGAGAATGAGGAGACCTGACACATCGCGAGCGACGACATGGTAGATCGATATCGCGGTGAGGATTGCCGATATTACAAGCAGCATACGGACGCGGAAAATAAGGCGCTTATGGAGCTTACCCTCCTCGCGGAGCGCGCGAACCTCTCGAAGGATGTTGAGCATCAAGAGATTGTGCCAAAATGGCTCTCCCGCTTAGGAAAGCTGGTACAGCACATAGACGATCATACAGAGGTTCAGATAGGCAGTGCCCGACATGCCGGGTGCTCGATAGAGCGGATTGATACGGTAGCCGATCCAAAATACAGAGCGTGCAAAGACAAACCAGATCGCTGCAGCCCATATGACATTCAAGTGCTCAAACGGAACAAGCGTCGAGAGTGCAAGTGAGGCGACGGCAAATACGAAATTTTGCTGCAGTGTATTGTCGGTTACTCGCCCATCGATCTCCATTGCCGCATTTTCCGCGTGCCGTGTCGGATCAATTGCGGTACTCAGAAAACGCTTATTGCCCACGGTGATCATCATCACGAAAAAAGGCAGGAGTGCAATTACGTTGGCGAGCAGCGCGTATGCAAGACGATCGCTCAGAGTGTCCGCTACGTGCGCTGCGGGGAGGATGTACGTAAGTGCATAGACACCGAGTATCATCGAGATGACACCGAGTCCCGCACCGATACCTACAATCTTTTGGTCGTGCTTCACGGGTATAGCGTAGCCCACATTTGGGGCTCTGCAATGCGTAAAAACTCTTTACATACGAGATCATTGCCGTATGATTTTCGTCGGGTGGAATTTATTTTGCGCAAGAGTGAGGGACCGATGACTAGTCTGAACGTGGCTACGCCACCGGAGATTCCGAATGTGCACGTCGCCGCTTTCCGTTTCGGCGGAGGCAAAATCGTTTTCGATCGAGAGCGCCAGACGCTTACATGCCACAGCCGGCAAAAGCAGATCACCGAGACCGCGAAGAAAATCATGCTGCTGTTTACGAGCAAGCCGTGTGGCGAAGTATTTGAGCTCGCGACGATTCAGCATGAACTTGCGCTCAGTGCTGATAGCGTTCGCAGTCACGTAGCGAAACTACGCGATACACTCACGGCATCAAGCACCCGCACGGACTACGAACCGCTCGTGACCGTCTACGGCATCGGGTACAAGCTCGCGCCGTAACACGCATTGAAGATTCAAGAATGGGCAGGCCGCTCTTCGGGAGCGGCCTCGATTTTTATACAAAAAGTGCGAGCGGCTGGCCGAGTACCAACCGCTCTTTGCGATACCGCCTAGCGGCCGTAGCGAACGAGATTACGCTCCCGCGCGTCTTCGAAATCCTTCGCACGCTCGGCTGAACCGAGGACGTATTCGAGCTTGCGACCGGAGAACATGTCGCTCTCAGGCTCGTATTCATCGATGGCCATCGCCATACGCTCGCGAACCGACTTCGCGTCGTCGCCATTGATGCCGCGGTCCGCAAGGAAATTATCGATCGCGTGCCTGCTGAATGCCATGCTCCCCTCCCTTAGTGAGGTTGCGTTTCGATCGTGGAGTGACGCGTCTGCTCTTGCACAAGCAGCCGCTCGCAGAAATCTGATCGCCACTCGCTGACACCGCATCGCGTGTATTCGATCTTCACGGCGCCTTGCATGGCCGGTCGATCGAACGCGCGCTCTGCAGGGAACAGAAATACACCGAGACACGTTGCCGCAAACACGCACGGCAAAATGTGGGTACGATTTAGTTTCATTGTCGCCTCCCTGGAGACCGTGCTCCGCTTTGGAAAGGGATACCACTTCCCCATTGCCGGGTCAACAAAAATTCGTCTGCTCGCAACAAGCATAGTGCGTTTGCGTATTGCGGGGCTTGGTGTAGCGTTTGGACAGCCCCATGTTCTCGTCCCATCCCGGGGCTTTGGAGAACGATCATGAGGATGTCCCGTCGCGATCTTCTGACGACAAGTGCTGTATCGGTGCTTGCAGCCGCGATCTCGATCCGCGCGAATGCTGCGCCTCTCGAGCGGGTGAAATCCGCACCGATCCCGAAGGTCGAGCCACAGATCGAGTCGAACGTCGATTTGGGCGATCTCCCGATCCACGAGGCCCAGATGATCGAGTACGCGCTCGACACCGTCCGCTACATCTGGAACTTCGCGCCGGTTCAGGGGACCGCCTTCGGATACCCCATGTGGCTGGTCGGCACGACCGATGAGCTGCGTACACTCATCTACGAGGCAACGGTCGAGCAGCACGATCCCGTGATGTGGGAACGTGTCCAACTCTGGCTCGCGCTCGGCGAGATGTTCGACCGGAAGTTTGGCAAGAATTACGGAGCGAAGCTCACCTGGATGCGTCTTAAGCAGCCGCTGCACGGCTACAACGTCATCGACTACGTGACGACGGGCAGCCCGGCGAACCTGCGCAGCGCGCTCAAGATGCTCGAATCCGTCGCCTGATCGCATCCGATCTGATGCACGAAAAAAGACCGCACGGTGCCCTGCCGCGCGGTCGAACTTTTTTGTGACATACTCACATACCCAAGTATATGAGAGTCTTATACGGATGCTGTTTTCTCGGTATGAAAAAGTTGAACCCCGGCCGAAGGCCGGGGTACGAGACTGCATCATGCATGAACAGACATATCGCGTTTCAGCTGACGCGTCTGTTGTCTGTGACAGAACTGAGCGGTCCACCAAGCCACCGGCGAGCGAGGATGCCGATTAGGATACAGCCGGCGAGGATGCACCCCCAGGCAACCACTAACTCAGATGGAAGCAGCCATGGATTTGGAAGATTCTTAAATGCGAGGAGCGATTTATTGAGCCCGACACACCACAAGTAATTGATTCCGATTACAACAGCTGAAATTCCCGCGATTGCACTCGTGCGACGCACAACGACAATTGTCGGGATGATGAAGACGATGGTCCAAATGTAGTACGCAAGCGCGAACAGCACGAACAGGATGCCTGTGTCGTTCATGGGGGTTACCTCGTGATTGCTCGATTGACAATACAATACAGATGTGTCCTCGTCAAGTTTCTCTAGTGCAAGTTGCTTGGAATATAAAAAATTGAACGGCTGGTCGCGGTGGACCAGCCGTTTCTTCGTTCACTCTCCTTCTCTTAGAGCCATTTTCCGAGTTCGTCGAGGATGGCACTGACCTCCTCTTTTTTCTTCCCGGGGCGGGCGCTTCCCTTGACGATCGCGTTCATGCGTTCGATCGCGTCGTCGAACTTGGCCATCAGATCCTTGTTCGTAAAGCGGATGACACCCTCGGCCATCTTGGGATTCTTCGCGAACTTCACGTTGCGAATGTAATCCGCATAGCGCCGCGCCGGTTTGAGAAGATGCGCCGCATCGACGTCGCCGACATTCATCGCGGTTGCGAAGTACGCATTGGTTGCATCGCCCGGCATACCGCTCGGCCCCACATAGAGGCTTGCAGCTTCATCGATCGCTTGCTGAGACATCGACATTGTACTTAACCCTTGCGAGGGAATCTCGCTGCCGAATGGATACCACCGATTCGAATTGGAGGCAATGAATCCAACGATTTTGTGAGTGTTGGCGTTCTGAGAAACGTAGTGCTATATTCGCGGTCGCGGATAAGGAGTGAAGTCCATGCAACGGGAAGGCAAGCTGCGACGGAAGCGCGAAGCGCTTCAGGAAGAACTCACCGCCTGGGCGAAGGAACAGAGGATTCTTCTGCCAGGGCAAGTGCTTGTGTTTTCCATGCGAATCGAAGATCGATCTCTTGTAGAGCAAAACGGCGCCGATGATGCCCGGTACGCGGAGATTGAGCTACCGGTCCGTGGCGAAGAGCGACGTTACCAGCGCGAGTTTCAGATCCTTACGAAGCCCGCCGTGCTCACCTCGGTCGAAATCGAGTACGTCCTCAAAAATCTCAAGGGTATCCCGAAGGAGTGCCTGCGGCGCTTGTTGGTGGACGAACGCAATAATCCTACGTCGCTCGCCCATGGCTTCAGCTACAAAGCGGCGATCAATCGCACCCTGCGTGAGCTCCCAAATCGGCGCGTGCGCTTCGTCTCCAAAGGCGAACTGTACCAAGTCTGGGAATATGACATCAATCCCGACAAGCACTGACCATTGCCCTCGCGACCGCACAGCATCTCGCCGTGCGGTCGAATCTTTTTGGGAACATACTCACATACCCAAGTATATGAGAGTGTTTTATAAAAAATTGAACGGCTGGTCGCGATGGACCAGCCGTTTCTCGTTTCACCCGACGTGAGATCAGGAGATAACCTCGCCAATCGAGATGTCGAGCAGCCAGCTCTTCTCGATGAGCACGACTTCGCCGCGCGGGATCTGGCCGGTGATTACGTAGACTCGCGTGTCGCGTTTGCGCTCGGCGGCGATCACCTTCGCGCGCTCGTAGAACATGTTAGACACGAAGACCAAGACCTTCCGGCCCGCGACTTGCAGAGGACCCTTGCGGGCCTCGTCGAGCGAATCGACGACGGTCGCCTGGAACAGCGGGACGTCTTTCCCGCCATCTTTGATCGTCTTCGAATTGAGCTCGGCGGCCATCTCATCGGCCTGCTGGCGGTACTTCGCTTTGGGCTGGATGTTGGGATGCCCATCACCCACGATGATTACGCGGATTGGTTCCGGCATGATACGTCCTCCCGCGAGGGAATCTCGCTGCCGAATGGATACCACCGATTCGAATTGCAGGCAATGAATCTAATGATTTCGTGGGTTAGCGTAAATGTTCTTGCGTCTCGCCTGGGAACGCTGGGTGTGCGTGCGCAACGTACGCTTCGGCCTGCCCTTCAAGCTCGTACATCATATTCTTTCGTTCAATCACGATCTTCCAGCCTTGCTTCGCAGCTTCATTGTAGAGAGCCGCATTTGGATTAAACGCGATCGGATGCGCTACGGCAGAAAGCATGCTGATATCTCTGTGCGTATCGCCTACACCTACACTGTCTTCCAAAGTCGCACCGTGCTCTTCTACGATCGCGCGGAGCAGCGCATCCTTGTTCTTCTTCGTATCGGTGACACGCTTCCCCGTGTATTTTCCATCTGCGTATTCAAGCTCAGAGGCGACGGTCACATCGAAGCCACAATCTTTTGCAAACGGCTCGACAATATCTTGTATCGAGCCGGAGATCGCTACCAGAAGTCGTCCTTCGTCCTTATATTTCTTGATAAGCGCTGTTGTATACGCGTATCGAAACATCCCCTTCTTTTCGAGGGTCGAGCGCACCGCATCACGCAATTGATCCTGCGTAATATTCGGCAAAATGTGCTCAAAGGCCGTCAGCATTGCCTTGTTGTACGTCCAATACGATTCTGCGGAACCACGGGATTTCCATACAATACGAGCCTTATCGACATCCCTCTTCTGCGCCGCATATTCCGGCGCTTCCATCAGCTCCTCCGCTACCGCAAAGGTGAGCGTGTGCGTGTAGACCGTGCCGTCGAGATCAAATACTGCGATTTTCTTCATCCGTATACACTATCACGCAGCGAATTCTTCTGTTTTGTGGGGCTTAGTTCAGGTTCCCAAAAAGAAAACCCGTCTCATCGACGGGCAGTAGTCGTGACGCCGGATGTTCGAGGTCTCACCACTCGAGTTTTTTGTTTGGGTCAACTTCGTTCGCATGAGTTGCGATTAAGTACAACTCGTGACCTTTGACCCTGCTCATCTCAACCTTCCCAACGAGTTCAGACTCCTCACGAGAAATTGGTCTGCTCATGATGGCTCGCATAAAGGGTTCAAAGTCCATGTCTCGAGCTGCTTCTAACTTCTCGAATGCGTTCCGACGAATTATGTGCGGCGGCATTTGAGCGTTCTGGAGAATATACACCGGCTTGTTAGGGGAAACGTCGTCGATCATGTCTTCCCGCCAAGTCTTAATCTGAACAGGTATGCGCCTAAAGAGTCGCCATGGCTCGGGCTTGCCGAGAACCCATACGAACCCGTCGACTTTGCGGATATCCATTAGAGCCGAGCCTTGGGAAGCGCCGAAAAACCAATCGGGATCTCCCACAAACGTATTCATCCACATAAAGAAACGGCACTCGGCGAGCAGACCTCTGTGAATGCGTTCTTCTGTCAGGGGGCCATAATAGGACATGAACACCTCCCGCGAGGGAATCTCGCTGCCGAATGGATACCACCGATTCAAATGTTAGGCAATGAATTAATTAAACAAAAACGGCCGCGCGAGCGCGGCCGTTCCAGCGATATCGCCTATGCTCCATCAGCGTGTAATGAGCAGATGGATCTCGTTATCCCGACCCTTGAGGCGGGAGATGAACGCGGAGCGCGCCTTACCGCTACCAGTACCGTCGCCCAAAATGATCGCATCTCCAGGTTCGGGCAAATGCTTGACGATGGCATGCACGAGCAGCGCCTGATTCAGCGCCGAAAATCGCGTCATGTGATCCATGAACTCCGGTGCCGTACTTTCGATGTGTACGTGCTTCTCGCCCGGGATCCAGTAGTAGAAGAACCGTGAGTGCGAGTCGGATTCGTAGAGCAGCTTGGCAGCCTCCGTGAGGCGGGCGTCTGCCAAAATCTCGGTACGAGATACGGTGGTCGGCATGAGAGTCATCCTTTGATCGATCCGAGAATCACAGGGGTTGTGCCGTCTCCCCCTCTCGGCATCATCTGTATGGCACCGCGGCAACACTATCCCGCCATATCAAAATAGGCAATGAATTCAATGGTTTTGTGGGCCTGACCCTATTTCCTATTCAGAAAATTTTCGGATCAAATTCGTGCTCTTTTCTGTGACTTCTGCTTTCGGTCTCGTCTTCAAGAGCTCATTCAGAAAATCATTCGAACGATAATGCTCAAGAATAATATCTTTGAAAATGCTGTTTATCGCCATTACGCTGCCTATAGCAAGCCCGATGATTATGATCGGGTAAGCAACACCGAGATCGAGACTTAGAAACAACCGATCAATTACATTTACGAACAGCCCTAGCACAACTGCCGCTACAAGACCGATAAGAACAATTGCGAAATTGTGGCTCATGCCCCATATACCCGATACGGTCTCGATCGCCGGAACCCGCCGCCAGACAAGCTTGTGAAATTCGTCTAATGCATGCTGCTTTTCGTCCTGAGAAAGCTGAGGCCAAACGTCGGGGAACGCCTCTGCCAAACGCTTTTCCAGCTTTGCCTTCTGTGTTGTGACGGACTCATTCATGCCGTCACATTACCACACAACAAATTCTTGAGTTTTGACGTGCTTAGCCCCACAGTTCCTTACGTCTCATACCGAGCCAAGGCAAATGGATTATGGTGCCTGTCCCCTTTCTTCGCAGATACCTGACACCGATTAACGTATATGTTGTACGTGCTGCACGACAATTGTACACTCGTGATGTGACGAGTAACGAACTTTATTTATATCGAAAGGTGCTTCAGAAAATATGGGATTGCGATAATGATCCAGGTACTGAGGTGAATCCATTTGTTCTGTTGAAAACGCAGGATAGCATCGCTCGTCTCATAAGACGCGTCGAGAAAAGACATCGCAAATATCGTAGGTTTATAACTCCTCAAAATAAGAAACACTATTCTCAGATATTAAATGATGATCTTACATTTTGTCGCGTTCTCGGAGACACACTGGCGTGGTATTTGATCAAACCTTATACATTTCGACAACATGCAAAGCACGACTTACCTTCGCCGCCGCAAACCCGAAAGAAAGGATTCAAGGGTGAGATGCTTGCGCTGCGTGAGATATGTCGCGACCTGAAACTCTTTGCAATTGCGCACGGCCTGACTAACTCCCTACGCATTGGCGATATAAGTATAGTTTTCCCCGAAGAAACGGCTATCGTTGAGGTTAAGAACTTTTCTAATACACCGAAACCAAAAGCACTTGACCGACTTTTAAAACAAATTCAGCGGATGGAAAACTTTCAAAAGCTTCATGGAGACGCGTCTTTCTTAGATCCAAAGGAGCTGTCTGAAACATTTAAGGGTTATCCAAAAGAATTCTCTCTAACAAGATCAGAGGCACCTAGAGAAAAGAAACAAACTTATTCTGGAGAAATTCACTTTGGCCTCAAGATAAGTGAGGAGCTTCGTAAAGTAAGTCGAGATCATAAAATACGTTTTGTCACCTTTGACAACGTCATTGGTTACCTGCTGAGTTCAACTAAAACTAAAGCCCTCAAGAAAGCTGTTCAAATGGGACCTAAGGAAATCTTTAAATTGTACGAGTCTTTCATAAAAGATAGTACTGGTCATTTCTCCATAATTGATGCCTTTGCAAGGCCAAGCGATTTAACGGATATCCCACCTATCACGCGTATTGTCGAGCCAGACATAGCGGCCAAAATAATGACTGGAGAATTGATTGTTCAGACACTTATTTGTTCCTCTAAACTCGTCGAATATTTAAAAAGGAAAGATGTGATCGTACAGCCCGATTTTCTAATAACTAAAGAGTACGCCATAGCAAACTCGAGCGCACGAGGATTTCTTTTTTATCCAATTAAGTACATCATGTTTGCTTTTCATTCTGCCGAGTTCTTGGCGAACTCCTGTCTAGAGATGTCCGCCGCCAGTCAGCACATGAAAGAACGGCTTCTAAAGGAAAACCCTGGAGCGGAAATTATTGAATTTAATAGTATTGAGGAAGCGCTTCAGTACCAAAAAAAGGATCCTCAATAAGAAAACCCCGGCGCGAGGCCGGCGTTTTCGGTGATTCCTGGAGAGAAATCGAGATCGGGTGGGTCATGGGAAGCCGCAAAGCGATTTTGGTATACTTTCGTGAGCAAGGGAGAACGGCCATGTCGACACCCACGATGGTCTGCGTCCGTAACGGACTGCTCGATGTCTCGAAATACGCCTTCGGACTGCCGCTTTACAGCTTCTACCTCGTCACCAGCAGAATCCAGAAAGGTTCACGCGGAGCAATCGCAATCGGCGTGATTCTCGGGTGGATCTGCGTCTTGCTTTCCACTTGGATGTGCCTGTTCCATCCCCCAGAAATCTCGCTCGTGGATGTCCGCGTACTCCGTCTGAATCTGATCGTCGTGTTCCTGTTCGTCGGCATGCTGATCCATGTCAAGGCTGAACATGACAACTTGTTCTGAGCCGTCGCTTCGATCACTGAAATGAGAAAACCCCGCCGAAAGGCGGGGTTTTCTTTTTTCGCAGTGGCGAAAACTAAGCGTTGATTTTTGTTACAACACCTGCACCAACTGTCTTGCCGCCTTCGCGGATAGCGAAGCGCATCTGCTCTTCCATGGCGATCGGAGACACGAGCTTCACCTTGAAGGTGACTGTGTCGCCTGGCATAACCATTTCCACGCCCTCCTTGAGCGTCACTTCGCCGGTGACGTCCGTGGTTCGGACATAGAACTGTGGCTTGTAGCCCGAGAAGAATGGAGTGTGACGACCACCTTCCTCCTTGGTGAGGATGTATACCTCAGCCTCGAAGTCTGTGTGTGGCTTCACTGAGCCCACTTTGGCCAAGATCTGACCTCGGTGCACATCTTCCTTTTTCGTTCCGCGCAAGAGCACGCCGGCATTATCGCCCGCCTGACCCTGCTGGAGTGACTTGTTGAACATTTCGACGCCGGTGACAGTCGTTTTCACGGTGTCCTTGATACCGACGATCTCCACTTCCTCACCTACCTTCACGACACCACGGTCGATACGACCGGTGACGACGGTGCCTCGACCTTCGATCGAGAACACGTCTTCGATTGCCATGAGGAACGGCTTATCGAGTTCGCGAACAGGCTCTGGGATGTACTCATCAAGTGCTTTGACGAGCTCCATGACCTTGTCCGACCACTCGTTGCCCGGTGCCGGATTCTCAAGCGCCTTGAGGCCTGAGCCGCGGATGACCGGTGCATTCTTACCATCGAAGCCCTGCTTCTCGAGAAGCTCGCGGACTTCCTCTTCGACGAGATCTACAAGATCTTTGTCGTCGACCATGTCTACCTTGTTCAAGAAGACGATGATCTTAGGCACACCGACCTGCTTTGCAAGAAGGATGTGCTCGCGTGTCTGAGGCATCACACCGTCGGTCGCTGCAACCACGAGGATTGCACCGTCCATTTGCGCCGCGCCGGTGATCATGTTTTTGATGTAGTCGGCATGCCCTGGCGCATCGACGTGAGCGTAGTGGCGATTTGGTGTCTCGTACTCAGAGTGCGAGAGCGAAATGGTAATACCACGCGCCTTCTCTTCTGGCGCCTTGTCGATATCATCGACTCCCTTCGTCTGTGCTCCGTAGCCATTCCCTGCCTTGGAGAGGACGTTGAGAATCGCCGCGGTCAAGGTGGTCTTGCCGTGGTCGACGTGTCCGATCGTGCCGACGTTGACGTGCGGCTTCGTTCGATTAAATTCTCCTGCCATATCTTTAATATGACTAATGAATAAAAGATCCTTTCGGATCAGATTGCCAACGCTTTTGAGTGCTCCGGGTTTTGAAGCTGGAGTGGGTCGCTTACGCGGGTCGCTAATCCGCACGATTCCCTATCCAGGCAAACAAATACGCACAGAGCGTGCGTGGGGGCATAGTAAACATTTCACATGAAGCCGTCAAGAATTTTTTCCGGGGACAGCGTGGGGACAAAAAATTGAGCCCAGAGATCACGCAGATCTCTGGGCTGTGCATTCGGAGTATCGTGTCAGTAGCGCTCTTCTGTCCGATCTTCGAAAAGACCGAGCCGTTCGTTGAATCGTACTGTGTCGCGGAAACGATCGTTCTCCCGTTGATGCCGATCGCGAAAGCTGAGCGACGGGAGCACGAAGCGCTCGCGCTCCGGATACTCGCTGAAGCCGACCTGCACGCGCATCTTGCGCACATCCTGCTCCTCGATGACCGACTTCGCGAGCATGCGCCGGACCTCGCGAACGCCCTCATCAGATCCGTCGTACAGTTCGAGCTTCGCCGCAAGATCATCGCGAACAGCGCGGATCGCGCTCGCTGCGTCTACATCGGGTCCATACCAGTTCCCGCGCTGATTGCCATTCTCGAACCAGTGCAACCACGCGCGCGTGCGATTGTCGATGTAGACAATCGCCTGCTCATGTGTGACCACGCTCTTCGGCGTCGGAGCCGACGCACGTGAGCCGAAGTCAAAGCGACGTGAATTCCAATTCATTGCCGCCTCCTTGCGGAGCGCGAGATTGCGCTCACGCGACTATAGCAGGCGTATTAATCTTCGCTATATTCCGGAGCCGGGGTCACCGTGACCGATTCTGAGAAGCTCGATGGCGTGACGCCGGTGAGCGCCTGGCACGCAAGTGTAAATATCACCGATGATTCGATTGCCGATGTAACCTTGCCTCCCGAGCCCGATTCGACAGCGCTCCATGAATCGCCATTCGTCCCTGTCACGGTGCAGGACTGCACATTGCTTAGATCCCAGAAGAGCTTCGCCGATGTACCCTTGCGGACGAGCTGCGGACGCACCTGCAGGTGCCCCGTGTTTTCCCCATCGCTATTGAACTGCGGATTTGGATTGAAGCAGGTGCTCTGACCGGAGACGCATTGTGATGGCGCAGAGCATGTCGCGACGGTCGAGGTATTGCACGAAGAATTCGTGTAGCGTATGTTGTCGCCTTGGCATGAGTAGAGCGGTGCGCAGGTCACGGTCACCGTGCGGTTTGGCAATGTGGTCGTACCACCCGTGCCGGTGCAGGTACCACCGTAGACCGTCGTCGCAGACGGCGTCACATTTTGTGAGCCCGATGTGCCGACTGCGCCAAGACCCGTGATATTGCAGCTTGTCGCATTCGTGCAGCTCCAGGTGATCGTGGCGCTCTGATTTTGGACGAGCGAAGACGGCGAGACCGTAAAGGTGCAGCTCGGTGCCGGCGCTGCTTTGCATGCACCGTTGAGACAACCGTACTGACATCCCTGATAGTACGAGGAACTGCAGGATGAATTTTGATACCAGACGCTTCCCCCGCTTCCTGTCGGGGTGTACGTGATCACGATCACACCGCCCGCGCCGTTGCCGCCTGCAGTATTCGACGAGCCACCGGATGGATGACAACCGCTCCCACCGCCACCGCCACCGTATGCGCCACCCGATCCACCGCGCGATGTACCTGAGATACACGATGAATTGATCGCGCCACCGCCACCCCCGCCCGAGCCCTGCGTACCATTGAAATCTTGTCCCGCACCACCAGCAGTGCCGTTGCCCGCGCTTGTGATGTTGGAGCTTCCTCCACCGCCTGATCCACCATCGCCTGCGCCTCCATTACCACCATCCCCATTGCCTGATGTGGAATACCTGCCAGCGGCTCCAGCGCCTTCGGGGCCTCCTGCACCGCCACCGCCACCCATCGGGCGATACGGACTCGACGCGTGTCTACCTGTAGCGCCATTGCCGCCAGAGTATTTCGTGCTGCCGACGCTCGAGCTTCCAGAGCCTCCTGTGCCACCCGTGCCACCGACTCCTGTCGCTGTGGCAGCTTTTTGTCCGCCTGCACCACCCTTTGCGCCAGCGACGACTGCGCTGCCTGAAATTGATCCACAATTTGATGTCGAATTGCACAGATACGTATCGCCCCCCGCGCCGCCTGCTGCGTTTGCGACACCTGCACCTGCTGCGCCGATCGCATAACTCACGCCGGCACCCGGAGTGAGCGTGACATTGCGAGCTTCTGCGTATGCACCACCGCCACCGCCACCGCCGTTGTATGCGCCACCCGCGCCTCCACCGCCGATTACCCGGATTGTGTTGTCGCTACTATTCCAATCATTTGGCACCGTCCACGAAGATCCCGATGAGAGGACGATCGTGACTGGATCGGGTGCTTGATCCGAGCAGAAATATTGTGGCGTGCAGGAGACCGTGACAGTGCGCGGACACGTGACCGTGCCACCGATGCCTGTCGCAGTCCCTCCGTAGCTCGTCGATTCGTATGGTGTCACCCATGTGCTGCCTGAAATGTTCGGCGTCACGGGACCGATCGAATTGAGATCAAAACTCGTCGCGTTCGACGATGTCCAGGAAATGAGGCTCGATCCACCCTGTGTGACGGATGTCGGACTTGCACTCACCGAACAGGTCGGTGATGCGGCGGCAGCCACATTGATCGTGATCGAGGCGTAATTGGCCGCAGTCGGGTACTGGGTTGTGGATGCGCGCGCATTGAAGGTGTATGTACCAGAAGAAACCGGAGTAAATGTGTAGGTGCGTGTCGTTGCGGTGGAATTGCTGAGCAAGCTCGTACCCGATTGATCGGTGATGTTGGTCATCGTCATGCTATCCCCCGCACCCGGCGTGAAGGTCGCAGTGATTGTCGAGGACTGGCCCACACTCATCGATGTACCGAGCGATGAAGTGATCGTCGCTGTCGGCTGCGGATAGCACTGGATCGTCGTCGGCGAAGACGCGCGTTTTTCTGAATCGGTGCGAGGTCTTTCCAGCACAGTGGGATCCGAAGCTTGGAATTCACGTGACTTGAAGTCGCGGC
>JADMIO011210311.1_pt1 | contig 58432 bp, 47 predicted proteins | sample 8958161 | NCBI WGS metagenome assembly JADMIO01 (sample SAMN16585339, study PRJNA669376) | soil metagenome | isolation source: Crop rotation soil | place: USA: Cullars Rotation, Alabama | collected 2011
GCGACAACTTGTCCACGTGGAATTCTAAGCTTAGGATCCCAATGTGCTGGAAAGGCTGGCGCACTACGACAGCTCGCCGCTGGGGCGCGGCCGGGGCGGCTGAGGTCAACGGCGCGCGTGCGGCCGGGATGGGCGCGTCTCGCCTGTAGACTCGTCTTCGTCTGCGGCGACGGTGAGTCTCACCGGGCGGTGGCCCAGAGTGCGAATCTCGCGTTCCGCGTGCGCGATCTCGCGCGGCGAGTGCAAGCTCGTCACCCTCACGCTGAAGCGAGCTCCGCGAATACCATCGACCCGCGTGACGAGCACGTGCTCGAAGCGTTCGGCCAGCCGTTTTTGCAGCGACTCCGCTTCCGTCGCGTCTTTGAACGCGGCCGCTTCGACGACGACGGGTTGCTTCAGGCGCGGACCGAAGTCCGTGGTACGGCGAGTTGCGGGGGGCGTTGCCGGCGTGCGCTTGGGCGGTGTGACGCTCGACGCACTACGGGAGCCGCGCCCATCGACGCTCGCGCTGCCGTCACGCGATGCGCGTTTGCCGCGCGCGGACTGAGAGGCCACGTGAGCGGTTCCGCTGCTCGGCGTGCGTTCCGCCGCGCCATGCGTGTCCACGGCGGGCGCGGAGGGGACGTCGCGTTGCGTGTCGTCGCGCGGAGATGGAGCGGCATCGGCGCGTTGCGGGTCTTCGGCGGCCGGACTCGGAGCGACACGAGCATCGCTCGCGCTCCGTTGCTGGGTCGAGGGTTGTAGCGTCGAGGGCTCGGCGCGAGCCCCGCTCGGCTCCTCGCCCGATGTAGTCGGCTGATAGACCGAGTGCGGCGGCTCGGCGGACGACTCTCGTGACGCGGTTTCGTTGCGGCCGAACAACGTCAACACGCCTGCGGCCGCCACACGTACGGCAGACAAGGTGTTCAGCGCGGTGTCCTTGGCGGTCTTGCGCGGCTGCGCGATGCGCACGTGGGCGCTTACGCGCGACGCGAGGGCGCTCGCTGCCGGCTCTTGCAGCGTTACTTCGAGCTGCGGCGTGCCGATGAGCACGACGCGCAACCGCTCGATCGCATCCGGTACGCACTCGACCGCCATGCGCACGCGCTCGAGCTCCTCCGCGCTGGCGGTGTCGGCGTCTTCGACGACCGCGAAGACGTTCGCGTGCACTTCTCGCGCCTTCATCAGCAGCGCGCGCAGCGTCTCGCTGCGCTTGGCTGCCGACCGCGAGTCCGTCGTGCCTTCGTCGATGACGCCGAGCGGATCCGCCGTTGCGGCGCGCACGCGCAGGATTTTCAGCGCATTACTGCGCTCGAGCGCTGCATCGACGAGCTCGGCGGCCTGTTCGCGTTCCGTCGCCGTTACGACGACGTGGCCATTCCCCGCGAGCAAGGCGGACTCGAGCCTCAGCCATGCCTTCCGAAAACGGATGGCCGGGTGGTCGATCGTGGGCTCGTGCGAGCGGGCTCCCATCGCTGCATCGGCAGAGGCGGACGGTCGGGCGAGGTGGGCGGAGCTGCGTTGCCTCTCGGTTGGGATGGTGGCGGGCACGGCGGAGACCTTCAAGTACTCAGCGAACGTTTGATGCTTCGCTCAGCCCCTCGGCCACCCGAGCGACGCTGCGCGGCGTGATCGGAGAAGCATCGTTTGTAAGTTGTGGACCTCTCGCGGTGAGCTTCGCCTGACTGAGACTGCGTGCTACGACGGCTGTCCGACGCTACGCGCGCGAGAGGATACATGCCGAACCTGGAAGAAATCGAGGCCATAAAGCGCCTGAAATACCGTTACTTTCGTGCTCTGGACTGCAAGCAATGGGCCGACCTCGGAGAGACGCTCAGCGACGACGCAACGACCGCTTACGACAAGGGTAAGTATTCGTTCTCCGGCCGTGACGCGATTCTGGGATTTTTGAAGGACGCGCTCGGCAGCCCGCGCGTCGTCAGTCTTCATCAGGGGCACCATCCCGAAATCGAGCTGACCGGCGCAACCACGGCGCGCGGCACGTGGTACCTCGAAGACATGGTCTTCTTCCGCGACGCGAACATGGTGCTGCACGGCGCCGGCTTCTACAGCGACGAATATGTGAAGGTGAACGGAGAGTGGAAGATCAAATCGACCGGCTACGAGCGCACGTTCGAGCTCATCGAGAACCGCGACACGCCGTTCCAGATGCGCACGCGGTTCGACCGAGCCGAGTAGAAGCGAAGCCGTGAGCAAGCCGTTCGAAGTCCGAAGAGCACGCGACGTTGCGCGCTGGAGCAACGAAGCGGACGTGGTCGTGGTGGGTCTTGGATGCGCGGGCGCATCTGCAGCGCTCGAAGCCGGTTCTGCCGGCGCAGACGTCGTCGTCGTCGAGCGCGGCAGCGCCGGCGGCGGAACGTCGGCGATGTCCGGCGGCGTCATCTACCTCGGCGGCGGCACGCCGATCCAGAAGCAATGCGGCTTCGACGACACGCCCGAGGAGATGTTCAAGTACTTGATGGCCTCGTGCGGGCAGCATCGTGACGAGGTGAAGATTCGCGCGTTCTCCGAGGACAGCGTTGCACACTATCACTGGCTCGTCGCGCAAGGCGTTCCGTTCAAGCCGGTGTTCTACCCGCACTACAGTGGCGAGCCGCCGACCGACGACGGTCTCGTCTTCTCCGGCAGCGAGAACGCATATCCATACAAGGACATTGCACGGCCCGCCGCGCGCGGACACGTGCCGCAGATTCCCGGCAAGGCCGGCGGCCTTTTGATGGAGAAGCTCATCGCTTCGCTCGAACGGACTTCGGCGCGCATTTTGACGGATATGCGTTGCGAGACGCTCGTCGTCGGGGAGGACGGAGCGGTGGCCGGCGTCGTGCTCAAGCACTTCGGCGAAGAGACGACGGTACGCGCGCGCAAGGGCGTCATTCTCACCGCCGGCGGCTTCATCCTGAACCGTGACATGGTCGCGGTGCACGCGCCGGATCTTGCGCGTTGTCAGTTCCTCGTCGGCAGCGATGGCGACGACGGTGCCGGCATCCTGATGGGCATGGGTGCCGGCGGTCTCGCGATCAACATGTCGATGGGCTCGATCTCGTTGCCGATCATCCCGCCGAAGAAGGTCCAGTTCGGGGTGATGATCAACGCGCAAGGGCAGCGCTTCGTGAACGAAGACTCGTACTACGGCCGGCTCGGCGAATACGTGATGTACCGGCAAGAAGGGCGCGCGTGGCTCGTGCTCGACGAGAAGTGCTTCGAGCGTCCCGAGGTGCCGCGCGAGATCGTCGCCGTCGGCGAGAGCACCGCCGAGATCGAGAGTGCGCTGAAGCTACCGGCGGGAAGCTTCGCCGCGACCGTCGAGCTCTACAACCGCCACGCCGAGCGCGGCGAGGATCCGCTGTTCCACAAGTCGCGCGAATGGCTCGCACCGCTCGAGCCGCCGTTCGCCGCGTTGGACTGCTGCGTGGACACATCGTTCTACGCGTCGTTCACGCTCGGCGGCTTACGCACGACGATCGACGGCGAGGTGATGACGCCGGAAGGCGGCATCGTGCCCGGACTTTACGCCGCGGGGCGCACGAGCGCTGGGCTCGCGGCGCCCGGGTATAGCAGCGGCATTTCACTTGGCGACGGTAGCTACTTCGGACGGCGGGCGGGGCGCAGGGCAGCAAGGTAGCTTTTACTAGTTCTCTTCTTACTCCATGTCTTTGTGAAGTAGTGAGACTTCCTGTTGAAGAACGCGCCGGCACATCCACTGCAGTTTGTTGAAAAGACGCCGTTCGAGCAAGGCAAGACGACTCTTGCCTCTATGAACGATTTTCGATCGGACGTCGTAGATGCTTCGGAAGTCTTCTAGTATCGTGGTTCGCTGTGAATGTGTAGTTGCGATCAAGTAAGCGCAACGATTGGCGAGCAGCTCTCCTAGACCGGTGAGATCCGACGAGGCTTTGTCGCCAAGCAGAATCTCCATTACAACGGCTGCCTGCACAAATTGTAGCAGTTCATCTCCGCCGCAATGGCTTTCAAAAAGCCATTGCGCACCTAGTTGGATATGTTTGGCGCGGTCGCCTGCGTGAAAAACGGCGCCAATGGCAGCAAGCTGCTTTTGCATCCAGTATGCTCGCTTGTCGCCGTCGTTTAAGACTCCATCAAGGTCATCGAGTACGAGATCCCTGATGGCTTTCGAGTGATGCAATTCCAGCTCATGCGCTTCTTCTACGATCCATTGGTCTTCGACAAGACGATGGATGTAGGCCTTCTCTGTGCGCGGATTGGCTTCGTATGAGTACTGGGGCTTCAGAACGCGCAGTGCTAGTGCGAGTCCGTAGAAAGCCCGGATAACACTGATAGTGCGAACAAGCGGCTCTGTCTGAGTAAACTTTCCTATAAAGCCTTCTGTTTGTACCTGAAGGTATGCGCGATCCTCGGCCCATGAGATTCTACTGCCGCGAAGCAGCCCTTCTATGCCACCGCCAGCAATGGCACGATCGCGCGGTTCCACGCCAGAGGTTAGAGGGTGGGTGGCCGTGAGTGTGCCGCCGATTCGGATCGAAACTGTCTCTGAAAGGTCGGCTGACTTTACGTGTGAGCAGAATAGGCGGCTAAACGACGGAGGAAGCGGCGTCGTAATGGTGTATCTCCAAGGCAGGGACTCAAACGCAGTAACCAAGCGTTCGGCCAGGACGCTTAGATCTGAGTAGCCAGAAAGCGTGCTAAGCAACACGGGTGCTCCATCACTCTGATACTGATCTCTTTCATGGAGCTCTCGCGCGAGGACTCCGGTAACGAAGTCGACCAAGGGGGTCTCGCTAACGAAGCTCTGTAGATCCCCGTGAAGTGGTCCGTGTTGAGGCAGGATCGTCTGCGAAAGGAACAAGTGGGTCGACGTGCGTGGCGTTAGAAACATGCCATGCTGGACGTCGGCATGTGACAGTTGCTCCGTTAGTGAAGCGCATAGCTGAGTACGGCAGCTTGGATGTAGGGTCGGCGACATACTATTCCGAGTGTTTTGGCGCGGAAATGGACCCCATTTATGTGATCCGAGCACTTAGGACGCGAACGCGATGCCCCACAAAGTTGTCCGCGATAGATCGTGCGCGCGTGATCAGCCAGTCGAAGCCAGCGATACGCACGCCGCGCCGATGTCCATTTTCAAGAACAAGCATTCGCTTTTGTTCTGGCGTGAGTGGCTCCTCTAGGCCATTGATGACGAGGCAATCGGGAGCACGGAAGTTCGGAAAGGTGGATGCAATGAGTTCCTGCCGCTGAATGAGTTTGTCCGCGTAGTCGAGAGCTTGCTGGACGGCGTGGCTGCTGTCGGCACTCAGCTGGCCCGTGCCCGTAAGAAGAAGCTTCGACGGGCATTCTATCTCAACGACGACATACGTGTCGTCGGATCGTCGGATTAAAAAGTCCGGCTCTTTCGCGCCCCAGAGTGATGGTTGCGGCCAGACTTCCAATGCCATCGGATCGAGCAGTTGAGGATGGTCTGTTAGGAAGCTTTGAAATGCGCTCTCATCATCTGCGCGTGTTGCGATCAATTTGGCAAAAGCTTCAAGAGTGGGTTCGCCGAGAGCGATGAAGCGCGCCGCCGAAGCTTCAAAGACCTCGCGGGCGCGGTCCATATTGTGCTCTATTGCACTCGTGGTGAACTGGTGACCGACGGCAAGGATCGCCGCTCCCTCATCGGGGAAATTGATCAGGAAGTGGTTTAGCAGAGTACGGGCATCGCGTGGCATCGTGTTCCAGTTTGGGCACAGCCGTTCCACAGTCTCGATCAGCCGCGGTTCAGCAAACTCGGAAGAGGGCGTGCGGCGCTGGCCAGCCGCCAATGCCGAGAGTGTTCCCAAAGCGATAGAGATGTTCTTGCTTCGGGGACTGCGAATCGCAGCTTCTACTAGGGCTCGCAGCCCATCTGTTCCCCACCTGACCAGACAGTAACCTGCCGGAGCCTTCAGGGTAAAGTTGTACGTCATGCCGCCGTACATGTCTTCGTAAAGCATTTGAACGGCGCGGAGAGCGTCTAGCGAACCGTCGAGCAAGCAGTCGTACAGAAGGTCAGCGTGAGATTCGGAGCCCGTCCTTAGGAATTCCTGTGCACGCTCGACGAAAGCCATAGGTCAGTAAGGCAGGATACATTTAGCGCCAAAGTAGACCGAGTAAAACGCAGTACTGTGCGTTCGAATGAGCGGTGGAGGTGTCTACTGGAATGGTCGGACCCGCTGCAAGATAGCGTGATCACCGCGACATCCAAGTCTCGACGTGCGCGGCGGTTCGCTGCGTCGTCGACTGTCTCAACGCGCACTAGCTTGCGATGTAGCGCCGCCCTATCAAGGGCACGAGCGGCCCGACATCGCGCCGAGGCGGGCCGGCTAAACGCAGGGATAGGGCCGCCGGAGATCGCAGGTCTGTCGGGCTCGCGCGATTCGGGTGGGACCGCTATGAAGCAGCAGATGAGAGCCCTCGTCGCTGTTCTCTCGTTCGTGTTCTGCGCGTGCGGCACTTCGGAAGTGCTGCTCGCTCCGATGGATCCGCCCGCCGACCTCTACGCTTCGTCTGCCGCTTCCGGACACACCGCGCTTGGTTTGAAGCTCTCGGTCGCCGACTTCGTGGACGACACCGAGCGGCTGCGTCCTACGCTGGTCGGCTCCGCCTTGACCGGCATGTCCAACTCGGGCGCCGATGTGCTCGCGACCGAGCCCGGCACGACGACGGTGACGAACGCGTTCCGCAAAGCGGCGATGGGCGTCGGCTTCGAGCTCGCTGACCGGGAGCGCGCGGACATGGTGGCGAGCGGCGAGGTGACGCGGTTCTGGATCGAAGAGCTTACGTCCTCGTCCGGGGAATTCGCGCATGCGACGGTCGCGTTCACGGTCACGTTCACGTCGCAGGCGGGCAAAGAGCTGTGGACGCGCGCAGTAGAAGGCCATGCGCAAACCCCTCCGACGCTGCTCGACATCACGAAGGACGACGGCAAGACGCTGGAGCGGGCGCTCCTCGACGCCGTTCAGAAAGTGTTCGCGCAGCAGTCGTTGTGGGACGTGGTCGCGGCGGCGCGCGACCGTACGAAGCAGCCTGCGATCAGCTCCCAGTAACGGGCAATTTCGCGGCCGAAAGCGCCTCGATTCCCGACTTCACGTTTTGCCGCGCGACGCCTTCGAGCATCACCCGGTCGCCGTACACGAGCACGCTGCCGGCGCTTGCGGCGTAGCGGCTGAGAATCACGTCGTCGAACACTACGGCACCGTCTCTCGCCGACGTCAGCGTCCAGCGCGAGCTCATCGACGCGACTTCCCGCAAGCCCGCCGCCGGCGGTACGACTGCGACGATGCGGACACGCAGGAGATAGTCGGCAGCGTCGTTGCGTACGCTCGCGAACACTCCCGATCTCCTGACCGCATCGATGAGCGCCTGCTGGAATGCCGCCGTCGAGACTATGCCGGTTTGATACAGCAACGCCTGGCCGCCCCCGCTCACCTCGACGCGGACGGTGCCACCGTGCTTGCGCGCGAGCGCGAAGTCCTCCGGAACCATGGCGGCGCCACGTGCGTCGATGCACGCAGAGAGCGCGAGCGCAGCGAACGGAACGGCTCTGAAGCCGAATGCGACGATCTTGTTCAATTGACAGGCGAGCTATAGCATCCGCGCCGCGGGGGACAGAAATCATGCAACGAGCCGTCATTCGCGATGCGATCTTCGCGCTCGCCGCATCGTCGCTGCTTGTCGCGGGCTGTACTCATCAGGGACGGCTCGTGCAAGTTCAGCCGCTCGAGACGAACCTGTCGTCGTATCGCACCGCGCTCGTGCGAGTCGAATCGGACGTCTTCGGCGCCGACGGCGAAGCCAGAACCGTCGAGACGATGGTCGGTACGGCGTTGAGCGAACGTGGTCTTTTCTCCGACGTCGAGCTGGCGTCAGCCTCACCGGATGCGCGCGGCGACTTGACGGTGTTGATCCGGATCACGCGGCTCAAACGCATCAGCCCGGCAGACCGTCGTCAGGGCGGCGCGCTCCTCGGCCGTGCGTCGATCGCAGCCGAAGTTCAGCTGCTCGCCGCGCCGAACGGCCTGCGCGTGGGTGCGTTCGAAGCGGTCGGCGAATCGGCCGCCGGGAGCATACTCTCGCTGGGCCAAGGCGATACCAGCCATGCGATCCGCGAGCTCGTCGAAAAAATCATGGAAGGAATCGACGCAAAGTCCGCATGACGCTCGACGCGCGTGCTCAATAATACGGTTCCAGAGTCCAAGAGAAGAATTCCGTGAAGCGGTGAGTGAAGCCGCGATTCTTCCACGCGTCATAGTTGATCTCTTCGCAGCGCTCTTTGTCGCGCTGGAACATCGCTTCCATCTGCTTTGCGAGCCCGACGTCGTAGACGGAAAGGCTTTCCTCGCAGTTCATGCCCATCGAGCGGGCGTCGAAATTGATCGACCCGATCGTCGAAAACACGTCGTCGACGACGAGCGTCTTGTTGTGGAGCATGGTCGGCACGTACTCGAAGATCTTCACACCGCCTTTCAAGAGCTCGCCGTAGTGGGCGCGCGATGCTTGCCGGATGAGCGGCAGATCGTTGTGCGTGCCGGGTACCATCACCTGTACGTCGACGCCTCTCTTCACCGCGGCGATCAGCGCCTTGCGGACTTGCTCGTCGGGGATGAAGTAGGCGTTTTGGATGTGGATGTAGCGCTGCGCGGCGAGCACGGCGATGAAATACATCATTTTCGGGAGCGACGACGCGTCGCCCTTGGACGACTTGATCGCATGCGCGAGCATCGTTCCGGTCGGCTCCGTCGGGGGATAGAACGCGTCGCCGGCGAGAATCTCTCCCTTCGTGTACGTCCAGTTTTCGCTGAAGATCGACTGCATCTGGGCGACCGCGGGGCCCGTGACGCGGATCTGCGTGTCGCGCCACTCCTTCGTGTTGCGCGCATTGCCGAGCCAGCGTTTGTCGATTCCGAGGCCGCCCGTGTAGCCGATCCGGCCGTCGACGATCAGCAGCTTGCGGTGCGTACGGATTCCCGGCCTGCGCAGCGAATAGAAATGCAGCGGGCGGTAGCGCTTGAAGCGGACGCCCGCCGCTTTCATCTCTTTCTCGAGCTTGCCCGGCCGTGCTCCCCAGCCGTCGACGAGGAGACGCACCTCTACTCCACGCCTCGCGGCTTCGATCATGGCATCGGCGAATTGGCGGCCGGCTTCGTCGTCCTCGAAGATGAAGCTCTCGAGGTTCACCGACACTTTCGCGTGCCGAATGTCTTCGGTCATCGCCGGGAAGATCTGATCTCCGTTGAGCAGCAGCTCGGCGGAGTTCCCGTCGATCATCCCGGCGCCGACGCCGATGAGAGAACGCAGAAATTGCGGATCCCGAACGCCGAAATCGGGCCTGAACTTTCCGTAGTCTTCGCGCTGCGGCGTGGAAACGAAGGCGCCAACGGCGCCGTCGTAGAATCTATTCGTGATCGTGCAACTATCGAGCGCGACCGTCGAAGCCACGAGCAAGAGTGCGAGCGTGCAGATCCGGCTTCGCGACTCTCCTCGACGACGGGAACTGTCCATGGACGACTTCGATCAGCGTAGGTGTGTGGCTGGCTGCTGCACAAGACAGCCTTCCGGCGGCCAGACGCCGCTGGGGGGTACAAAACCGCTAGGGTCGCAGGTGGCGGGCGGCTGCCGCCTTCTCGCATCTCTCCACGAGGCGAGAATCGCCGAGTCGCTCGACCCAGGCGGCAAACGCGGGCGTCGGCCCGCGCCACCGCAGCTCTTCGACGTCGTCGAACAACGGTGCATCGATCTTCAGCGTCGCGAGCCTTTTGAACAGCAGCGCCTGCGCGCGCGCTTCGCCGAGGACGGTGGACGGAAAGCTCTCGATCGGGCCGTAACGATTGAGAAGCCGTGCTGCGGTCTTCATGCCGACGCGTGGAATGCCGGGATATCCGTCGGCTGCATCGCCGACGAGTGCGAGCAAGTCCGGAATGAGCGCAGGCTCGACGCCGAACTTCGCACGCACTCCCTCGGCATCGAAGATCTTTCGTTGCCGGCGATCGACCTGCACGACTCTTTCGGCACGAACGCACTGGGCGAGGTCCTTGTCGGGCGTCCAGATGCAGACCTTTTGCACACTGTCGTCGCCGGCCGCACGGTGTGCCGCCGAGGCGAGAGCGTCGTCGGCCTCCAGCTCGACCATCGGCCACGTCGCGACGGCCATCGCGCGCAAAGCGTCTTCCAGCGGATGAAACTGCTCCCAGAGCGCAGGCTCGATCCCGTCGCCCGTCTTGTAGCCGTGCCACAGGCCGTTGCGGAAAGATTCGATCACGTGATCGGTCGCCACGCCGACGTGTGCGGCTCCGGACTCGATCATTTGCAGCACGGTGTGCAGCACGCCGATGACCGCGCCGAACGGGCGGTCGCCGTCCTCCGCGAATCGACGGAGGCCGTAAAAGTGGCGGAAGAGCTCATACGTGCCGTCCACGAGGTGGACGACCATCTCGGCGTTGGCGGCGGCTCCGAAGAGGCTGCGCGACGATACCGAAGCTGCGGCCTTGTCGATCGGCACGATCCGAGTGCTACGTTCCGCGCGCGCCGAGCCCGGCGGCTTCGTATATGCGGTCGATCACGCGCATGTTCGCGATCGAGTCCTGGGGATTCGTGATCACCGGCGCGCCGTTCATCACCGCGGCGGCGAACGCGCGCAGCTGCATCTCGTAGGTCGGCCTGCCTTTCAGCCGCTCGACGCGCTTTCCGTTCGCGGTGCGCAGCGTCAGCCGATGATAGTATTGCGGCATCACCGGGTTCAGCACGCGCATCTCGCCGTTCTCGCCGACGACGCGCGCGGAGATGCGCAGCAGCGCGGACGACATGAGCGAGCACGAGATCCGCGCGGTGCGGCCGTCGGCGAACGAGAGCTCCGCGGTCATGCAGCGGTCGACGCGCGGGGAGGAGAGGCGCGGCTCGGCGCGCGTCACCTGAGGTTCCGCGCCGGCGATGTGCCGTAGCATGTGCACCGCATACGAGCCGACGTCCATCGTCGCGCCGCCCGCGAGATCGTAGCGGTAGCGGATGTCGCCGGGCAGCGGTAACGGCACGCACATGCTCGTCTCGATGTGACGCACGCGTCCGAGCGTGCCGTCGCTGGCGATCTCGATCATGCGCGCGGCCAGCGGGTGATAGCGCCAGTGAAACGCTTCCATGAGCACGCGGCCGGCGCGCGTCGCCGCGTGCGCCATCTGCTCGGCCTCGGCGGCGTTGGATGCGAAGGGTTTCTCGCACAGCACGTGCTTGCCCGCTTCGAGCGCGCGGATCGTCCACGTGCAGTGCAGGCTGTTCGGCAGCGGGTTGTAGACCGCGTCGATCGCGGGATCGGCGAGCAGGTCGTCGTAGCTCGAATGCGTGCGCGGAATCTTGTGCTTCGCCGCGAACGCGCGCGCCCGCTCGGGATCGCGCGCGGCGACCGCCGCGATGCCGACCTCGGCGACAGATCGCGACGGGCCGATCAATGCCATCGGCGCGATGCGCGCCGCGCCGAGAATGCCGATGCGTACGGAGTCGCTCACCGGGTCTTTCCTTCGCGGGCGGACGCGAGCACCCGGCGCGTGGCGGCGGCAGTGCGACGCGCGACGTCGTCGGGTGCGAGCGCTGCGAGCTCATCGGAGAACACTTCGACGCCTACGGGCGCCTTGCAGCCGAGGTCGTCGAGCGTGCGGATCACTTCCGCGAGGCCGCCGTCGCCTTCGCCGGGCAGACGGCGGCGGTGCATCGTCTCGTCGAGCATCTCGCCGTCGGGCTCGGCGGGGGCGTCGCTGAGCTGGAGCGCGAAGATGCGCTTCGCAGGCACCGCGCGCAGCACGGCGTCGCCCTCACGGCTCCTCGTGTGGTGCCACGTGTCGAGGAGCACGCCGCCGTTTTGTCGACCGGCAAGCCGCACGACTTCCCATGCTGCGGCGAGATCGGGAAATGCAGACCACGGCAGGAACTCGAGATGGACGAGCAAGCCGTGCTCGCGTGCCCGGTCGCACAAACGCGCGAACGCTTCCGCGGCCGCTTCGACCGGCACGCGCGTGCCGAAGATTTCCACGACGTTCAGCGAGCGGCCGCCGACCGCCTCTGCGATCGCGAGCAGCTCCTCGGCGCTATGGTCGAACGGGCCGCCCTCCACTCGGTCCGCTCCGGGCAGCCATCTCGTCACCGCGTCGAGCTCGGCGATTTCGAGTCCGTGATCGGCGAGCATCGAGCGCATGTCGGTCGGGCTCAGTCCTGCGGCCTTCGCACGTTCGTAGTCCTCGGACCAAAGCGAAATGCCGGAGAAGCCGGCATCGGAAGCGGCTTTGACGCGCTCGACGAACGATGCGCCGAGCAGCGTGCCGGCGCAGAGCACGAGGTCGTTTGGTCCCAGCACGGAGATCCCGCGATCGCGATCGCTGGAGCGATGCGCGTCGCGCGCCGATCCTGCATCGCGACCGCAGGCGAGCAAAGAGCCCGGTGTCAACGCTGCCAGGTCACTCGGCCGTCGCGGACCGTCACGCGCACCATCGCGCTCGACAGCTCGTTCCGTGCCCGTTTCCATGGGCGATCGAGCAAGCAGAGGTCGGCCGTGCTGCCTACCGCGACCGCTCGCGGCTCTCCACCCGGCGCATCCGGTGACGAGGTGAAGAGCGCGAGAGCGCGCTCGGGCGTCACGCGCTCGTCGGCCCCTAGCTCTTTGCCCGCGAGCGTCTTTCGGTCGACGGCGGCCTGTATCGCGAGCCACGGATCGGCGTCGGCGTACGGTGCGTCGGTTCCGCCGCCCACCGCGACGCCTGCGTCGAGCAGGCCTTTGCAGCGGTATAGCCACGGCACGTCGGCCGGCTCGACGTCGGTCAAGTACGCGTCGCCGCGTTCGCGCACGAAGCCCGGCTGCGTGACCACCGTCACGCGCAGCTCGGCCATCAGCGCGGCGATCTCGGGCGGCGCGACCGCCCCGTGCTCGATGCGATCGCCGGTGCGAACGCCCGCGTCGCGAACGGCCGCGCACGCGAGCACCGCCTCGACGCGCGTCACACAATGGATAGCGACGTTCCGTCCGGCGCGATGCGCATCCGCTATGTTGCGGACGAGCCCGTCCAGCAGCGGTAGGTTGCGTTCGTCGAGGACGATCTTGCGCGCGCCACGAGTGACGCCGAGTGTCTCGCGGTGATTCAACCGTTCCGTGCCCATCACGACCACGCGCTGCAACAACGCACCGCTCGCCGCCGACTGCACGAACGTTTCCATGTGCTCGGGGTCGTTGTGCACGGTTGCGTCGGTCACGCCGGTCACGCCATAGCTCGCGAGTCGGCTCGAGACCGGCGCGAGCGACGGCACCCGCGCGTCGTCGAGCCGCTCAGCAAGCCAGGCGTCACAGCGGAAGAGGCGGCCGGTGGCGCGGCCGTGCTCGCCGCGCTCGACGCCTTCGGCGTCCTCGCCGCGATCGAGGCCGAGGAGCTCGATGGCGCGTGAGTTGAGGAACCAAGCGGCGCCGCTTCGATGCTGGATGCGTAGCGGTCGATCGGAGAGGAGCCCGTCGAGCCGCGTCCGGTCGAGATCGCCGGCAACCGACTCGTGATAGGCGATACCGCGCACCCACTGCGGGCCCGGTGCGTACGCGCGCAACGCGGCGCGAAGCTCTTCGACGCCACGTACCGTCGGCGGCCCACAACGGAGCGACTGCTCCGCGGCGGCGAGTGCAAACAGATGGATGTGGTGGTCGTGGAGGCCGGGGAGGAGGGTCCCGCCTGCACCGTCGATCGTGTGCTCGCCGGGCCTCGCATCGAGCCGCTCCGCGATGGCCGCGATGCGTCCGTTCTCGATGCGCACGTCGAGCGGCGCGCGGCCGTCGATCTCGACGCGGCGGATCAGCACGAGATCGCGAGCGACGCGAGCACGCCGCTCGTGTCGGCGCCCGGTGCGCGCGCGTGCTCGGTTACGCTGCGTGCGCGCGGCGGCAGAACTCGTTGCGATCGCCCGGCGAGCGCGACTTCCCATTCGTCCACGACGTTCGACGTGTCGTGCCGTTCCGCGCTCGCGCACGCCGGTGGACGCACACCCTCGCCGGCCATCCGCGTTTCGCGCGCGCGTTGCAACACGGTGCGCGCATCGGCGACGCCAAGCGAGAGACAATGCGCGGTCACGTCGTGGAGCGATACATCGAGCAGCACCGAGTCGCCGCGCGTCCAGTGATGCAGCGCCGCGAGCGCGGCGTGCACGCCGGCCAGCGGATCGGCAATCGCATCCGCACAGAACAGCGGCGTTCCGTCCGCATCCGCCGTCGCCATCGCGGCTCCCGCGGCCGCGGCGGCATCGTCGCCGAATGCGACCCAGCCGGCCTGGGGCTCATCACGGCCGTAGCCCGTGATCGAGGTCCAGACCAACCCGGGACGCGAGCGCACGAGCTCGCCTGCGTCGATGCCGAGCTGCATCAGCGCGCGCGGGCGCGAGCTTTCCACCACGATGTCGGCGCGCTCGAGCAGAGCGGCGAGGAGAGGCTTGCCTTGCGGCGAGCCGAAATCGAGAGCGACGCTTTCCTTGCCGGCGTTGAGCAAGTCGTAGAAGGCGGCGGCGCCCGCGCGCGCGCCGTCGAGCCTCCGCGTGCTCTCCACCTTGATCACGCGCGCGCCGGCGAGCGCGAGCAGGTGAGTACACAAGGGCCCGGCCCACAGCGAGGAAAGATCGACGACGAGCGGAGCTCGGCCGCCGCGAGACGCTCGAGTCGGAGTGGTTGCACCCGAGTCGTCGCGGACGCCGTGCGACTTGGCGCGATACCAGTGCGGCACGGTGTGTGCGGCGTCGGCCGCCGGCGCGACGGGCATCCCGAGTAGCCGCGCGCGCTCGACGAGCTCCGCGACGTTGCGCAAACGCACGCTGCGCGCGACGAAATCGCGCACGTCGCCTTCGCAGGTCTCCTCGAGCCATGCCGGTACGAGGGCCACGTCGTCGGAGCGTGCGAGGTTGACCGCGATCCAACCGTCGGCGCAGCGCAGGAGATGGCACGTCCCGCCGGGTGAAGTCGTTCCGCGCCGCACGAAGCCCGCGCACGCGGCGCGCTCGCCGAGGAGAGCCGGTGCGTCGATGCTCGCAATGCGTTCTGCGCCCGACAATCCGGCGGCGTGTGCTTTGCGCGCGAGTGCGCCGACGACGAGCCGCATGCGCGTGGCGAAGGCCGCAGGTGCGAGGCGAGGCGGTCCGTCGCTCCTGCCCGTGAGCGCCATTGCTCCGGAAGCCGCCCATTCGAGATCCGGGTGCAGCCCTTCGGGCAAACGCTCGGTCTCTGTGGCGGTCGCTGCGAGCAGCAGATCGGTCGGATGCTCGAACGAGCTCGTGCGCATGGGTCGCTCGGAGCGTGGCACAGCAGAATCCGCGAGTCGAAGTCGATCGCGGCGAACCGCCGGCCTGCGCTACGAGCACATGGATCGCGCTCGCGTTCTCGACGTATAGCACGGCGCAGCGTAAGCTCGCCGCCCATGTCGTCACTCCGCGGGTTGATCGCCACCGTCGTGGTCTTGTCGTTGCTGCTGGTCGGGCCCGTCGTGTTGCACTTCACGCAGAGGCGCCACGACATTTTGCCGTTCGACGTACGAGTCGCGTACCCCGAAAACGTGAAGCTCGTCGGCGGAGAGGCGTTCGCATCGACGCTCGTCGAGCTGATCGACCACGAGCTCGACAGCCGCACGGGCTGGCGCCCGAACGACTTCTTCCTCTGGGGACCGTCGCTGTTGGCCGACAACAACGCGAATCGCCAGCTCGGCATCATCCAGGCCGTGCGCGAGAGCACGCGGGTGATGCGCGACCACCTGACGAAAGTATCGGCGACCGAGTACGACCCCAACCTCGTCGATGCGGACACGCGGCTGCGCAACGACGAGCGAAAGTTCTGGTTTCCCTCGGCTGAATCGCAGTTCCGCGACGCGGTGAAGGCTCTGCGGCGTTACCTGGCCGGGCTCGCCACGGACCCGCCGACCTCCAAGCCCGTTACGGGGCGCAACGTCGAGCTCATTCGGCTGTTCCAGGCGTGGAGTGACCTACTGGGCGACGCGCACGCGAATCTCCTGAGGGAGAACGCCTCGTTCTTCAAGACCGACGACTATTTCTACCACGCGCAGGGCTACGCGCACGTGATGCACCATCTGCTGATGGCGATCCGTCGTGAGTATGAAACGACGCTGGCCGGCCGTGCCGAGGTGCTCCAGATGATGGACCGCGCTTCGGCCTCGCTCGATGAGGCCGCGACGATGAAGCCGCTCATCGTTCTCAACGGCAGCCCGTCAGGCATGCTGGCGAACCACCGGCGCAACCTCGACGCGTTCATCACCGACGCGCGTCAGCTCATGTACTCGATTCGCGAGGAGCTCGAGAAGTAAACCACCGCCGCGTCGCCGCGGCACGGAGAACGTCATGGCGGATTTGGAAGCGAACAAGCGCATCGTACGGGCGTTCTTCGAGCACCTGAGCAGCGGCGACGTCGACCGGCTGCTCGCGCTGTACGCGGACTCGTTCACGTGCTGGACGGCCGGGAGCCTGCCGTTCTCGGGAACGCACCCGCTGAGCGAGGTGGGAGCGATGGTCCAAGGCGTCACCGCGGTATTCCCCGACGGCTGGAAGTTCACCGTAAAAACGCTCACCGCCGAAGACGACCGCGTCGCCGCCGAAGCGGAGTGTGTCGGCCGCCACGTGAGCGGCAAGACCTACCACCAGCGCTACCACTTCTTGTTCACGGTACGCGCCAACAAGATCCAAGAAATGCGCGAATACTTCGACACGATGCACGCCAACGAAGTCCTCTGCAGCGCCCCAGCCCCAGGCTTCAATCAGTAACGCGCGCTTGCGGGTAAGCGGCCGTGCCCGCGAAAAGCGTACGCATCCGGCAGATTCAGTGATTGGGGTAAACGGCCGTGCCCCCCGAAAAGCGCGCGCAGCCGGCGGATCGTGCGCGAAAGCGTTCGCTTGTGAGCTGAAGCGCGCGATTCGGCGGGTGCGCGCGCTCGGCGCAACAGCTCGCCGCCGCGGCCGAGCGACAACCAGTCAATCAGTCAATCGCTAGCGACAGGTTGGAGCAGCGACTGCTGGAGCACGAGCGGCAGCGACAGCGTCTTTACGCCGTGCTGTTGGAACGCAACCGTCAGCTTGTCGCCGCGAACGCCCGTCACCACTCCTTTTCCCCACGCCCGGTGCGTCACCCAAGTATCGACCGGAAACGGAAGGGGGGACGCCGCTGCGCGTACCGCCCGCGCTTGCGAGGCCGGACGTGCCGAGCGCGTCGCGCGCGCGGCCTTGCGCGCACCGCCGTCGCGCTTGCCGCCGTTGCGGCGCAACGTGGCCTTGAGCGGCGGCGGCGCGCTCGCGGCCGCGTTCTCCGCGACGAGCGCGGCACGGCCCGATTCGCAGTTGTCGCAGGCGCCGCACGGCTCGGATGACTCTTCGCCGAAGTACGCGAGCAGGTAGTGGCGCCGGCAGCCTGCGCATTCGGCGTAGGTGCGCATGATCTCGATGCGCGCGATGTCGTGCTCGTGATGGCGGCGGTGCGACTTTGCGGCTTCCTTGATCGTGCGGCGGTCCACTTCGCGGCCGGCGACCTCGCCGGTGGCAAGCATGTCGATCGCGTCGACGCTGCGTAGCGCCGCAACGGCGCGCGAAGTCTTCAAGCGCGAGAGCTCGGCTTCTTCGGCGAGCTCGTTGCGCGGCAGCGACGTGCCCGCGTCCTGGAGCGCGGTGACGACGCGCTCGATCTCCTCGGTGCCGACGCGCCCGCCGCCGGCGAAGAAGCGCCTGAGGTGAAGGTCCTGCGGGCGGTAGAACAGCATCGCGCGAGCTGGCTCGCCGTCGCGCCCGGCGCGTCCGATCTCCTGGTAGTACGAATCCAGTGAGTCGCTCGCGTGATAGTGGAACACGAAGCGGACGTCGGGCTTGTCGATGCCCATACCGAAGGCGTTGGTGGCGACGATCACGTCGACCTCGCCGTTCATGAACGCGCCCTGTCCGCTTTCACGCAGCGCCTTCTTGAGCCCGGCGTGGTAAGCGACGGCGCGCACGTCGTGCTCCTCGAGCGTCGCTGCGAGCATCTCCGCATCGCGGCGCGTGGCGACGTAGACGATGCCTGGCTTGGGAGCTTCGACGACGGCGTTGACGAGTGCGTCGAGCTTGTCCGCCTCGCGCCCGAAGGCGCGGGCGCCGAGCCAGATGTTCGGGCGGTCGAACCCGTGGACGAGAACGCGCGGGCTGCGCATGTGCAGCTGCTTCACTATGTCCTCGCGCACGTCGGGCGACGCGGTCGCCGTCAGCGCCAGCACCGTGGGGTGCTCGAGCGTGTCGATCACGTCGCCGAGGCGGAGGTAGTCGGGACGAAAGTCGTGCCCCCACTGGCTGATGCAGTGCGCTTCGTCGACGACGAACAGGGATGGCTTGGCCTGGCGCAGCCGCTCGAGCACGTCGCTGCGGGTGAATTGCTCGGGAGCGAGAAACAGGAACTCGAGATCGCCGCCCGCCAAGTCTTGGAACGCTTCGCGGCGGTCGGCTGGCGGGACTAGGGAGTTCACGGCCGCCGCGTTGCCGGCGTCCGTGCGCTCGAGACTCTCGATTTGGTCGCGCTGGAGCGCGAGCAGCGGCGAGACGATGATCGTCGAGCCCGGGATCAGCAGCCCGGCGATCTGATAGATCGCGGATTTCCCTGAACCGGTCGGCATCACGCAGAGCGTGTCGCGGCCTGCGACCGCGCCGCGAATCGCTTCCTCTTGCGGGCTCTTGAGCTGCTCGAGACCGAGCCGCTCGCGAGCCACACTTGTGGGGCCGTCGGCCGAAGCCATGGTCGGGAACTCAAGCAACGGGCGTGCCGAGCCGCGCCCCGCGCGCCCGCGCGCATTCGCGCGCACCCGCTTGGCGCCATGAGCGCGTATGTTCCCTCCCTTTTTACGTGCGGGCGCGTATGTGTTGCCTTATTCGGATGCGCCCGTGATAGAGGGCGGAGTGACCGCGCCCGCACGCACCCGCAAGCACCGGCAGGCCGCCGTCGTCGGCATTCACGCGCTCCCTTTCTCGAAGAACATCGGCGTGACCGAGCGCCACAGCGGCGCGCTCGCGATCCTCGGCGCGCTGAAGGACGCCGGCCTCACCGTTGCCGACGTCGATGCGATGTTCCGTTATTACTGGGAGAACACGACCGAAATGGAGATGGCGCGCGTTCTCGGCGTCCGCAATCTCCGGATGTTCGGCGAGATCGACTACGGGGGCGGCGCCGGCCCGCCGACGATCCAGCTCGCCGCACTCGCAGTCGAGAACAACCTGGCCGAAGTCGTCGTGGTGTGGCGCGCGCGCAACCGCTCGTCGGGCGGGCGGCCGTGGGCCAGCCAGTACATGGCCACCGGGCAGGACCAGTTCGAGCGGCCGTATCACGTCGCGCGTCCGGTCGACGGCATGGCGTTCCACTTCCGCTACTGGATGCACAAGTACGGCTGGACGCCGGAGGTCACCGGCCGCGTCGCCGTCACGCAGCGCGAGCACGCACGCAAGAACCCCGCGGCGATGATGCAAAAGCCGTTGACGATGGATGACTACTTGAACGCGCGGATGATCGCCGACCCCTTGCGCCTGTTCGATTGCTGTCTCGAGACCGACGGCGCGCTGGCACTCGTCATCACGAGCGCGGAGCGCGCGGCCGACCTCGGCGTCACGCCCGCGTACGTGAGCGGCTTCGCGATGGGCAGCGGCCCGCAAATGACGGCGATGACGTTCTTTTACGCCGACGAGCTCGGCGTCACGCCGAACCGCTGGGTTGCGCCCGACCTGTGGCGGAACACCGGGCTTCGGCCGAAAGACATGGACGTCGTCCAGATCTACGACGCCTTCACGCCTCAGATTCCGATCGCATTCGAGGAGTTCGGGTTCTGCGGGGAAGGGGAGGCGCCGGCGTACATGGCCGAGGGAAAGAACCCGCCGTACAACACGACCGGCGGCGGCCTTTCGGAAGCGTACGTCCACGGATTCAACCTGCTTCTCGAAGGCGTGCGCCAAGTACGCGGAACGTCGACGTCGCAAGCCGCGGATGTCGAGCACGTGCTCGTGACCGGCGGCAATGTCATCCCGACCGGCGCGGTCGTGTTTTCGAAGGACCCGTGGTGAGGCCGGGCGCCAAATGAGCGAGCTCGATCCGAAGGCGATGTTCGCGATTCCGGTCCCGGATCGGGACACCCAGCCGTTCTGGGACGGGTGCGCGCGCGGCGAGCTCCTCATCCAGCAGTGCGGCGCGTGCGGCAAGTGGCTGTGGCAGCCGCGGCCCGTGTGCTCGAGCTGTCAGACGCCGGAACCTGTTTGGAAGCGCGTGGCCGGCGACGGCATCGTCGCTTCGTGGACCGTCATGCGCCCGCCAACGCTGCCCGCGTACGCGGAGATGGTGCCGTTCGTGGTCCTGCTCGTCGAGCTCGACGAGCGGGTGAGGTTGCTCGGCTATCTCGTCGATCGCGAGGGCAAAGTGCTGAAGACCGACGGCGTCGCGGAAGGCGTGCGCATGGGTGCGCGCGTCAGCGTGCGTTTTCACGAGCAGGGCGGGTTCCGGCTGCCCTGCTGGACGCTCGGCGAATCATGATCCTCGTCGCGGGAGACAAGCTGCTCGTGGTCCACCGCCGGCTGTTCCCGGGCGACGCGCTGCGGTTCTTCACGTGTACCGTCGACGAGTACGAAGACGGCGTTGCGCGCGTGTCCGGGCACACGTGGATCCGCGACGCCGTCGGCGGACACATGCTGCGCAAGCAGGACGTCACGACCAAGATCGTGGCGTTGAGCGCGGGCAGCGTGATGGCCTACGTTCTGCCGAAAAACGCCGACATGGCGACGCTCTCTTTCGACATCGACGAGCGCGGCGGCATTTGGCTCACCGACGGCGCGGGCTTCAAGCTGGACCTTCGCGAGCAGTGGTCCGAGTAAGCCCTGCCGTCGTTCTCCGAATTACAGGCGTATCCTGCTTCGAGTGGCTGACTTGCGCCGGCGCCGGTCGATTTGGATCGCGCTCGGCGTGAACGCGAAGCGCCTTCACGCGTGCTGCGCTGAGCGCTCGCAAAACCGACGTCGCAAAGGCGAAGCGTCGGCCTGGGACTTGCACCGCTTGCAGCTGGAGGTCTACGCCATGAGCTCAAACTTTATCCGAATTTCGATGAATATTTGCGCGGTGCTCGCATTGACGATGCTGTCGGCCGGCGTCGCGAGCGCCACGAAGCCCTCGGACCCGGCGAACAACATCAAAACCGGCGGCCAAGCCACTACTCAGCCGGCCGCGAAGTCGACGGGAAACGCGGCGGCCCAGGCCCGCAACGACCAGCGGCCCAACCAGATGGAGCTCGAGAACTTCGACAACTTCCTCGACAGCCATCCGCAGATCAATCGCGACTTGCGAGGTAACCCGAGCCTGCTCGACAACGAGAACTACGTGAAAGGACAGCCGGAGCTCGAGCAGTTCTTGCGCGGTCACCCGGGCGTGCGCGCCGAGGTGAAGGAGAACGAGCAGTCGTTCATGCGCAACGAGCGCGGTTACCAGAACAAGGAAGCGCAGCTCGAGTCGCTCGACCGCTTCCTCGACGGCCATCCGGAGATCAACGGCGACGTCAGGAAGGATCCGGCCCTGCTGAAGAACGACGCGTTCCTCAAGGCACACCCGGGCCTGAAAGATTTCCTGGACACCCACCCCGGCATCACCGCACAAGTGGACGCGAACCCGCAGGCGTTCATGCGCGGCGAGCGCCAGTACCAGGCGCGCGAGGACCAGGGCCAGGCGGGGGCGACCGGCAACGAGATGCGGGCGCGCCTCGAAGCGTTCGACACGTTCCTCGATCAGCACCACGACCTCGATCAGCAGCTCAGGAGCAATCCCGCGTTGCTGAAGGACGACAAGTTCGTGGACCAGCACGGCGACCTGAAGGAGTTCCTCGCGGGCCATCCGGGCATCCGCGAAGACGTCGCGCAGAACTCGCAGGCGTTCATGAAGCGTGAGCGGAACTACGAGAGGCAGGAGGAGGCGTCCGGAGCTTCCAAGCGTTAGTCGAGGCCGCTCCTCGCTTGCTCAGCGTGAAGGCGCCGGCAACCGGCGCCTTCGCGCCATGCGCAAAGCGCCGGGCTGCTGCCTGACGGCGAGCCCGGCAGCGCCGACGGGGGAAGTTACACACAAGTATACTCTTGCATCTGAGTGTATTCGCTGGCACGGTGGCGCCCATGGTCGGAGCTGCCGCCCGCTCAACGCTGACCCGTAGTCCGCGCCGCGAGCGCCGCAAGCAGGAAGTCCGGGAGCGCATCATCGCCGCGGCGCTCGAGCTGTTCGACCAGCACGGCTTCGAGGCCACGAAAGTTTCGGACATCTGCGACCGCGCCGACGTCGTCAACAAGACGTTCTTCAACCACTTTCCGGCGAAGCAGGACCTGCTCAGGGAAATCGCGGAGCAGCAGCTTACCGTGCTGTTTGACGATATCCGCGCGATCCGCGAGCAGCCGGGGTCGACGCGCGAGCGGCTCGTGTGGTTCTTCGAACGCATCGCCGACAACGTCGATGCCGCCGGGCCGATGCGCCGCGAGCTCGTCACTGCGCTCGTGCACGCGGCGCACGGCATGAAGAAAGGTTCGGAGCAGAGCCGGTTGCTGCACGACGCGTTCGCCGCGCTCGTGCGCGACGGCCGCGTTGCGGGCGACGTGCGCGACGACCACGCGATCCTCACGCAGGCCGAGCTCCTGCTCGGCACTTTCTATGCGCTGATCCTGAGTTGGGCACACGACGACGGCTATCCGTTGCGCCGCCGAGCGCTCGCCGCGGCACGGCTGCTCGGCGACGCGCTGTGCGCACCGGAAGAAGGGAAAAATCGATGAGCGTGAACGGCAGCGGTCACACGGAGCTTTCGATTCCGAACGGTTGGTTCGCCGTGGCGTGGAGCAAGGACTTCGTGCCCGGTGACGTCAGGCGCGCGCGCTACTTCGGGCAGGAGCTCGTGCTGTTCCGCACGCGCGACGGCCACATGCGCATACTCGACGCGTATTGCCCGCACCTCGGCGCGCACCTCGCCGAGGGCGGCCGCGTCGTGGGCGAGTCGATCCGCTGCCCGTTCCACGCCTGGCAGTACGACGGCGCGAGCGGAAAGTGCGTGGCGATCCCATACTGCGACCGTATTCCGCCGGCCGCGCGCGTGCGCGCGTGGCACGTCCGCGAGCGCAACGAGATGGTGTTCGCGTGGCATCACGCCGACGGGGAAGCGCCGTCGTGGGACGTGCCGACGATGCGGGAGATCGGCCACGAGGACTGGACGCCGCCGCGCACGTTGGATCTCGAAGTGCCGGTACACATGCAGGACATGGCCGAGAACAACTGCGACCCAGTTCACTTCCAGTTCGTGCACGGCAACATCGAGACGCCGATTTCCACGATCGCCTACGAAGAAGACGGCCGCCTCATGCGCATGAGCAGCCGGCATCTCGCCGCCCACATGGGCAACGTCGAGATCGACCTCGACCGCGACACCTGGGGGCTCGGGCTGGCCGCCGTGCGCATGCGCGGCATCGCGGGCGCGGGCCTTCTGATGTTCTCTTCGACGAGTCCCATCGACTCCTCGAACACGTACTCGCGCTGGCTGTTCACGGTGACGAAGAACCTCGCCGACGTCGCTGGCGAGGAATTCATCAACGGGCTCTCGACCGGCGTAATGGAAGACATGCGCATCTGGCGCAACAAGATCCATCGCGCGCACCCGGTGCTCTGCGAGGCCGACACGTACTTGGTGGAGTTCCGCAAATGGGCTCGCCAGTTCTACAGCCGGCCCGCGGGTGAGGCGTCCCTGCCTGCGACGAAGGTGGCGTGATGGATCGCTTCATCGTCGTCTCCTCGGACTGCCACGCCGGGCTGCCGCCCGAGCGCTACCGCGACTACGTTTCCCCGCAGTTCCGCGACACGTTCGACGTCGCGCTGCCGATCCAGCTCGCCGAAGTGCAGCGCATGGCGGAAAAGTTTCTCATCGCCGACATCAACGCGGAGTGGAGAAAGGGCCGCGACGCGGCGCTGTCCGGCGCGTGGGATCACGACCGTCGCATCGAGGTGCTCGACGGCGACGGCATCGCCGGCGAGATCATCTTTCCCGACGGCATCACCGAGATGAACATGCCGCCGTTCGGCGCCGGGCTCTCGCTGCCGACCGACGAGCGCATCGTTCCCGAGCTCCAGTGGGAAGGCGCGCGCGCTCACAACCGCTGGCTCGCCGAGTTCTGCCAGATGGCGCCGGAGCGGCGCGCGGGCGTGGCGATCGTGCCGATGCTGTGGGATCCGGCCGAGGCGGTGAAGGAAATCGTGTGGGCTCGGGAGCACGGGCTGCGCGGAATTCTCATCCCCTCGATGTGGGGCAAGCTCGACGCATACCATCACCCGAAGTACGACCCGGTGTGGTCGGCGTGCGAGGACACCGACATGGTCGTGCACGTGCACTCGGGCGCGGCGCCGATGGAGGACTACGGCGACCACGTCGGCATGATGGGTATCTTCATCAGCGAGGTGGTGTGGTGGTCGGTCCGGCCGCTGTGGTTCATGATCTGGGGCGGCGTTTTCGAGCGGCACCCGCGGCTCAAGTTCGCGATCACCGAGTCGACGACCGTATGGGCCCCGGAGCTGCTCGCGCTGCTCGACCAGCGCTACTCCGAGACACACTACAGCGCGAAGCTCGGCGACTACCGCAGCCACTTGAAGCACAAACCGAGCGACTACTTCCACCGGCAGGTATTCCTCGGCGCGTCTTGCATGCCGCGGCGCGAAGCGGAGATGCGCCACGCGATCGGCGTCGGGAACATCATGTGGGGCTCGGACTATCCGCACCCCGAAGGCACGTGGCCCTACACGCGCGAGCAGATGCGCGACACATTTACAGGGCTGCCACGCGCTGAGATCGAGGCGATGCTCGGCGGCAACGCGATCGGCGTCTACGGCTTCGACCGCGCCGCGCTCGCGCGCATTGCGGAAAAAATCGGGCCGGAAGCCGCGGATTTCGCGGCGTAGCAAAGCCGCGGATTCGCGGCGTGGAAAAAGATGAGCGACTTCGCCGCGTAGTCGCGATCGTGCGCTACGACGCAGCAAAACAGGAGATAGCAATGAGCGTACTGCGTTACGTGAAGACGATGGAGCAGGTCGCGAAAGCGGCCGAGGGCAATCCCGAGTTCTTGAACAGCCGGGTACGCTCGATCCGGCTCGTATACGAAACCGATCCCGCGATCGCGACCGCGCTCGTGCCGAAGCCGCTCGAGCGCGCTCGGAACCCCGAGGTGTGCGTGACGTTCTCGCACGTCGCGATCCAGATCACGCCCGACTTCACGTTCGAGATCGGCTCCGCGATCTTCGGCGTGAAGGCCGTGTACGAGGGCGTGGAGGGCATTTATCTCCTGACGATGCCGATGACGGCCGAGGCGGCAGTGGTCGGCGGGCGCGAGACGTTCGGCGAGCCGAAGAAGATCGCCGACATCCCGTTCAAGCGCGAAGGCGATCAGGTCTCCGCGAGCGTGTCACGGATGGGCATGACGTATCTCGACTTCAGCGGCACGATCGGCGAGGCGCTGCCGCCGCGCGAGTTCAGCGAGTACGCGTACTGCATCAAGGCGTTCCCGTCGTGCGAACGCGGCAAGGCGTTCGACTACGATCCGCTGCTCGTCCGTCTCGAGTGGCACCAGCAGCACGACATGGCCGCGCGCGTCACCGGCGAGCTGAAGCTGTATGACTCGCCGCTCGACCCGGTCGCCGACGTTCCGATCCGCCGCCTCGTCAGGGCCGAGTACGAGGAGGGCAAGACGCGCAGCGCGGGGAAGGTGCTGCGCTCGCTGCCGCAGGAGTGGGTGCTGCCGATTCTCCACGGGCGCTACGACGACACGTCGGGCGACGGCATCCAGGTCTGAGGGCTATCGTTCGATGAAAGAGTTCGCAGACAAGACGGCCGTCATCACCGGAGCGGCGAGCGGCATCGGCCGCGCGATCGCGGAACGTCTCGGGCGCGAGCGCATGAAGATCGTGCTCGCCGATGTCGAGCAGACGCGTCTCGACGAAGCCGTTGCTGCGCTGCGCGCACGCGACGTCGAGGCGGTCGGCGTCGTCACCGACGTGTCGAAGTACGAATCGGTGGAGGAGCTCGCGCGCCGTGCCGTCGAAGAGTTCGGCAACGTGCACGTGCTCTGCAACAACGCGGGCGTCGGCGCGCACGAAGACGTGCCGGTGTGGGACCTGCCGCTCAACGACTGGCGGTGGACGTTCAGCGTCAACGTGTGGGGCGTGATCCACGGCATCAAGGCGTTCGTGCCCGGCATGCTCGCGCACGGCGAGGAAGGGCACGTCGTCAACACGTCGTCGGGCAACGGCGGCCTCATCGTGATTCCCACGACGCCGATCTACGCGACGACCAAGAGCGCCGTGAGCACCGTCACCGAAGCGCTGCACTATCAGCTCGTGCAGTTCGGCGCGAAGATCCGTGCGTCGGTCCTGTACCCGGGCCCGAACATCGTCGCGTCGAACATCTTCACGGCATCGCGTAACCGGCCGGCCGAATACGCGCGCGAGACCCCGCAGATCATGCCGCCGATGACGCTCGATGCGATCCTCGACATGGCCAAAGGGGCGGGCATCGAGCTCGGCACCACAGAGCCCGCCGAAGTCGCAGAGCACTTCTTCGACGGCCTGCTGAACGACCGCTACTTCATCCTGCCCGCGAGCGAGGAAGGCGACCGCCGCTTCCGCGAGCGCGCCGAAGCGGTGCTCGCGCGGCGCGACCCCGTGCCGCCGCGGCTGTTCTGACCCGGCGCGAGCGCACAAGCGCGGCACCGAGCGCGGCTCGGTACTCCGCATCTTCACGCCTTCGGCTTTTCTCGCTTCGCTCTCGCGCGTGCTGCTTCGTGCGCAGACAAGCACGCGGAAAGATGGTGCTTCGTCGGCAATTCGTACGTCGCGCCGCGCGACCCCAATCAACGGAAGCGAGTAGGAGGAAGCTCCCAGGCGAATCGAAATCGCTGAAGCGCCCATCGTGTAAGGGAATCTCCCACTTGAGCCGCGCCCTCCAGGAGTCCTATAAAGGCGCCAGCAAAACATCACGCTTCATTTGCCGCACGATTCTTTGGGGGATGGCGCATGAAGAGTTTCACGGGTGGGTTCATCGCCGCGACGTCGCGCGCGGCGCTGCTGGTTCTTCTGTCGGTCGCTTTCATTCCGGTCGCGGCCGACGCCGCCGATCCGTATGTGGTCATCTCGGTGACCGCGAGCGGAACGACGACCGTGTGCGACACCGGGTGCACGACCTGCACCGTCGGCTCGGGTGAATGTATCCTCGTCGGCGAGGAGGATTTGCTCCTCTGTACGCCGACCTCCGTGGGCATCCCGATCACGGGCTGCCACTGGACGCACTTCCTCGACGGCGACGCCACCAACCTACAGATCAACCAGCAGATGCGAGCGGTCGAGATTGCGCCGAACGGCAACATCGTGTTCGTCGCGCTCAACGACACGACGGTACCGGGCATCGGTGCGCTGAAGAGCCGGGACATCGCGGTGTTGAACCCCGAGGATCCCTTCCGCCCGTATTTCGGCGGCCCGCCGTATGACGACGGTTCGTTCAAGCTCTACCTGAACGGCGACCTCACACAGCAGGAAGAGGTGGTTGCCAAACCATGGGACGCTCTCGCGCTGTTGACCGGCCCCGATTTCGGCGACTGCGAAGACAGCATCTCCGCCGTCGGCTCGAGTCCGCACGCGTGCCCCATCGTCGGCTCGCTGACCGGCGGCTCCGGAGTCGCGGGTCTCGACGGCGTGCACTTCGAGAACGAAGACCTGCTCCGCTGTATCCCCGACGGCTTCAACCCCAACGGCACGGTCGAGAGCTGCAAGTTCGAGATGTTCCTCGAGGCCGACCGCATCAACGGACCGGGCAACGGCATCACGACGGACATCGAGGCGATCGACTTTCTGAGTTTCGACCGCGCGACGATGAGCGGTGAGATGGTCTTCAAGATGGCCGGCGGCAGCCCGCCGGGCTTCCCGGCGCACAACGCCGGCAAGGATCTGCTCCTCTATGACGGCACGTTCGGCGCCGGCAACTGCGTTCCGAGCGGCAATCCTTGCGCCGGCGACGAGGACTGCCCCGCTACCGAGACGTGCAACACCGGCTCGTGCACGATCGGCGCGGCTCCCTGTTCCAGCGACGGGGATTGCACGGGCAGCGGCAATAGCTGCGCGGTGACGCGCGATCCCGCCGCGACCGTGACGAAGTACTTCGACGGCGTCGCGGTGGGGCTCACGGGCGCCCCGCAGAACATCGAGGGCTTCGCGCTCGTCACGGAGACGGACGGCGACGGCGTGCCGGACGGCATCGACAACTGCCCGGCCGATCCGAACCCGCCGACGGCGTGCAGCGGCCCCGGGCCCGAGACCTGTCCGAGCGGTTTGAGCTCCGAGTGCCCGAGCGGCGAGACGTGCGAGCAAGCCGACGACGACGGCGACGGGGTCGGCGACGTCTGCGATCAGTGCAACGGCCGCGACGACGCAGTGTGTTTCTGCGGCGACAACATCCTCGACCTGCCCTCCGAGCAGTGCGACCTCGGCCCGTTCAACGGCGACGTCGGCAGCCCGTGCTCGGCTACGTGTACGATCTCGGGCCACTGCAAACCGAGCGGCGGTGTGTGCACGACGGCGGCGGACTGTCCCTCCGGCGAAGGTTGTTGCGGAAACAACGTCGAGGAGGCGAACGAAGGTTGCGACGACGGCAACGCGATCGACGACGACACCTGCACGAACATCTGCGACGTGAACCTCTCCGGCGTCCCGATCCTCGGGTGCGAGGACTTGACCGGCCCCAACATCACGGCGGCGTTCGTGAAGAGCGGCCAGTTCAAGGACACGAAAGACCTACCCGATATCGATCGCTGGAAGACGAAGGGTGCGTTCAACTTCTTCGACGGCATCATCGTCGACCCCGACGCCCAGGACGTCCGCATCATCTTCAACAACGTTCCGTCGGGAGAGCTGTTCTCGAGCACCCTGCCGGCAGGGAGCTACATCCAGTCGAAGCCCGCCCCGAAGGGGAAGTGGCAGTTCTTCGACAAGGAAGCCGACGTGCCGGGCTCGCCGAGTTGGCGAAAGGGCAAGTTCTCGCAGAAGCAAAACCAGATGAAGTTCACGCTCGATGGCCGCAACGAGACGCTCTTCACGTCGGCCGAGGCGGACGTGCCCACGTCGAAGATCCGCCAGACCATTCGCATCGACGACCTGTGCGCGACCGCTCTGCTCACCTGCGAGGTGAAGAACACGACGATCAAATGCGCGTCCTCCCCGTGACGCGGCCCGTAGCGCCTTGATCCACGGCACGGCGCCGAGTAGGGTGGCCCTGCGGTAGGGGAGTAGATCACCCGCGGGTTCCGCGTGTCGTCAACACGTCCGCTTCGGCGGTCCGGTACGCGGAAAGAGGGGCCAAGGGCGCCTCTTCGATCAAGACCTTTCGCGAATGATTTCGCGGAGGTCCCCTATATGTCCTCGCCTTTACTTGCGCTCCTTTCCACCTCGCTGCTGGTGCTTCAGTGGCTCGTGATCCACTTCGCCGGCGTCCACTTGTCGCCGGGCATGGAAGCGCTCGCGTCGGGAACGGCGATCTTCGCCGCGGCGTTCCTGCTCTCGTGGGCGTCCGAGCTCGCACAGCTCGACATCTCGCGCGGCCTCGCGATCGCGGTGCTCGCCGTCATCGCGGTGCTGCCCGAATACGCGGTCGACCTCTATCTGGCGTGGGAAGCCGCGCGCGATCCCGCATACGTCGGTTACGCCACCGCGAACATGACGGGCGCGAACCGCCTGCTGATCGGCGTCGGCTGGGCGTCGCTCGTCTTCATCGTGTGGGGGCGGTCGCGCGGCATGAAGCGCGAGATCGCGCTCGTGCCGTCGCAGGCGAACGAGTTGAAGTACTTGTTCATCGCGACCGTCTACGCGTTCTTGATCCCGATCAAAGGCTCGCTGTCGATCCAGGACTCGGTGGTGCTGCTCGCGATCTTCGGTCTGTACGTGCGCACGCTGCTGCGCCAGCCGGTCGAAGAGCCGCATCTCATCGGTCCCGCCGCGATGATCGCGCAGCTCGACACGGGCGCTCGTCGCGCGGTGACTGCGGCGATGTTCTTGTATCCGGCCACTGGAATCTATTTCGCGGCGGAGCCGTTCGCGGAGTCGTTGATCGCGCTCGGCGGCTCGCTGGGTATTCCGCAGTATCTCTTGATCCAGTGGATCGCACCGCTCGCGTCGGAATCGCCGGAGTTCATCATCGCGATCCTGTTCGTGGTGCGCGGTGCCGCGACCGCAGGTCTCGGGATGCTGCTGTCCTCGAAGGTGAACCAGTGGACACTTCTCGTGGGCGCGCTGCCGCTCGCGTACGGGCTCTCGCTCGGCGCGCCGGAGGCGATGCCGCTGACCGGCGTGCAGGTAAAAGAGATTTTCCTCACCGCGGCGCAGTCGATGTTCGCCTTGGTCGTGCTCGCGTCGTTCTCTTTGTCGCTGCGCGAAGCGACGATTCTCCTCGTGCTGTTCCTCGCGCAGATCCTCGCGCACTTGGGCGAGCTGTCCACGCAGCTGCCCGCCCCGCTCCAGACGTTCGCGCACGCTTCGGCCTGGGTGTTCGGCTGGACGTACCTCGTTCTCAGCGTCCTCTGGCTCGTCGGTAACGCCGAGAGCCGCCATGGGCTTGCGAATCTCGGCAAGACACTCGTGCCGTTCCGGAACGGGAGGGCACGGCAATGGTGAGCGTGGCCGTGCGCAGACGGCTGCTCGTCGCCACCGGTGTGGTGCTGATCGCGGTTGGAGCCTACGCGATCGTCCATCCCGATCATCCGCGCGGCGCCTCGCTCGTGTTGCTCGGCATCGCGATTCTCGAACGCGGATCGAACGGCACGACACGTCTGTTGCGGAGAATCGCGAAAGCGTTCGATGGTGAGCTGCCGCGCTGGTCGGTCGCACGAAGGCCGCGGCGCACGATTCGGGCGCCGCAGAGGCTGCGACTTCTGTTCGGCTACTGACCGAGAGCTCGCGCGGCTCAGTGCGTGAGCTTGGCCAGCCCGTAGCTCGTCACCGCGACGAGTGCGATGGAGAGAACGACCAACGCGCGGCCGAGAAACGTCTGCCCGCGCCCGACGAGGACGGCGGCGCGGCCGCGCAATACGCGCGTGTCGCGGATGACGCGCGTGCCGGGCAGCGGAAACTGACCGGCGGCGGCGATGCGCTGGCCGAGGCGCGCGGTGTGCATGCCGAATGCAGCGACCGTGATCGCGAACACCGACACCACGACGAGCGTCGACTTGCACACGACCGACTTCGGCATTCCGTCGCGTACTGCTTGGTCGACCGTGGCGGTCGCCCACGGGAGCAGCCAATGGATGACGGCGGCGCCGAACGCGGCCATGCCGACGACGATGATCATCGCCCTGCGGCGCAAACGCGGGTCGGCACGCAGAAATTCCGGAGCCGCAACGCTGCCTTCGTCCGACGGAAGTACCGGCATCGAGGTCCCCTCCATTGTAGTCCGCGCGTAGACTCAGTTGGGAGATTTCGCCGGGCCGGAGCCAGGCCCGCGCGCGCAGCCGCGCCTATGCGCCGTACGGCGACACAGCGCTCGCCAGGCGTCCCGGGTTCGGTGGTCGCCCGCGGCGCGGCTGAGCCGTGGCGCGATTGACAGCAGGCGTGCCTGCGGGTTAACGCTCGACGCTCGTCATGCGGCCGCACGCCACGCCGTCCTGTCTGGTCGAGGGCCTCTGGGCCCGGTCCGAGCGTGCGCCCGGAGTCAAGGTGCATACATGAGTGCCGCGCTTCCTTTTCTCGTGAACGGGCTTTACCGGCGTGCCGAGGATGCGCCGGACTCGCTCTCTCTCGTGTTCACGACCGAAGAGGGTGAGCGGCAGCCCATTCGTACCGGCGAGCTCTGGAACGACGTGCAGCGCGCGGCAGGCGCGTTCACGAGGGCCGGCGTACGTGCGGGCGACATCGTCATCCTCGCGACCGGCCATTCGCGTGCGCTCGTCGACGGCTTTCTCGGCGCTGCGGCGATCGGCGCGGTGCCTGCCGTGGCCCCGTACTTCACAGGCCGGCTCGACCCTGCGCTGTACCTCGACCGCGTCGCCCGCATGGTTGCCGCGGCCGATGCCGCGCTCGCCGTCGTTTCTGGGGACCTCGCGGAGCGGCTGGGCAATGTGCTTCAGGGTGGACGTTGCGGCGCGCTCTCCGGAGATGCGCTCGCGACCGCAGACCCGTCGGATGCCGCGCTCGCCGCGGACTTGGCCGGCGACGCGCTCGCGTACATCCAGTTCAGCAGCGGCAGTACCGGAGCACAGAAAGCCGTGGCGCATACGCAGGATGGGATGCGCGGCTACATCGGCTGCAAGATCGAGCGCGATTACCTTGGCCCTGATATCGTCATCGTGAGCTGGCTCCCCCTGTATCACGACCTCGGCTTGATCAGCGGCCTGCTCTCGCCGGTCGTCGGTGGAGTGCTCTCGGTGTTGATGTCGCCGGCCCACTGGGTGCGCGATCCGAAGATCCTGTTGCGCGCCGTGCACGATTTCCACGGCACGACGACGTTCCTGCCGAACTTCGCGTTGAGCCACTGCGCGCGCGCCGTGCGCGACCGCGATCTCGAAGGCATCGACCTCAGCTCGTGGCGCCGCGTGGTGCTCGGCGGCGAGGCCGTCCGTCACGAGAGCCTGCGCATGTTCGCCGAGCGCTTCGCGCCCTACGGCTTCGACACGCGCACGCTCCAGGCGGGATACGGCATGGCGGAGAACGTCGAAGCCGTGACCGCGACGCATATCGACGAGCCGGCGCGCGTCGACTGGGTGAGCCGTCGCGAGCTCGCGACCGCGCGCCGGGCGGTGCCGCTTTCCGCCGCGGATCCCGACTCGACGCCGATGGTCTCTTGCGGCGTTCCGCTGCACGGAGCCGAGGTGCGCATTGCCGGCGACGACGGTACGCCGCTGCCCGATCGCAGCGTCGGGGAGATTCTCGTGCGCAGCCCGTGGTGCTTGACCGGTGGCTACTATGGACGTCGTGACCTGACCGAGAGCGCGTTCCGTGACGGCTGGTTCCTCAGCGGCGACCTCGGCTACCTCGCCGACGGCGAGCTCTACGTGTGCGGCCGGAAGAAAGACCTGATCATCGTCGGCGGCCACAACGTGGTGCCCGACGACCTCGAGACGATCGCAGGTGACGTACCGGGCGTGGCGTCCGGCCGCGTCGTCGCGTTCGCCGTGCCTGACGAGCGTCTGGGCACCGACCGCGTCGTCATCGTGTGCGAGCCCGTGACCGCTCTCGACGAGAACGCGCGCCGCGCGGCGGAAGCGGAGATTCGCGGCCGAGTCGGGCGGATTCTCGACGTGGCGGTTGGCGAGATTCGCTTCGTCGAGCGCGGCTGGGTGATCAAGACGTCGAGCGGCAAGCTCGCGCGCTCGGCAAACCGCGAGAAGCATTTGGTGGAGAAGGCGAGGACGGCGTGAGCAGCAAACTGACGAGTGACGAGATCCGGGCGCGGCTACGCGCATTCATTTGCGGCGAGCTTCTCGGCGACCCGACGTATCCGCTACGCGACGACGAGCCGATCATCAGCGGCGGGCTCATCGACTCGTTCTACCTGGCGCACCTCGCGGTATTCATCGAAGAGGAGCTCGGCGTCATCATCCCCGACGTCGACCTCACGGTCGAGAACTTCGATACGCTCGACCTCATGGTGCGACGCATCCTCGACGATTGAACCCCCGACCTAGAACGCCTGGTAGATGAACGGCGCGCCGGCCGCCGCCCGGCTCATCAAGAAACAGAGCAACAGCGCGCAGGCGAGAACCAACGTGCGCGCGAGCGGGCGCCAGTGAGAGAACGTGCGTTCATCGCCGTGGCGTGCCTGCATCCAGTCGAGCCACAACGACGGCACGATGAGGATGAGAATCTGCGCCGGCAGGGTCGCCGACCCGATGTCCGTCGACATCATGATGAAGAAGCGAAGTGCGACGTCTGCGTCCATGCAGAAAAACGCGAGCGAGGCGTTGGTGAGCGAGAACACCATCGCGATGCGGGCCACGCGCCGCCAGCCCTGCGGGCGGCCGGGGGGACGTCGCGGGCCCCACACGCCCGCGACGCGCTCGGCGGCGAGATAGCCGCCGTGCAAGCCGCCCCAGAGCATCATGTTCGGCGTGCCGCCGTGCCAGACGCCGCTTCCGAGCATCGCCGCCATCGGCGGGAGCACGAGGTTCGGCACGTTGCGCAGGCTCGCGTTGCGCCTGAGCAGTGCACGGCTCACGGGCATGTAGATGTAGTCGCGCAGCCAGTTGGAAAGCGTGATGTGCCAGCGTGTCCAGAATTCCGAGAAAGTCGCCGCGTAGAACGGGCGCATGAAGTTCGGCGACAGCTCGATGCCGAAGAGCCGGCTGAGGCCGCGTACGATCCCAGTGTAGCCGGCGAAGTCGTTGTAGAGCACAAATCCAAAAACGACGAGCGCGAACGCCTTCGATCCCGGCGAGAGTGTGAGCGGCGGCGCGAAAGCGTCGGCGGGAAGCAGCCCGCGCAGCGGATCGGCGATCACGAGCTTGCGCACCATGCCGGTGACGATGAGCGTCGTCGCCTCGGCCAGGGCATCGTCATCCACCGGCTTCGGCGCGCCGAGCCTTTCGAAAAACGCGCGCGGCCGTTCGATCGGCCCCGCGAGAAGCTTCGGGAAATAGGCGAGGTACAGCGCGAACGCGGCGAACCCCGGCTGTGCGCGCAATGCGCCGCTATATGTGTCGGCGAGATACGAGATCGCCTGCACGCTGTAGAACGACAGCCCGGCGATGATCGCGGGGCCGCTGCCGCGAATCGTCCGCATCGCGAGCAGCACCGCGACGTTCAACGCGACTCCGCCCCACAGCCATGCGCGCCGGGTCGTCGCACGGTCCGCGATGCGCCCACCGATCGCGAAGTTGGCGGCGGTGAGCGCGATCAGGATCGCGAGCTGCGGAAACCCGAGGAACGCACAGAAGGCGTAGGAGAAGGCGAGCAGCACGGGCACGCGGAAGAGTGCCGGCAGCACGTGGTACGCGGCGAGCGCGCACGCCGCGAAGATGGCGAAGGAGGACGAGACGATCGTCATCCGCCTCGATGCTTCTCGGTGCGCGCGGCGCCAGCAATCGGATGCGCCTCAACGGCACGCTTTGCCGCCGAGGCTTCCGCCATACGTGTGGCCGCCCAGCGGCTGAACAACTCCGCGCCGTGCGCGTTCAGGTGCACGTAGTCGCTCCAGCCTTCGATCGGTATCATCTCTAGAGGCGGTCTCTCGATCAGGACGATGCCCGAGCTTTCGGCTTTGGCGGCGAGCCGCGCGAGGAACTCCTTGTAAGCGGGGGTATCGATGCGCGCCTCCTCGGGAATCGAAACGCTGCTCGTCATCGCTTCCGAGCGCGGAATTTCGACCAGTACGATCTCTGCCCCGGTGTCGGCCAACGCCATCAGCCGCGAGAACGAGCGTGGGTCGTAGATGCCCACGCTCTGCCTTGCCATACCCAGCTCCCATCCGGTCACGACGGCGCTTCTTTGCAGTACCCACCCCGAGGGGAAGTACCCGTCTTCCCGGATCCGGAAGGTCGCGAACGGCTCCTCTCTCGTTGCATCCATCCACCGGCGAAACGCCGCGAAATAGCGAAACGCCACCGACGTGTCGGTGAGGAACCCGTCGAAGTTGAACCCGGCCGTACGCCTCTTGATCCACGGATTGTCTTCGAGCCTGAGCGCGAGCGCGCCCGTGCTCACGTCGCGTCTGGTAAAGCCGAAGACGAAGAGCCGAACGCCGTAGTCGTGTCGCAGGATGGGCGCGATTGCGCGTGCGTCCGCCACCGACGCACCAGGGAGCCCGAAGTTGAAGCAGTGCAACCGACGGCCGGTCTTTTCCGCGTACGTTTGCGTGAACACCTGAGGATCGAACGCGTGCAACGCCCCGGAGCTGCCGAGGAATACGCAATCGACCGGGCCGTGAGCGCGAACCTGCGCGCCGAGGCGGGCCATCTGCTGGTCGAAGAAACGGATGCGGGTGCTGTAGCTTGGTGGCGGCAGCCACCGCGTCACTGCATCGGTGCGTGCGACGATCTCTGCGATCGCGGCGATTGCAGCGAGCAGCGCAAGCGCGAGCGCGGCGGTCTTGAATGGGCGCGCACTGACCTGCCAAGAGCGCTGCTCGCCCGCCGCGTGCATGCCGGGTCATTATGCCATCCGTTGCACGGGTACACTCGGGGCCGGGGATCACCTCAAAGAGGGGCAGGGGCATTCCCGCTCCAACGGTGCGCCGGAGGTGCCCGTCTCTTAAGCCGTCGGCTGACCGTGTTTCCTTGACGCCGCGTTCTCCTGCGTGGTACGCCACGGAAACCGTGCGCCGACGCGACCGGCGCCAGGTCGGGAGGGGCCCCACATGCGTTACCCGAGACGCCTGCATCAGCAGCGCTTCGCGCTGCTGTTTTCCGTAATCGTTCTGACCGCCACGCTTTCCGCGACGGCTTCACACGCAGCGTCCGGCGACTTGGACCCGACGTTCGGCACCGGCGGCTACGTGACGTTGGCGCTCGGCACGCACTCCTATGCGAACGCCGTTGCCATTCAGGACGACGGCAAAATCGTTGCGGCGGGCTACCTGTTGAACGCGGCGCCCGGCGGTATGGTCGCCGTGCGCGTCGATTCCGCGGGCGCGCTCGATGCGACGTTCGGCACCGGAGGCGTCGTGAGCTTGCCGGCCGGCAGCCAGGCGCTCGCGCAGGCAGTCGCGATACAGCCCGCCGACGACAAGATCGTGGTCGGCGGCGGCGTCGTCGTCGACGAAGACACGCTCGAATACGATTTCCGGCTCGCGCGCTTGCTGCCTGCCGACGGCCAGCTCGATTCCGGCTTCGGCACCGGCGGCATCGTCGTCACTCCGGCGAAGTCCACGCAGCCGGGCGTGAACGCGCTGCTGATCCAACCGGACGGCAAGATCGTCGCGGCGGGAGAGGGTAAGCCCGATCCCACGCGCCGGAACATCGACTTCCTCATTACCCGATATCTCGGTGACGGAACGCTCGACGGCGCATTCGGCACTGGAGGCAGCTCGTTCGTGTCGATGGGCAATCGTACCGATGCTGCAAGAGGGCTGGCGTTGCAGTCTGACGGCGCGATCCTCGCCGCGGGTTACAGCGTGACCCCGAACAGGGCGCGCGCGCGGGTCGTGCGCCTCACGGAGGACGGCGCGCTCGACGGGCCGTACCGTAACGGCGGACACCAGAAGGTTCGCCTCGGCAAAGGTTTGAACTGGGGAGTCGATGTCGGGTTGACCGCGGGCGGCGACGCGCTCGTCGCCGGTATTTTCACGTCGACGCACGAGCCGATTCCGCACGGCAAGGTCGCGATTGCGAAGCTGACGGCGTCCGGAGATCGCGACGACACATTCGGCACTCGCGGCGTGGGCAGCGTCGGGCCCGATCCGGACAACACCTATCACGTGGCGCGCATCGCCGTTCAGAGCGACGGCAAGATCGTCGCGGTCGGCGACGTCAGTCCGGCGGCCAACACGACGTACGACGTTCTCGTCGCGCGCTTCAATGCCGACGGGACGCTCGACTCCTCTTTCGGCGACGGCGGCATCGTGGACTCCGCGTTCGGTGAGCAGGACGAGGCGTTCGGCGTTGCGCTCGACGCCGCCGGCAACATCGTCATCGTCGGCGTGTCCTACGCCGCCGGGCAGTCGCGGGTGTTGATCGCGCGCTATCTGCCCTGACGTAGCCTCGGCTCCGAGCTCTCGGTACTCTCTCGGGCGCGGAGTATCGATCATGCCCTACGCCCATCGCGCAATTCACGACGCCGACGCTCACGTCATGGAGACGCCTGACTGGCTCGAGCCGCACGCCGACCCCGACGTGCGGCCGAAGCTCAAGCGCATCGACATCGGGTCGGTGAGGCCGACGGGGGAAGAGCTCGTCGCGGCGTTTCGCGCGCAGCACGCCGATCCGTATTACCGCTCCCAGGACGCCGAGCAGATCATGCTGCGCAAGAACTGGGCGGCGACCGGGTCGTTCATCAAGGAAGACCGTTCGCTCGCGCTCGACCTGCTCGGCTTCCGGAGCCAACTCGTCTTCAACACGTTCCTCAACGGCAAGCTGCTCGCCGCCGAGCGTGCCGACGACCTCGACTACGCGTATGGCTTCGCGCGCGCACACAACCGCGCGATCGTGGAATTCTGCTCCGCCGACCGCCGGCTGCTGCCGACGTGCTACGTGCCGCTGCGCGACTTCGAGCGTTCGAAGACGGCCGCGGACGAATTCATCGCGTTGGGCGCGAAGGCGCTGCTCGTGCCGTCGGGATGTCCACGGGGTCACTCACCGAGCCACGTCGGATTGTTCCCGATCTGGGCGCGCGCCGAAGAAGCCGGCATCCCGATCGTGTTCCACGTCGGCGGCGGTCATCGCTTGGCCGACGGCAAGCTTCTCGACCGCGAGTACTTCGACAACGGCGGCCCGGCGGTGCCCGACTTCCACGGTGGCGAGGAGAACTTCCGCTCGGTCGACTACATGGCGATCCCGACGGCCCCGATGCAGACGATGGCGACGATGATCTTCGACGGCGTGCTCGACCGTTTTCCGCGCCTGCGCATCGGCGTCATCGAGCAAGGCGCCTCGTGGGTGCCGAGCTGGATGCGGTTCATGGAGTCCGCGTTCGAGGCATTTCGCAAGAACGAGGAGCGGCTGCAGAAGCTCGCGATGCGGCCGAGCGAGTACGTGCGCCGCCAGATCCGCGTCACGCCCTATCCCGCCGAAGACGTGGGCTGGATCATCGAGAACTCGGGCGACGAAGTCTGTCTGTTCAGCTCCGACTTCCCGCACGTCGAAGGCGGGCGCGATCCCATCAAGCGGTTCGAGTCGACGCTGGCCGGGCTCTCGGAAACGCAAAAGCAGCGCTTCTATCACGACAACTTCGTGGATCTGATGGGCGCGGCGCTCGCCGTCTAGCGAACCGCCAGCCGGCAAGTCTCGGCGATCGGGCCGGCGGGTCGCGCTAGGCAGGGGCGTGGTTGCGTGCGGTGACGCTCGCGCCGAACACGTAACGCGCGAACGTCGCTGCGACGAGCGGCATCGCCACGAGGTAGAACTCGTAGTAGTCGCGCAGCTCGTCGAGCAGTCCGAAGAGCGCGGTGAGACCGAGCAGCGGCCAGAACACGACGGTCGCGCGCCGCAAGAACTCGGGCTTCTGCTCCCAGTCGCGCAAGAGCAATCCCACGAAGATCACGGCGCATGCGACGAAACCGTACGCCTCGCCGGGGTTCAAGATGATGCCGACGTTGTCGCGAAAGAAGTGGTACTCGAGCGGCGGACCGTGGTTGTCGGCGAAGACGCGGTGGAGGCACCCGACGATCAGCCCGTAGATGGCGAGCTGTGCGCCGGCGTGCGCGGCGATCTCGCGCAGCGGCAGCCGTCGCCAGTACACCGCCGCGAACACGACGGTCAGTAGAATTGACGTCTCCTTGTTCAGCGTCGCGAGTACGAACAGCGGGTAGAACCACGCCCACGCGCGCCTTCTCAGGAGCAGCAGCTCCAAGGTGAACAGGAAGAGGAGAGGGCAGTCATAGCTGTATACGCCCTCCCGGTTCATGTAGCCGATCGTGTACAGGGTCACGGCGGCGGTCGCGTTCGCGAACGCCTCGGGTGCGCGAAACTGATCTTCGACGAGAGCCCGAAAGACGAAAGCGAAAGCGATGAGCGCAACCAAGTTCACGCCGGCGCTGAGGAAGATCGCCGGCAAGTCCGCGGCGTTCCACCACTCGTACCGATTGTCGGTGGCCCATCGAATCCGGACGATCCAGCGCGATTGGGCCATGCGCTCACCTAGGCCATTCCAGAATTCCGGGGGACGCAGGGCAAAGACGGCGCGAATGCCCAGCGGCACGAGCTGCCGATAGACGTACGGTCGATGAGCACTGCCGCGAACCTGATTCGCGATGCCGGCTTCCTCCTCGATGCCCGACGTCGCGCTGAGACTTCCGACCGCGACGATCAGAGCGACGGCGACGAGCACGCCGGACCACAGGGTTCGGCTGTTGTGGAGGGTGAAGTGCACGCGCGTGGAGCCGGGTGTTCTCGACATCATGCCTGCCGGCGGCCCGGGCGAAAAGACTTCGCGCGGTTCGGCGTCTAGGGGAAAGTCCCAATATCGACGGCGGCGGGATCGAGGCACGATCGCGCGGTTCCGGGGGTTCGACTCCACGACAGGGTTTCCGTTCGAATCGCGCCGGCCGCGGGAGATGGTACGCAGCGGCGCGCTCGGCGTGACGTCGCGGCTGCGGGACGTGAGAGAACCCCCCCACGCCCGCTTTCGTGGCGTCGGTAGCGCTCGATGCTCGTGCATCGAGCGCTACAGCGCCCGAGCACCGGCGATGTAACGGGTGTCACTGCACTCCGCACGCGTGACTTTCAGTCGCTGAACATCTGCTGCGTAGACCGCCTCAGTATGCGGCCAATCGCGCGGTCGTCGAAGAACGGCGCCTAGTTGACCCGCAAAGCCGGCGCTACGGTCGCTCGTAGTAAAGCGCTCGAACCTCCTCGTCCGTGCCCACCCGATGAACGACCGACCCCAAAGCGCGTCTCCCGCCATTGCGGGTGCAGGCCGTCACGTGCCTGCCCTCGACGGGCTTCGCGGCGTCGCCGTGGCAGCCGTGATGTTCTGTCACACCGTCTTCCACTGCGTGCCGCAGAACCGTTTCGACAAGGCGATTCTCGACGTGCTCGGCAGCGGCTGGCTCGGCGTCGACATCTTCTTCGTGCTCTCGGGCTTCTTGATCACCGGCATTCTCCTCGACACGCGCGACAACGAGCGCTACTTCCGGAATTTCTACGTCAGGCGAACGCTGCGCATCTTTCCGCTGTATTACTGCATCGTGCTCGTCACGTTCACGGCGTTGCGCTTGGCGCCGTCGTTGAAATCCTTGCCGACCGTGGAGATCACGGCGCATCCGCTCTGGTTCTGGCTGTACGCGTGCAACGTGGCGATGGCTCTGAAAGAGGCGTGGGCGCCGCTCGGGGCACTCGGCCACTTCTGGTCGCTCGCGGTCGAGGAGCAGTTCTATCTGATCTGGCCCGCGGTGGTGTTCGCATGCCGGCCGCGCACGCTGATGCGCGTCTGTCTCGCCACCATGGTCGTCAGCCTCGCGCTCCGCGCGGGACTGCTGGCAGAGGGTGCCCGGCTGTCCGCACTCGTGCTCATGCCGGCGCGCGCCGATCAGCTCGCGGCGGGAGCGTTGCTCGCGCTCCTGCTCCGCTCCGGACTCGGCGTCGACCGCGTGCGCAGCTGGGCGCGCATCGCCTTTGCCGTCGCGGGCGGAGTGCTGGCCGTACTGTATCTGCTCGATCCACCGCTCAAGGACATGACGCCGTACATGGAGACGGTCGGATTCTCGCTGTTGGCGATTGCGACCGCCGGAGCGATCGGCGTGGCGCATGACACGGCCGACGGTCCGTCTCGCCTCGGGCGCTTGCTCGCCTGGGCACCTTTGCGCTTTCTCGGTAAGTACAGCTACGCGATGTACGCGCTGCACGTCTTCGTGCTCACGTGGCTCAGGAGCTGGGGACTGGATTCGCGCGTCGCCTCGACGCTGACGAAGCACTCGGCGCTGCCGGGAATGTTCGCCTACATCTCGCTCGTGTTCGCGACCACCATCGTCCTGGCGATGCTGAGCTGGAACTTGCTCGAAAGCAGGTTCCTGGCCTTGAAGGACCGTTTCGCGCCGCAGCACGACGCCGCAGATCCGCTCAAAAGTCCCGCACTGCCCGTACGAGCTCGCCTCGGTACGGAACCTCTTCGCTGAATTCCGGGTAGCTCGAATCGAAGTTGAGCGTCCAGATCGTCGTGTCCTGGAAGAAATCCGACCGGGTCGAGCTCCAATACCGTTGCTTGCCCGTCGGACCGAAGATGGGATCGATGCAGGCGTCGAAGCCGATGTTGCACGCCCTCTGATCGCGGATCGAGTCGAGCTCGCCCGTATTGCCGGTGTCGAAGTCCTCTCCGGCGAGCGTGGGCATGCGCCAATCGCAGTGTCCGGCGAAGCAACCGCTCGAGGACAGCGGATCGTTGAGCCCGCGTAAGTAGTCCGCGACCAGCGGCCAGTGCTCGAACTCGCCGTCTTCCCAGGCGTAGTGGTGAAGAACGTTCGCTTCGTTCTTCTTCTCCCATTCTAACCGCGTGCCGTAGTCCCGGATCGTCAGCCCCGTGTCTTCGAAGCGCGGCATATCCGGTCGCCCTTCACAGCGCCCGCGCGAGCATTCGTCGTCGCAGTCGTGGTCCAGCCTGTCGCAGCTCGTTTCGCATACGGCCATGCAGAGTACGCAGTGACGTGAACACGCGTTCTTCATCGTGGTGCAGTCGCATTCGGAGCGGCATTGAGCGGGACAGTCGTCGTAACACGACGACTGCGCTTTGCTGCAACCCGCGTGGCAGTCGTAGAGACAAGTCAGGTCACTCGTGCAGGATGGCGCGCTGCCCGTGCATGCACCCAGCGGCACGGTTTCCGACTCGCACGCGCATCTCTTGTCGACCTGCGCACCGGTCGAGAGCGACAAGCAGGCGAGCGCATTGGCTGCGGTAGTCGCCGCCGAGCCCGTCGGACGGCAGAGACATGCGGGGTAGCAGCTCTCGAGGCCGACGGCGGTCCGCAGAATGAAGAGACAGTCGGCGGTCGTGGGAGTCTCGGCTCCGGACACAGGTGTCGCGCAGCTCGCTTGTCCATGCGCCCGGGTCGCGCCGAACGCGAGAATGCCCGCTGCGAGCGCGATGCATCGCAATCCGAGCGATCTGCGCACGAGTAGCATGTGCAAGGTTGCCGCGGGCGGCTCAACGATAAGCGGCGCGCGCCGACAACGCCGCGACCGCATAGCACGCCACGGCGCCGACGAGCGCAACCTGTGACCCGGCGAAGACCATCGCCACCATGACGAGGCACGCGCCGATCACCGACGCGGCACCGTTCACGCCCCACGCCCATGCGACGCTGCGGGCGTCGCGCGCCCCCAGACGGCGCACCGCGAGAGCGAGCGGCATTCCCATCGGAATGCCGCAGCCGACCACGAGCAGCAGCGCGATGGAGAAACGTGCCCAATCCGGCAGGTCGAGCGTTGCGTGCAGGAACGGAAAGATCGTCAGCGTAACGAGCGTCAACAGCACCGCGATGATCACGCATACCTGCCACGGCGGCGGGTCGAAGCGGTCCATGAGCAAGCTCCCGATGCCGGTTGCGATGAGGAGCGCCACCAGGACGACGGCGAAGCCGTACGTCGGGTGCCCGAGATACATCGACAGCACCTGGATGACGGGCACCTCGAGCGCCATGTACCCGATGCCGAGCCCGGCAAAGTAGACGGCCTCGCGCACGCCGAGCAGGCGTGCACGCGCGTGGCCAGGGTTCGACGATGCTCGGTTCGCCCAGAGGAGCGGAGCGATGATCGCCAGCAGGCTCACCAGCGTGCACGCGGCGAGCGCGACGACGAGCGTGATCGCCGACCATTGGTAGATGTTGACGGTCGCCCAGTCGCGGCTCGCCTGGTACGCGGTGCTGCTGAAGGGGTTCACGTACTGGAACAAGTACGGGCTCGCGTCGGTGACGGGCGAGACGAGATACGGATACCCGCGCTGGAACTCCCGGAAGTCTTTCGCGTGCGCGAGCTGGTCGAAAGGCGTGCCGGTCGGCATGCCGGGAGCGTAGAGAATGCTCCAATGGAGCTTGTTCACATGCTCCTGCACTGCGGCGACGTCGGCGTCGGAGAGCGGCCGCTTCGACATCGCGAGGTAGCCCCACACCCGCCGGTCGCCGAGCTTCTTGTAGTCGGGGATCGGTCCGACCATGAGCAGGTGGCGCGTGGGGTCGGCGACGCCGAGGTCCTTCAGGCCGGCGAGAGCGGTGTTGAACAGCCGCAAGTCCTCGCGCGGCGGGTAGAACATCCAGCGCGAGATCGTGAGAACGCCGTCGTCGGAGAGCGCTCGGTAGTAGTCCTGGAACGCTTCTTTCGTGTAGAGGAAGTTCTCCGTCAGCGCGTACGCTCCCGACGACGCGGCGGCATACGTGTCGATCGCGTGGATTACGATGACGCCGAACGAATGGTCCGCCGAGCGCACGACGTGGCGGCCCTCGCCGAGCTTCAGCGTGACGCGCGGGTCGAAGTACATGTCGCCCGTGAGCGCGCGGTCGCGCCCGCGCACCCACTTCAGGATGGAAGGATTGATGTCGATCGCGAGCACCGACGACGCGTTCGCCCGCAACGCTTCGGCCAGCTCGCGCCCCCCGCCGACGCCGATGATCGCCACCGCCGGATTCTCGGGCGCGATCCTGTACGCCGGCGTACGCACCGGCTGCGCGCGCACGCGATCGTTCCAGTGCACGATTTGGGTGGCGGCTTCGCCGTCGAGCACGTACCAGCCGGGCACGTGATCGGTGCGGATGATGTGGTTCCACTCGTAGTTCAAGACGGCGCGCGGCGCGCCGCCGACGGTGCGGAAGTTCTGGAAATTCCTCAGCCACTCCGGTCCGAGGAAAACGAACGCCGATAGGGCGAGCCCGGCTGCGGTGAGCGTTCCGGCAAGGGCTCGCTCGCGCGCCGGTGCATCGCGCTCGAGCAGATAGGGGAGCAACGCCGCGGTGAGTGTCACGCTTCCCGCCACGAACGCCACGGGCGGCGAGCCGTACTTCATCAGCGCGACGCACGCGAGGCTGCCTGCGCCGGCGCCCACGAGGTCGGACGCATACAGGCGGCCCATGCGCTCGCTGAAGCGCGAGAACAACGAAGTGAGAACGACGCCGCCGCAGAAGTTCAGCCACACCATCAGCGGCGCGCACCAGAGCAGATACGCGATCGCGTCGGCGCCGAGCAGCTTCGTGCGGATCGGCGGATGGTGTGCGACGCCGAACGGGTTGGCGATCAACAGGAACGCGATCGGCACGGAGACGACGGCGGCCGCGAGCCAGCGGCGGATGCTCGCGTCGAGCTGCGTGGGTGCACGCCGCACGGCAACGAACGTCCCGGCGGCGCCGAGGCCGAGCAGAGACAGCGAGATCGCGAAGAAGACGAAGTGGTAGAAGAGCTTGTAGCTGATCAGGCGCGTGAACGAGACCTGGAAGAGAATGAGAGAGCCCGCGACGAGGAAAGCGGTAGCGAGATAGCGCGGCTCTAGCTCGTCGTCGTGGGTCACGAGGGACGACTGCTATGCGACAAGGGAGATGCCGGAGCAAATCCCCATTCGAGTGTCGCGATGCACGTGCGAGCGCGTTGACTCGAGCGGAGCAGCCGGATTAAGGTTGGGCATCTACCGGACCCGAGGCTCGAGGCGATAGCGCCGCCTTCCTGCCAACTCAGGTTCCACGCAAGACGATTTGGGGGAGAGCCGCCGCGGCTTACGGCGGCCTTCGGCATTCGATCAAAGGCTTCGCCGATGCTGGCGGCGGCGCCACGAAGGAGAGCCATGGCCCCCAAGCTCGTGTCCGCGTCGCTCCGCCTCGTCACTTTCGCCGCTTCGTTCGTGCTCGTTTTCGCTGGCACAGCCGACGCTGCCGATCTCCTCCTCGCCGGCAAGATGCTCGACGTGCGCGATGAAGGCGGCGATCAACGCTTGACCTGGATCGTCGCGGATCCGGCGGCGACACTACCCGCGGGGGATGACCGGCCGACGGTGGCCGGCGCAAGCCTGCTCATCCTCAACCCCACTACCAACGAGTCGGCCACGTTCATCCTGCCGGCGTCGAACTGGTCGGAGAACGCCGCGGCCACGGCGTACAGGTTCCGCAATCCCTCGGCGCCGAGCGGGCCCTCGCAGGTGAAGATCGCGCGCATGAAGAACGGCAAGCTCAAAGTGAGCGCGCGCGCATCGGGAATCTCGCTCGACGAGGCGCAGCAGGGGAGCATCGGCGTCGTCCTCGGCTCCGGCACGATTCAGTACTGCACGTTGTTCGGCGGCACCGTGCGCCGCGACACGCCGGGCCGCTTCAACGCGAAGCTCGCGCAGCCGCCGAGCGAATGCCCCGGAGCGTCCACGCCGACGACGAGCACGACCACGACGACGATGCCGCCGGTCGCGCTGTGCGGAAACACGACGATCGACGCGGGCGAGCAGTGCGACCCGCCCGCCTCGGACTGTGGCGGCGGCGCGCTGTGCAACGCGGACTGCACCTGCCCGTGCGATTTCCTCGACACGAGCGTCTGCATGCACCCGTTCCCGAACGACTGGTTCACCGTGGCAGACGGAACGAGCCCGACCGGCCGGCGCGTGCACTTCTCGCTCACCGGCATGCCCCGCAACGCCGCCAACAAGCCGATCGACCCGACCGACTACAACCGCAGCGACGGGTTCAGCCCCGGCGCGTCCATCGTGCTCGAGGTGCCGGGCATGGATCTCGGCATGACCGGCGCCGTTCCGATCACCGACATCGAGCGGTCGCTCGACGCGGATGCGCCGATCGTCATCGTCAATGCGGCGACGCTCGAGCATCACCTTTTTTGGGCCGAGCTCGACGCGAATGCAGCGACCGACGACGAGCGCGCGCTCATCCTGCGTCCCGGCGTGAACTTCGAAGAAGGCACGCGTTATATCGTCGCGTTGCGCAGCATGAAGGACTCGTCGGGCGCGACGATAGCGCCGAACGCGGACTTCGTCGCGTACCGCGACGGTGTCGTGACCACCGACCCTGTCGTCGAAGCACGGCGGGCGCACATGGAAGGTGTGTTCGCCACGCTCACGGCGGCAGGCGTGGCGCGGAACGACCTCTACCTGGCATGGGACTTCACGGTTGCGAGCGCGGAGAACAACACCGCGCGGCTGTTGTTCATGCGCGACGACGCGTTCACGCGTCTTGGCTCGGCGGCGCCGACGTTCGTAGTGACGCAAACCGAGGACGACGTCGACGACAAGATCTTCCGGCGCGTGAGCGGCGTCTTCCTCGTCGACCGCTACGTGACCACGCCTACGCCGGGTGCGCGCTTCTTGCTCGGGCTGGACGGCTTGCCGCTGCGCCAGCCGACGCCGCAGCAGGCGAACTTCGTCTGCAACATTCCACGCGCGGCACTGGCGAGCGCGGCCGCGACGGCCGTTCCGGCGCGCGCGTCGATCTACGGTCACGGGCTGTTCGGCAGCGCCGACGAAGTGAGCGCCGGCAACGTCGAGTCGATGGGCAACGAGCACAACTTCGTATTCTGCGCCACGGATTGGATAGGAATGGCGGAGACCGACATCCCGAACGCCGCGACGATTCTCGTCGACCTCTCGAACTTCCCGACACTCGCCGACCGCCTCCAGCAGTCGGCGCTGAACGCGCTCACCCTCGCGCGTCTGATGATCCATCCGAACGGCTTCGTCTCGAACGCGGCGTTCAGAGACCTGCTCGGCAATCCCGTGATCGACACGTCGAACGTTTTCTACGACGGCAACAGCCAGGGCGGCATCATGGGCGGAGTCGTGATGTCCGTGGCGCAAGACATCACGCGCGGCGTTCTCGGCGTGCCCGGCATGAACTACTCGACGCTGCTGACGCGAAGCGTGGACTTCGAGACGTACTCGATGGTGCTGTACCCCTCGTATCCGAACGAGCTCGAGCGGCCCCTGTTGTTCACGCTGATCCAGATGCTGTGGGACCGCGGCGAGCCGAACGGCTACGCGCACCACATGACGACCGACCCGCTGCCGAATACGCCGCAGCACGAGGTGCTGCTGCACGAAGCGTTCGGAGATCACCAGGTCGCGAACGTCACGACCGAGGTGGAGGCACGCACGATCGGCGCGAGCATCTACCAGCCGGCGCTCGCTGCGGGTCGGCATTCGGACGTGGACCCGTATTTCGGTATTCCGGCCATTCCGAGCTTCCCGTTCGACGGCTCCGCGTACGTGGTCTGGGACAGCGGAACGCCGACGCCGCCGACGACCAACACGCCGAACGCGGCGGGCTCCGATCCGCACAGCAGGCCGCGCTCCACGGCGAGCGCACGCGTACAGAAGTCGGAGTTTTTGAAACCCGACGGCGCCGTGGTCGACGTGTGCAGCGGGGCACCGTGTCTGGCGCCGTGACGGACACCGCGGCGGAGCACGCGCACGTGTGTTACGCCGTCTGACCGGCGCGGCGTGCACGGCGCGGAGTTCTCTCGCGCGCCGATACCGCCTACAGTGCGCGCGTGACCGCCATGGCGGACGGTGACGCGCGAGCGCCCGTTGGGTTCATCCTCTACGGCCAGTCGCGCAGCGGCAGCACGCTCGTCGCCGAGCTCGCGCGTTCGCATTCCGGCGTACGCTGCGACGGCGAGCTGCTGACTCCGGAGTGGGGTTACGTGCGCAACCCGGCCGTGCGTTTCGTGCTGATCCGCTACCCGTTCCCGTACTTCGAGTGGCGGCGCCGCCGGTCAGGCGCGTCGGCTTACGGCTTCAAGCTCATGTCCTATCAGCTCGCCATGCCGAAGGCGGCGATGCAGAAGCTCGCGCGCGACGGCTGGCGCCTCGTGCACGTGCGGCGCCGCAATCGCCTGCAGCAAAGCTTGTCCAAGCTCATCGCCGCCAAGACCGGCCACTGGCATTCGCGCAAGAGTGAGGCACCACCGAGCTATCGCGTGCGCATCGAGAGCGACGAGCTCACACGAGAGATCGCTACACGCGAAGCATGGACTCGTGCGGAAGAAGAGGCGATCGCCGGTCTCGAGCGCTGTCTCGTCGAGTACGAGGACGATCTGGCCGACTCGTCGCGTTGGAACGCGACGATGGAGCGCGTCTTCCGCTTCATCGGAGTCACTCCCGTCCCGGTGCGTACGGAGCTACGCCGTACCGACGAGCGCGATTATCGCGACGTCATCGAGAACTACGCCGAGATGCTCGCGACTGTGCGCAAGGGAGCGTACGGCCACTATCTCGACGAAGCGTAGAGCTGCGCTCGACGGTCATTGATGCAGCTCCCACCCCCCGGCCGAGATCAGCTCCTCGGCTATGCGCGGACAATGAACGCGCGCAGCCGGCGCCGCCGCGCGGTATAGCGTGCTCGTTACAAGCGTGATCGTTCAACCTAGTCAGAGGGCGGCTTTTCGCCTAAACGTCGAGATCGGAACAAACCGACGTGAGCCCTTCGCCACGTTTGATCATCCTCGATTTCGGTCTCACGAAAACACTCGGTCACCGATTGAATTTCGTCACTGGGTTCGTGAGAGCCGCAGCCGACCGCGACCTCGCTTCGCTCGTGCTCGTGCCGTCGGACGCGGACCGCGAGATCGTGTCGTCGCTCGCCGCCGTGCCCATCCTTCCCGCGGCGCGAGTTGCGGTCTTACCTGGTGAAGCAATGGAGCGAATGCCCGGTGCCGCCAAGCTGCTCGCGCCAACCTGGCGATATCTGGCCGAGAAGGGTCTCGGCGCGCGGGATATCGTTTTGATGACGCATCCGACGACGCCGACGCTCGGGCTGTACGATCTCGGCCGGTGGCTCTCGACGCTTTCCGACGGTGCCCACCCTGCGGTGTTCATCCGGCTCCTCGGTGCGGAAACGCGGGACCCGAAAACGGGGAAATGCGGTGGTGACGCAGCGGTTCTCCGGTTGATCGCGCGCCTGCTCGGCAGCGTCCGCGGGCAAGAGAGGGTCTTTTTTACGGTCAATAGCCGCAGTCAGCTCGGCCACCTGACGGCGCTCCTGGCGCGCCGCGCTTTCTTGATGCCGATGCCGAAATTCTACGGCGATGAGGTCGACGTTCCGTCGGCAGAGATCGAGTCGACCACGGTATACCTTCACGGGCGGGTCAGCGAAGACGAACCGTTTCTCAGCAAGATCGCTGCTGCGTTGATCGCTCGTCACCCCGACCTACGTATCGTTGCGAAGTTCAGCGGCCACGACCGGCTCGATCGCAATCCGGCCCCAGCGCCTCGCATTCCACGTGGTCTCGTCGTCGTCACCGAAGACCAATCCACCGACGACTACCTCGGCATGATCAGAAAGACCGATATTGTCGTCTTGCCCTATCGCGAGAGTATCTATCGCATGGTCAACTCCGGCGTCTTCTGTGAGGCGGCGGCCTTCGGCAAGCCTACGGTCGTGCCATCGGAGACGTGGATGTCCGAGCAGATCGAAAGTGGACACGCCGTCGGTCTCACGTTCGGCGAACCGACCGTCGCTGCGATCATCGAAGCAGTGGAGGAAACGTTGCGCCGGCGTGAGCAGTTGTCGACGGCGGCGCGAGAGCGCGCGCCGCTGTTCCGCGAGGAGCACAGCTGTGCCAGAAACCTCGAGTTGATGCTCAGCCTTGCCGCCTGGGCACCCGACATGGATGTGGACTACATGACTGGCGAGCCCATCGATTTCACGACGGCGCTGCTATCGCGCCACTACTTGACCAAGGGCTGGAGCTTCACGGAAGAGGGCGTGGGAGTATGGACGCTCGGCGACACGGCAGAGCTTCGCCTGCGGATGGATGTGCCGCCCGGGCGGCAGTTGAGCGCGTCCGTGTCCGGGAATCCCTTCATTGCGCGGAAACATCCGAAGACGAGCATTGCAGTATCGGTCAACGGTGTGCCGATCGACGAATGGACATTCTCAGTCCGAGACGAACGGGTCTTACCATTCAGAGAGCGGAAGCCCGCCGTCCGCCACACGACGATTCCTGACGGAGTGGTAAACGACGCAGAAGTACGCATCGTGTTCCAAGTGAGAAACCCCGTGTCACCACGCGAGCTGGGCATTTCTGACGATGCGCGACAATTGGGCTTCATGCTCAAGACGTTGACGATCTCGGGGGTCTAGCGGCTCCGGCCGCCGCGAGGTGCGCGCGCTAGGCCTCACCATCGCCGGGATCGAGATTACTTCGGCGAGCTCTCGGCAACGCCGCGCCGTGTGCGATCCAGCAGCTCTCGGTAGACCGCGAGCTGAACGCGCGCGGTCGCGGCCCACGTGAAGCGCGCCGCGCGCTCGAGGCCGCGCGCCTTGAGCCGGGCTCTGAGCGTCTCGTCGTGAAGCCCACGTTCGATTGCGTCTCTCAACGCCGCCACGTCATCGGTCGGCACGAGCTCGGCCGCCCCTTCGAGGTTCTCGGTGAGCGACGACGTGCGCGTCGCGATCACGGGAACTCCCGAGGCCATGGCTTCGAGCGGCGGAAAGCCGAAGCCCTCGCGCAACGACGGGTAGACGAACAGCCGTGCGCTCGCGATCAGCGCGGGAAGATCCTCTTCGGGAACGAAGCCCGGCAAATGAATGCGGCCACCGCTCTTGGCGACGAGGTCGACGATCTCCTCGTAGTCCCACCCCAAGGGGCCGGCGACGACGAGATGCTCCGTGATGGAGCCGCGCTCCACGAGCTCGGTGAAAGCGCGCAACAGGCGGGCGAGGTTCTTTCGCGGCTCGATCGTGCCCACGTAGAGGACGTACGGAAACGAGATCCCCAGCCGGGTTAGCGCCTCGCCGTCGTGATTCGCCGCCCCCGGATGGAAGCGTGCGCTGATGCCATAGGGCACGATGCGGATCTTGTCGCCCTTGCCGTCCAGCCGCGCCTCGACGTCGCGGCGCACTGCCTCGGACGGGACGCACAGCAGCTCGGCCTTGCGGATACTGCGGAGCACGCCATAGGAAAAGGGGCGGCTGCGCCGCAGTGGAATGTGGAACTCCGGCATCGTGATCGTCGTCATGTCGTGCACGGTGAGTAGATGATGCGCCCGGCCGCCGACGAGCGGCATGATGAACGACGGCGAATGGACGACGTCGAGCCGTAACAGCACGGCTGCAATCGGAAGAATGATCTGCTGGAAGAAGAGCCGGAAACCGCGCGGCCGCAGGCACAACGCGATGAGCGTGAAGTGCGGTGGCAAGCGATCGCGAAACAGCGGGCGGTCTTCCCAGTTGATGAAAACGTAGAAGCGGAGCTCCGGTGGAAGCTGAGCGAGATGCTCGACGAGGTTGACGAGATAGCGATCGACTCCCGTGTGTCGCGCGGTGAGGGCGGTGATGTCGATGCCGACGCGCATCCGACGCTACTCTTCCTTCATCTTCCGAAGACGGGCGGCACGACGTTCGCCGACATCATCGTGCGGCACTACGCGCCCGACGAGATCTTCCACGTGCGCGCGCCAAGCGACCTTCCGATCTACAGCCGCTGGAACGGTACCGTAAGCGATTTCGCGCGACTCTCCGAGCGGCGCCGTGCGCGCTTTCGCTGCGTGCTCGGTCATTTCCAATTCGGCATTCACGAGCACGTTCCACGGCCCAGCAGATACGTGACGCTGCTGCGAGATCCCGTGACGCGCGTGCTCTCCAAGCATCGCCAGCAAGTGCGCGAAGACACCGTGCGCGCATACACGGCGCGAGAGGACATCGCGACGCTTGAAGAATTCCTTCACGCACACCCGACCATTTGCCATGAGCAGACGAGCATGCTCGCACCGGTGCCGCCAAGCGAGGCGGTGCGCGAAGATAGCGCGGGGCGTGCGATCCGCAACTTATCGGCCCATTTTGCGGTCGTCGGTACGCTGGATCGCTTCGACGAATTCGTGCTCGTCGCGGCCAAGGAGCTGGGCTGGTCCGACGTCTGCTATACCCCGCTCAACGTCACCAGCGGATACGGAAAGCAGGCTTCGCCGGATGTGCTGGCGGACATCGAGCGCAGCACCGCGCTCGACCTTGCGCTCTTCCGGCACGCCAGTCGCCTTCTCGACGAAGCGATCGCGCGCTACGGGCCCCCCTTCGCGGCCGATCTCGAGCGCTTCCGTGCGGACAACCGCGCACTTCGGCGACGGCAGAGTTGGGTCGCGCGTGCGCTCGGCCGTCCGCCGCGCCGCGACCCGATGGTACGGCGCACGGGCGCCAACGAGGCGTGCGTGGAAAAAAAGCCCCGCGTCCTCGTCGAGGCTTCGAAGCTCACGCATCCGGGAACGGACGGGATCAAGCGCTACGTGGCCGAGTTGCTGCGCTCGTACCGGGAGGATGGGACCGTCGAGCGGTTCGACATCGACGTTCTCATCGACTCGGAAGTGTTTCCGCTCGAGCTCTTGCCGGCGGAATATCTTTCGCAGAGCTCGGCCGGCAATGCGCTGCCGGATGGGGGCTCGCGCAAGCATCGCATCCTGCAGTCGGTCGGTATCCTCGTACCGCCGATCATTCTGCCCGCGATCAAGAGCATCGTTCCTGACGAAGTCTCTCGACGCGTGCTCGGAAAACCCAAGGCGGAGCTGCGCACTCCGAGCTTGGACCGGCCAGCGGCGGCCCTCGCCAAGCTCCTCGTCCCTCCGAAGTTGGTGTCGGTGCTACGCACTCTGGCGTCGCGGCGTATCGTGGGGGCTCTGTGGGTGCATGGCTTGTTCCACATGCACACCGTCGTGGACACCTCCGAGTACGATCTCGTCCATCTCACGCTGCCGAACAACTTCGTCGGCCACGGCGACGCCGCTCTGCTGGTCACGGTGCACGACCTCTCGCACCTGGCGTGCCCCGAGTACCAGACGCGCGCGAATCGCATCACTCTCAAAGTGGGGCTCGAGAGCGCCATCGAACGGGGTGCGCGCTTCGTCTGTGTCTCCGATGCTACCCGTATGCAGCTCATCGAAGCCTACGCCCTCGATCCTTCACGCATGTCGACCGTACACAATGGCTGTGACGAGGCGTTCGAGGTAGTTACCGACCCCGCGCGCTGCGCTGCGGTGCGCACGAAATACGGAATCTCTTCAGGACGATTCCTGCTGACGCTCAGCACGCTCGAGCCACGCAAAAATCTGGCCGGCGTGATCGAAGCGTTCGACCTCCTGGTGCGTGAAGGCGGCTACGCGGATGTGACGCTCGTCCTCGCCGGCGCGCAAGGATGGAAAGTCGCGTCGATTCTCGAAGCCGCGAGCCGGCGTCCGCGCCGCGTCGTCCTGACCGGTCCGATCGAAGACGGCGACCTCGCCGCGCTCTATTCCTCCGCCGTAGGTCTCGTCTACGCTTCTCACTATGAAGGCTTCGGGCTGCCGCTCCTGGAAGCCATGGGCTGCGGCTGTCCGGTCATCTACGGAAACAACAGCTCGATGCCCGAAGTCGTCGGCGACGCCGGCCTGGCCGCCGACGCGCGCGACGTCACCGACATCGCGCGTCAGATGCGGCGTCTACTCGACGACGAAGCGCTCGTTCGCGAGCTGCGATCGCGCGCGGTCACGCGCGCTCGCGAGTTCTCTTGGAACCGAGCCGCCGAGGAGACCGCCAGGGCTTACGCTCTTTGTACGGGCGAAGCGGAACAGCGCAGGGCGACTACGACCAGATCGTTCCGATCGAGCTCGCGATGAATCTTTGGAGCGCGTCCCCCGCTCAACGGAACGCCGGCAGCGGCCGCGGATCGTCCGTCATGGTGCGAGCCACGGCGGCGGTAGTGGTCTGCGGCGGTGTTGCGCTATTGCTCGGTACGACCAAGACGGCGAGCGATTGCATTCGTGATGGCGGGGCCGCGACAGCGCGACCGTCGATGATCCTCGTCATCATCGACACTCTCCGTGCGGACCGACTCGGCACTTACGGGTATCCGCGCGCGACGTCGCCGCGTCTCGACGCGTTCGCTAAGCAATCGGTGCTGTTCGAAAACGCGTACTCGCAAGCGCCGAACACGCCGCCGAGCGTGGCCGCGATCTTGACGTCGCTCTACCCATCGATGCACCACTTGACCGGCAACGGCGATCGGCTAAGCGACGAGGCGCAAACGCTTCCCGAGCGCTTGGGCGCGGCGGGTTATCGCACTGCCGCGTTCGTCGATGGCGGCTTTCTGCGCAAGGAATACGGGCTCGACCAGGGGTTCGAGACGTACGACGACGAAGCCGACGGCTTTGCGGACGTGCTGCCCGCGGCAAAGTCGTGGATCGACGCGCACGCGGATGCGCCTTTCTTTGTCCTGCTGCACACGTACGACGTGCACGCCCCTTACGAGGACACGCCGCTCCCATATCGCGACGCGTTCCTGACTGTCGCGTACGACGGCGATCTCCGGTCGATCGACCTCGATAAAATCCAAAGGAAGGCACTCGCCAGAACGGTCACGCCGCTGGAAGTCAGATACTTCTCCGACCTGTACGACGGCGGAATCGCTCACGCCGATGCCTTGCTCGGCGCGTTTCTCGACGATCTGGCCCGCGCCGGCATCCTCGATCGTCTGCTCATCGTCGTCACCGCCGATCACGGTGAAGAGTTCATGGAGCACGGTGTGATGCTTCACTGGAAGCTCTACCGCACCGTGACACACGTTCCCCTGCTCATACGCTTTCCCGGCGCGCGAGCGGGCGGTATGCGCATCTCCGACATCGTGCGATCGATCGACATCGCGCCGACGATGCTCGACGCGGCGGGGGTGCGCGCGCATCGCGGCATGGAAGGACGCAGTCTCCTACCACGGGTTTGCGGTCATCCGCTGCATGAGGCGGCGGCGCTGAGCGAGGTGACGTGGAACGACACGGAGCGTGGCTACTATGCCGGTGCATGGCATGCGGTCGGAAACCTGGCGACCAAGCACGCCGAGCTCTACGACGTCTCGGTCGACCCGCTGGAGCAGAACAACGTCGCGCTCCGCTACGGCAGTCAGACGAAGCAGCTCGGAGCGTTGGCGTCGGCGCGTCTGGCGGCGGCGCGCGAGCGGGCAACGCTTCCTGACAAGACCACGCTCGTCGCCGGCGGCGTCGATGCCAAGACTGTCGAATCGCTGCGTGCGCTGGGTTATGTAGACGTGGATAGCAAGCCGCTGACTCGTTAACCTCGGCTCGCCTACCTCACTGCACCGTTTCGCGACAGACCTGCACTCCTCGGAATGTCGCCCATTCGTCGCGCCTTGCCGGGTAGCAGGCGCCGCGCTCATGCGGCCGGGATTGCGCGTAGCGCGCCGTTCGCGACGATGACGTCGCGGCCGTGCGCTTCGTGCGGCGAGGGGATGTGGAGCGTGCGGCGCACTTCTTCGAGCGGACGCGCGAGCAACTCCTCGTAGCGTACCGGCACGAGCCAGGCCGAGCGGCGGCCGCGCCGCCACGACTGCACCATGTAGCGAATCCATTGTGGGCGCGTGCTGCCGTCGGGCGGACCGCTGAGCACGATGCCGAGCAGGATGAGCGCCATGCCGCGCAGCCCGAGCTGCGCGTAGCTGAACGCGAGGTTCGCCGCCTCGCCCGCTTCGTCGCGGCCGTAGCCGGTCAGCACGTGGAACAGGTCGTGGATGTCGCGCACGCGGTCGGAGAGGAAGGTGCGCAGCGGGTCGAGACCCTCCATCTCTTCGGCGGCCAACGAGTCGCGCTCGGCTTCGACCAAGCCTTCGGCATCGAGTTGGGCACTGTCCATGAACGCGGCGTACGCGCGGCCGAAGCTGCCGTCGGGGAGCGCGCGCAAGGCCGCACGGTCGGACAGCGTCGCGAGCAGGGAAGGGCGCTCGAAGAGCAGCGCATGCCCGTCCGGGTCGGCGGCGAAGCGCTGGAACAGACGCTCCCAGTCTGCGCCCGAGAGCGCGGCGATCGTCTCGAATGCCATCTCGGTGCGGTCCGGATCGGCGATCAGCGCCTGCATGGCGTTCCATGCGCGGCGCCACTGGATGCGCGGGGGAACGGGCGGGGGAGGAAGCTCGAGTTTTTCGGGGACGCCGATCATCGAATTCAGAGCAGTGGTGGTCGTGGACATGGACGGCACCTCCTCGCTGGCCGGAAGGATACGCCGAGGGGGCGCCTCCAGTCCTTACGAAGACATGATGGTTTGCTTCGCTACCCCTGAGATTGCGCCGGGTTACGTGCAGCACCTGCCTTCTCGCGAAGCGCCCGGGCCTTGGTCTCGAGCTCGCCCAAGCCGATTTCCCTGGTGACCGCGGTGCATCGATCCAAGAGATCGAGCGCGCGCGGGAGGTCTTCGGGACGGCCGTTCTCGAGCAGGATGCGCGCGTACTCGTAGAGCGTCCGCCCGACGTACGGCCGCGCACCGAGTCGCATGTTCATCGCCAATGCGCTTTCGAAGTGCGCGACCGCAGCGGCGAGATCGCCGCGGCAAGCGGCGAGCAGCGCGAGGTAGTGCGATGCCGAGCCCGAGTAGGCGCGCAAGAGGTCGTGGACGCAGTTGCGTTCCGCGAACGGGAGCAGCATCGCATAGAGCGTCTCGGCGCGCTTGGTGTCGCCGAGCAGCGCGCACACTTCCGCGAGGCCGCTGATGGAGTTGATCCAGTGCTCGTCGCGCGGAATGTCGACGAAGTCCTTGGCCGCGAGACCATCGAAGCACGCCTGTGCCTCGGGCCAACGCTCGGTGAGGCAGTAGTACATCGCCTCGCCGGCGCGCAATGCCACGGTCGCCCGTGGGTAGTAGGCGAGCAGGAACTCGAACCCCTCGGCAAAGATCGCCTCGGTGCCGCCGCGTTCGTACGAGAGCCACAAGCCCTGGCCGGCGAAGATCGCGCGCGCGCCGGGCTGCTGGATGTTCTCACCGATCTCGAGCGCTTCGTGACGCAAGCGTTCGGCGTCGGCGAAGCGGCCGTCGCAAAGAGCTCGGCTCGCCCTCCACCAGCGCGCGAACCAGCGAAAGATCGGTTGGCGCAGCTTTTCGGCCAACCGCTCGGCTGCCGCGATCTCGCGATCGACGGCTTGCATGTCGCCGCGGGCGAGATACCCGCCTTGCAGGTACTCGTGGCCGACGAACTCCCACGACTTGTCGCCTGCCGCCTCGGCGATCGCGAGCAGCTCGGTAGCGACTTCCAATCTGCCGTCGACGTGATCCGGGCCGAGCAGAGCCCAGCCACGTGCGCCGAGCGCTTTGATCAGCGTCGCCTCGTCGCCGCACCGGCGAGCGAGCGCCAAGGATTCCGCGCTCAGCTCCATGCGCTTCTCGACCGATTCGTAGTACGGCGCCGTGCCGACGAGGCGCGCGAGCAGCGTCGAGCGTAGTCGGTCCGAGCTGTCGCCGAGCGCTTCGAGCGCTTCGAGGAGCAATGCGCGCAGCGGCTCGTCGCGCGGCATTCCCATCTCGCCACGGCCGCCGAATCCGATCGCGGCGCGTGCGAGTTGGTCTGCGCGGCCGGCCGCCCGTGCGTATGCGGCCGCGCGGTCGAACGTCGCGCGGGCTTTGTCGCGCTCGCCGGAGCAGGACTGCGCGTCGCCGAGCGCCAGCAGAATCTCGCCACGGTCCGCCGCTGAGCCCTGCGGATCGAGCTCGAGCGCCTGCAACGCGCGCTCGTAGTGCGCGGCCGCTTCCTCGTACGCCACGAGCTCCGTCGCGCGCTCAGCGGCGCGCACGCAGTAGCGCACCGCCTTGTCGACGTCGCCGCCGGCCGCAGCCTGGAAGAAATGGTGCGCGATGTCGGTGAGCCACGTGCCGGCATCGGCGCCGTGCAGCTCCTCGAGGACTTCTGCAACACGCCGGTGCAGGCGCACGCGCACGGGCGTCGTGAGCTCCTCGTACAACGTTTCCCGGATCAGCGCGTGCGAAAACCCGTACGTCGCGAGGCCGCCGGCGGCTTTCCAGCACAGTGGGATCCGAAGCTTGGAATTCACGTGACTTGAAGTCGCGGC
>JADMIO011053074.1_pt1 | contig 58418 bp, 55 predicted proteins | sample 8958161 | NCBI WGS metagenome assembly JADMIO01 (sample SAMN16585339, study PRJNA669376) | soil metagenome | isolation source: Crop rotation soil | place: USA: Cullars Rotation, Alabama | collected 2011
TGTTCTGGCCGGGCGTGGTCGGCGAGTTCATGAAATACCTGCCGATTACTTTGATTGCGACACTGTCGGCATCCCTTGCCGTCGCGTTGTTCTTCACCCCGACGCTCGGCGCGCTGCTCGGCAAGGCGTCTGATCAGCCACACGACGAGAGCGCACGCGCGGATGGCCTTTATATGCGAGCGGTGAAGCTCGTGCTGCGCCGGCCGGGCGCGACGCTTGGGCTCGCCGCTCTGCTGCTCGTGGTGGTCCAGGTTGGCTACGGCAAGTTCGGCAACGGCGTCGAGTTTTTCCCCGCGGTCGAGCCGGACTATGGTCAGGTCATAGTACACGCCCGCGGCAATCTGGCGCTCGATGAAAAAAATCGTTTTCTCGCCGAAGCTGAGAAACGCGTGCTCGAGGCCAAGGGCCTTAAAACCGTCTACACCCGCGTCGGAGAACAGCCGAAGGGCTCGAACGAACTTAGCGAGGACACCATCGGCGTGATCCAGTTCGAATTCTCCGACTGGCGCACGCGCCCGCCCGCGCACGAAATCATGGATGGCATCCGGGCGGCGACTGCTGCCATACCAGGCATTTTGGTCGAGGTGACGGCGCCGCGCGCGGGTCCGCCAACCGGCAAGCCTATCCAGGTTCAGATCGGCGCGCTCGATCCAGAGCTGTTGCCAGCAGCCGCCAGGAAGATCGCCGCGATGTTGGCGGTGCGTTCGGATGTGCAGGACCTTGATGACGGGTTGCCGCTGCCGGGGATCGACTGGAAAGTCCATGTCGATCAGGCGGAGGCTGCCAAGTTCGCAGCCAATCCCGCGATTGTCGGTACAGCGCTTCAACTGGTGACCAACGGCATCAAGGCGACCGAATACCGTCCGGCCGGAAGCGACAAGGCCGTCGATATCTTGGTGCGCTTTCCGGAGGACCGCCGCAGCCTCGATCAGATGGACGAATTGCGCGTGCAAACGCCGTCGGGCTCGGTACCGATCAGTAATTTCGTCGAGCGCGTGGCTGCGCCGCGCGTCGGCTTCATCAATCGCGTTGCCGGCAATCGCATCATGACAGTGTCGGCCAATGTGGCGCAGGGCGTGCCGACCGCAAAGGTTCAGGAGGAAATCGCAGCCGAGCTGGCCAAGACGGACCTTGGCGCAGGGGTTACCTTCAGGTTGAAAGGCGAGGACGAAGAGCGGGCCAAGGCCGGCGCGTTCCTGATGAAGGCGTTCGGCACCGCGATCTTTCTGATATTTGCGATCCTGCTGGCGCAGTTTAACCGGCTTATCTCCGTGGGACTGGTGCTGTCCGCGGTCATTCTCTCGACCATCGGAGTGCTGCTCGGACTGATGGTGATGGGTCAGCCGTTCGGTGTGGTGATGACCGGCATCGGCGTGATCGCCAACGCCGGCGTGATCGTCAACAACAACATCGTGCTGATCGACACCTACGACCGCCTGCGTCGCGAAGGCTGGGAGGCCTACGACGCGATCGTCGAAACCTGCCGCGAGCGCGCACGGCCGGTCGTGCTCACCGCCGTTACCGCCGTGCTCGGCGTTCTGCCCATCGCGTTCGGCGTCAACATCGAATTTCTTACGCGCGAGATATCAGTGGGTGCGCCCGCCACGCAATGGTGGATCAGTCTCTCCACGGCCATCGTGTTCGGTCTCGGTTTTGCGACGGTGCTGACCTTGTTCGTCACGCCCGCCGCCCTCATGGCCATTGAGTTGGTGCGTCTTCGGCGCGAGGTGTGGGCGAAATCTCTACGCGCGCGTTTCGCGCGCGCGTGGCGATAGCCGCCCGCCCTTCAATGGAAGTCGTTACATGTTGCCGTGACCGCGCTTGACGGTCTGACGCATCACCGGCGCCGTGATCTGGTCGGAAATCTGGATGTTCCAGATCTCGCTTTCGCCCTGCGCGGTGAAGTCGGCAAATAGCTTCGGAATGATCGACACATCGCGGATCTCATGGCCGCGCAAGCCGAAGCCGCGTGCGATGTTTTCAAACGCGGGCCGGCCGAATATGGCAAGGCTGTCGTCGAGGCCGTCGGCGCGCAGCTTGTGAAACTCCGAACCGTATCCACCGTCATTCATCGCACAGATCAGGATGCGATATCCTTGACGCTTCAACGTCTCAAGTTCCTGGATGTGGAACAAGAGCCCGCCGTCGCCTTCGAACAGCACGATCTTGCCCTGGCGGCCCTGGCGGCGCGCAGCCGCGACGCCGAGCGCATATGACAGGCCGTTGCCTACCGCGCCGAATTCACGAACCGTGGTGTAGCGCTCCGCCGGTCGCCCACGCATCTGGGCGTTGAAATAGGCCTGATGGCCGCCGCCGACGACGATATCCCAGTCCTTGGGAACGACCGCGTCGATGGCATCGATCACCTTGCGTGGATCGAGCACCCCGGCCGCGATATCGAACTCCATCGAGTCCGCAGGCTCGGTCGCGATGCGATGCGCTAGCTCCTTCGTGCGGATCGTCGCCGCGGTCGCCTTGCCCGCGCCGAGCTTCTTGTCGAGGCCGGCGAGGATCGCCTCAATGCCGATGCGCGCATCCGATTTGAGGTAGAGATCGGCTGCCTTCAGTCCATCGCGCAAGCCGCGTGGAGCATCGTCCAATTGGATCTTGTAGGCTTTTGGCCAGAAATGCCCGCCACCGACGTAATAGGACAGGCTCGTACCCACCGCGAGCACGACGTCCGCAGACTCGTACATCTCCCGGCCCAGCGCCGTGAAGTAGCTGCCGGTGATACCGAGCCCGAATGGATGGTCGTGGAACAGACCGCGCGCCGGCAGCGTGTTGGAAAGCAGAGCGCCGCAGCGATCGGCGAGCTTGACCACAGCCTCCCGCGCGCCGGACCACAACACGCCGCGGCCGCCGAGGACGATCGGCCGCTTGGCTGCGGCCAGCCGCTCGACAGCCTCAGCCACGAGCTCGGGATCGGGGTGCATGCGCCCGACCTTGGGCTGATACATCTCCGACGTCTCGTAGGGCTGGTTGGACATGTGCTCGACCTTCTGCAGGTCGTAGGGAATTCCCAGCACAACCGGCTGCCGCTCGACCTTGGCAATGTGGAAGGCCTCACGCACGTAGTCCATCATGCGCGGGACGCTGTGCGCGGCGATGTAACGCGCACCCGTCGCGGTCACCAGGGGCGCCTGGTCGATCGCTTGATTGTAGAACTTGGCGTTGATCGGCGACTCGCCGGCGAACACCACCATCGGCAGGCGGGCGCGCACCGCGGCCGGCAGCGCCGTCATCAACTGGGTCAGGCCGGGGCCGCACGTGACGGAGGCAACGGCGACCTTGTTGGTGGCTATGTTGTAGGCTGTTGCCGCGGCGACGGTGGCGTGCTCGTGCCTGACGTGGACGCTATGGACGCCGGGCAGTTTTGAAAAAGCGGTCGACCAGTGCATGTTGCCGTCGCCCATCAGGGTGAACTGCGTGTCGACTCCTTCCGCAAGGAACGCTTCGGCGAGGGCTTCGTAGAGTTTGGGCATGGGCACGGTCCCCTGGGGTAGAGGCGCGCCGATGGCACCCTTGCCGCCGTTGCAACAATTGGGGATTCGGCATCTCCCGCTGGCGGCTACAAGGAAACGCTACATCAGGCTTGCGCGCGGGCGGAAGGGGGCAACATCTTTTTTGTTGTCGCGCAAGATGTAGTTCTTGCCACCTGGCGAACCTCGAAGGGAGCGCTGGAAGTCCGCTCTCGGACGCAAAAAGGTCTTACGGATGTAAATGGAGGCCCGGTCACGACTTCACTTCGAATTCCCCGTTTATCTCGATCGCCTGGCCGCGTGGCAGGTTCACTTGTCCGACCGCCGACCGCGCGTGACAACCGTATTCCGGTCCGAACAGCTCGTAGAACAGGTCCGAGGCGCCATCGATCACCGACGGCATATCGGGAAAGTCCGGCGTGCAATTGACCATGCCGAACAGGCGGATGACGCGCCGAACGCGATCGAGGTCGCCGACCTCTTGCTTGACCGTCGAAAGAATCGTGACAGCGGCGACGCGCGCGGTCAGCTTGCCCTCTTCGAGCGTCATGTCTGCGCCGAGCTTCCCGGTGCCGCGAAATTTCATGTCGGGATGATGCGCGCCGTGCCCCGAGACAAAAATGATGTTGCCGACCCGCACGCAGCCGCGCCGATTGGGGCTTGGGAATTTGCGCGGCGGCGGCAGGGTCAAGCCCATTGCCTTCAGCTTGTCCTCGATGGCGCTCATGTCACAGCCTTTTTTCTGATATCAAATGGCGACGATGCGGCAGCGGATGCCGCGCGAGTCGACGGAGCCAGAGATCGGGTCCCACGGGCCGTCATAGGTGATCGCGGCGTTGATGTTCACGTCGAACGCGCCGCTGCCGGGCATCATGCTGCCGGGCCGCCACCATCCCATTCCTGTGCTGACCACGCCTTCGGGCGTTGCGTCGGTGATCTTGATCTTCGCCTTGCACGACCCGCGGGCGCCCGGCGTCTCGATCCGGACCCACTGATCCTGATCGACCGAGAATTCCTTTGCGGTGTCCGGATGGATCAGCAGCCGGGGGTCGGGCGAGATCTTTTTGGCCCACGGCTGGTCGCGAAATCGCGAGTGATGGTAGGTCTTCTCGCGGTCGCCTGTGAGCAGCGTGAGCGGGAATTCCGATTTCACGTCGGCGTCGGCCCTGTCGCGCGTGGGTGCGATGAAATTTGGCAGCGGGTCGACACCAACGCTGGCAATCGCCTCGGAATAGAGTTCGAGCTTGCCGGTGGGCGAAGGAAACTTCTCGAAGTTTTCCAGGGTGTAGGGATACATCGCGTAGCCGTCGCGCCGCAGCATGTCGAGCGTCACGCCGCTGTCGCCAAGCAGGTATTCGATGAATTCGTCTTCCGTCCGCCACGGAAGGAAATTCTTGGTGATGGCGCCGCGCGCCTGCATCTTCTCGTACAGTCCCAACGCGATTTCCAGATCGTTGCGCGCCTCGCCGCGCGCGGGCACGGCCACCTGCGTCATGGTGATGAGCGGTCCGCCGGGCTGCAGGCGGATATCGTCTTCTTCGAGCGCCGTGGTCTTCGGCAGCACGATGTCGGCGAGCTCCGCGGTTGGCGTCATCGTGTCGCTGGCCACCATGAGGAAATCCAGCGAGCGCAGCGCATCGACGGTCTTGGGCGTATTCGGATAGGTCACCACGATGTTGGCGCCGCTCACGTACATGGCGCGAACCGGATAGGGCTTGCCGGTGAGGATCGCGTCGATCGCCGTCGGGTTGTGACAGGCTGTCTGCCACCCGCGAGGGCCCGCCCACAGCGGATATTTGTCCGCGCCGAGTGTCTGGTCCTCGATGTCTTTGGGCAGCCGAAATTTCGGATCGTGGACCACCTGGAGATTTTCAAAAAAGCCCTTCGGCTTTTTGACGCGGCGGTTGCCGCCAAGGCGATCGACGTTGCCGCTGATTCCGACCAGACAATGGAAGGCGCGGAAGGTCTGCACACCGGCGCTGAATGCGTCGATGCCGTGACCGCTGACGAAGGTCGACGGGCCTTGAGCGTACATACGCGCCGCCGCGACGATGTCCTTGGCGGTTACACCGGTCAGGATTTCGGCGCGTTCCGGTGTAAATTCCAGCGCCCGCTCGCGCAATTTGTCGAAGCCGTGGGTCCATCGCTCGACGAACTCTTTGTCGTAGAGTCCTTCCTCGATCATCACGTGGATCATGGCGAGGCCGATGGCAGCGTCGGTGCCAGGGTTCGGCCGGAGCCACAGATCGGCTATTCCGACGGTCGGCATCTTCTTCGGATCGATAACGATGATCTGGCCGCCGCGCTTTTTCAGGTTCTTGAGTGCGATCCATTCGATTGGATCGGCCTCGTAGGAGTTGCGTCCAACCACCAATGCACAGCGTGCGTTGTCGACGTCCTCGCCGCGGGTGATGTCGAGCCCTGTTGCGCGCTGGCTGACGGCCCGGCAGCCGCCGCAGAGATCCTGGTTGATCATCCAATTGGGCGAGCCGAGCGAACGAAGCAGCATGACCACCGCGACGCCGCGGCCGACATTGGCATTGTTGCAGGCTCCGATGAGTGAGAGCGGACCGTATTTCTCGCGCACCGCGGTGTAGCGGTCAGCTGCGTGATCCAGAGCCTCATCCCAGGAGATGCGCTCCCATTTTCCTTCGCCGCGTTCGCCGAGCCGACGAAGCGGATGCAACAGACGCTGGTCGGAATAGGTGAGACCGGTCGGACCCTTGAGACCCTTGATGCAGAATGCGCCTTTCGACAGCGGATGCTTGGGGTTGGGCTTGATGTCTTCAATGACGCCATCGCGCACATGAACGAGCGATCCGCAATGCACCGCACATTCGCTGCACGTGCTCGGAACGACCGTCAATTCGCCCGGGGCCGACGTTGCGCTGATCTTATGCATGGGTTCACCGAAAATGTCGGAATGCTGTCATGCAGTACGCCTGCATTGCACACCCGAATACACCGTATTATGAACTCGAGAGTCTCGCAACGACGCGAGGTCGGAAGATTTCGCGCGGAGAACGACATGATCACAAGACGGGGCTTCAATATCGCTGCATTGGGGCTGAGCGGCAGCCTGCTGGAGAGGTCTGCGGCGGCGCAGGACGCGTGGCCGTCGCGCCTCATTCGCTTTGTCGTACCGTTTCCGCCAGGGGGCGCCAATGATGTGATCGGCCGCGTCATGGCCGACAAGCTGTCGAAGTCGCTCGGAACAACCGTGGTGGTTGAGAACAAGCCGGGAGCTGGCGGTACGATTGGTGCGGCGGCGGTCGCCAAGGCTGATCCGGACGGCTACACCATTATGATCGGGTACATTGGCAATCTCGGCTATGCGCCGGCGATCTACAAAAACCTGGCTTACGATCCCCTCACGAGCTTCGCGCCAATCTCCTACCTCGCCACAGTTCCGGCGATCCTGGTCGTCAATCCCAAATTGCCGATCCACAGCGTCCGGGACCTCATCGACTACACCAAGAATAACCCCGACAAGATGGCCTACAGCTCCGGCGGAAATGGCACCGCAGCGCACATCGGCATGGCTTACCTGTGCCATCAGACTGGGATGAAGATGGTGCACGTACCCTATCGCGGGACGGCGCCGTCGGTGACCGATCTGATTGCAGGCCAAGTCCAGGTTACGATGTCGGCCTGGCCGGGCACGGGGCCGTTCGTCAAAACCGGCCAGCTCCGCGCCATTGGAGTGTCGAGCACGGAACGGGTGTCCTATGCGCCCGAGATACCGACCATTGCCGAATCGGGCGTTCCTGGATTCGAGGCCGTGCAATGGTACGGCATCGTTGCACCTGCCAAAACGCCCGCGCCGATCGTCGATCGTCTGAATCATGAGATTGCAGGGATGCTGCACTCGCCCGAACTGTTGAAGTATCTGAACAACGAAGGTGCGCTCGCGAAGTCCTCGACTCCCCAGGCGTTGCATGACCACATCAGGTCCGAGATCGCGCGATGGCGCACAATCATCAACGATGCAAAAATTGAGCAGGCGTCGTAACGCCGACACGCGGGCGTGTAATCGGCGACGCTCACGCATCCACAACCTGCTCGAATGCCAGACCCCGGCAATCCATCTCGTACTCCAGTCCTACGACGGGAGGCCTGCAGTATTGCCAGGTCAGACCGGCATGAGCGGCGCCCCGCGCGACGATCTCGTCAGCGAGAAATGGATGAAGGTCGTGAACAGTGTAGACCTGTGTGGCGGTGGTATCGCGCCACGTAAAGCCGAGCGCTCCCATGCGGCGCCCCATTTCGTCGAGTACGAAGCGTGCCTTTTCGCGTAGGCCATCGGGACTGGTGTCGCCCCGTCGCACGATGTGGTCGCGATAGTTTGTCAACCCTTCGGGGGCCTCGCCGCTGCCGGCTACGACAAAGCTTGGCGCGGCGTCCGCTGCCACTTCGGTATATGAAAAGGCGTGAAATGAGGGCGTTGCGGGCGGGGCGGCCTCGGGGCAAACATTGCTGCGCGCCACCGGATTGGTCTTGCCGTCGAAAACCGACCATCGGTAAAGCGTGCCGGCGTAGATTTCGTTGAACGCTCGAAATCCCTCTTCGGTGAACGGCGCTGGCGAGCGTAGCTCGCACTGACAGAAGGCCGTAAGCGGCCGGCCGGCGGCCTGCAGTATTTTTTCAATCCGCTGAAACCCGTCGGCGAGTGGGACCGGCCGCACAAAGCGAACGCGCCGGATGCGAAAGCCGGGCAGGGCGGCGACCCCGCCCGAATACTGGAACACAGCCTTGATGAATCGGTATCCGCCGGGACGAAACTCCTGCGCATCCGCCATGGTCGCCGCCCCCACGAAACCCAAAGCCACCTTTAGTTTCCGAACCGGATGGCTGCAAATGTCGCGGGTGAAACCAGGGCCGTCAAGGATAATTGTATCCACTTATCCTTGACGCGCGGGTCTGCCTGTGTAGGGTTCCTGTTAGACAACATCGAGGTCTTGGCGAGATGGAGCCGGCGAGAAGACAGGAATTTCGCGTCAGTGGCTTGAGCGAACCGATCAGCCACTACACGGACGCCGTCCGATTTGGCGACCTTCTCTTCATATCCGGCGTGGCACCCCTTGATGCGGTCGGGCGCGTGCCCGACGCCGACGTGGTCGCCCAGGCCGAACTGGTGTTTGAGAATCTCAAAAAGGTCCTCGACGCCGCGGGCGCGGGTTTTTCTGACGTGTTGAAGGTTACGGTTTTTCTGACCGATATTGGTGACCGTACAAAGATCAACCCAGTGCGTCAGCGGCACTTTGGTCAGGCGCGACCGGCCAGCACTCTGATCGGCGTGAACGAACTCGCCGTCCCCGGCATGAAGCTCGAGATCGAGGCGGTCGTCGGTCTTCCGGATACGAAAAAGGGTGGACGCTGATGGCCGTCGAAGGCGCCTTAGCGACGGCGCAACAGGAGGTCTACCACTTTTTGCGTGACCAGATTCTGAGTGGCGAGTTGACGGGCAATGCGCGGCTCAATCCTGCGGAGATAGCCGGTCGGCTTGGCGTGAGCCGGATGCCGGTCCGTGAGGCATTGCGCCAGCTCGATGCCGAAGGCTTGATTACGATGCGGCCCAATCGGGCGGCGTATGTGTCGAAGCTCAGTGCCGCGGAGGTCGAGGAACTGTTCGAGATCCGGACCGTGCTGGAGGTCATGGCCGTGAGCTATGCGGTTCGCAACCTGACCGACGACTCGCTTGCGGAGTTGATCGCGCTCAAGGAACGCATGGATCGCGCGCGCGGCGATCAATTCGAATGGGTAAAACGTCACGAGGATTTCCACCAGGCTATTTGCAACATCGGGCCGCGCAAGCGCCTGGCGCGGGAGGTTGGGCGAATCCGGCTCGCCATCCGGCCCTACCTTATCGCCTACATGAAAATCTTCGATCGCGTTGAAATGCCCGGGCTTGAGCACAGCGCGCTGATCGATGCGTTGGCCTCACGCGACGTCAAGCGCGCGGAGGAGGAAATGCGGCAGCATGTCGCAAATCCCGGCGTGGGCTTGATCGAGTTTTTGCGGAAGCGGGATGCTGAAGCTGTGGCAGGTTCGGGGGGCAGGCCAGTCGCGGTGGCCACTGGCAGCCCGGGATGATGGAGCTTTGCTCTCGATAGTGGACCACGCCACGGTGGCGGCGTTGCGTTGGAGGTAAGTCGTGGATTGGAGTCAGCGGCCAACCTATACGGCGGTGTTCGAAACCGTGCGTGGCGTCGGTAACCTGTTGGCGCCCGACGACTTCAGCTACTTGACGGAAATCCCGCTCGACGCGCCCCCATCGCAGCTCCTGATCCATCTATCGTGCATGGCGCACTACACGCCGCACATTCCGGTTCTAGCGCAGAAAATTCTGCGCAAGGTCGGGCTTGATTGCATGATCGTCGGTGGACCGGAAAACTGCTGCGGCGAGATCCACAAGCACTTCAAGGACCATGAACTTGAACGGCAGCTGGCCAAGAGCGCGATGATAGGTTTTCGCCGCGCCAAGCCGCGCAAGGTGGTTTCGATCTGCCCTGACTGCGACGATGTGTTCCGCAGCCATGGCGTGGCCCGGCAATCATACCAGCACATCAACATAGCCTCTCTCTTCATCGAGCATCTGCCGAAACTGGCGGCCATGATGCGGCCGGTGAAGATGAGGATCATTCCGCATTTCCACACGATCGACGAGCACCGCCGGGCGAATGCGGACAACATGATGGCGATCCTGCGGGCCATTCCCGGACTTGAGATCATCGAGGCTCAGCACGCGCTTGGGCCGGGCATTCACTGCCAGACGCTTCATCCGATGCCGGTGCCGGATCAAGAGCGCATGTTCGCCGAAGCGCGCGATCTCGGCGCGGAAGCGCTCGTCGTTCCGTATCACTCCTGCTATCGCCAGCATTGCAAGATGGAGCTCAAGTACGGCGTTACCGTGCATCACATGTTCAGCTTGCTGGCGATGTCGCTGGATATTCCGTTCACCGAGCCGTTCAAGGAAATGCGTCTGCTGGACGACGTCGATCTGGTGGTGAAGGCGCTGCGGCCGCGCATCGAGCGCTTCGGCTACGATGAAGGCGCGGCGCGCGCCCAGATTACGCGCGCCATTTTCTGCTGATGAGGCTCGCGGCATGAGTGACATGGCAGACAAGTGGATCAAGGTCGGGCCGGTCGCTCAGTTCGAAAGCGGAACGCACACCGTCGCGGTGGGCCGCCAGCGGGTGGTTGTGGCAAAGCTCAAAGGCCGGCTGTTCGCCTTCGACGCGTTCTGCCCACACGTCCAAGGGCCGATGGAGCTCGCCGAGATCGAAGGCGCCATCATCTCGTGCCCGCTGCACGCGTGGCGCTTCGACTTGGAGAACGGCGGCAGGGAGCTGCACGGCTATCGCGGGATTTCTGTACACGACGTGCAAGTCACCGACGGACAGGTGTTCCTGGCGCTGCGTTCCTAAGGGCCAACATGATAGCTGCCACGAGCCAAAGCCCACGACTGCCGACGCCGGCCGCTGGTTCGGTGAAATTGCTCGCCAGCAACATCGTGATGAAGTTCGGCGGCGTGGTCGCGCTTGATCGGGTCGATTTCTGGGTGCCGGAGGGCGGAGCGGTCGGGCTTCTAGGGCAGAACGGGTCGGGAAAGACGACCCTGCTCAATGTCATCACTGGCCAGCTTATGCCGCAGCAAGGCGAAGTCCTCCTCGACGGCAAATCCATGATTGGTTCCGCGCCGGATGAGTTCGCCAGCGCCGGGATCGCGCGTGTGTTTCAGTCCGTGCAAGTCTTTCCTCGCCTCTCGGTTCTGGACAATCTGCTGGTGTCGCAGATCGCGAGCGGCAACAGCGCCGCGCTTTCCATCGACGCCGCCATGGCAATTCTCAGGCGCGTGCGCCTGGATAAGCATCCCGATGATTTCGCGCGAGATATCTCTTACGGACATCAGCGTTTGCTGGAAATCGCAATGGCGCTCGCCGCCGGCGCCAAAATCATCCTGCTGGACGAGCCGACTGCAGGATTGGCGCCGGCGCTCGTCGAGACCGTGATCGACTGCCTGCGCGATCTGAAATCGACCGGAACAAGCATCGTCCTGATTGAGCACGAAACCGAGGTGGTGTTCAGGCTGTGCGAAATCGTGTGGGTGCTCAACGAAGGTCGGGTCATTGCCAGTGGAACGCCAGCCCAGATTCGAAGCGACCAAATGGTTCTCGACCTTTATCTCGGAGCGCCGCAGGCATGATCCGCCTCGAAAATGTTCATGCCGGATACGGTCGCTTCACCGTCCTTCGTGGAATCTCGACCGAGATTGAAGCAGGCGATTGCCGGATCGTCATCGGGCCCAATGGCGCGGGCAAGACGACCATGCTGCGAACGATCTTCGGCCTGATCAAGCCGACGCAGGGGCGAATCTTCCTCAGCGGCGAGGACATTACGGGCATGCCGCCGCGTGCGCTGCTCGATCGTGGGGTTGCCTACGTTCCCCAGCAGTCGAGCATTTTTCCGCGGCTTACGGTTCGCGATAATCTTGAGATGGGATTGTTTCAGGTCGATCGCTCCGACCCGGCCGTGATTGACGGCATCTTCGAGCGTTTTGACCTGTTGGCGCGGCGGCGCGACACCCATGCGCAAGCGCTAAGCGGCGGCGAACGGCGCCTGCTCGAGCTCGCGCGTGCGCTTATGATCCGTCCCAAGTTGCTGCTTTTGGATGAGCCGTCGCTCGGCCTTTCGCCCGTGATGATGGAGCGAGTGCTGGGCGAGGTGGCGGAGATTAACAAAAAAGGCGTCACGGTGCTGCTGGTCGAACAGCGCGTGAAGGCCGCGCTGTCAGTGGCAAAAACCGTCAGCGTGCTCAGACTGGGGACGATTGCTCAGGAAGGGACGAAAATCGACGCTGCAGATCCAAAATGGCTTGCAGATGCGATCTACGGTTCGAACGAAACGGTGCAGGTGTCGGCCTAGCTGCGAGGCGGCTTGTCGAACCTCTGGCAGTGCAGATGGAGATGGGACGATGAAGAAACGATCAAGTTTGTGTATGCCGGCCGGACTGGCATCAGGGATGCTGTTTCTGTCGGTCGCCGCGGTCGCGGCGCAAGAGGTCAAGGATATCAACGTCGGGCTGGTCATACCGCAATCCGGACCGGTCATGGTCAACGTTGATCCAGCGGTCAAATCGATCCGCATGGCTCTCGACGAGGTGAATGCCAAGGGCATCGTGGTCGGCGGCCAGAAATACAAGCTCAACGTCTCCTGGTTCGACGAGGAGTGCAAACCGCAAGTTGCGATCAACGCGACCCGGGCCGCGCTGTCCCAGGTCAAGCCGCTGCATGTCATGTGGACGGCGCTGTGCAGCAGCTCCGCGCTCGCGACCGCGCCCGTTCTCCGCGAGTCCAAGGCGGTGGTGCTCAATTCCGTGAGCGGAACGTCAGGCTTTGCCGGTCCGGAAGGCAATCCGTATCTGTTCAAGATCAAGGAGGAATTCGACTGGCGGTCGCGCGATCTGACCAAGTATCTCGCCGCCAAAGGTCTGAAGAATGGCGTCATCATCGCTGTGAACTCGGACTGGGGCGAGGAGTCGGCCCGTACCTTCAAGAGGTATGCGGCGCAGAATGGCCTCAACATCATTCAAACGTTGAACTACGACGAGCAGACCGAAGAGTTTGTTTCATTGCTGGCGCAGGCGCGACAGGCCAAGGCTGACTTTATCTTCCAAGCCTCGCAGTTGCTCAACGAGCAGGTCGCATTCCTTCGGGCGTATCGCCAGCTCGGCTTGAAGATTCAGCTTGCCGGTGAATCCACATGGACCGAGGACGTTACGGAAAAGGCGGGATGGGACACGATCGACGGTATGCTGACTGCGGGTGCCTGGGTGCCGTCGGATACGCGCCCGGCGGTCGTCAACTATCTCAAGAAGTACCGTGACGCCTTCAAGGCCACACCTGGTTTCAACGGCCCGCCGTCATACGACATGGTGCACATGACCGTGACGGCATTCGAGAAGGCGGGCTCGCTCGATAGCGAGAAATTCCGGGAGGTCGTGCGCAACACGACGTTCGAAGGTCTCGTTTACGGCAACGGCACCGTCAAGTTCAACAGCGGCGGTCAGGCCGAGTTTCCGGTTTCGGTGACGGCTTTCGATGCAAAGCAGAAACTTCGCGTGCTGGCAAAGTAGTGCCGGTTGGGCGGCGGAGCGGTTGTGCGTTCCGCCGCCATCGGATGAGCAAGTGGACAAGCCGCGATGATGACCCTGATTGCCCAGGCCGTGATGTCCGGGCTCGCACTTGGCGCTATTTACGCGCTCGCGGCGTCGGGGCTTGGCATCATTTTCGGATTGTTCGGAGTCATCAATTTCGCGCACACCCAGAACATGATGGTGGCGGCGGTCGTCGCCGTTGTTGCGTCGTCGGCCGGAATACCGTTCGTGCTGGCGATTGTGATCGGGATTTTGGCGGCGGCGTTGCTCGGAATTCTCGTTGAGCGACTGTTTATCCGTCCGCTCCTGTCGCACGAGACAGCGCAGATTGACACGCTGTTCATCACGCTCGGGCTCTCCATCGTCATCGAAAACGGCATGTTGCTGTTGTGGGGCTCGCAGCCAAAATATTTCGAGAGTTCGCTGCATGGCGTCGTCGAATTCAGCGGCGTCATTTTGTCGATCGACCGTCTGATCACCATGGTCGCAGCGGCGGTGGTTTTTCTTGTTCTGCGCCTCCTTGCGACGCGGACGCGGATCGGCAAGTCGGTGCTGGCGACGGCGCAAAATCCCGAAGCGGCACGCATTATCGGCATTCCAGTCGACCGGGTCAGGCTCGTGGCGTTCGCCGTCGGCTGTGGACTTGCTGGCCTCGGTGGCGTGCTGTGGGGAACAATCTATTCGGTCAGCTATCTGACCGGAGGAACATTCCTGATCCTCTCCTTCGTCTTGGTGGTCATGAGCGGGCCCGGCAACATCACGGGTATTCTGATCTGCAGCCTCGTTCTGGGGATGACGGAAAGCGTTGCGGGCGCATTCTTCGATCCCAAATGGCAGCGTCTCGCGGTCATGGTGGTGTTCATCGTGATCATTGTTCGCAGGCCACAGGGCCTTGGCACCGGCCGCTTCGCGCGAACCAATATCTGAAAGGCGCGGATAAAGGTCGATGCACTCAACCTTTCTCACCCCCTATCTTGCAGGAGTGATCGGCCTCTGCTTGGCCTCGGCGGTGCCGTTCGTTGTATCGGACGGTTTCGTCCTTTACATGCTGAACCTGTCCTTGATCGGCGCGATCACGGCAGCAGGTCTCAATATCACCAATGGTTATCTGGGCATTCTGAACCTGTCTGTCGGCGGCCAGGTCGCGCTCGGGGCATACGTCTGCGCTCTCACGGCGCAAGGTGGTGTCGCCGTCCCTCTCGCGATCGTCCTCGCGGTGATCGCCGGCGCGTTTCTTGCCGCGGTCACATTTCTGCTGTTTGCTCGTTTGACTGGATTCTTTTTCGGTCTGGCGACAATCGCTGCGGCGGAAGTGGTCCGCCTGCTGATACGTAATTTCGACACGATCACCCATGGCATGCGCGGCGTGCGCGGTTATCCGCCCCTTGCGGCGTCGCCTGCGACGACCTATTGGATCCTATTGGTGTCGCTCGCTCTGGTGCTCTTGTTGATAGCGATGCTTGTCCGATCGCCGCTGGGGCTTCGCTGGAAGGCGATCCGCGAAAACGCTGGTAAAGCGCTCTCGCTCGGTCTGCCGGTGAAGCGGCTGCAGCTTTTGGGCTATGTGCTCGCAGGTGCCGTTATGGCATTCGGCGGCGCGCTGCTTGCGCTGCTGCTGCAATATATCGAGCCCGGCATTGCTGGGCTCAATACACTCGTCCAGACCGTGTTGATGGTCGCGCTAGGAGGAGGCGGCACCATTCTAGGTCCCGTCATCGGAGCGCTTGCGATTACGCTCATCCCGGAGTTCCTCAGGGTTGCGAATGAGCTTCGTCTGGTGATCTACGGCGTGGCCCTGATCATTGTCGTCCTGGCGATACCCGGCGGAGTGGTCGGCGCTTTCAATCGCTATCTGAGGACACGGAGGCGCTTGGCGGCCTCGCAATCCAACAAAGGAGCAGCATGATGTCTGCGGTCAAGCTCTACGGAGGAGATTACGAGCACACGCTCGACATGTCGGGCGAGCGCCAGGGAATCGACATCGAATACGTCATTCGGCCGCTCCTCGAAATATTCGAAGGCATGCTCAATGACCGGACCTATGAGGCCTGCGAATTCTCGCTGGCCAACTTCATCATGCTCAAGGACCGCGGCGCTGACTGGATCAACGCCATCCCCGTCTTTCCATATCGGGCGTTCCGCCATTCGACGCTTTACGTGCGTGAGGACAGCCCACTGCGCGGTCCTGCGGATTTGAAGGGTAAGCTGGTCGGCGTCCCGGACTTTTCGATGACCGCTGCTGTATGGACTCGGGGAATTCTCGGGGAGCAATACGGCGTCAAATGGACAGACATGCGTTGGATCGTCAGCGGACGCCAGCGCTTTATGACGTTGCCGGGCGTGGCGCTCGACAAGACCGACGCCGACCTGGAGACGGAGTTGATCGAAGGCCGGATTGATGCGTTGCTCACGCCGACGCCGGCCGACGAGAAAAAGCCCGCGGGCGAACGCAAGCTGCGTTCGCTGATTGCCGACGTGCAGACTGCGGAGGAGGAGTACGTCACAAAATATGGCGTCTATCCGATCAACCATGTGATTGTGATCCGCAGCGACATCCTGGCGGAACATCCCAAACTGCCGCGCGCGCTGTTCGATCTCTATTCGGATGCCAAAAGCCGCGCTTACAAGCGCAGGCTCGGCACCACGCTGATGCCGTGGGGTATGCGCCACTGGAACAAGGTGTTCGATCAGTTCGGCGGCGATCCCCTGCCGTATGGTCTGACGCCCCTCAATCGAGACGTCGTCAAGCGACTGGCAGGCTTCCTCTACGATCAGAAGCTGATCTCGCGAGAGCCGGACGTCGACAAGCTTTTCATCCCGGCATCATTGGGTTTCTAAGCGTTGGGTTTGTTGCAATCCGAAATGCCGCGCGCCTAGATTATCGGATCGGCCGGCAACGCGATCCGCGTCCGCGCGGCGAATCGGGAGAAAACGATGAAGAAAGAGATCATTGCTGTTCCCCCCATGAAGGACAAGCTCGATGCCTCGGGCAAGCCGCCCGTGCCGCTGTCTCGCGTGGTGCGTGCCGGCGACTTTTTGTTTGTCGCAGGTTTGCCGCCCCACGATCCGGACACCGGCGAACTCGTCCAGGGCGATATCCGCGTTCAATCCCGCCGTGTACTCGATAACATGAAGCTTTGTCTCGAAGCTGCGGGCTCTTCGATGGACAAGGTCGTCAAGACTACGGTGTTCTGCACCAACGTCGCCTGGTTTGATACGTTCAACGCCATCTACCGGGAGTATTTCCACACCGACCCGCCAGCCCGCACCTTCGTCAATGTCGGATCATGGCCTCATCCTTTCGATATCGAAGTGGAATGCATCGCAATCGCTTAGATTGCATCAGCGTATTTCCGCGGGTTGCGAATCCCGACGCCGGAAATTGACAGCAGTCATATAGGTCGGGATTGGAATCAGCATTATAGAATGTCGGCATGCGCCGGCTTTTGAAACTTCACCCGGATTCGCGCTGCTCGGCTGTGACCCGTATCGAGGGTGAGGTTGCACGTTTACGCTCCGATATCTTGTTGTTGTCCTACGCGGTGACCGGCAATATTGGCGAGCTTCAGATACCCCCTGTCGCCACGAGCATGCGCGGTGACGAGCTTTGGCGGCACACTTGCTTTGAGGCATTTATCGGCCATTCGTCGACCCCCGAGTACTACGAATTCAACTTCGCGCCCTCCACGCGATGGGCGGCGTACCGATTTGGCGCCTACCGAAGCGGAATGCGCGAGGCAACGGAAATCGGCGGAATACCGATCGAATTGCAATCGAGCCCCCATCGTTTCACATTGCGCGCATCGCTTGAGTTGGATCGTCTGACCGGGTTGTCGCGAAATGCGATGTGGCGCTTCGGCTTGTCGGCGTTGATCGAAGAGAAGACCGGGGCCAAGTCTTACTGGGCGTTGGCTCATCCTCCGGGGAAGCCCGACTTCCATCACGCTGATTGTTTCGACCTGGAGTTTTCGCCGGCTGTGCAAACATGAAATTCGGTATTGATCGGCTTATTGGCGAACCCGGGTTGCGCGCGCCGCTTGCGAGCAAGCGCGTGGCGTTGCTTGCGCATCCTGCCTCCGTCACAGAAGACCTGGAGCACTCGCTGGACGCGCTGGCGCGATGCGGGGACCTGAAGATCACCGCAGCCTTCGGTCCACAGCACGGTCTGCGCGGCGACAAGCAGGACAACATGATCGAATCGCCGGATTTCAACGATCCGGTGCATGGCATCCCGGTCTTCAGTCTCTACGGCGAGGTCCGCCGTCCGACGGATGAGATGATGGATGCATTCGATGTGATCCTCATCGATCTTCAGGACCTTGGCTGCCGGATCTACACATTCATCACCACTTTGCGTTACATACTTGAAGCGGCCGCGCGGCAACGCAAGGCTGTCTGGGTCCTGGATCGCCCCAATCCCGTCGGCCGGCCCCTCGAAGGTCTGACGCTGCGCGCCGGCTGGGAAAGCTTCGTCGGAGCTGGACCGCTGCCAATGCGCCACGGGCTCACGATGGGTGAACTGGGATTGTGGTTCGTCAGAACGCTCAAGCTTGATGTCGAGTATCGGATAATCGAGATGCAGGGATGGCAGCCCGAGGCCGCCGCTGGTTTCGGCTGGCCGTTGGGGGATCGGCCATGGATCAATCCCAGCCCGAACGCTCCGAATCTCTGGATGGCACGCACTTATGCCGGCACCGTGATGCTGGAGGGCACCACGCTGTCGGAGGGGCGCGGCACCACCCGGCCGCTCGAATTGTTCGGTGCCCCCGATATCGATGCGCTGGCAGTCATGAGGAAAATGGAGGCTCTCGCCCCGCAGTGGCTCGGTGGCTGCCGCCTGCGCGAATGCTGGTTCGAGCCGACGTTCCACAAGCATGCCGGCCAGCTTTGCCACGGCGTGCAGATTCACACTGAGGGTCCGGATTACGATCACAGCAGGTTCAGGCCGTGGCGCCTCCAGGCGCTTGCATTCAAGGCAATTCGATCGTCGTACCCGGACTATCCGTTGTGGCGCGACTTCGCATACGAATACGAGCAGGGCAGGCTGCCGATCGACGTCATCAATGGCAGCCCGTTGTTGCGGGAATGGGTGGACGATGCCTCGGCGAAGCCGCAAGACCTGGACGAGGCGGCGCGGTCCGACGAAGAGGCCTGGTCCAGCGAGCGCCGGTCCGCTTTACGCTACTGAAGCGTCGGGATTGCCGTCGAGCCAGGCCGCGATGACCTCCAAGCCGGGAGTCAGAGCGACCAGATCCGCGCGGGCGCCGGGAATAAGCGCCCCGCGTTCTTTGTCCAGGCCGAGAAAGCGCGCCGGTGTTAGCGACGCCGCGCGGAGCGCACCTTCCAGCGGAAGGCCGGCCAGCCGGACCGCGTTGCGCACCGCCGAAGCCATGTCCAGATGCGCGCCGGCCAGCGTGCCTTGATCCGTGGTAAGCCGGCCATCGACCAGCCTGATGACCCGGCCGTCCAGTTCGAACCGGTCCAGTGACGCCCCGACCGTCGGCATGGCGTCGGTCACAAGAGCAATTCCGTCGGGTCCCTTCGCCGCGAACGCGGCGCCGACCGAAGCGGGATCGACGTGGATTCCATCAACGATGAGACCCGCCGTCAGTTGCTGCTCCGACAGCGTCACGCCGATGATGCCCGGCGCGCGCGCGCTCAGCGGCGGCATGGCATTGAACAGATGGGTCACGCCGGTCGCGCCATCCGCGACGGCCTTCTTGACCTCGTCAGCCGACGCCTCGCTGTGACCGATCGATACGCGCACCCCCGACGAAACCAACGTTCGGACGAAGCCAGCTGGCACGCACTCCGGCGCGAGGGTGACCACTGATCGGCCGGCGCCTCCGAGCTCGCACAATTCGTCCAGGTCGCCCCCATGAGGTTGTACGATCCGGTCCGCGCGGTGGACGCCAGGGCGTTTTGGACTGATGAACGGGCCTTCGAGGTGGATACCGAGAATCCCCCCGGTGCCGGCAATCGAACGCGCTGCTGCGATGGCCGAGCGCCGCTTCTCTGCCGTGTCGGTAATCAGGGTTGGCAGACATCCCGTCGTGCCAAAACGTCGGTGCGCTTGCGCAATCGCGCGCATACCGTCGGCGGTCGGCTTGTCGTTCCAGAGAACGCCACCGCCGCCGTTGACCTGCAGATCGATAAAGCCGGGCGCCAGGATCGCGCCAGCGGGCAGGCGCTTCTGCAGCCAATCGGAGGGAACCTCACCCCGTGGGGCCAGACCAACGATGCGACCATCCCGGATCAGCACAGCGGTCTCCCCCCGCCAGCCTTCGCCGTCGAACAGGCGATCGGCCAGGACGGCTTGCGCGTTGCCGATCGAGGGATTGTTTGGAGTCGGGCCCATTTAAATCCGTGGCGAGTTGGATTGGTAACGCACCGAATCCAACCTAAGTTAAAGAACGACGAACACCAGGGCATCACGCCTTATCGAACGGCTTGTAGCCAGGATATTCGCCAATCCTGACGCGTCCGGTTCAATCTGGACGTGGTTCAGTGATCGCATAGGCGACGGGAAGAGAAAAAGCATGGATCGGCTGGTTATCCGCGGCGGCAGACGCATCGAGGGCTCGGTCCAGATCTGCGGCGCCAAGAATGCGGCTCTGCCACAGATCGCCGCGGCGTTGCTCGGGCCTGGACGGCTGGAATTAAGCAATGTTCCCGAGGTCGCGGACGTCAACACCATGCTCGCCCTGATGCGGGAGTTCGGCGTGGTTGCCAGCCGTGGCCCTGGACGAATGCTCGTGCTGGATGCCTCTGACGCTCGGAACGCTCACGCTCCCTACGATCTCGTCCGGCGCATGCGTGCCAGCATTCTTGTGCTCGCACCGCTGCTCGTCCGTTTCGGCTCGGCGCGCGTGTCGCTCCCAGGAGGCTGCGCGATTGGCGCGCGACCGATCGACCTGCATCTCAAGGCGCTTGATGCCGTCGGGGCCGAGGTCGAAATCGAGGCCGGCTATATCCAGGCCCGGACGAGGGGTGATGGATTGCGCGGTGGGCGCATCGTGCTGTCCTCGCCGTCAGTGGGAGCGACCGAGACGGCGCTGATGGCAGCGGTTCTCGCCCGGGGTGAAAGCGAGATCCTCAACGCGGCGCGCGACCCTGAAGTTTCCGACCTTGCGCGTTGCCTGGGAGCGATGGGAGCGCGGATCGAGGGCGCCGGCACGCATCGGATCATGGTGCAGGGGGTGAACGCTCTGCATCCCGCGCGGCATGATCTGATCAGCGACCGCATCGAGGCTGGGACATACGCCATTGCCGCCGCAATCACGGGCGGTCATCTCGAAATTCTGGGCGCGCATCTCGAGCACCTCGGAACAGTCGGCGCGGTCTTGGAAAGCGCCGGCGTTCAGATCTGGCCGACCGACCGCGGCCTGATGGTCGTTCGCTCCGGACCGTTGAAGGCCATTGACGTTGCGACGGAAGCTTATCCGGGCTTTCCGACGGACCTGCAGGCGCAATTCATGGCCTTGATGACCGTTGCGCCAGGCGCATCGGTCATCCGAGAAACCGTGTTCGAGAGCCGCTTCATGCACGTCCCGGAGCTCGGGCGGCTCGGCGCGAACATTTCGCTGCAAGGCTCGACGGCATTGGTGCGCGGCGTCGAACGGCTGCATGGCGCGGAAGTCATGGCCACCGACCTGCGCGCGTCGGTGAGCCTCGTCATCGCCGCCCTCGTCGCCGAAGGCGAGACGACCGTCAACCGCGTTTATCATCTCGACCGCGGGTATGAGTCGCTCGACCGAAAGCTCGTGCAATGCGGTGCGGATATCGAGCGGGTCGCAGAATGACTCCGGCGAAGCACCCTGGCCCGCTGTTCCTCGGAGTCGACGGTGGCGGCACAGGGTGCCGTGCCCGTATCGAGGATGCGGACGGGAACTTGCTCGGGACAGGGATTGCCGGTCCGGCCGCCCTTCGCATCGGGATCGATCGCGCGTTCGCTGAAGTGCAACGAGCGTATCAGGCTGCGCTTGACGAAGCCGGGCTGGACGCCGACGGCCTGGACTGCGTTCATGCAGCCCTCGGGCTGGCGGGGGTCGGCCGCAAAGGTGCTCTTGAGGAGCTCGAGCAACTTCGGCACCCCTTCCGATCCGTGGTTTACGTCAATGACGCGACCATCGCCTGCATTGGGGCGCATGGCGCCCGGGATGGTGGCATCGTCATTGTCGGCACGGGCAGCGTGGGCTTTGCCGTCGTCGAAGGGCGCGAAATCCGGGTTGGCGGCTATGGCTTTCCCATTTCCGACGAAGGCAGCGGAGCCGATGTCGGACTTCACGCCATTCGCCTGGCATTGCGGGCCTACGACGAGCGCGCAGTCGGCACAAGCCTCACACGTGATGTGATGGCCCGTTTCCAAAACGATCCATTCGAGGCGGTGGCGTGGATGGATCGTGCAACGGCGACGGACTATGCGACCTTTGCACCGCTGGTGTTGCGGCACGCGGATGCGGCCGATCCGCTTGCGCGTCGTATCGTGCGAGAGGCTGCCGAGCAGATCGACGATCTGGTGCGCCGATTGTCCGAGTGCGGCGCTCCTCGCGTCGCCTTGCTTGGCGGGCTGGCCTCTTCCATGCAGCCCTGGCTTGCGCCGGATGTTCAGCGGCGTCTGGTCCCGGTCGAAGGTGACGCGGTGGATGGCGCGTTGCGCCTCGCGCGGCGCGCCGAGATGCAGAAGCAATAGACAGGGAAGCAATGCCGGCGCGTTTGCGCGCTTAATCGAGGCCAGGATCATGAGCACCGAACAAATCAGTCCAAGCTATGTCGATCTCGATTCCTGGTCCGCAGCTGAGATGATTGCCGCCATGTACGAGGAGCAACTGGCCGCGGCAGGAGCGGTTCGCGGCGCCCTTGGCTCGATCGCGGCTGCCGTCGATGACGCAGTGTCAGCGCTGCAGCGTGGCGGCCGGATCGTCTATGCAGGGGCGGGTACGTCGGGACGTATCGGTGTGCAAGATGGAGCGGAGCTGCCGCCGACCTTCGATTGGCCTCAGGATCGGCTGGTGTTTGCCATGGCGGGAGGGCTTGGCGCCCTCCTTCAGAGCGCCGAGGGCGCCGAGGACAGCGAGGCCGCCGGCGAGCAGGCCATGACCAACGCCGCCATCGGCGCTAACGATGTCGTCCTCGGACTCGCCGCCAGCGGCACGACGCCGTTCACGATTGGCGCCCTGCGGAAAGCCACCGCCGCGGGCGCGGTGACGATCGCCGTCGCCAACAACGCGGACGCGCCGTTGTTCGATGTCGCGCGGCATCGTGTTCTGGCCGATACCGGAAGCGAAGTGATCGCGGGGTCCACCCGGATGAAGGCGGGCACCGCCCAAAAAATAGTGCTGAACCTGTTCTCGACCGCCGTGATGGTGCGGATGGGGCGTGTCTATCGCGGCCTCATGGTGGACATGCGGGCGCGGAATGCCAAATTGCGCCGGCGTGCGGAAATGATCGTCGGTGAAATCGTCCGCTGTCCGCAAAGCGACGCGGCGCGCTATCTCCAGGAGACCGGCGGGGACGTGAAGACGGCCGTCCTCGTCGGCTTCGGGCTGAGCCGAAGCGAGGCTGAGCAACGGCTGGAGCGTCACGGAGGCAATCTCCGCTCGGCGATCAACGAATCTGCGGGTCGCAATGGCTGAAATGACACAGAGCGCGATGGCTCGGGAGACAGCGGAAATCCCGGCCGCAGCAGAGCGTCTTTTGGCTCGTACCGATATGTTTGCGACGATTGCGGATCGGATCGAGCGTGCGAAGCCGCGCATCGTCATTTTCTGTGGGCGCGGAAGTTCAGGCCATGTTGGCGTCTATCTGCGCTACCTGTTCGAAGCAAGGCTGGGCCTTATCGCGTCGGCCGCCGCGCCTTCCGTGGTCACGGCCTACCAGCGATCCCCCGACATGCGCGATGCGCTGTTTGTGGTGATCTCGCAGTCAGGCCGCAGCCCCGATCTGGTCGCCGCCACGCAACTGGCGCGCCAGTCCGGTGCGCTGACGCTTGCCATCGTCAATGACGAGAGCTCTCCTGCGAGCGCTGCGTCCGAGTTGGTGCTGCCGATCGGGGCGGGAACCGAGCATTCGGTGGCTGCGACCAAGACCGTTGCGTTGTCGATGATCGCCGGAGCGCGGCTCGTGGCAGCGCTGGCGCGGGCGGACGACCTGGCCGAGGCCCTTCAACGGTTACCGCTCCGGCTATCCGGGGCGCTCGCGTGCGATTGGTCGGTCTGGGGCGAACGTGCTGCTGCTGCTGCTGCTGCTTTTGTTGTTGGCCGCGGCTATGGCCTCGGCTCCGCCCGCGAACTCGCACTTAAAATGGCGGAGATCTTGCGGGTTCCTACTCTCGGTTACAGCGCGGCAGAACTGCGGCATGGGCCGCGCGCATCGGTCACACCAGCCACGCCGGTGCTGGTCCTGCGGCAGAACGATCAGGCTGCAGCCGCCATCGACGACCTCGTCCGGGACCTCAACGACGCGGGGGAGAGGGTTTTTATTGCGGGAGGTCCTTCGGGGACACTGCCCTGGATCGGCGACGGTCACCCGGTTTGCGACCCTGTTCTCATGCTTGTTCCGGCCTATCGCGCCATTGAGGTGGCGGCCCGTATGCGAGGCCTCGATCCAGATAACCCGCCCCACTTGAGCAAAGTGACCCGCACGTTGTGATTTCGTCGATTGCGGTTCAGCAAACTATACGGCCCGGCTGTCTGCCGGCTCTGTCTTCTTCTCCGCCAAATAACGTTCCGCCGTCATGGGCGAGCCGTCCATCGTTTGGGTCACCTCGACGCCGGCGAACTTCGTCGCCTCTTCCACCCAGCTCTTCGGCGCGGGCAGCCCCCACAGGTTCGAGTTCGCGTTCGGTTTTACCGGACACATCATCGGTTCGTCATCGATGTCGATGATCTGAATGCCGGGTAGAAGCAGTTCGGTGCGGTGCCCGTCTGGATCGCGCAGATACAGATAATAGGAGTGCTGGTGGCCGTGGCGGCCCGGGCCGTGCTCGATTCGGTCGGCGAAGCCGAGGTTGCCGGCGACGTCGCAAGCCCGGACGATGTCCTCGAAAGCCTCGACCACGTAACCGCCGTGGTGAAAGCGTGGACCTGAGCGCGCCAGCAGCACGATGTCCCAAGGGTTGTCCTTGCGGTGCAGGAAGGTGCCGACCACACGCTGCGCCGCCTCGACGTAGAGGTAGTCGGAAATCCGAAACCCCAAATCCATGTAGAATTTTGCGGTTGCCAGAACGTCAGGCACGAGCACCTGGTAGTGGTCCATCCGCAACGCGCCCGCGCCGCGATGGGTGTCGATCCTGGTGTGCATGCGAGGTACGGTTTTCATCGTAGCGACCAGTTCCACCGGCGTGCCGGCAGGATCGTGGAAGTGCAGGGTGCGGTCCTGATGCGGTATCTCGACGAATTCAGCCCTGATGCCGGCTGTGTCGAAATGCGCCTTGGCCTTGGCGAGGTCTTCGTCCATGAACACGCGGAATCCGACTCGCTCGCATTGCGGCTGGCCGGCGGTTTTCTTGAGCGTCAGCGAATGATGCGCGCGCTCCTCGACGCCGCGCAGCCAGAGCGTATTGGTGTCTTCGTCGCTGACGATCAAGCCCATCACCTCAGTGTAGAAATCGCGGCTTGCCGCGAGGTCGCGTACGGTGAATACGAGGTGGCTTGCGCGTGTGATGTTGAACGGCGGATGGAAGTTCGTTGTTGGGATGGTCACGTTTGCTAGGTCTTTATCTGCACGCCGGTCTCGCGCACGATTGCGCCCCATTGAGCCAGCTCCCGGTCGATCATCGCGCCGTATTCGGCCGGCGACACTGTGCCAGGGACGTAGGACGCATCGACCAGCCTGTCGCGGATCGGCCCGCTCGCGTTCATCTTCACCATCTCGCGGTTCAGCGCCACGATGACCTCGTTGGGTGTCCCCGCCGGCGCAAGCAGGCCGTTCGCGACATAGAGGTCGTCAAAGCCTTCGTAGCCCAGCTCTCGGAACGTCGGCACGTTGGGGGCGGACACCGAACGTTTGGGACCGGTGACGCCGAGCGGAATGACCTTGCCGGCATCCACCACGCCGCGCGCATTGCCGGGCGTATCGAAGGTGAACTGCAAGGTTCCCGAAGCGGCCGCCATCAGTTGCTGCGTCGTGCCAGGATAGGGCACGTGCTGGCCCTGGATGCCGGTCCGCTTGAGCAGGAGTTCGGTCACCAGATGCCCGCCTGTGCCGACGCCCGGCGACCCCCAGTTGAGCTGTCCCGGCCGAGCCTTGGCGTAGTCGATCAGCTCTTTCAACGTCTTCACGCCCAGATCCGGATTGGCCACCAGCAGGAACGGAAAGGTGAACATCAGCGCAATCGGCGCGAAATCGCGCTTCACGTTGACAGGCGAGCCGGTCAGGACCAGCGGCGCCAGAACGATGTGGCTGTTGGATGCGAGCAGCAGGGTGTGCCCGTCTGGCGCCGCGCGCGCCACCGCCATGCAACCGACCGAGCCCGAACCGCCCGGCATGTTCTCCAGGACAAAGCTCTGGCCGAAATGGTCTTTCAGATTGTCGGCATAGAAGCGGAAGTTCTGCCCCGGCCCGCCGGTTGCGGTCGGCGAGATCACGCGCACGCTGCGCGACGGCCAACCGCCGGCTGCGGTCTGGGCCTGTGCCGAGCCACCGTGTCCGGTGGACAATCCCGCCGCCCCGGCGAGCGCCATGAAATTTCGCCGTGTCGTCATGAGCGCCTCCCTAGGCCGCGCTGCACTCTTTCGGCTAAGCATGCTTGATCTGCGTCGGCGGGTTCAAGCCCCAAAGCCGCGCGAGCGGGAGAGCGATGGCATGGCCAAGCGATTGTTGCCGACCACTGTGGTGGGCAGCTACCCACAACCGGACTGGCTGGTGGATCGCGCGCTGTTGCGCACCATGGTGCCGCGCGTGCGCGTGCACGAACTGTGGCGTGTCAAAGAGCCCTATCTGGCGCAAGCGCAGGACGACGCCACGCTGCTTGCGATCCGCGACATGGAGCGGGCCGGCATCGACATCATCACCGACGGGGAAATGCGCCGCGAAAGCTATTCGAACCGCTTTGCCACCGCGCTCGACGGCATCGATAACGACAATCCCGCGACAATCACCAACCGAGCCGGCCGCTCGGTCAGCGTGCCGCGCGTCGTCGGCAAGGTGCGGCGGAAACGACCGGTCGAGGTCGGCGATATGCAGTTTCTTCGCCGCAACACAGCTCACAAGGCCAAGATCACGCTGCCTGGTCCCTTCACCATGGCGCAGCAGGCCAAGAACGACTTCTACAAGGACGCTGACGAGATGGTGATGGACTTCGCCGCCGCGGTGAACGCTGAGGCCCATGACCTCGTGGCCGCTGGCGCCGACGTCATCCAGATCGACGACCCGTGGCTTCGTAACGATCCCGATGCCGCCAAGCGCATTGCGGTGCGCGCCCTCGATCGCGCGCTCGCCGAACTCAAAGTGCCGACTGTGGTGCACTTGTGTTTTGGCTACGGCGCGGTGGTGCCGAAGGACAAGCCTGTCGGCTATTCATTTTTGCCGCAGCTTGCCGGCAGCGTCGCCGACCAGATTTCCATTGAGGCGGCCCAGCCGAAGCTCGACCTCGGAATCCTGAAGGACTTGTCGAACAAGGTCATCGTGCTGGGCGTAATCGATCTGGCCGATGAGGCGGTCGAAACGCCCCAGGTGATCGCCAGCCGGATCCGCGCTGCGCTCAAATTCGTCGACGCGGAACGGCTTATTCCCGCCCCGGATTGTGGGATGAAATACCTGTCGCGCGCAGCGGCATTTGGCAAGCTGATGGCGCTGAGCGAAGGCGCGGCGATCGTGAGAAGCGAACTCGTATAGGTTCACGGAGGATAGATGCCTGTTCAGCAGATTCCGCCCGGCTCCACCGACTGTCATTTGCATATTTTCGGTCCGGCCGAACGCTACCCGTACGCCGCTAATCGCGCCTATACGCCGCCGGAAGCGTCGCTCCAGTCTTATGACAAGCTCACGAAGCAGCTTGGGCTTCAGCGGATGGTGATTGTCCAACCGAGTGTTTACGGCAAGGATAATTCCTGCACGCTGGACATGGCTGCCGCGGCCGGGTCGGGCAGAGCACGCGCCGTCGTTGTCGTGGACGAGAGTTTCAGCGACTCGCAATTGAGTGAGATGAATGACCGCGGCGCGCGAGGTATCCGCGTCAACGCACTCACCCCTGCTGGCACACCGCTCGATCAGATTCAGGAGTTGGCCCGGCGTATTGCGCCACTCGGTTGGCATATGCAGTTCTGGATCAGCGGACCGCAGCTTGTCGCGCTCGCCGATACAATTCGCGCTCTACCGGTGCCCGCCGTGTTCGATCACATGGGCCAATTCGCGGTGGACGGTGGAGTGGATCATCCGGAACTGAAGACGCTGCTGAGCCTGCTCAAGATGGAACATTGCTGGGTGAAGCTCTGCGGCTATCGCGTCTCCAGGAAGGGGCCGCCCTACGAGGATATGCAGGCTCCTGCCGCGGCGATGATCGCTGCCGCGCCCACACGATGTGTCTGGGGCACGGACTGGCCGCACCCGCATCTCGAGGGTCGGCCTTACCCGGATGACAAATTCCTGCTCGATCTGCTGGGGACCTGGGCTGGCGACGGAGGGCAGCTCAAGCGCATCCTGGTGGACAATCCGGCAAAGCTTTACGGCTTCTGAGCGTCAGGCATTGGCGGCGTAAATCGGGGATGGCTCCGGCATGCCGTTGATGGCACGCCAAACCCGTTCCGGTGTCGCCGGCATCTCGACATGGCGCACGCCGAGCTCAGCGAGCGCGTCAGCAATTGCGTTCATCACGGCCGCCAGCGCTGGCGTTGTCCCGCCTTCGCCGGCGGGCCGGACGCCCAGCGGATGCTGCGGCGTCGGGACTTCACTGATCTGGGTGTTGAAGAACGGAAATTTGTGCGCACGCGGCATGGCGTAGTCCATGAACGAGCCGGACAAAAGCTGTCCGGAGCCCGCGTCGTAGACGCAATGCTCCAGCAACGCCTGCCCGATGCCCTGGACGATGCCGCCGTGCACTTGGCCGTGAACAATCAGTGGATTGATGGCGCGCCCGACGTCGTCGACAGTGCTGTACCGCGCAATCTCGACGACGCCAGAGAGCGGATCGACCTCGACCTCGCAGACATGGGCGCCATAGGCATAGGCGGCCTCGTTGATGGTTTTGTCGCAGGTCGCGGCGAGCGGGCCCCGCAAATTGTCGGGCAGGTCGCCGCGCTCGATCGCGGCCATGGCGACGTCGAACAGTCCCATGGCGCGATCGGTGCCGCGAATCTTGAATTGGCCAGCGGTGAATTCGATGTCGGCTGGCTCCGCTTCAAGCAGATGGCCGGCAATCCTGCGGCCTTTGTCGATGATCTCGTCGGACGCAATCTTCATGATGAAGCTCGCCAGGCGCATGCCGCGTCCGGAATGCGTGCCCCCTCCGATCTTGACTATATCCGTATCGCCCTGAATCAAACGCACGTTGTCGATCGGCACCGAAAACCAGTCGCTCATCAGCTGGGTGAAGCTCGTCTCGTGGCCTTGTCCATTCGACACGGTGCCGATGACGACGTCGATCAGACCCTCCGGCCGGATGGTGATGTCGGTGCGCTCGCGGGGAATTCCCGTTGCCGTATCCACATAGTTGGCGACCGAGATGCCACGGTACTTGCCGCGCCGGCGCGCCTCCCTGCGCCGGGCCGGGAAGTTTTTCCAGTCGCCTTCTTCGAGAACCCAGTCCATTGCCTTTTGGTACGCGCCACTGTCGTAGGTCATGCCGAACGGGTTGGTGTAGGGCAACTCGTCCTCGGCGATCAGGTTGCGGCGGCGGATTTTGATTCGGTCGAAGCCGAAGTCACGACAGGCGAGATCGATCAGCCGTTCCATGACGAACATCACCTCAGGCCGGCCGGCGCTTCGGTACGGACGGGTGGGGGAGGTGTTGCTCACTACCGCACGAGCCCGGAAACAAGCTGCCGGCATGCGGTAGATGCTGGACATGATCTCGGTACCCTTTTGCAGCGGCGAGAAATTCGTCGTGTGGGCGCCGGCGTTACTGATGTTCGAGCCGCGCATCGCCAGAAAGTGTCCCTTCTTGTCGAGCGCGAGTTCGGCCTCGACGGCAAGATCTCGGCCCTGATAGTCGCTGAGGAACGCCTCGTGCCGCTCGCAGAGCCACTTGACGGGATGGCGGACGCGGCGGGCTGCCCACGCCACCAGGGCAAACTCCGGATAGATCATGCCGCGCGTGCCGAAGTTTCCGCCGACGTCGCGCATGACCACACGTACGGCCTCGGTTGGGACCGCAAGGACGACGGCCAGATCGTTCTTCAACCGCACAGCGCCGCCGCTACCCGCATAAAGCGTGGTGCGTTTGGTCTGCGGGTCATAGTCGGCGACTGCGGCGCGCGGCTCCATCGGCACGCCGGTGATGCGGGGAATCCAGGTCTCGAATTTCACGACATGAGCCGCGCTTGCGAATGCGTCGTCTGTTGCCTGCTTGTCTCCCATCAGCGCATCCAGGCAGACATTGGACCTGGCCTGATCCCAGAGCTTCGGCGCGTCAGCAGCGGCGGCCGCCACCGTATCGGTTACTGCGGGCAGAACCTCGTAGTCGATTTCGATCAGTTCGGCCGCTGCCTTGGCGGCGCTGATTGTCTTGGCGATGACGATGGCTACGGCTTCACCGGCAAACCGTGCCTTGTCTGTGGCCAACGGGTAGTGCGGGGCCGTGAAGATCGGTGAACCGTCCGTATTGATGGGTACGATCTCGGCGGGATGGGCGACCAGCGGCACATGTGGAATAGGCTTCAGCCCGTCCTCCATCAGGTCGCGGCCGGTGAGCACGGCCAATACGTCGGCTGCCGCGCTGGCAGCTCGCGTATCGATCGACTTGATCCGGGCATGAGCGTGCGGCGAACGCTGGATCACGGCATGCACCTGGCCCGGCAGATTCATGTCATCACTGAAATTGCCTCGTCCGGTCAGCAACCGCAGGTCTTCCTTGCGGCGGACTGGTTGTCCGATCTTGTTGCTCGTGGCCGCTGAAGTCATGCCCATTCTCCGGCCGCCACCTTAGCCGCCGGGTTCGCCGATGTCAGGCGGTGCGATCATGTGGATGGAAACACTGGAACCGGATGGCCATTCATCTGCAATTTTGCTCGCAGCCGAGCCGCCATATCTGCCATGATGCGGGAAACAATGAATCCAAGGAGAGGCGCCATGAAATTCCTGGGCTTCATCGCGATCGTTGCTGGCACTGTGCTCGCCTTTGGACAGGCATTTGCCCAGAAGCTTGAGAAGGTGCCGATGCTCATTTTCGGCCCCCCATCGCTCGGCGCATTCCTCCCTCCCGTCATCAAGGCCAAGAAATTCGACGAGAAACACGGCATTGATATTGTGTTCAGCGAGCGTCCGCCCGACGCTTACCTGGTGCAATTCAACTCCGGAGAGTTTCAGTTGGGCGGCAGTGCGGCCTTGCTGAACGTCGGTCTCGCCGTCGAAAAGGGCGTGAAGGTTGTCTACCTGTTTAACATCTTCAACTACTGGTCCTACGTCGTCACCTCTCGTTCTGATGTGAAGACGTTGAAGGATATGGAAGGCAAGGAGATGGTCGCGGCGAAGAGCACGTCGGCCTACAGGATAATGACGTGGTTCGCAAAACAGCAGGGCGTCGACATGGACAAGGTCTCGGTGGTGAACACCGCGCCGCCCGGGCTGGCAAGCTACATTCTCGCCGACCGCGCTGCGGCGGTGCATATGTGGGATCCAGGCTATGACCTCCTGAAATCGAGAAAGCCCGACATTCGAACGCTCGATCTCAAAATTCCGGAAACTTGGAAAAATTTCACTGGCGGCACGGCCATTCCTTATCTCGGGGTCGCTGCGCACACGTCTTGGGTGGAAAAGAACCAGCACCTCGTCCCGAAGCTGTTCAATGCCTACAAGGATGCTGCCGAGTGGACGCTCGCAAATCCGGACGAGGCCAGCACCCTTATCGTCGACAAGGCGACGCCCGAGGCCCAGAAGGGCGTCGCTCAATTGATCCGTGCGAACGACAGGCTTGGCATGAAGGTTCAGTGGCCCTCCGATGTTCAGAAGGACATGCTCTCAATTTACAAAGTGGGTATCGACGTAGGTCTCATGGGAAGCGACCCAGGCGTGCAAACGCTGTATTCCGGGCCGCAGCAATAGAGCTGCCGGCAATCACCCGGTCCAGTCTGACGCTGCTGCTCATTCCAAAGCCGCGGCCAGTCGCTGCCAAGCCGCCTCGTTGCGCGGTAGCCCCCATCGCAGCCAAGTTGCATCTTCTGCGAAGCGCCGGATCAGAATTCCCGCGGTTCCGAGATGATTGAACAGTTCATGCGCGTTGGAGGATCGCGTGAGCCGGAAAAGCGGCGTGCCGCCGACGATCTCGAGACCTGCGCCTGTGAGCACAACATCGAGCCGTTCGGCGGCCTTTGCGAGAACAGCGAGCGTCTGTTGCTGCCAGGGCTTGTCCGCCAGGGCCTGTCCGCCAATGAGGATGGCCGGACCGGCAACGGCCCAGGGGCCAAGCAAACGGTCAAGCTGGCTTGCAAGGCTTGGCGCGGCCAGCGCGAAGCCGAGGCGCAGTCCGGCAAGCCCGAAGAATTTTCCGAATGACCGCAGTACAACGATGTTTCCACGTTCGACGTCGCCGCTGACGCTGGTGCCGGCAGGCGCCGCGTCGGCGAACGATTCATCGACGATGAGGATACCGCCGCGCGACCGGAATTCGTCTGAGATGGCGAGCAATGTGGGTCGCGGCACGATGCGGCCATCGGGATTGTTCGGATTGACGACGATGGCCAGATCGGCGCCGCGCAGCTCGTCGGCGTGGGCCACGCTGGTGATGGTGTGCCCTGCGATTGACGCAGCACGCGCATGCTCGGCGTACGTCGTGCGCAGGATGGCTGCGCGCCCAGGCTTCACCAACGCCGCAACCTGCGGCAAGAGGATTTGCGTCCCCGGCGCCGGCACGACGTGATCCGCCGACGGCGCTCCGTAGCATTGAGCCGCGATTGCCGCGAGCTGCCGGACGCTGGCACGGTCGGGCAGCCGCGAAAAAATCTCGGGTGGAAGCGGGGGAAGGGGATAGGGATGGGGATTGATCCCGGTTGAGAGATCAATGAATGGTTCGGGGGCGTTCGGAAACATCTGCCGTGCTGCGGCCAGATCGCCGCCATGGGCGAGCGGCTCCAGGGACGGAGCTGTGGCCGGAGCACCGATGTGAGATCGGATGAGCATCGCAATTACCTTACTGGCCCTTTTGATCGAAGCAACACTCGGCTATCCCGGGCGCCTGCTGCGGGCTATCGGCCATCCGGTGATGTGGTTGGGCTGGATGATCGGCAGCCTCGATCGTGCGCTCAACCGTGAGGACCGCAGCAGCGCGTATCGCAAAACTGCAGGGTTCGTGGCCGCTGTCTTGATCGCCGCGATGCCGGCTGCGGCGGCGTATGGTGTCGAACGCGCACTGTCCATCGTGCCGCTCGGGCTGCTGCTCGTCGCCGTGCTGGCGAGCACTCTGATCGCGCAGCGCAGTCTTTACGAGCATGTTGAGCGCGTTGCCGCGGCGCTCGAACGAGAGGGGCTCGGCGGCGGCCGCCGGGCGGTGTCGCAGATCGTAGGGCGCGATCCGGACGTGCTCGACGAAGCCGGCGTCGCCCGCGCGGCAATCGAAAGCCTTGCCGAGAACTTCTCCGATGGAATCGTGGCACCGGCGTTCTGGCTCGCTGTCGGGGGCCTCGCGGGCGGCGTCGCTTACAAGGCGGTCAACACGGCCGACAGCATGATCGGCCATAAGACCGCGCGCCACCGCGATTTCGGGTTCGCCTCGGCCCGGCTCGACGATCTCGTCAATTTGCCGGCGTCGCGTCTGTCCGCGCTGCTGATCGTTCTGGCGGCCGTGCTCAGCAAGGATGCATCGGCGCCCGGCGCATGGCGCGCCATCTTCCGCGATGCGCGTCATCATCGTTCGCCGAACGCCGGCTGGCCCGAGGCGGCGATGGCTGGCGCGCTCGGCCTCGCGCTGGCCGGCCCGCGTGTGTATGGCGGGGTGCTCGTCGACGACGCGACGATGGGCGATGGCCGCCGTGAGGCGACCTCGAATGATATTCGCGCGGCACTCAAGCTCTACCGGCGCGCGGACATGATCCTCATCGTGCTGGTGGGCGTGCTGGCGCTCGCCGTCATCGCGCCAGGCTGAGCAGCCGGTCGAGATCGATGAAGGTCGTGAGGTGCTTGGCCAGCCGGTCGAGCGTCGTCTCGACCAACTCGTCATAGGCAACCGTCGTGGGGCCGGCGCCGAGCCGCGACAGCCAGGCTCCGCGCTGCTGGTCATCGGCGAAAAGCCCGTGGATATAGGTGCCGATGACGCGACCGTTCCGGGATACTGCGCCCTCCGGCGTGCCGTCGGCGAGATGGGCGAAGGGCCGCGCACAATCGGCGCCTTGGGTCACGCCCATATGCATCTCGTATCCAGAGAACGAGATGCCGTCAGCTGTTGTGCCGCGCGCATGCGTAAGCCTCTTCTGCGAGGACAGCACCGTTTCCACGTCGAGCAGGCCAAGACCCGGCACCGTTCCGGCCGGCCCCTCGATGCCGCCGGGATCGGCAATGGTCCGGCCCAGCATCTGATAGCCGCCGCACAGACCCAGCACTGTTCCGCCGCGGCGCACGTGGGCCGCGATGTCGATGTCGAAGCCGCTTTCGCGCAACGCTGCGAGTCCGGCCACCGTCGTCTTCGAACCCGGCAGGATGACGAGGTCGGTGTCGCCGGGGAGTGCCGACCCGGGATGCAGGCGTGTTAGATCGACGTTCGATTCTGCCTCCAGGGGGTCGAGATCGTCGAAATTGGCGATCTGCGGCAGGATCAGCGCGGCGATCTTCAGCTTCGCATTCTGCCGGCGCGGCGCAGCACGATCCAGCGCCAGCGCGTCCTCGGCCGGCAAGTGCCTCGAGTCGGAGAAGTAGGGGACGAAGCCCAAGGCCGGCCAACCGGTGGCCTGAACGATTGCATCTTTGCCGTCGATGAACAGACTGGGATCGCCGCGAAATTTGTTGATGATGAAACCGGCGACTAGGGCTGCATCTTCGGGATCGAGAACTGCCTTTGTGCCAACCAGGCTCGCAATGACGCCGCCACGGTCGATGTCGCCGACGATGACGACCGGCACATTGGCCGCGCGCGCGAAACCCATGTTGGCGATGTCGTAGCGGCGCAGGTTGACCTCCGACGCGCTGCCGGCGCCTTCAACCAGCACCAGATCGGATTCCTGCTTCAGCCTTTCGAAGCTTTCCATGACATGGGGCAGGAGCTTCTGCTTCATACCCATGTATTCCGCCGCTTTCGCGGTGCCATACACCTTGCCCTGCACGACGATCTGCGCGCCGATCTGACTCTGCGGCTTCAGCAAGATCGGATTCATATGGACGCTCGGCGGCACGCCAGCGGCGCGCGCCTGCAAGGCCTGGGCGCGGCCGATCTCGCCGCCGTCGGAAGCCACCGCTGCGTTGTTTGACATGTTCTGCGGTTTGAACGGACGCACCTTGAGGCCGCGCTTCGCATAAGCGCGCGCCAGTCCCGCGACGATGAGCGACTTGCCGACATCCGATCCTGTGCCCTGGAACATGATCGCGCGTGCGGGCACGGTCAGGACTCCAATCTCAAAACTCGATGCCTGCTTGCGCCTTCACGCCAGCCGCGAAGTGATGTTTGACGAGGCTCATGTCCGTCACCAGATCGGCAGCGGCAATAAGCTCAGGCTTGGCGTTGCGGCCGGTAATGACGATGTGCAGATCAGGCCTGCGCGCTGAAAGCGCGGCGACGACCGATTGCAGGTCGAGATAGTCGTAGCGCAGCGCGATGTTGAGCTCGTCGAGGATCAGCAGCGCCAAGGTAGGGTCGGCCAACAGTTCGCGTGCCTTGGTCCAGGCGCGCTCCGCTGCCGCGATATCGCGCTTCAAATCCTGGGTGTCCCAGGTGAATCCCTCCCCCATGGTGTGCCACGACAACTGGTCGCCGAACGTTTCGAGCGCGTTGCGCTCCGCCGATTGCCACGCGCCCTTGATGAACTGCACCACGCCCACGCGTTTGCCGCGTCCGAGCATGCGCAGGGCAAGCCCGAACGCTGCCGTCGACTTGCCCTTGCCGGCGCCGGTATGGACGATCAACAGTCCTTTTTCGATCTTCTTCTCGGCGACCTCGGCATCCTGCACAGCCTTTCGCTTCGCCATCTTTGCGCGGTGCCGCTCGGCCTCGGTCTCGTCGGGGGTGTTCGTCACGGCTGCCCTTTAATAAACAACGGCAATCCAGCAACGAGAAGGACGACCTGCTCGGCGTGCGCCGCGATCCGTTGATTGAGCCGGCCTTGCAGATCGCGGAACCGGCGTGCATCCGCATTGTCCGGGACGATACCGGAGCCGACTTCGTTGCTGACCAGAACCGTGCAAGCTTTGCGCACGGTCACCGCCTTTTCCAAGTATTGCGCCTCGGCCTCGATGTCGCGCTCGTTGTACATGAGGTTGGACAGCCATAGCGTCAGACAGTCGACCAGCAGCGGCGCAGACGCAGGCGCGTTGGCAATCGCCCCGGCAAGATCCAGCGGCGCCTCGATCGTACGCCATTGCCCGCCGCGCCGGCCGCGGTGCTCGGCGATACGCGCCTTCATCTCGTTGTCGAAGGGCTGAGCGGTCGCGATATACATCCACGGAGAGGGCAACGCCATGACAGCCTGTTCCGCGTATCGGCTTTTACCGGAACGAGCGCCGCCAAGGACGAGGGTGAGTTGCGGACTATGATTTGGCAAGGAACGACTCGGACAGACAGGGGACCGCTGGACGGAAGCCAAAGGAGCCTATACAGGGCCTTTAGAACAGCCAACTGGCGCTCGCATTGACAAAGCCCCGGCAGGTCATTTATTGGCCTGGAATTGACGGTCTCTTCGCTGGAAGAGTGAATAGGGAATACGGTGCGGGATTCTTGATCCCAATTCCGTAGCTGCCCCCGCAACTGTAAGCGGCGAGCTCGTACCACAATGCCACTGGGACCTCCCCGGGAAGGCGGTGACGGGCGGCGACCCGCGAGCCAGGAGACCTGCCGTCAAATCAGTCGCTCGCCGGGCGGGGTGCTCTGGCGTCGGTTGACAGGATTTGCCGGTTGTGGCCGGCCGCGCTTGTCGATCGCGACCGCTGCAGCACCCGAAATTTGTGCGAATCGCCAAGGAGCGGCGCGGGTGACATCGGCTGACATGAGGCAGGACGCTGGAGACGAGGGACAAAGTACCGCGTCAGCCGTCATCTATGTCTGCACCACGTGCCGGCGGCCGGACGATCCCGAAACCCATCCGCGTCCGGGCGCCTCGCTTGCCGATGCCACGATCCGCGCAGCGGCAGGCTCTGACGTGGAGGTCCGGCCTCTGCGCTGCCTCGCCAACTGCAAGCGTGGCTGCACTGCGGTGCTGCGGCGCAATCATGCTGCGGCGCCGGCATGGACATATGTGTTCGGCCATCTCGATGCCGCCATCGACGCGCAGGCCCTGGTGCAGGGCGCGCAGCTTCTGGCTCAATCCACCGATGGCTTGATGCCCTGGAAGGGCCGGCCGGATGCGCTCAAGCGTGGCCTCATCGCCCGCGTGCCGCCGTTCGATTTTTCGGAGAAAAGTATTTCGGAGCAGAGTGAATGACCGCCTCGCTGGACCGCATCCCATGCACGATCGTTACTGGCTTTCTCGGCGCCGGAAAGACGACTGTGATCCGCCATGTGCTCGCCAATGCTGGCGGGCGCCGTCTTGCCGTGATTGTCAATGAGTTCGGCGACGTCGGTATCGACGGCGAAATTCTCAAAGGGTGTGGCGACGAGGCATGCCCGGAGGAAAACATCGTTGAACTTGCCAACGGTTGCCTGTGTTGCACCGTGGCCGATGAATTCGTTCCGGCGCTGGACGCCATTCTCGCCAAGACTCCTCGCGTCGAACACATCGTCATCGAGACTTCAGGTCTTGCGCTGCCCAAGCCGTTGGTTCAGGCGTTTCATTGGCCGTCGATCAAGAGCCGCGTGACAGTGGATGGCGTGGTCGCAGTGGTCGATGGCGCCGCACTGGCGGAAGGCCGTGTGGCGCTCGACATGGAGGCGCTGGCGGCGCAACGCAAAGCCGACAGCGCGCTCGATCATGACGATCCGATCGAAGAGGTGTTTGAAGACCAGATAGCCTGCGCCGACATGGTCGTGCTCAACAAATGCGATCTGCTCGATCAAGGCGGGATGGACAAGGCGTCATCGGTCATCGCGGGCGCCCTGCCACGAGCGGTCAAGGTCGTGCGTATATCGGGCGGCAAGGTCGATGTTTCGGCGCTGCTCGGCCTCAACGTCGGGACCGAAGCCGACATCGAGAACCGTAAGACGCATCACGACGACGAGCTCGATCACGACCATGACGATTTCGAAAGCTTCGTTGTTGCGCTGCCCGAAATCGACGATCCGGACGCCTTGTCGAAGTTGATCTCCTCGACCGCCGAAGTGGCCAACGTGCTGCGCGTCAAAGGATTTGCCGCCGTTCGCGGCAAGCCGATGCGGCTCCTGGTGCAGGCGGTCGGCCCGCGCGTTAGCACGCACTATGATCGGGCTTGGTCGCCGTCCGAAAAGCGCGAGACGCGGCTGGTCGTGATCGGTCTTGCCGGGCTCGACCGTGCGAAGATTTCACGCATGCTCAACGGATGACCGATGCATCTGCTTGCGGCCAGCTCCACCAGCCTCGACGATCTCGTTGAGCCGGTCGATCTCGGTCAGCCTCCGGGCGACATCGCCATTCTCTCGTTTGCCGACAGCGATCTCGCCGGTTTGGCGGCGGCCTGGGCCGCGGAGCGCGGCGTGCTGCCGAGCGTGCGGCTCGTGCAGTTGCGCGATCTCAAGCATCCCATGTCGGTCGATCTTTGGATCGAGCGTGTCGCAAGCTATGCCAAGGTGATCGTCGTTCGTCTTTTGGGCGGCCTCGAGTGGTGGCGTTACGGTGTCGACCGGCTGTCAGCGCTCGCATGCGAGAACGGCATTGCTCTGGCGGTGCTGCCCGGCGAAGATCGCGACGATCCGCGTCTTGCCGAGATATCGACGTTGCCGGCCGATGAGCTGGTGGCGCTGCTCGGCTATTTCCGCGAAGGCGGTATCGACAATCTCCGCGCATTGCTGCGGAGGCTTGGCCGGCACGCCGGTGCGGCGCTCGAACACGCCGAGCCGCGGCCGCTGCCGCGAACCGGCGGCTACACGCCAGCGGAACAGGCTGTCGATCTCGACCGGTTGCTGAAAGGACTGCCGCCCGAGAAGCCGGTCATTCCCATCGTATTCTATCGCTCGATGCTTCTGGCCGCCGATGTGGCACCCATCGATGCGCTGTTTGCCGCATTGGTAGCGCGCGGGTTCGCGCCCGCGCCGCTGTTCGTCACGAGCCTCAAAGACCCTGAGGCTTCGGCATTTCTGCGCGCCGCCCTGCCGCGCTTGGCGCCGGCACTCATCGTCACGACGACGGCTTTCGCCGCCGGTGGTGGGGACGAGCAGGCGCCGCTGGACGAGGCGGGCGTCCCGGTGCTGCAAGCCGTCGTCGCGACGACCAAGCGCGCCGCCTGGGCTGACAGCCCGCGTGGTCTGGGCGCCGCTGACCTCGCCATGCATGTCGTGCTGCCCGAGCTGGACGGCCGGGCGCTCGCGGGTGTGATCGCCTTTAAGGCTCCGTCCGGCTTGTCGGAAGGTTTGGCGTTTGCCGGCGTCAACAACCGGCCCGAACCGGACCGTGTCGATGCCGTCGCGGACCGGATTGCCGCGCTGGTACGCTTGCAGGCAACGCCACGAGGTGAGCGGCGGATCGCGGTGCTGCTGCCGGACTATCCCGGCGCGCCGGGCCGCACCGGCTATGCCGTTGGTCTCGATGTGCCGGCGAGCGTGAATGCTTTGCTCGCCGATCTGACCGAGGCAGGCTACGCGGTGGCGGACGCGCCGCCGACCTCCAGGGCGCTGCTCGACGCATTGGGACGGGGCGCCGTCTCGCTGCCGATCGAGTCCTATCGCAATCTCCTGTCGCGGCTTCCCCCGGACGTCAGCGAAAGGATTTCCGCGGCCTGGGGTGCGCCGGAAAACGATCCCGATGTGCGGCGCGGCGAGTTTCACTTCCGTGCGAGCAACTTCGGCAACGTCATCGTCGCGCTGCCGCCCGATCGCGGCCGGCCCGGCAGCCGCCGCGCCGACTATCACGATCCGTCCCTGCCGCCGCGCCATGCGCTACTCGCCTTCGGGCTGTGGCTGCGGCATGTCGCCGAGGTCGATGCCGTCGTCCACATGGGCGCGCATGGCACGCTGGAATGGCTGCCGGGTAAGGCCGTCGCGCTGACGGCAAGCTGCTTTCCCGAGGCCGTGGTCGGACCGCTGCCGGTGATCTATCCGTTCATCGTCAGCAACCCCGGGGAGGCGGCGCAGGCCAAGCGCCGGATCGCCGCGGTGACACTCGGCCATCTGCCGCCGCCGCTTGTTGGCGCCGATCTCTCCGGCGACGCGCGCGAGCTGGAGCGCCTTGTCGATGAATATGCCCAGGCCGAAGGTCTCGACCGCCGCCGCCGCGAGCGCCTCGCGCGGCTGATCGTCGAGTCTGCGCAACGCAGTGGCCTCGCCCGCGAGGCGGGCGTGGATATGCAGTCGGATTCGATCGAGACACTGCGCCGGATCGACGCCTGGCTGTGCGACCTGAAGGACCTCGCCATCAAGGACGGGCAGCACATCTACGGCCGCGTCCCGGCCACCGATGACGACGCGGCGCGGATTGCCAGTGCGGTCCGGGAACGGTGCGGTCTGATTGACGCCCTCGACGGCAAGCGCATCGCGCCGGGGCCTGCCGGCTCGCCGCACCGCGAGCGCCAGGATGTGATGCCAACCGGCCGCAACATGTTCACGTCCGATCCGCGCACCCTGCCGACGCCCACCGCGATGGACCTCGGGCGGCTCGCCGCCGACGAGGTGATCCGCGGTTACATGCAAAATCACGGCGAGATGCCGCGCACGCTGGTCATCGACCTTTGGGGCAGTGCGACACTCCGGACCGGCGGCGAGGAGATCGCGCAGGGCCTCGCGTTGATGGGATGCCGGCCGACCTGGGATCACGCCACGGGGCGCGTCCTGGGCGTCGAGGTGCTGCCCTGCGCCGCCATGGGTCGCACGCGGGTCGATGTGACTTGGCGGATCTCGGGGCTGTTCCGCGATCTGTTCCCGGCGCAGATCGCGCTGCTCGACGCCGCGGTGCGGGCGGTGGCGGCTCGCGACGAACCCGGCGACGAGAATCCGCTCCGCGCCGCAAAAACAGCCGCCCGGATCTTCGGCACCGCGCCCGGCGCCTATGGCGCGGGCGTCGAATCCTTGCTCGGCCACGAGACCGCGCCGGCGGAGATCGGCGCGGCCTACCTCGCCGCAGCCTCCCACGCCTATGGCGGCGCAGAAGGCGATGCCGGCCATGCGCCCGGCGCATTCGCGGCGCGCGTTGCTATTGCGGACCTCCTGGTGCATGTCAGCGACGATCCCGCGCGCGATCTGCTCGAAGGCGGCGAGGATGCCGCCTTCGTCGGAGGCTTTTCCGCCGCGGCCGCCACGCTTGGGCGGACTCCCGATCTTGTGATGCTCGACATGACCGATCCGCGGCGGCCGCGCGCGCGGCCTTTATCGGCTGCGCTCGCCAGGATCGTGCGCGCTCGCGCTGTCAGCCCTCGCTTCATCGAAGGGCAGATGCGGCACGGTCCGCGCGGCGCCGCGGAGCTGGCCGAGACGGTCAACCGCCTGGTCGATTTCGCGGAAACCACCGGCGCAGTGCCGAGCGTACTGCTCGATCTTGTGCATGAGGCCTATCTGGTCGATCCCCAAGTACGCGGCTTTCTCACCCTGGAAAATCCCGCCGCCGCGCGCGCGATCGCGGACCGGCTCGATGCGGCGCGCCGGCTCGGCCTGTGGCACCCACGCCGGAACGATGTCGACGCCAGCCTTGCGGCGGCTCGCACCGAGGCTGTGGCGTGAACGCGCCCGCCCATGATCGGCTGCGCCGCGGTGCCTGTCCGGGGCTGTCGGCGCCGATGGTGACCGGCGATGGCTTGCTCGCCCGTCTGGTCCCGGCGGGCACGACCATCCCGCTCGACGCCTTCGCCGGACTGTGCGCTGCCGCACAGAAGTACGGCAACGGCGTCATCGAGATCACCTCGCGCGGCAGCATCCAGGTCCGCGGCCTCAGCGCCGCGTCAGCCTCTCTGTTTGCGGCCGATGTCGCGGCGCTCGGCATCGACGCCAGCGACGGCATTCCGGTGATAGTCGATCCGCTGTCCGGCCTGAGCCAGCACGATCGGCTTGATGTCAACGCGGTCGCCACACAGATGCGCAAGGCTCTTGCAGCCAAGCTCCTCGTAGAAAGCCTCTCGGCAAAAGTCTCGGTCGCAATGGATGGCGGCGGCGCCTTGCACCTCGATAGCCTTCCGGCCGATGTCCGGTTGCGTGCGGTTGGCGGCGGACATGTCCATGTCGCGGTCGCGGGCGACGCCGAGGCCGCAATCCCGCTCGGTGCGGTTGCCGTCGATCGCGCGGTCGACTGCGTTGTTCGCTTGTTCGAGACTCTCGCGGCTACCGCGTCCCGGTCGCGCATGCGTGACGCCATCGAAGGCGAGGGGCTGGACGCATTCAAGTCTGCAGTTTCCGGTTACCTCGTCGATTTTCCGGTGCCGGGTGTTCGCCGCGCCGCCGACCCGGTGGGGGTTCATCGGCTTTCGCACGGCAACGCGGTGGGAGTTGGGCTGCCATTCGGGCATTCGAACGCGGAAGCCTTGTCCCGTCTGATGGCTGCTGCTCGTGACACCGGCGCGGCTGGCGTTCGCACCGCGCCGGGGCGCGCGCTGCTGCTCGTGGGAATAGGCCCAGGCGTGACGCAAAAATTGGTCCGCGAGGCGGGCGCGCTCGGCTTCGTTGGCGATCCCGCCGATCCCCGCCGGCGGGTGGTGGCATGCGCGGGTGCGCCGATCTGCGCGTCCGGCGAGATACCGGTTCGCGCCATGGCGCCTGCGATAGCGGAGGCCGCTCGGGTGTTGCCCGACGGCGATTTCGTTCACGTATCGGGTTGCGGCAAGGGCTGTGCCCATCCGGCTCCGACGCCGCTGGCGGTGTTCGGCCGGAGCCGGGGCTGCGACGTGTTCGTGGATGGCGAGAGGGCGGGTTCCCTGAAGGCGGACGACCTGCCAACACATTTGGCGGAGCTGTTCGCATTGCGGAAGGCGTCGCGATGAACGGCCGCGACTACATCCGTGACGGTGACGCGATCTATCGCCAATCGTTCGCGATCATCCGCGCCGAAACCGACCTTTCGCGATTTTCCGAGGCCGAGGCTGATATCGTGGTGCGCATGGTTCATGCGTGCGGCAGCCCGGAAGCTGCGAAATTCATCGAGTTCGGCCACGGGTTCGCTCCAGCGGCACGCGCCGCGTTGGCCGCGGGTGCGCCAATCCTGTGCGATTCCGAGATGGTCGCCCACGGCGTCACACGCGCTCGGTTGCCTGCCGGCAACGAGGTGATCTGCACGCTTCGCGATGCTCGCGTCCCAGAACTCGCGGAAAAGCTCGGTACCACGCGCTCCGCCGCCGCGCTGGAATTGTGGAGCGGCAAGCTCGCGGGCGCGCTGGTCGCGATCGGCAATGCGCCGACTGCGCTGTTCCATCTGCTCGAAACTCTCGGCAAAGGCGGGCCGAAACCAGCCGCGATCGTGGGCATTCCCGTCGGCTTTGTCGGTGCGGCCGAATCCAAGGATGCCCTCGCGGCCGATCCGTGCCGTGTCCCATACCTTGTCGTCCGCGGCCGCATCGGCGGCAGCGCCATGACCGCGGCTGCCGTCAACGCATTGGCGAGGGCTGGCTTATGAGCGGGCGTCTGATCGGCGTTGGCGTCGGACCGGGCGACCCGGAGCTTCTGACCTTGAAGGCCGCGCGTACGCTCGCCGAGGCCGACGTCGTTGCGCATTTTGCCAAAGCTGGCAACGTCAGCAATGCGCGCAGGATCGTCGCTCAGCATCTGCGTCCCGGCGTCGAGGAGTTGCCGCTGCTCTATCCCGTAACGACAGAGACGCCGAAGAGCGAAGCGTCCTACCGGAACTCCATCCGCGATTTCTACGATACGTCCGCTGCGGCTGTTGCGCGTTATCTCGACGCCGGGTGCGCGGTCGCAGTGCTCAGCGAGGGCGATCCGCTGTTCTACGGCTCCTATATGCATCTGCACGTGCGCCTTGCACCGCGCTACCGGGCCGAGGTCGTGGCTGGGATCACCGCCATGTCCGGCTGCTGGTCGCTCGCTGGTGCCCCGATCGCGCAGGGCGACGACGTGTTCGTGGTGTTGCCCGCAACCCTGTCGGAAGCCGAGCTTGAGCGCCGGCTGCTGGACGCGGATGCCGCAGTGCTGATGAAGCTCGGCCGTCATTTGGAGAAAGTGCGCCGAGTCCTTGGCCGTACGGGACGGCTGTCGCGTGCCATCTACGTCGAGCGCGGCACCACGGCTGATTCCGTCACCATGCGCCTCGACGACAAGCGTGACGATGTTGCGCCTTATTTTTCTGTGATCCTGGTGCCCGGTTGGGAGACAAGAGCGTGAGCGGATCGCTTGCCGTCATCGGCATTGGTCCCGGAAATCCGCAGACGCTGACGCCGGAAGCGGCGGATGCGCTCGATGCCGCTGACGCGCTTTACGGATATGGCCCCTATCTGGATCGTGTTCCCTCGCGCGCCGGCCAGGCCCGCCACGCCTCCGACAATCGGGAGGAGGGGGCGCGCGCGGCGGCGGCGCTGCGTCACGCCTCGCAAGGAGCCCGCGTCGCGCTCGTGTCCGGCGGCGATCCCGGCGTGTTTGCCATGGCGGCCGCGGTCTGCGAGCAGATCGATCGCGGCGACGATGACTGGCGGAAGGTCGAACTGGCTGTCGTGCCCGGGGTGACCGCGATGCTCGCGGTTGCGGCTCGGGTAGGGGCCCCCCTGGGTCACGATTTTTGCGCGATTTCGCTCTCGGACAACCTCAAGCCCTGGGAAATGATCGAACGCCGCCTCGAGGCGGCCGCAGGCGCGGGTTTTGTCATCGCCCTTTACAATCCAATTTCTCGCGCACGGCCGTGGCAGCTCGGCAAGGCATTCGAAAGTTTGCGGCGGCATCTGCCCGCTTCGACGCCGGTGGTTTTCGGACGCGCCATTGGCCGCCCGGACGAGAAGGTGGCGATTTGTAGTTTGGATTCCGTCGATCCGTCCGCCGCCGATATGGCGACGCTCATCATCGTCGGCTCATCGCTGACGCGTTTGATCGACCGGCCGGGGTTGCCGCCGCTGGTCTATACGCCTCGTTCCACGCCGGGCGCTGGCGCATGATCGAGCCACGCAACGGCGTCCTGGACCGTTTCGACCGAACTCACCCTGGGCAGGTTGGGTCGGCGCAGCATGATCACGTTTACGCCAAGCGCCCGTGCCGCAGCGATCTTGCCGTAGGTCGCGTGGCCGCCGCTGTTTTTGGCGACGACGTATCCGATGCGATTTTCCTTCAACAGGGCGCGTTCGTCGTCCTCGGTGAAGGGGCCCCGCGCCACCAGATAGTTCGCATGCGGCACGTTGAGCGGCGGCTCGATAGGATCGACGCTGCGGATCAGGTAGTTGTGTTGCGGCGCGGCGGCAAACGCGCCGATCTCCTGGCGCCCGATGGCGAGGAACACGCGGCGCGGCGTTTCGCCCAGAGTGCGGACCGCCCCATCGACATTATCGACCTCGCTCCATCGGTCGCCGGCGACCGCCGTCCATGCCGGCCGCCGCAAGGCGAGGATTGGCACGCCCATCCGCATAGCGGCTTCGGCTGCATGCGCCGCGATGGTCGCAGCATAAGGATGGGTCGCATCGACCAGAAAATCGATGCTTTGTGCGGCGAGATAGGCCACGAGTCCGTTGGTGCCGCCGAAGCCGCCGACTCGCACCGGAACCGGCTGAGTGGCCGGGTTCGCTGTGCGGCCGGCCAGCGACAACACGACCTTGAGATCGGGTCGAGCGGCCAGCCGTCCCGCCAGTTGGCGCGCTTCGCTGGTGCCGCCGAGTATGAGAATATGCCGCATGCCGCTCGCTAGCCCGCTCGCCAGCCACACTGCCGCAACGCGCCGCTGGCTGTCCATCGTCGGTATCGGCGAGGACGGCGTCCAAGGTCTTACGCCCATCGCGCGAGGTTTGATCGCGGACGCCGATCTAGTGATTGGCGGCAAACGCCATCTTGAACTCGCGGGCGCGCTTATTCGCGGCGCAGTGCGTGCTTGGCCAAGCCCGTTCGATCAAGCAGCCGCAGCGGTGGTCGAACAGCGCGGCCGCGCGGTGTGTGTGCTCGCCTCGGGCGATCCTTTTTTCCATGGCGTCGGCTCGCTGCTGGCACGCCACGTCGATCCGGACGAGATGCTGGTCGTGCCGGGGCCGTCCTCGTTCAGCCTTGCCGCCGCGCGCCTTGGCTGGCCGTTGTCCGAGACAACTTTGATTTCGCTGCATGGCCGGCAGCTCGAATTGATCCGTCCTCACCTGCATCCAGGATCGCGCATCCTGGCGTTGACGTCCGATGGAGCAGGACCGAAAGCCCTGGCGGCGCTGCTTGGGGAAAGTGGATTTGGCGGATCGAAGCTCACCGTGCTGGAAGCGCTCGGTGGGCCGCGCGAGCGCATCCGCGCCACCCCCGCCGCCGATTTTTCGCTCGGCGAGATCGACGCGCTCAATATCGTTGCCTGTGAGGTCGAAGCGACGCCGGGTGCGCGCATTCTTGCGCGTGCGCCAGGGTTATCCGACATCCTTTTTGAGCATGACGGGCAGATCACCAAGCGCGAAATTCGCGCGGTGACGCTTTCGTCGCTGGCGCCGCGGCGGCACGAATTGCTCTGGGACATCGGCGCGGGGTCGGGCTCGGTGGCAATCGAATGGATGCTGGCCGATCCGTCGTTGCGCGCGGTGGCCATTGAGGCCGACGAAGATCGCGCGGCGCGCATCCGCCGCAACGGTGCGGCCTTCGGCGTGCCTGGACTGGAAGTTGTCGAAGGCATGGCGCCGCAGGCGCTTGTGGGACTGTCTCGGCCGGATGCGGTCTTCGTCGGCGGCGGTGCCAGCGATGGAGTGCTGGATACCGCTGCGGCCGCGCTTCGTTCCGGTGGCCGGCTTGTGGTCAACGCCGTGACACTTGAGACCGAGGCGCTTTTGATGGCGCGCCATGCGGCGCTGGGCGGCGAGTTTATCCGCATCGCCGTGTCGCGCGCCGATCCGGTCGGTGAAAAAACCGGCTGGCGTCCGGCCATGCCAGTGACGCAATGGGTTTGGACCAAGCCATGATCGTGGCAGGTGTGGGCTGCCGGGCCGGTGCGTCGGCCGCCGAAGTCGAGGCGGCGGTTGCGGCGGCGCTGGCCGGCGCAGGGCTCAAGGCGGGAGCGCTCGGCTTGATCGCCACCTCCTATGCCAAGGCCACCGAGCCTGGCATCGCCGCCGCGGCCTCGCAGCGCGGCGTGAAATTCGTTGCGGTCCCACGGGCGGAATTCGAAGCCGCAGGTTCGCGCGCTGTGACCCGTTCCGATCGCGTGCTTGCGTTGACCGGCGTGCCGTCCGTCTCGGAAGCCGCGGCGCTTGCCGCCGGCGGTCCTGGGGCAAGGCTCATCGGACCGCGGGTTGTCGTTGGCCCGGCAACCTGTGCGCTTGCGATCGGAGAGGACGCGTCATGACCGTGCATTTCATCGGCGCGGGGCCCGGTGCGGCCGATCTCATTACCGTGCGCGGCCGCGATCTGATCGGCCGCTGCCCGGTGTGTCTCTATGCCGGCTCGATCGTGCCAAAAGAACTGTTGGTCCATTGCCCTGCAGGCGCGCGCATCGTCGATACGGCGCCGATGTCGCTCGACGAGATCGAGGCCGAATTCGTCTCGGCGCACGAGAAGGGTCTGGACATCGCGCGGCTGCATTCGGGGGATCTGTCCGTCTACAGCGCGCTGGCCGAGCAGCTTCGGCGCCTCGAACGGCTCAATATTCCCTACTCGCTGACGCCTGGCGTTCCGGCGTTCGCGGCTGCGGCGGCGGCGCTGGGCCGCGAGCTCACGGTCCCCGGCGTGGCCCAGAGCGTGGTGCTGACGCGTGTGTCCGGCCGCGCCTCGGCCATGCCCGAACGCGAGACGCTTGCCGCCTTCGCGGCCACGGGCTCCACGCTGATCATCCATCTGGCGATCCAGTCGATCGCTGCCATCGTCGCTGAGCTGTCCCCACTCTACGGCGAGGATTGTCCGGTCGCGGTTGTGTTCCGCGCGAGCTGGCCGGAGCAACGCATTGTTCAGGGCAATATGGCCTCGATCATGGGCCTGCTCGCGGCCGAACAAATCGATCGCACCGCGCTGATTATGGTCGGCCCGGCGCTGGCCGCCGAGGATTTCCGCGAAAGCGCGCTGTACGATCCGGATTATCGCCGCCGGTTTCGCGGCGGGCGGCCGTGACGATTTGTGCTAACCCTTTGCGCTAGATGAACAAACTTGACGCACTCGCAGCCTTGCGCGGCCCGTTCCCGATTCTGGAGCCCGGTCATGTCTGGCTGGCCGGCGCCGGCCCCGGCGATCCCGGCCTCCTGACGCTCGACGCGTTCGCCGGTCTCGCGCAGGCCGAAGTCATCGTACACGACGCGCTCGTCGATGATCGCGTGCTCGCGCTCGCGGGCTCGCAGGCCAAGCTCGAATTTGCCGGTAAGCGCGGCGGCCGGCCCTCGGCGCAACAGGCTGATATCTCTCGGCGTTTGGTCGAGCTGGCGCGGGCCAACCGGCGCGTTCTCCGCCTGAAAGGCGGCGATCCGTGCATGTTCGGGCGTGGCGGCGAGGAGGCTATTGCCCTGGCGGAGGCCGGCATTCCCTATCGCATCATCTCGGGCGTGACCGCTGGCTCCGCAGCCCTCACCGCGGCATCGATTCCCGCCACGATGCGCGACGTGAACCACGCGATCATCTTTGCCACCGGTCATGCCGATGGCGAGTTTGATTGGGCCTCGCTGGCGCGCACCGGACAGCCGATCGTGATCTACATGGCCATGCGCAATGTCGAGGGAATCGTCGAAGCATTGGAACGCGGCGGCCTTGCGCCGGACACGCCCGCCGCCGTGATCGTGGCCGCCACCACGCCGGAACAGCGCATCGTCATCTCGCAGCTCGATCAGTTGCCCAATGACGTTCGGAAGGTCGGCTTCGCCATGCCCGGCCTGATTGTGGTCGGCGAAATTGTGACAATGCGCGACCGGCTCCTCCGGCTGATATCGGAAACCGGGGCTGAGCGATGACCGCACGCGGGCTGATCGTCTCTGCGCCCCGCTCCAGCTCGGGAAAGACCCTGGTCACGCTTGGTCTTCTCGGAGCGTTGCGGCGCAAAGGCGTCGTCGTGCGCGCAGCAAAGTCCGGGCCGGATTACATTGATCCCGCGTTTCATGCCGCGGCGACGGGTGCACAAGGTATGAACCTCGACACGTGGGCGATGCCGCCTCCGCTGATCGACACATTGCTCGAGGACACTGCGCGGAGCGTAGACATATTGGTCGTTGAAGGTGCCATGGGGCTGTTCGACGGCGTGCCGGGCACGCCCGGCCGCTCGGGCGCCGCTTCCGATCTGGCCGAGCGCCTCGGCCTGCCGGTGCTTCTCGTTCTTGACGTTTCGGGGCAATCGCAGTCGGCGGCCGCGGTCGCTGCGGGCTTTGCCTCCTATAACCCGGCGGTGCGGGTTGGCGGCGTCGTTCTCAACAAGCTCGGCAGCGACCGGCATCGGGCTCTGATCTCGGCCGCGCTTGGTCCGCTTCGCATTCCGGTGTTGGGCTCGATCCCGCGTGATGAAACTCTGGTCTTGCCGGAGCGACATCTTGGGTTGGTGCAGGCGAGAGAGCATCCCGATCTGGCGGCGCGGCTTTCGCGGTTCACCGAAGCCGTTGAACGTCATCTCGATCTTGACGGCATCCTCGCAATGGCTGCGCCGCTCGCCGATCGCGGTGAATCTGCACCTGCCGCGTTGAAGCCTCCCGGGCAACGGATCGCGCTCGCGTTGGATGAGGCGTTCTCCTTCGTCTATGCGCATGTGCTCGATGGCTGGCGCCGAGCGGGTGCGGAGATCGTGCCGTTCTCGCCGCTGCAGGATGAGGCCCCCCACGATGATTGCGATGTATGCTGGCTGCCTGGGGGCTATCCGGAGCTGCATGCGGGCCGTCTCGCCGCAGCGCGCCATTTTCAGGACGGAGTATCAATCTTCGCGCGCAACCGATTTGTTCACGGCGAGTGCGGCGGCTACATGGTGCTGGGTGAAGGTCTCGAAGATGCTCAAGGCGTTCGCCATGCGATGGCCAATCTCCTCAGCCACGCGACAAGTTTTGCCAAGCGGAAGCTTCATCTCGGTTACCGGCAGGCGCGGTTGTTGGGGGACAATCCGATTGGCGCAGCCGGCGACATCGTGCGCGGCCACGAATTCCATCATGCGTCGATTGTCACCAAGGGTAACGACGAGCCGTTTGTCGAAGTGACCGATGCGCAGGGCAGGCCGGTGGCGGAGACCGGCAGCCGGCGCGGGCGCGTGTCCGGCACGTTCTTCCATGCCATCGCCCGCGAAAGCTGAATCAATGGGGTTTGTTGGCCACACCCGCCTCGGCAAACGTCGCCATGCCGTTGTGACAGGCCAGCGCCCCACGCAGGATGGAAACGGCCAGTGCCGCGCCGGAGCCCTCGCCCAACCGCATCCCGAGATCGAGCAGCGGCTTGAGCTGGAGTTCGTCGAGCAGCCTCCGGTGTCCGGCTTCGGCCGATACATGCGCGGCCTGCGTATGATCGAGCGCATCGGCGCGAAGCCTTTGCAGCGGGGCGACCGCTGCAGTGCAAACGAAGCCGTCCAGCAAAACTGGAACACGCTTGTGACGCGCAGCCAACGTGGCGCCAAGAATGGCGGCAAGCTCGCGGCCGCCGAGGGCGGCCGCGATCAGCAAGGGATCGTCCATCACGTTGGCGTGCCGGGCAATAGCCTTGTCGATGGCGGCCTGTTTGCGAGCTAGTCCCTTGTCGTCGATGCCGGTGCCGCGCCCAGCCCATCGCGCGCCGCCGCCGCCGAACAGACCGGCTGCCATCGCAGCGGCGGCGGTGGTATTGCCGATGCCCATCTCACCGAGACAAATCAGGTCGGCATTATGGTCGACGGCGCAATAACCCGTAGCAACGGCCGAGAGGAACGAGGCTTCGTCCATCGCGGGTTCCTGGCTGAGGTCCGCTGTGGGTTTTTCGAGATCGAGTGAGGTGACATGAAGCTGCGCTGACACCGAATCGGCAAGCTGATTGATTGCTGCGCCGCCCGAGGAAAAGTTCGCCACCATCTGGACAGTGACAGCGGCGGGAAAAGGCGACACGCCTTGCGCGGTCACACCGTGATTTCCAGCGAACACGAGAATGTCGACCCGGCCGAGCCGAGGCGGGTTTCGGCCCCATTTGGCCAGCCACGCGACGATGTCCTCCAGGCGGCCAAGGCTGCCCGGCGGCTTGGTCAATTCGGCCTGGCGCGCCAGCACAGCGGCGGCAGCCGCGCTGTCGCCTTGCGGCAGATCCAGGCATGCTGCGCGCAACTCCGCCAGGGATCGGAAAGGCTTGGAAGGCTCGACGCCGATTGTTGGTAACGTCATCGTTCAAGCCCCGTCGGATTTCCACTCGCCCCAGTCGCTATACCTAGCAGGCTCGGGGCCAACAATTCTATAAGAGTCGTTGCGGGGCAGAACCATGACCGACATTCTCTGGCTTCAACGGCACACGACCGATCTCAAGATCGGCTTCGTCTTTCTGACGCGCTTGCCGTTGATGCTCGATCGGCCGATCGCGAAAGGCGAGTTGTCTCGGGCGCTGTGGACCGCACCGGTTGTCGGCGCCGTTGTCGGGTTGATCGGTGCCAGCGTCTATGGCGTTGCGCAGAGCTTGCAAGTGCCGCCGCTGCCGGCATCGACGCTCGCGGTTGCCGCGACCGTCACTGTCACCGGCGCACTGCACGAGGACGGGTTGGCTGACGTCGCCGACGGCTTTGGCGGCGGCATGACGCGCGAGCGCAAGCTGGAGATCATGCGCGACAGCCGTATCGGCGCCTATGGTGTCTGCGCGCTCCTATTGTCTTTCATGCTGCGTGTCTCCGCGTTGACCAGCCTGGGGGACCCCGCTCTGGTGACGGCCGCTCTGATCGCGGCGCATGCCGCGTCGCGCGCCCCGATCGCTGCATTCATGCACCTTGTTCCGGCCGCGCGGACCGATGGCCTAAGTTCGGACGCTGGCAGGGGCCGGTCAGCGACCGCGGCTGTTGCGATTCTACTGGGCCTTGTTGCCCTGCTGATCGGTCTCGGCGTTGCCGCGGGTTTCGTCGCGATTGTCTCGCTCTGTGCCGGGTTTGGATTGCTGGCCTGGCTTTGCGTAAGACAAATCGGCGGTCAGACGGGTGACGTGCTGGGTGCGCTGGAGCAGTTCGGCGAAATCGCCGTGCTGCTGGTGGCTGCGGCGGCTGCCAACACAACGCGCTAATTCCTGCGCAGCAGATAGGTATCCATGATCCAGCCATGGCGCGTTCGTGCTTCGCTTCGAGCCTTTTCGATCTTCGGCCCGCAATCGCGCAAAGCGCCGGAGATTAGAATCTCATCGGCCGTGCCGACATACGCGCCCCAGTAGATTTCGACGTCGCCGCTCAGAGTCTTGAACGCGCAATCGCCATCGAGCATCACGACGACGTCGTCCGCCGCCATCCCCTTGGCGAGCTGCCGTCCCGTCGTGATTTGAACGGGCTGGCCAATCCGATTCAGCGCGATCCGGTGCCGCGCCGCCAGCGCCTGCACGCTGGTGATGCCGGGGATCACGTGAAGGTCGAATGCGATGGTTTTCATCGCCGCGACCTGGTCGAGGATCCGCAGCGTGCTGTCGTACAGCGATGGATCGCCCCACACCAGGAATGCGCCGTGCTTGCCGATGGTCAACTGTTCCCGGATCATCCGTTCGTAGATCGACGCCCTTTGCGCATGCCAGGCGGCAACTGTGGACTCGTAGTGCGCGGGGTTGCGTTCGCGTTCCGGATCGTCGGCTTCGATAATTCTGCATGACGGGTTCTTGATGTAGCGATCGCAAATTTCTTTGCGGACCTGGATCAGGGCGCTCTTTTCGCTGCCTTTGTCGATCAGGAAAACGACGTCTATTTCGCTCAAGGTCTTGATAGCCTGGATCGTTATATGGTCGGGATTCCCTGCGCCGATTCCGATGACTGAAAGCTTTCTCATTTCAATGCCCAACCTTTCACGCGGCCGATAAGGGGTGACCTGCCTCTCGACAAGCGCTACCGGTGCATTCTGGCAATCCGCCGGGCGCCTTTGCCATGATAGGGCAAAAGGCCTCAAGTTCGGAGATTGGATGATATGAGGCGCCGTGAATTCATCACGCTGTTGGGCGGGGCGGCTGCGGCGCTCTCACACTTGTGCCGGAGGCCGGCTGCGGCTCAGCCGAGTGCGGTCAGCAGCTACGACCGGGCGGCAAGCGACTTCAAGTCGATCCTGGGTGTGCGGCGGTCGCAAATCGAGTCCAATCAGCAATTGCCGAGCCTGCCCGGCCAGGAGCTCTATCTTGCTCGCAACAGAATGATCAGCGCGTACAAGGATCTCACTGACGCGGTTCCGACGAGAATCGGAGCTCCCAACAAGTATGGAATTCCGCCGGCGTATCTCGATGCCGGGCAGGAACCACTGCTCGACGAGTACTACAGGCTTATCGGGTTCATGGAAGCGCCGCCCGCCAACGCGCAATTCTCGGATACGCCATTCAAGGACGTGGTCGACTTGGCGATGGCCATCGGGCGAGCAAAAGGCCTCGATCCGGAAAAAGCCGACGTGGCGGGCCGGATCAGCCTGGGAATTTTCTTTGCCGAGACGTCCGGAAAGCAGAACGCCGGAAATTCGCGCTCGAATACCTACAAAGGCAGTTTTCAGACAGGTGTGTCCGAGGATCGAAATGGTCAGAACAAGTGGTCGTCGATCAAGAAATCGATCGCCACTCTCGATGGCGGGCTGATCGCTCGCGACGAGAGAGAGGAAGCAAGGGCCGGGAATCTAGACCGCCGGTTCAATCATTGGATCGCCGTCAGGAATGGAATCATGAACGCTCACGCCGACCTTTTCCCGCAGATACCGCAAATCGTCAAAACACTGCCCAATCCCATAGACCAGATGAAACTGTTCGAGCTCATCCAGATCATCCCTACTCCCACCAGGGCTGCCCTGAAGTCAGGCAATTTCGCCAAATACGAAATTTCCGAGCCCAGGATTATGGGATATCTGCGGAACAACAGCGTTTTCACTTTTGGTCAGGCTGACAGGGCCCGGACATCGGCGAATTTCCGGGAAATTCTCGACGCGATGTGGCTGTTCAATGTCAAATTCGAACAGGCGCTGGCCAAGTTCCGAGAGCTGAAAGCCAGACGTTAGACTTGGCGAACATGTCATTCGTCTGTGCTTTCGATCGGCGACTACGCGACAGGCGAGCCGAACAGCAGGGTATGCGCGAAGTAGTAGATCGCCAGGAACGACGCAAGCGCGGTCGAATAACCCACTGGGATCAGCCACGGATACCTCGACCAAGTCGATTTCGGGCTGTCGTCGGCAATGATTCCGAACAGTACGACCACGATCAGGGCATGTCCGATCAGATCGACCTTGCCGAATTCGAAAACGGCGCTGATGAACATGGCCGCGAGCACGATCGCGCCCACGCGCCGGACCAGTGGCGTCCAGAGCAATGCGAAGGCGAGGGCGAATTCTACGGCGCCGGCGGCGCGCATGAAGAACTCCGGCTCAAACCCCAGCGACAATGAAGGATGCTCCAGAAACAGCGGGAACGACCATTCGGGGTAGGCCCATTTTTCGATGGAGGCCCACATCAGCGTGACGCTTGCGGTCCAGCGCACCACGTCGATAGGGCGAGCGCCAAAGAAGTCGCGCTGAAGTCCCGTCAGCGCCAAATAGGCAGCCACACCGAGAAAAACCGGATAGTCGGCGAGATGGAAGATGCCGTATTGCGAAATGCCGATGACGAAAATGACGGCTATGCCTATCGCCCCGATCGGCATCGTGCGCCGGGAGAGCATGCAGGCTGCGATGCCAAGTTGCAGCGCGCCGACCGCAGTCGACGACGTTTTGAGTTCGGGTGTCAGCAGGATGCCTCCCACAGCCCAGATGGCAACAAAGAAAAAGCCGGTTCCGGCCCTGAACAGCATTTCCGTATTGTCGCGGATGGCGATCGTCGCGCGGTCCATCGCCCGCAACATGGCGTTCCCGACGAACGTGCCTTCGATCAAGCAGCCGGCCATCAGCGACAGCACGGTGATTCCGAACAGGAACTCGAAATCGGGGCAAAGAACGTTCTCAAGCGACCGGGGCTGGCCGGCAACGTCAAAACCGCAAAACCATTTGACGTGAGCCTGCGCAGTCGCCGCGAGAGCGACATTCATGGCCAGGGCCAGGGGAATGGCTCCCGCCAGCCGCTGACTCCCATGGAGTCGGTGCATACTTGTATTCCTAACGATTAGAGTGCCTCTTAACGCGCCAACTGCGCCGCCGCTTGCAGGCCGCTGGTATTACTAATCTTTTACCACAAATTTTAGCGTTCTGATCGGCGCCGCCCGGGAGAATGTTAGGACTTGGTTAACCCCGGCCGAGAGATGCCACCGCAAAGGGAGCAATCGCCGAAGTTCGCAGCAGTTTCGCAACCATTGGTGTTTAGTGATGGGGCGACTGGAGGGATGTCCCGTGGTCGTCGCTGCAATCAGCCTGCTGAGTGTTGTCGCTGGCGCGACAGGTGCGACGTTAGCCGCGCGTTTCCCCGCCTACGTCGAAAAGATCGAAACGGGCGCCGGCTACCTAATCATCGGTGGATTTGCGCTGTTGGGCTGTTCGCTCCCGACGCTTTCCTAAGCGTCGTTGCAAGGCGCGCCCGCTCCTTCAAGGCAGCGCCGCTATTGGGCTGGAAGTGCGATTGCGGCTTCGTGACCGCCCGTCAACGTATCGAGGAAACGGATCAAGTCGGTCTTCTCGCCTTGGGTGAGCCCGAGGCGGAAAATGCGATCCGAACGGCTGGGCCGTTCAATGCCGCCGCGATCGTAAAGGTCGATAACGCTTTCCAGCGTTGCGTGAGACCCGTTGTGCATGTAAGGCGCACGGCGGGTGATGTCGCGCAACGTCGGTGTCTTGAATGCGTAGCGGAGCTTTGTGGAGCTTGGAAACAACTTCCCGCGGCCGATGTCGTCTGCCTCCCCCGAACCGATGTCATGAAAAGACGCATCAGTGAAAGCCCAGCCGCTGTGGCATGAGGCGCAGTGGGCTTTGCCATTGAAAAGATCGAAGCCGCGCTTGGCGGCAGAACTGATCGCGGTTTCCTCGCCCTCGATCCAGCGATCGAACGGCGCTCGCGTCGACACGATCGACCGCTGATAGGTTGCCAGTGCCAACTCGACCTTGCGACGCGTGATGCCACCTTCGCCAAACGTCTGGGCAAAAGCCTTGTCGTAGTGTTCGCTCGCGGTCAGGCGACCGATCAAGTCTGCTTCCTTCAGATTCATGTTGTTGGGGGAGGTGATCGGACCGAACGCAACGCTTTCAAGATCGCGGAAATGCCCGTCCCATCCCAGTTTGGGAACCCAGGCCACATTGAGGATCGTCGGCACTCGCCAGGCCAGGATTGCCTTCGTTTCGCCGATGGCGCGTGGCAGGTTGTTCGACCACGACAGCGAAGGTTCGTGACAGGAAGCGCAAGAAAGCGTTCGCCCTCCGGACAGCATCTTGTCGAAAAACAGCTTCTCGCCGAGCTGCAATTTGCTTTTGGAAAAGGGGTTGTCTTCCGGGTAAGGTATCTGCGTGGCGCGCCGATACTTTTCCTGCCAAGCCGCGCGATCGTAGCCTGTATCGCCACTCGCTTGCGGTGCCCCAGGCCAAAGCAACAGCGAAAGGCACCCGACGGCGCCGGCTGCCATAGCAAAGAACGCCGCGTAGCGGAAATGATGCATCCCACCCAAGGTCGGTCAAGGTCGTTAAGGAGTCCTTAACGGTTGCGGGTCAGGGCCAAGACTTAAGAACTAGGATCTACGGCCAAGACCTACTGGACCTTAACAACGAGCTTCATTTTTGGGTGGATCGCGCAAAGCACGTCAAATTTCCCGACTACGGGAAATCTGATGCCCGTTTTCGATCCCGGCTCCTGATCGCCTGAATCGAAGGTGAACTTGTCGGTATCGACGTAGGTGTGATGTCGAAGGTCGCCATCGTCATTGAGGATGTAAATCGTTTCTCCACGACGGATCGCAATCTCCGTCGGCATGAATTCGCGCCCTTTCTGAGATATGACGTACTCCGACTGGCCGAAACCCGACAGCGTCCCGGCAATCGCCATCGCTCCGCCGAGCAGGAACGGTCCGGACGCACGTGCGAGGAGCTTTAGTAGCATGCGCTATCTCTTCGACCTGCGGCATGGCCAAAAATGGCTCAAAGGAGGCCGCTTTTTCTCAGTCCGCCAGCTTGGGCAACTGCGGTAAAGACGGCATTAACAAAGTGCGGAGAATGAAGGGCGCCCTCAAGGTGTCTTAACCCCCCACGGTGTACTGCGTTATGGGCACTATTGGGGTTCCAGTGGCGTTGATCGAGTTTCAGGCACTTTCGCGGATGGATTTTTCTCGATGCCGCGCCGGCATTTCGAGGGCCGTCAGCTTTTGTGCAACGATCCGCGGACAAATCGTCGTCGCCTTCCTGATCATGAGCATCATAACCATCGCGTTGGGTGGTTACGCGACTTTGAGCATCCGCGACGCTGGGGTCTTGGTGCATAAGACCTACGACGAGTCGCTGATGTCCATCAATTATGCCCGCGCCGCGGCGACGGATTTCACGGCTATGCGAGCAGCATTCGCGCGGCGATGGATCGCAACAGATCCTGCCATGCGTACGAAGCTCGACAACGATATCGTAAAATTGAGCAAGGGGTTGGCTGAGGATATCGAGGTTGCTCTTCAGCGTTCGCAATCCGCTCGTGCCAAGCAGGCGGCCATCCGTGTTCAGGTCGCGGCGACGGCCTGGATGCAGATGAGCGAGCAATTGATCGCCGATTCGAGTAGCGTCGATTGGGATCAACTCGACCAATTCGCACGCAAGGTTGATCAGGAATTCGATCTGCTGGTCAACTATACCGCGGGTGACGGCTTTCTCTACCGGCAAACGGCGCGCGCGACTGTAGCACGCGATATGCAGTTCAACTTGGCCGGCACGGTCATCGCAATCATCTTGCTTACCTTGGTGGCGTGGACGTTGGCCCGGCGCATCGTCGGTCCCGTGGCGGCAGCGTCGAATGTCGCGGAGTTGATTGCTTCCGGCAAGCTTGACGCTGCGATCCCAAAAGGCAGCAATGACGAGCTCGGCGATCTTCTGGAGTCAATGGGACTGATGCGTGACAACATCAGGTCGGCGATGGAGCGGGAGGTCGCGCAACGCCGTTCGGCCCAAATGCGCCTAGCCGATGCATTACAATCGTCGCAGGAGGGTATCGTCGTCGTCGATGCCGACAACCGAATTGCGCTTGCCAACGTGCAGGCCGCCGACTTCCTGGGCCTGCCCGCCGATGTCCTGAGGCCCGGTACCCCACTCGGCGATCTCGACGCAACCGCTGAGAACCCGACCGACGC